>Ga0247843_1000021_pt1 | contig 321627 bp, 308 predicted proteins | sample LaCruzMarch2017__FD_192420 | JGI IMG/M metagenome (GOLD analysis project Ga0247843, IMG submission 192420) | Freshwater microbial communities from meromictic Lake La Cruz, Castile-La Mancha, Spain - LaCruzMarch2017_8m | ecosystem: Environmental > Aquatic > Freshwater > Lake | place: Spain... | reverse complement strand
CATACGCACCCGGTCGAGCACCCACGACACTCATTCGCACCGCCTGGCCGATGCGGTCCTTCCACTCCGAAGGCTTGGCATCCGCCTCCGGGTTCTGGAACGTCGGTCGAGCCGTGTCGCGGTAGAAGTCGAATGCCGCGCCCTCTTCTGTCACCCAGACGTTCATCTCCGGCGCTTGGTGGAGGAATTTGGCCCGAACATCCCACTGACCCTTGTTCTCAACAAAGGCCTGCATCGGAGATACAACGGCGTCCGGAACAGGACTACCCGGTTCGCTCCAACCTTGAGCGAAGACGGAAACCAGAGCGTACAGACAAAGCATTCCTACCAGGATACAGAAGTTCTCCGCAATAATGGGCAGATCGATTCACGCAAAGATAGCCCTTCTCCAAATTCGAATCTACGATCCGAGAGAAGGCTGCGAATCCATCCGGAGCAAGAATCCCACTGGCATAGTCCAGCCGAGAATCGATGTCAAAACTTCGAAGCCGGATTCGGCTTCGATGTTCTGACGTCTCTCCGCTGGCGACGTAGTTGGCTTAAGGTGTTACCGTGAGGACGGCGTTCTTGGTGAACGACTGGTTCGTGGCCGAGATGGTGACGTTCGTGTTCGAGGCCACCGCCGGGCAGTAGATCTTGAACGACTTACTTCGCTGGCCTGACGGAATCACCACCGAGGTGAACTGCGGCCGCGCCACGGCCGAGTTGCTCGTGGCAATCGTCACGGTCTCGGGCGTGACAGCCGGTGCGTTCAGCTCCACGCTTCCCCAGACGTACTTCGAAGGACCGCCCTGGAACGGATTCGCACCGAAGTAGAGGAACACTCGCTCGCTGGCGAGAATCTGTAGCGTGCCAGTGACGGTCGTGCCACTATTCGAAGCCGAGATCGTGACGTTGGTGTTGGTCGCGACTGGGTAGCCATAGATCTTGAACGACTGTCGGCGCTCGCCGCCCTGGATAAAGAACGTCGGCGACTCTGGCTTGGCAACCGCTGGATGGCTTGAAGTCACGGTTACGGTCTTGACGGTTGGTGCTGGCGCGTTGAGCTCGATGACTCCCCACGTATACTTCGCCTCGCCCTTCGAATCCAGTCCACCCTGGAACGAGGAGTCGCCAAAGAAGAGGCCGGTCGGGTCGGCCGACGCCGCAAGTCTGGTGAGAAAGCCGTTGATGTTCGTGCCGCTGGTGGAGTTGACGTAGTAAGCGTTGGCGCTGGTTGGGAAGTCGTTTACGCCGCCGTTTCCAGACAGCGTCTGACCCGCGACCACGGCATCAGCAAATGGCCCGGCGAGAACAAGGTCGTTCACCTGTTCGAGTTGGCTGCCGCCGAAGGTCACCACCTGGTTGCCGTTGCTGTTTCGGAACGTGCTACCCAAGCGAGCAACGAATGCTTCTTGAACTCCTGTCATGTTTCCGCCGTTTGCGCTGATGTGCGCGTCCAAGAGGGACGTCGCGTCTGGCTTCGTCGGCCATGTACTACGACTAAGAGTCACGCCGGCAACGATGACCCTACCGGTGTTCGTTACTTCAACATTACGGAGTCGATCCGTGCCCGATCCGCCGAGCCAGGTGATCTCCGAGCGAGTTCGAAGGTCGCCGGCCATGATGACGACCAAACCTTCGAACGAACCGGCAAACACGTTGTCGATTCGACCGGCGGGTACAGCTTCCTTAAGAGTGGTTGAGCCGGCCGCTTCGATGGCGCAGACGACGCTTCCGTCGATTGGATTCACGGCGATGTCGTACATCGCATCCTCTGCGTTTGCCGAGACATAGGAACAGTAGCGGATCTTTCCTCGCTGGGTCAGTCGAACCAACCAGGAGTCATTACCGCCGCCAGCCGACAATTTAACGTGCTGGTAAGTCGTGCGGAGCGGGTCGCTGAGCGTTGAGTTCGAAAAGCCATACCCGGTAACGAAATTATTCGCTTCCGTTCGGCCGCTTACGTAGAACTCACCGTCAGAGGCGACATCAACCGCGTAAGCGTTCGTGGTGTTATTGGTGCCGTCGTTGGCCGTGCCGTTCGCACCAAGGTAGGTGGCCATCTCAGGCAACCGGTTTAAGTCTGAACCTATGTATGCCAGGAAGCCGTCCGAAGTTCCACTTCTCGTAGTGTCCACGTCTCGCCCCGCGGTCGGAAGGTCGGTCGAGCCCGTCTGCCCAACAATCACGGGCCGACCCTTGTGCACTTTCATGTCCTGGAAGGAGTCCGTTCCCGTTCCACCGTAGTAGGTGGCGTTGGTCATCGTCCCTAGGTCCAGTTTGAATTTGCCTACAATTACGTCGATTCCGGTCGGGTTCTTCTTGTGGCTTTGGGCCGCGGTGAACGCAGTCGGAACGAGCCCGCTGACCGACGTCGCATAGCCGCCGAAGTAGATCGCACCCGAAACCGCAACCTTGCAGCCACGAATGGAGCTACCGCCGGTGATGCCGCCACCCTCGTTCCCTGACGTGCCCCAGAAGGTGCAGAAACGCAGGTCGGTGCCGGAGATGTTGTTTCCGGCTCCGGTGCCCTTCATGTCCCGCCGCATCTTCGCAATGAAGTAATCGTAAGTGCCACCGGCATTTTCGTTTTGGTAGGTGCCCACGTGGCGTGGAAAGCCAAGGGCCGCGGTTGACTGCGTGATACCAGCGAAGACGTATTCGCCGTTCGCCGGGTCCACCGCGACCGTCTGGATTCGGTCATCACTTAGGGCCGCGCTCGTGGTTCCGAACTTGGTACTAGCCGTTATGACCTGCGGGTCGATAACGACCGGGAGGGTCGGATCCACCGCGCCGAGTTCAAATCCAACCCGATTGTAGGCGTCAATCGTGAACCGAGAAGAAACCGGAACCGCCTGGCCGTTCTTGGTTTGGTAAACAAAAAGGTCTTGGTTGCGCACCGTGCCCACCACGGTGTCGAACGCAAGCGCACCGCTTGAATCCACACGCAGGTTTGCCGCACCCTCGAACCGTAGCTTCACCGCGGCCGGCTTTACGCCCGGCTCCAAAACGAGATCGTATCGCGGCTGACCATTCACGGTGTAGAAGCGACTGCCTACACCCGGCAAAATGTTTTTGATGCGAGCTTCTGCGTACAACGGAACCAGCTCCGTCGCCGCGCCATCCATGTAGTAGTTGTAGTGAGTCGGCAGCTTGTTTCGACCTTCGGACGATGCTCCCGGTCGTGCGCCCACAACGGACATCCAAACCGCCTGGCTGGACCGCTTCGTTACCGTGTCGCTGACGACTTCACCGGTCAGCAATCCGAGGCCCGCCGTCACGGAGTCATGGTGGAAGTCGAAGACGGCGCCTTCTTCGGTTACCCACAGATTCATGTCCTTACCTTGGTAAAGAAACTTGCCGCGCGCATCCCACTGGCCCCGGTTTTCGATGAAGGCCTGGTAGGGAGACACGTCAATGTCCGGATTGACCTCGGGCGAGAATGCCGAGATCGGGGCACTGGCGAGTGCGCAAGCGGCAAGAAGAAAATGCATCCCGGTAATCATACATAACGGGACAGATTCCGGAAGTTAAGAATGTGTTAAACGAACGCAAAAAACCGCCGTTCCGAAAAACGGCTAATTGATTGCGAAAAGGGAGTCTGAGAGCCCGGAGTTCACCAGAAACGTCTCGTAGCGCGTGATGCCGGCAACGACGTTATCGGCGTTGCGCACTTGCACCTCGGTCGGAATCCAAACGCTGTTTACCTTCTCCGGTCGGGCGTAGTTAAAGGTTGCCAACTGTCGGCCGCGCTGGTTGTACCACTCGCGCTTGTTCGTGATGCCCCTCTCCGGGTCAACCCAAATTCGGTGCCGGCTGGTATCCACCTGGTTCTGGTAGGTGATGTCGAACACCTGGTCGCCGGTGGCACGGTCGGTCCGGACGAACTTCGCCGTAAACAGTTCCTTGAACATTGACGGCGTCAGCACACCAAAGTCGAGCGGGGTTTGGCGTCGCCCGGGCGAGTCCGTAAGGTTCTGTTTGGTGCCAATTCTGAGGCGCGGAATCTTGATGGTTTGCATCGCTCCGTTCACAACGAAAAGGCCGGAGTTGTCTTCGACGGTAGCTTCCAAACGAAGCTTGAGCGGCTCCTTGTAGAAGAACTTGATTCGGTCGAACTTGTACGTCATGCCGAAGTCATCGTTGATCTTCACCAGTTCCTTCTGGACGGCCTTGACTTTCTTTGCCGTAAACGTCACATCCTTGAGAGAGGTCTGTAGGTAGTCCTCTAGCGATGGGCTAGCATGGGCAAGAATGGCAGATAGTGCCGCGGCGGTCGTCAGTAGGCTCATACGATTCCCTTAGCTTGACGCTCGACGTGGGGAAACGCCACTACGATGTGTACCAATTTTTCAAACTTGGGCCCAAAGGCACGAAAATTGAGCGCGGAAATCCCATTGGTTCGCTAAACTCTATTCCGTGACGTCGGATCCGGTCGAACGCTTTCTACGCCGCTCCGCCCGGCAAGACGCCGGGACGCGACTGCGCGCCATGTCGCCCGGCGAAACGATCGATACGGCACTCAAGCTGTACCAGCAGCTGGGTCTACAGATGCTGCGGCTCACGGTGATCCCGGCGTTAATGTGCTTTGCCGGACTCTTTTTCTTTGGGGAGTACGTCGTTCCGGCCTTCTTCGAGACGAATTACCGAGACAATATCACGGCGCAGCTCGGTGAGGTGGCCGTTACCTCGTTAGTCGCCCTGCTGGTCGCCGCACCGCTGTACCTCGCCGGCGCGAGCTACTCCACCCTCATCGCAGTTTCGCTGGCATCTGACTACATGGGCGGAGACAGCCCAGATGCGGCGCGCGCGGTGCGAACGGCGGCGGACTCGGCGGTGCGAATGTTCCGAGTTTCCCTCAGCATTCTCTTCAAGTCCCTCGGCGGCGTCTTCTTCAGCACACTTATCATGGGGCTTGGTGCCCTGCTTAGCATCGCATTGCCAGACTCCGTCTGGGCGGGGCTCGTTGCGCTTGTCGGGATCCTTGGTCTGTTCGCCAGCTGGATCTGGTTCGCGATTGTACTCAGCCGCAACTGTCTTGCCGGTCCCATCTGCGTCGTTGAGGACCTGGAGCCCAAGGAGTCACTGGCGCGAAGCCGGGAGCTGATGAAGCGAAACGGATCCCAGGCGGGTGGGGGCCAAACTTTTTGGTATGCGGCCTTCCTTTTCTTCATCATCGATACACTCTTCGAAGGTGGGATTCTAGCGGCCGTGGAACTTACGGGCGCGCGAACGGCTCTTTACGATCTCGTCGCCGGCTGGCCTTTGGGCAGCGTCTTTGCGACCGCCATCACTTACATCCCATCGTTCCTCGCGACTTGGGTCCTCGTTCCAGCAATGGCGAGCGTGGTAACCGTTCTCTACTTCGAGCGAAGGATTCGCCGTGAAGGCTACGACATCGAGAATCTCGCCGCCCAGATTCGGCCCACCGCAGAAGACATCCGCCGTGGTGCCAAGCGCATCGGGACGCAAACGGAGGTTAGCCGGTGAAGAGAACCTTCCTGCAAAGGCTCGTCTTGGTCTGCCTTATCGTTCTCTCCTCGTTCGCGATCTGCGCGCCGGAGGACCCGGATACCTGGTCTGCGTTGGATAAAGCCCTTCAGAAGACCACTCGCCAAACGTCGGGGGGAGTTCTTGAAGAGTATCGAGAAAGCGAAGACAAAGACTTTCGGCAGCTCGTGAAGGAGTTGAAAAGTTCGAAGACAGAAGCGGCGTTTCAGCGGCTCCGCGCCTACGTTTCCATCCTGGCTCAGAGCGAAGACCTTGCCATCGCTCCGAACGTCGCGGCCGAACTCAAACGCATCAAAGCGAACCCGCTTTACGGCGATGCCGGCGTTAAGCAAGACAGTAACTGGCTGCAACGCGCTCTGGATCAATTGAGCCGGCTACGGCTGAATTGGCCGAAGTCGGAAGGGCCGAATCTCAACCCAGGACTGTTCCAGTTCGGAAACGCCCTGACCTACATCATGTGGGGCGTGTTGGCGGTCCTGGTGGCCGCGTTCGGCTTCTTTCTCGTCAAGCACATTCGATGGCGTCACGGTCTCGCACGAAAGGTGAGGACGCTGATGGAAGAAGATGAACCCAGTCGGACTGCCGACGAGTGGCTCGCCCTCGCCGACGAAAACACCGCTAAGGGCGAGTACCGCGCGGCAATCCGTGGCCTCTATCTTGCCTGCCTCCTTCGGTTTGATGAAGCAAAGGTGGCCCGTTTCGATCGGTCTCAGACAAACTGGGAGCACCTTAAACGCATTGAAGCGAGCCCTCGGCTACCGGCAGGCATGAGCTTCCTACATGAGACCCAAATCTTTGACCGGATTTGGTACGGAAACCAGGTTCGTGGCATCAGCGACGTCACCGACTTTCGCGCCCGGTACGTCGAAATCGTCGACCGCCTACGAGGGGTTACTCCGTGAAAAAGCGATTTCCATTCGCGCCTTGGATTTGGGCGTTCGTCGGACTGCTGATACTGTCCGCCGGCGCGATGACCCTCGGCCGGACCGGGTCGGAAACCTCGCCCGGGATTGAGAACTATTCCCCGAGTGGAACCCGCGCGTTTGCCGAACTGCTCCGCAATCGCGGATACAAGCTACGACAAGACCGAAATCCGAATCCAAGAATCCGGAAGGACGAAGTCGCCGTCGCCTTCACTTCCCCTCGAGAAACCAGCCTTTTCAGCGGAGAAGAGACAGAGAGCAAACTCGTCAAGGCATTTCAAACTTTTGTCCGCGAAGGGGGACGTGGCATTCACCTTGAAATGAATCCCGACTTCTCGGAGGCGTCCCGAGAGGCAGCGAAGTCCAAAACGCCGGTGAAGCTCTTCCTGGATGGCAAGACGCTCCACGTTTCGACTTCCTCCCAATTCTCGCAGCTCTCCGACCTCGCGGACCCTTACGTTAGTGTTTGGTACAGCGACGAGTGGGCGGCCCACCTTGGCTTGTTTGGAAAGGGGAAGCTTCTGACAATCGACGACGGGATTCCGGCGACGAACCGCTTCATCAGCCAGCATGACAACGCCCGGATCATGCTGACGGCGGTGGAGTCGATAGCGAAGCCCGGCGATCGCCTCGTTTTCTTGGAGGGTGAATTTGACCCGTCCGCCCCCAGCCTCGTCGCCACCATTGGGCCCTGGGCCGAGGCGATCTGGTACCAGGCCATCCTCTGTTTCCTCACTTTCTGTCTCATTCTTGGGCGACGATTCGGATTCCCTGACTCGGAGAAGCGGGTTCAGCGCGGAAGCCGCGAACTGCTCGACGCCCTGGGAGATACGCTTCGTCGCGGGCGTGCCACCAGCGCCGCATTGGACCAGGCCCTCACCCATGCGGCGCTCGTCATCCGGCGGATCTCGAAGAATAATTGGGAGCCGGAACGCGAACATCTGAACCCGACGCTGCCGGAGAGCCTTCGGACCGCGCTGGCCGGATGCCGCGCGCTAAGGACGGAGGCAAAGCCGCCGCTTGGAGCGACCCTGAACGCGCTGGCGGCACTGCAACGAGAACTCCGGTCGTTCGCCGGAAACAATCGAAGGCGACTCTAGACAGAAAGAGTTCGGCCCGGCGCACGCCGCCGCCTCCCGGCGGTGTATACATGACGTATGCGAATCCTACGACTGCTTCCGCTGTTCCTGATCGCCGGCGCCGCTCTGGCAAGCGCCCAGATGCCTCCCGCGATGCCCGAAGGCCCATTGCCGGCTTCGCTCAAGAAGTTCGATGCGAACTACACCAAGACGAAAGCCGCTTTCGCCAAGAAGCCAACGGACAAGAAGCTGAAGGCCGCCTTCGTAAAGGCCGCGGTCGTGTACGGTCACGAGTCGATGACGTCGCAGGACCTCGATGCCCGAGTGAAGTACCGCAAAGCCCTGCGGCTGTATCGCGAAGCCCTGAAGCTCGACCCGAAGAATCCGGTCGCCAGGCAAGAGCTTGATCTCATCGTTTCCATCTACAAGCAGATGGGACGACCCGTGCCAAAATAACAGCCTAAATGCGCGATTCTCGCCCCGAAGAAACGCCCGAGCTATCTCCCGAAGCTCGGCGAAAAGTAGAGACGCGCTTTGTTTGGCTGCTTGCCCTTGCCGCCGGCTTCATTGCGATGTTGCCGGCCATCATCGCCCAGCTAGCCACTCCCGTCGGAGCACGCTACTCTGGGTTCCAGTACAACTTCGACGACCACATGGTCTATGGCGCATGGATGCGGCAGGCGATGGAAGGTCGGATCCTCTTTGACAACCGGTTCACGACCGATCCGCAGCCGGGCCTAACCTTTCACCTCTACTTCTTGGTGCTGGGGTGGATTGCGAAGCTCATCGGCATCACCGCCGCCTCCGTCCTGGTGCGCGGAGCGCTTTCGGTTGCGTTCGTCTGGCTCACCTTCCGCCTAATCCAGCGGCTCGATTGGAAGATCCACCAGACGAAGTTGGCCCTGGCGCTCGTGGTCGTGAGCGGCGGTTTTGGCTTTGCCCTTTGGGAGTCGTTCGGCCCCGAGATCGAGAGGTCCGCGCCGGACTTCATCAAGGATCTTCTCCGCGGGATCACCCCGATTGACGTCTGGCAGCCAGAGGCATTCGTTTTCCCATCGATGCTCACCAACGGCCTGTTCATGGCCAGCCTCTGTCTCATCTTGATGGTTTTTCTCGCGTTCCTTCGCGCCGAGAAGGATGGGAAACCGGTGCTTGGCGGCGCACTTGCGTTCGCCGCGTTGATGAACATTCACAGCTACGATGCCCTGCTTGTGCTGCTAGTGATGATCGGATTCTTGGTGATGTGCTGGGCGCAGGATCGCGTCACAAAGGAATGGATGGGGCGTTGCCTGCTAATCGGCGCAGGTGCGGTACTGCCGGCGCTGTGGTTCGTTTACGTTTTGCAGCAAGACGCGGTGTTCCAAGCCCGCGCGGCAACCCCAACGTACTCTCCCAACTTTCGGCAAGTCATCGCGGGCTACCTTCTGCTGATTCTGCTGGCGATTCCCGCCCTCCTGCATTCCCGTGAAGGAAAAAGGCGGCCGGTCTTTGCCGTCGTCGTGCTGGGCGGAGTTTTCCTGTGGCTTGTGATCGCTGCGGGAATGCCGTACGAAGGGTTCTTCCTGAACACCATGCAGTGGGCCATCCTGTACGGCTTTATCGTACTGCTGCTGTATTCGTTCTCGAACGAGAACTCCACGCGAAACTTACTGGTCTCGTGGGCCGTTATCGGGCTCATCGCGATGTACTTCCCCGCCCTCTTCCAGCGAAAATTAACCATGGGGCTCGGAATTCCGTGGGCGATCCTTTCCGCCGCCGGCATTGGATTCCTCCTGCAGAAACAGGAGCGATCGTCCCGGAATCTGGCAACCGTGCTCTGCGTCGTTCTTTTGAGCGCGACCTCGATGCGGTGGTTCTTCCGGGAAATTGAGCTAGCAAAGGCCAACGTCTCGAACACCACGGTTCACTCCGTCTATCTCAGCTCTGACACCTCCAAAATCGTGGACTACCTCAACGAGATCGGAGGTCGAAAGGTCGTAGTTGCCATGCCCGGAGTTTCGGCCAGAACCACCGACGCTTCAAACGGTCAGCAAGTTATCGACAGCTTCGATTCGCCGGTGATCTCGGATCTCAACCCGGTCGTTTCTGGGTTTGCGGGCGCTTACACCTATGCCGGTCACTGGAGCGAGACGCCGAGCTACGATAAGCGACGCGGCGAGCTCACTCGCCTGTTTTCGATGAAGGCAACCCTTACGGAGCAGACCGATGCGCTGACGAAGATCGGTGCGGACTACGTGATACAGCCTGACCCGGCCACGTTTGGAGTTCAAGATTTGCGGCCGTTGGGTGAAGTCGTCGTCACCGGCACCACCTTCAGCCTCATCAAGCTTCGTAAGTAGTCCCGTTACTCGTCCGGGTGCGGCACGGGGACTGCCGGTGGCGCGGTCTCGGAAGCCGATGCCGTCACGCCGGGCAGCTTTGGCTTAGGTTTCGGCTTGGGCTTGGGAAGATACAGCCCGTAGTAGACGCTTCGTCCCAGCGACTCTCTCTTCAGCGGTTCCCCGTCTCGGTAGACGAGGCGGAACGTGGTCACACCCTTTTTCGCAGGCGTCTGGATCACCTTTACCGACTGGCCTGGGTCTTTCTGGCCGAGAATCCTAAAGGTGAGTCGGCCCGGGACGTACTCCGACATCAGCGCGATGGGCGTGTCCATCGAGTTTTCGATCACGAGATCGATGTTCCCGTAGTCGACCGTCGCGTCTCGACCTTGCGGAACGTACGGCACCGGGAGGCTGTGATTTTGGCGCCGGACAACCTTCAAGTTGGCGAAGAGGGCCGCGTTGTACATCGTGGTGCTCACCTGGCATATTCCACCGCCGACACCGGTGTCGTGCTGGCCGTTAATGTAAACCCCGGCGACCTTGAATCCGCGCTTCAAGGTTCTTTGCCCGACCGAGTCGTTGTAGCTCACCCGCTCGCCCGGCATCAGCACGAGGCGATTGAGGAAGCTCGCCGCCAAGCGAATGTTGGTCGCACGTGGTCGGTTCGCGGCCGAGAACCGCGTGGTGTAGGACGACACAACCTCACGAACTTTTTCCAGCTCTTCGTCGGGGACCCTCTTGGGGGCTTCTTTCAACGGAATCTCGACTTGCCACTCATCTTGCAGCGAGGCGAGCGTCGCTGCCGTTAGCGCTTTCCGGTCGAGTTGCATCGCGGCGACTTCCTTTTTGAGAAGAATCGCCCCGTTTTGGTAATCGACCGAAGCTGGTTCCGCTGCGGGAGCGGCTTTCTCCACCGCCCAGATGAGATCCGGAGGAATCAGATTCTCGCCTGAGTTCGAGATCCACCGAAACACCAGGGGGAATTCCTGTTTTGCCGGTTTGATGCCGGTTACGACCTGCTGCGCACCATCAAAGGCATTGTCCGTGGGAAGCTGGGCGACCGTCGCGACGTCGTCGAGTGCGATACCGACCTGCCCCGGGGTGTAGCGAAGAGCGGAAAGGCGGAGCGGCTTGCTGGTGAACTCAATCGTGCGCTTGCGCTCGTTCTCCCACCAGATGCGAACTTTCAGGCGCGCCTGCTCCGTCGTTAAGCCAGATACATCGACGCTACCGGCGAAGATGTTCGGCTTCACCGTGGCGGGCCGACTCATCGCCGTGATTGGGATGGCCGCGGCGATGCCGACGAGAACCAAAACCGTGGCTACTTTTGCCTTACTCATAAATGTCAACGCAGTCGAATCCGAAACCAAACATGTGGGGTGGGCTAGTCTGCAAATGCGTTATCGACCCCTTCATCGCTAACCCGAAAATGCCTTAAAACGTCCACGCTCGCTTAAACAGTGGACGCGCATATGATTGCGTTCGATGCGCGGATGTTCCCGCGAGTAGACTTTCGGATATGCCCAAAATGGTCTGGTTCAAAACCGGCATTGTTCCGCTCGAGCAAGCCTCCGTAAGCGTCTTGGATCATGCCTACCTTTACGGCGATGGTTTGTTCGAAGGTATCCGGTTCTACGACCGCAAGATTTTCCGACTGGATGAGCACCTCAGCCGAGTCATTGACGGCTGTCGCTACCTTGGCTTCGAACTCGCGTACACCCACGCCGAGATTCGCCAGGCCGTACTTGACGTCACCAAAGCCGCCGACTTTGACAATGGTTACGTTCGCCTGAACATTTCACGCGGTACGGGATTGGGCCTAGACCCGAAGAACATCGACCGCGAGGCGAATCTTGTCATCATCGCTTCGAGCCTGGCTCTCTATCCGCCGGAAGCCTATGAGACCGGACTGGACGTCATCACGTCGTCCTTCCGCATGACGCCGCCCGACTCGCTGGACCCCCGGCTTAAGTGCAGCGGGCGCTACGCGGCGAACATCCTGGCGAAGCAAGAGGCGAACCGGGCCGGTGCCGGCGAAGCGCTTATCTTGAACCACCAAGGCTACGTTGCCGAGTGCAGCGGCGACAACATCTTCCTGGTTCGCAGAGGGCACATCACCACCCCACACCCTTCTTCCGGACTTCTTCAAGGCATCACTCGCGATTCCGTCTTTGAAATTGCGCGATCGCTCGAAATGGAGATTCGAGAGGAGTTTCTGACCTCGTACGACATCGTTTCGGCCGATGAGGCGTTCCTCACTGGCACGGCCGCCGAGGTGATCCCGATGGTAAGCCTCGATGGCCGCCCGATTGCCGACGGCAAGCCCGGGCCGGTGACAGGAAAAGTTATGGCTGCCTTCCGAGCCCTCACGAAAGATGGGACCGCCTTCGATTAATCTATCGTCTGCGCGGGGGGCAGATTCGAGGCCGGAAGAATTGATCTGCGCCGAATGCGGGCGCCGGAACGTCTTGCAAGTTGAGGGCCTCGGGACCGGGCAAGTGCTTTGCGCGAGATGCTTGGACGCCCGACTCGATCAGCCCGGGTTTAGTGGATTCATGCAGGCCTTCATCACTCCTCAAATCAAGCGAGAAACATGCCCGTTCTGCGCGACGACGGTGTCGATGGTGCGCGATTCCGGCCTTATGGGCTGCCCCATCTGCTATGAAGCGTTCCCCGAAGTGGCTCGCCAACTTTCCATATTGGAGCCGGAGTAAGTGAAGCTGCGGCTTGTTCTTGCTTTGCTCCTCGTGGCACTCGTCGTTGGATGCGGCGGGGGCGGCGGGGGACGATCCGCCGCAAACGATCCTTTCATCCGCTTTGTCAATGCGTCGCCCGACAGCACGAGCATTCAGGCGGAATACGACTTCCAGACATTTGGCCCGGCGCTTCCCTACCTTTCGGCGAGCCCGGGATTTACGATCTTCGAGCCCAAAGACTCCGATCTAAGCATCCGCGAAGCGGCATCTCCCGAGGCGCTCGACACCATCTCCTTCGTTCCGGAGCGAACGAGTTCCTACATCATGCTGACCCTCGGCCTGCGCGACTTCGGCGACGAATTCGCCAAGCGCATCCGGCCTAGGCCGTTCGAAATTGATCGATCTTTGCCAAACGGCTCAAAGGCACGGGTCATTTTCGTCAACTGCTTCTGCGAGGAAAGTGGTTTCAGCAACCCCAATGTCGACTTCCAGGACGGCGACCGCCCGCGATTCAAATTTAGCGACGTCGGCTTTGCAAACATTTCGACGCAACTGCTAGACGTCGGAACCTATGCGTTTCAGGCCCGGCGCGCAGGCTCAGAACTGGTGTACGCATCTGCGGATCTCACCTTTGAGGCCGGCAAGATCTACCTGGCCCTTTTCACCGGCATCCGGAATGCCGCCGGAGATCGCCAGCCAAAGATCGTCACGTACGAACTGCCGGTTAAGCCAAACAATTAAGCACCCCAAAAAAGGGCGACGTCAAAAAACTTCGGTGGTCGTGTTAAACTCACAACCCGCGCATCAATCAATGTGGTGTGTGCGTCCTTCCTTATGCCGAATGAAGATGCGAAAGAATCGTTGGCCGAGAAGAAGTGGCTCGCTCGCCTTGCGGCAGGCGACGCTGATGCTCTCGGTGCAATCTACGAGGTTTACGGAGAGCGAATTTTTCGCTATACCGCTCGCATGCTTGGCAACCGCACGGATGCGGAAGACGCAACTGCAGAGACCTTTCTGCGGGTGCTTCGCCAATCGGCCACGTTACGCGCCGACGGAGCCTTTCGAACATGGCTCTTTCGAATCGCGCGGAACCTCTGCATCGACAAACTGCGGCAGCACAAGTTATTGGAGCTCCCGCCCGACATGCAATACGGCGGGTCCGAAGAAAAGTCGGCGCTTAGCGTCACCGTTCATCAGGCCCTCAATCAACTGCCACTTGAGTACCGCGAACCGCTGGTGCTGTGCGACCTGGAGGAATACTCGGCAAAGGATGCTGCCGACGTCCTCAACATTAGCGTTCCCGCGCTTAAAAGTCGCCTGTACCGTGGTCGTCGGGCCCTCCGAGACAAGCTAGGAAGCCTCTTGGAAGGGAGCAAACATGAAGAACGAAACCTATCACAAACTGATTGATCTCTATGCCGGACGGGAACTGCCCGAAGGCCTCGACGAAGCAATGGAAATGGCGGCGTTTAACGACCCCGAGCTTTCCCACGAGATGACGACGATGAGAAAAACGGTTGATGCATTGCAGGCATCCTCCGGAGACACCTTCACCGAAGAGTCCTACCAGCGGATTCTGATGAAGATCTACGCCCGGGGGGGCAACATCATGCCCCAAGCACCCGCGCCCGCCCATCTTCAATACCACCTGCCAATGCAGGGCTAAACGAAACCCGAACCACCCATGAACCTCGACTGTCCTAGAAAGGAGTTTTTCGAAGCCGTGAGCGCTGCCAACCAGGCGGCGACCACGCGCACGGCGATCAACATTCTGCAATGCTTGAAACTCGAAGCCACCGGCGACGGACTTCGTGTGTCCGGCTGTGACGGAGAGATGTGGGTGGTTCGACAAGTTCCGGCCGCGATCCGGGAAGAAGGTGCGATCTGCATTCCTTCCAAAACCCTCAACGACATCGTTGCCCAGTTTCCGGACGGCGATATCTCGATTTCCACCATCGAAGGCAACGCCGTGATGGTGAAGCAAGGCGCATCGGAATACCGGCTGCCTACCCTTGACGTAGAAGATTTTCCGGAACCGCCCGATTTTGGCGGCGAAGGCGAGCTGAGCCTGCCGATGGCCGACCTCAAAGCCGCCGTTGATTCCGTCCTTTTTGCCGTTTCCACTGACACGCACCGGCAAGTTCTCACCGGCGTGCTCTTCCTCTATGACGGTGAGGTTCTCACCCTCGTGGCCACCGACACCCACCGCCTCGCGGTTCGCAAGGTCATCAAGGAAGGCCTCGGTTCGGCCGTCAACGTTATCGTTCCGGACAAGGCCCTCAAAGCCATCAAGCTGCTTCCGGTAGCCGAAGACGCCCCGGTCACGATTCTCTTCGGCGGCGGGCGCCTCGGGGTCGAAGCCGACGGCGCGAAGGTTGTCTCCCAGGTTCTGAACGGCACTTATCCCGCATGGCAGCGCGTCGTTCCCGGCGAGCACACCCGCGTTTGGCTTGCCGAAGTGGACCAGCTGAGCCAGAAGCTCAAGCGAATGATGATTCTCGCCCGCGACAACGCCGGTCGGGTCCGATTCAAAGGCGAAGGAGACCAGATCGTGCTCGCCTCGCGCAGCGAAGACAAGGGCGAAGCGAAGGAAGAGGTCACCATGGTGCCAACGAACGGCGACGTCGAAATTGCCTTCAACGGCAAGTACGTCCTTGACTATCTGGCGATCTTGCCCGGACCCGGCGTCCGAATCGAGATGACCGAAAGCACCAAACCGGCGGTGCTGCGAAGTGCGGACGACACCAGCGGTTCTTTCTGCGTCATCATGCCGATGGCTCTGGCGTAATCATGGCCGGTTCGCCAGCAACACCCGGGAGCCCAGCAGCGGGCAATCCGTGGTTGCTGGCGATCCGGCCGAAAACGCTGCCCGCCGCCGTTGTTCCGGTTCTCATTGGCTCGGCGGTGGCTTTCTCAAACGGCGTTTTTTCGGCTCTGCCGGCATTGGCGGCGCTGGCCGGAGCACTCTTCCTCCAGATTGGCAGCAACCTCGCCAACGACGTTTACGACTTCAAAAAAGGTGCCGACACCGCCGAGCGCGTCGGCCCAACCCGCGTAACCCAGGCCGGTCTTCTGTCCGCAAAGCAAGTCCTCTCCGGCATGTGGACCGTTTTCGCACTGGCGACTTTGGTCGGCGTGTACCTCGTCTGGGTCGGGGGCTGGCCGATTGTCGCGATCGGCCTTTCCAGCATTGTCGCGGCCATCGCCTACACCGGCGGACCCTTCCCGCTCGGCTACAAGGGCCTGGGGGAGCTGTTCGTCTTCCTCTTTTTTGGCGTCATTGCCGTGAGCGGCACCTACTACGTTCAGGCCGGAGCCCTCTCACCGACCGCCGTGCTTGCCGGAATTCCGATTGGCCTCCTCTGCGCCAATATCCTTGTCGTCAACAACGTTCGTGATATCGAGACCGACCGAAAAGCCGGCAAACGGACCCTCGCTGCCCGTTTCGGGCGGAAGTTCGGAGTAGGGATGTATCTCGTCTTTCTCACGGTCTCGCTCGGCATCCCGGTCGGCCTTGCGGCCTCGGGTTTGTACGCCCCGCTGGCGACTTTGCTGACCGCACCGGTCGGCTTCGGCCTTTACCAACGCCTCAATGCGCAGTCAGGACCTTCTCTCAACGCTGTTCTAGGCGCGACGGCTCAATATGAGCTGCTCTACGGCCTCGTGTTCGCCGCCTCCCTCGCGACTGGTCGGTAGAAACTGGCATTTCCACTGGGACTTTTTTGAAAGTTGCGAACTTTCAAGAAGTATTGAAAGGTAATATATCATTGTCCGATAGGAAATTGTTCCAACTCCAGACAATTTGACCGCTGGGTCAACAAGGAAATGAAAACTCGCGCGTTTACGCTCATCGAACTGCTCGTCGTGATTGCCATCATCGCTATCCTCGCCGCGATCCTCTTCCCCGTTTTCGCTCAGGCGAAGGCGGCCGCAAAGAAGGCATCTGCGGTCTCCCAGGTCAAGCAGATCAGCACGTCGTTCATCCTCTACTCCGGCGACTATGACGGTGTGATGCCGATCATCCGCGAATGCAGCGGTCCCGGACTCCCGCCCTGCGAGGCCGGCAAAGTCGCCCTCGGCTGGGTCGACCTTCTTCAGCCGTACGTGAAGAACATGCAGGTCTTCAAGAGCCCCGCAGATTCGAGCACGCCCGTGCCGGTACCAGCTGGTCTGCCCGCTATTAGCAGCGCTTCCGGCGGACTCGGTTACGTCCTCGGCGACTCCGTCCTCAAGCCCGGCGGCCAGAACCGAAGCTCCTACGCCATGAACATGAACCTGGCGAACAACATCTTCGTTTCGTCCGAGTCTTCGGTGCAGTACCCGTCGAACACGATTCTCACGTTCGACTTCGCGCCCAACTCAGGCGGCGGGATCTGGAAGGGCCCCATGGTTCACACGAACACGGAGCAGCGCGGCGCCTCCTACAACATCATCCGCGACCCGCGAATCCAGCCGGCCGGACCAGGTTGCGTTCCCGGTGACCTTGCCGGATACGATCCGACGGTCTCGTTCTTCAGCAAGCTCACGCCGGACCAGCAGGCGATGGAACGCCAGCAGTACAGCTCGACGCGGCACAACGGCGGCGCCGTCTACGGCTTCGTCGATGGACACGCGAAGTTCTTCAAGCCGCAGAACATCTACGGCCAGTGCGACTTCGTGTTCACCACCGCCGACACCGGCAACAACGGAAGCACTCCGGACTTCCGGCTCTGATCCCAGCACCTGCCCGGGCTATAGTGTTCCTATGGCCCGGGAAGAGGTGCTCGTCGTTCTCAATCCAACCGCCGGGCGCGGCCAGGCAGGTCGAAAAGAATCGCAACTGCGACGCGACCTCACCGAAATCTTTCACGACAAAGCCGTACGGTTCGCGATGACCGAAAGGGCCGGCCATGCCCGAGAGATTGCCGCCACCGTGGACGGTAACGTTTCCCTCGTGATCGCCGTCGGCGGCGATGGCACGATTTCGCAAGTCGCTAACGGATTGGCGGGAAAAGAGGTGCCGATGGGGATTTTGCCTGGCGGCACCGGAAACGACCTCGCGCGCGGTCTTGGCATTGGAAGCTATCAGGCTGCCTTGAGCGCGCTTCAAACGGGAAACGTCCGTCGAATCGACGCCATGCTTGCCACGCTTAATGGAGCCGACGTTCTGTCCCTCAATGCAGGCGGAAGCGGCTTCGATGCCGTGGTCGCCGATTGGGTGAACACCCACTGCAAGCGAATCGGCGGAACCTTGGCTTACGTCTTGGGAATGTTGAACTGCCTCCCCCAGCTCCGGGCGAATCAGACGACGCTCACCGTGGATGGCAAGCGCATCGAGATGGAGACGTACCTTTGCGCGGTGTGCAATTCGAGCAGCTTTGGCGGGGGAATGAAGATCGCGCCCATGGCAGATCTGACGGATGGGCTGGCGGACGTTATCGTCATCGGCGACGTGGGAAGGATCGGTTTCCTTCGTGAGTTCCCGAAGGTGTTTTCAGGGCGACACATCGAGCATCCGAAAGTGCACCACTTCCAGGCGAAAGAAGTCGAGCTAAAGACCGAGCCCGCGCTGCCGACATTTGTTGACGGTGAAATGATGGGACCGAATCCGATTCGATTCCAGATCCTGCCCCAGGCGGTTCAAATGATCGTTCCAGAGGCGGCTTAAGCCCAAGATTTCGGCTAGAATCAGGGTCCGTGGGCAATCTCGACGTCATCCTTCCTGCCGGGGGCACCATCGACGCCGAGTTTGCGCGTGCGGTTCTCACCCGCAACAAGGCCCTCATCCGCCTCGCCGGACGAACCCTCCTGCAGCGCACGTTTGATGCGGTCGGAGCATTGCCAAACCTCGGTCGGGTGATGCTGGTGGGCGACGAGGACGTCGAGAAAAGCCCGGAAGCAAAGCTTGCGAGCCACTTCTTCCCTAGCGGCGGCTCGGCTCCAGAGAATATTCTCAAAGCCCTCCGCTTTCTCGCCGAGGGGCCGAATGCGCCGGAGCGCGTTCTGATCGTCACCACCGATTTGCCGTACCTAACCGGCGATCACCTGTTGGACTTTTTGGAACGTTGCCGGACGGATGGCGGTCCCGAAAAGGATATGTACCTGCCGATCATCAACCGACCGGAGTTTGAGGTTAAGTTTCCGGGAATCGAAAACACCTATATGCCGCTTCGTGACGGGGAGTGGACGGCCGGCTGTGCCTATCTGGTGACCGTGCAGAGCTTCTTGCAGGCGATTCCGCACATCGAGCGCGTCTTCCAAAACCGAAAGAGCAAGGTCGGTATGGCAAAATTGCTGGGACCCGTGTTCCTGGCGAAGTACCTCACCCGTCAGGTGGATGTGCCGCAAGTGCTAGCCAAGGTGGAATCCATTATTCGATGCAGTGGGGCAGCCGTTCGCGGTGCAGCCCCGGAGCTTGCCTTCGACATCGACTTCTTAGACGACTACGAGTACGCGAGGCGGCAGCTTGAACCCTGAGCCTCAGTTGCAAGCCGTGCCGTCGCCTTACGAGGGTCTGAAACTGAGGATTTTCGACCACTTAGCGCTGGGGATGTTTTGGCTCGGCCAAAACTTTCTATGGGGAGCATTTGTTGGCAGCGCGCAAACTCGGCACGTGCAGATCATGCACCCGATCAATCCGGCGCAAGTGCTTTGGGTCCCGGGAGTGATCGGCGGCTTGGCCGCGCTCGTCATTCCGCTCGTCGGCGGCCCGCTAAGTGATCGATGCACCGCTAAAATGGGCAGGCGAAAGCCGTTCCTCATCTACGGAAGCGTCGCTTCGTGCCTATGTCTATTACTAATGGCGTGGGCATTCGCAGCGAATAACCTTTGGCTGTACTTCTTCGCTATGTTCCTGCTGCAAATTCCCACGAACTTCGCGTTAGCGGCCTACAGCGGAATCATTCCCGACGTCGTGCCGATGAATCAGCGCGGTGCGGCCAGCGGGTCGATGGCGTTGCTTGGCATCGTCGGCACGATGGCCGGCCTCTTTACGTCGGCGCAACTGGTCGAACGCAACATGCACGGGGTGCTGTTTCTCACCCTCGGTTCGGTCTACTCCATTTCCTGCCTATTTTCGGCGTTCGGAGTAAGGGAAAACCGACTGAGGGGTCCGGTGCCCAAGCTCAATCTTGGCAAATACATCCGCAGTCTATGGATCGACCCCAAAAAGTATCCCGACTTTGCGTGGGTCTGGATTACCAGGGCGCTCGTCATGATGGGCTTTTATCTGATTACCGGCGCGACCCTGCAGTTCTATTTCCAGGACGTGCTGGGGTCGCAAAAGCCGGTCGCGGACTCGACCGGTCTGGCGATTCTGGCCTTCACCATCGCCGCCATCTCGGGAGTCATTGGCGGTCGATTCTCTGATCAGCACGGACGCAAGCCGTTCGTCATTGTCGCGAGTATTGGGATCGGAGCGACGGCGATTGCCTTTCTGCTGTGCCGAAACTTGTCTCAAGCGTACATCGTCGGAGCATTTTTCGGCCTCGCCTACGGGATTTACACGAGCGTGGACTGGGCGCTGGGGGCAGACGTGATGCCTGATAAATCTTCTGCCGCGAAAGACATGGCGGTTTGGCACATTGCGCAGGCCCTGCCCCAGCAGATTGCGTCCATCGTCGTCAGCGTCGTACTTTCGAACTTTCTGGGTCCGATGGTGGAGCTGAACGGCATGGACACCCAGAAATACACGCTCCCGGCGTACATCATTCTTTTCGTCTCCGCCGCAATCTGCTTCTTCCTCGGGGGACTACTCGTGCGCAACGTTCGCGGTGTCGCTTAGCCTCGAATGCCGCTGTAGAAGTCGTTCTTCGAGGCGGGAAGGGTGCCCTTTTTGTTGTTCTGCACGTCAACGACCGTCAGCTGGATGATGCTGTAGGTGAGCGGATTTGCGGGAAGGTGGGGCTCGGTCTGCGGCGAGTAAGTCACGCTGAACTTAGTGACGGCATCGTACTTAGCGAAGCTCTGATTCTTTGTGAAGCTCATCGTGGTCGGGTTCCAACCTTCGCCCTGCTGAAGGAGCACGTTGTAGCTTCCCGTCGGGATAGATGTGAGCGTGTAGGATTCGCCGCGGCGAATATAAACCAGGCGGATCGACTTTCTGTTACTCGTGCGGCGAACGTTAATCACGACGTCTCGCGAAGTCATGTTATCCAAAGTGAGTTCGCACGGGCCGCTATGAATCGAATTGGCCATCAGCTCGGTGCCGGTCGACGGTCGCGATGGGAGTCCGGCGGCGATCAACGGCTGAGTCCCAACAAGCTGCGACATGCGCGGCATAGAAACAATTAAATCGGACGACATTGCTCCCAGCGGGGAAAGCATCATGAGAGAAACTAAGCTTGGAAACATCACGCAGTAAGTTTCGCCCAAAGGCCTGAATCTTGAGTGTCCCGGAAACCCGAATCTTGCCCTAAAACCGGGCGACGGGCGTCACATTTTTGCGGCCCGTTGGCACTCGATCTCCTGCGGCGGCATGCAAACGGTGTCATCACAAATTGCCAGGCGCACCCAAGCCGCACCGCCGGTGTCGGCGGCAATCGCGAACGACCAATCGTTCCCTTCCTGGCCGCTCTGCTCCCATTCGACTTCGATCCCGGAGGCTTCCGGCTTCGGTTCGGCCAGTTCGATGCTCCATCCGGTGGGGATTTTCAGCAACAGCCTCCCGTCCGCAATGCGCGCCTCGACCGTTTGCGAGCGGGCGAGCAATGCGGCCGTGTGCATCGCTTCGGTGGCGGTTGGGGCGCGGTGCATCCAGCCCGAAGCCCAGGAAATGGCGCGTCCCACCGTCTGTCTTCGCCCTAAGAGGTGGAACAGTTCGGCCGCCAGGGCATTCGCGCTCGGAATCGGGGCGTCGAAGATCGGCTTTGTGCGGCCAAACAATTCGCCATGCTCTGATTGAGTCGAGAAGAATCCGCCGCTCGGGTCTTCAAACCTAAGCTCGATCTGATCGGCAAGTTGGGTCGCGGCCGCGAGCGCTTGCTCTCGCTCGCTGGGCGGAAGGTGCTGGGCGCAGGCCAGCAGACCCAGCGCGAGAGCGGCAAAGTCCTCCAGGTAGGCCGCGCCGTGGGGCTCTCCCCTCACCAGCATTCGCGGGAGCTTCTCGATGTGCGCCAGAAACGGCTGGGCGGCCGCCCACGCATGGTCCGCGCGGCCGGCGGCCACCAGGGCCCGAATCATGAGGCCATTCCACCCGGTGAGGCACTTGTCGTCCAGCGTCGGCCTCAGGCGAGACGATCGCAGGTCCAAGAGAGCGGCAAAATCGGCACCATCAGCCGCCTGGTGTGGGGCGTCCCGGTGGAGGACGTTCACCGGCATCGGCTGCCCAGTCGCCTCATCGCGGAAGTTACCGTCGGGGAGGATGCGGTAGCGCGTGGCGAAGTCAACGCTCGTGGCTTTCACGGCCTCGTCGAACGGCCAAGTATAGAAGGCACCTTCTTCCGGGTGGCCGTCGGCATCCAGGCTATCGGCATCCAACGCGGCGCAAAAGGCGCCGTTATCGGCCCGCATTTCCCGTTCCAGCCATCGGACAATGCCGTCGCGAGCCACGGAGAAAACGACCTCTTCCTTGGCCGAAGCCGCAAACTCCTCCAACAACAAAGCGTTGTCGTAGAGCATCTTTTCGAAGTGGGGCAGATGCCATGTCGCATCCGTGCTGTAGCGGTGGAACCCGCCGCCGACGTGATCGTGGATGCCGCCGTCGGCAATTTTTCTCAACGTCTCGGTTCGCATTTTGTCCGCTGAAGCTCGTTCTTCCGCCGTAAACCTGCCGTCGGCGGCAAGTTCGCGCAAGAAGCGAAGCGCCGAATGCGGCGGAAACTTTGGTGCGTTGCCGAAGCCGCCGGCTACCTCGTCGAAGTCATCCTCAAGCGCACCGAGACAGCGTCTCGCCAGTTCGACCGCCGACAGCGCCGCCATCGGCGGCAACGCGCTGGCGTTCGCCTGTCGAATTCGCTCCGCAAGATCGTCTGCCGTCGCCTCGACATCCTGCCGCCGCGCCCTCCAAACCTCCTCCACCTGACGGCACAGATTCAGGAAGCCAATCCTTCCGCCGCGATCCTCTTTGGGAAAGTAGGTCCCGGCGAAGAACGGCTTGAGGTCCGGCGTGAGAAAAACGGTCATCGGCCAGCCGCCGCGTCCGGAGGTCAGCTGCACGGCCGTCATGTAGGCGTCATCCACGTCGGGCCGCTCCTCGCGGTCGAGTTTGACCGACACGAACGCCCGGTTCAAAACTTCCGCAACTGCGGCATCTTCAAACGACTCGTGCGCCATCACGTGGCACCAGTGGCACGCCGAGTAGCCCACGCTCAGCAAGATCGGGCGGTCCAATTTCCGCGCTAAATCGAAGGCTTCTTCATTCCACATAAACCAATCGACCGGGTTGTCCGCGTGCTGACGCAGGTACGTCGAAGCGGCATCGCGAAGTCGGTTTGGCATGCGTCCAGTTTAGCCAGCGCTCGGCATGAAACTGAGATAATAGGGCATGGCAACGACGGCCAAACCCTGGGACAATGGCGCACTTCAGGCATCCGAGAACGGACGCTTCATCCAACATTCGAATGGCGAGGCATTCCATTGGCAAGCCGACACGTGCTGGGAGCTCTTCCACCGGCTGACCCGGGAAGAGATCACGCTGCTGATCGAAACGCGAGTTCGGCAAGGTTTCAATGTGTTGCAGGTTGTTGCCCTGGCAGAGCTGGAGGGCATCCGAGTGCCCAACCGATACGGCGCGTTCCCGCTGAAGGACGAAAACCCGGAGACCCCGGACCTCGATGGTGGCTATTGGGACGTCGTCGATTTCGCCTTCGACCTGGCGGCCGAGCATGGCATCTACCTAGCGCTCTTGCCCACCTGGGGCGACAAGCTCACGCGCGCCTGGGGGGCCGGACCGGTGATCTTTAACGAAACGAACATCGAGGCCTACGGCCGATGGATTGCGAGCCGATACGGGCACCGCGAAAACCTGATCTGGGTAAACGGCGGCGACCGCGACCCGGCCAGATACGAGGATGCCTGGCGCGGCCTCGCGAACGGAGTTCGAGCCGCTGAAGCCGGGAAGCACCTCATGACGTTCCATCCGATGGGTGACATGAGCTCGGGCGAGAGCTTCCACTCCGAGGAATGGCTCGACCTGAACATGCTGCAGACCGGCCACGGCCACCCAGAGCTGGAGCGGATCCGCAAAATGATCACCGCCAACTGGCAACGAACGCCCGCCAAGCCGGTTCTTGACGGCGAACCCCGCTACGAGAACCACCCGATCCAGTTCGATGCCCGAAGAGGCTACTTCCAGGCGGGCGACGTTCGGCAGGCGATCTACGCCGGTCTGCTAAGCGGGGGCTGCGGATTCACCTATGGTTGCCACGCGGTCTGGCAGTTCGCCCAGGACGCCTACGCGCCGATAAATAATCCGATCTCGCACTGGAGCTACTCTCTGGAGCTTCCCGGAGCGAACCAGGTTCAGTTCGCGACCAAGCTGATGCGCGACGAGAGCGTGTTGGAACTGGTGCCGGATTTGTCGATTCTTGAAGATCGTTCGGCATTGTTTGCGCGCGCTTCCGAAGACCGAACCCGCGCGGTGGTCTACTTCCCCGAAAGTCATCGCGTCCGGCTGAATGCGAAGTTCTCTACCGTCCGATGGTTTGATCCACGCACGGGCGAGACCCACGAGTCGCAGCCGGTCGACACGCATCTGGAGCCGCCGAAGTCGGACGCCCAGACCCGCGATTGGGTCGCTATCTTGTCGGCCTGACCGCCGCCCAGGCCTCCCGGTACTTCGTGTGAACGTACCGGGGGACCTCCCACCGAGAAGGTGCGCGCTCGGCCGGTTGGCTCGCTTCGGTGAACGCCAGTTCATAGCCGGCTAGCTTCGCCTGCCGCGCCACACGTTTGTCGAACTTCCCGTTTGGATAGGCCAAAAAACGCGGTCTTTCGCCAAGGTTTTGCCGAATATCCTCGGCACTCTGCTCGAACTCTCTTGCGAGCACCGTAGTTGGAAGTTTTCGGAGGTCGGTCGGGTGGCTGACGGTTTGGCTTTGCACCGAAAAGCCAAGCTGCTTACACCGGGACAACTGCTCCCAGGTCATTTTTGGCCGCCCGACCGGTGACCCGACGTAACCGGTGTGCACGAATAACGCCGCCGGGATCTTTCGCTTGACGAGTTCCGGCAAGGCGTACCGGTAAAAGCCCGCGTAGTTGTCGGCAAAGGTGATGAGGACCGACCCTTGCGGCAGCGGACGTTTCGTCCGGATCGAATCGGCGAGGGCCTCAACCGAGACGAAGTTCGCCCCCTTGCGCCTAAGCCAATCGAGCTGGTCAGTGAGTTCCTTTGGCGTGCAGTCGAACCAGACCTGCTTCTTGGGAACCACGTCGTGATACGTGAGGACGACCGTCTTTCCGGCCGGCACCAACAGCAAGCTGATGAGAATTCCGGTCATGCTCATCATGATGACGCGCGAACAATGGCTGGTGAATCTGGAATCAGCGGTTGCCACTAACGCAACGGCAGCCTTAGCAAAACCGCGCAAGATCGCGAAGATTTTAAGCGTTGTTCAGGCGGCGGGTTCACAAGCCGACCATCTCCAGAGTCAGCTTTTAGATCGCGCAGAGCAAGCCGGCAGTGGAGTCCCGGCGTGCCGCGCCGGTTGCGCTTACTGTTGCGTAATTCGGGTCGCGACCACCCCGGTCGAAGTCATTCGGATCGCCGATTGGCTTACCAGGAACCGCACAGAGGACGAACTCGCCACACTGCGTCGTGAGCTTGAGGACTACAACCGGGCCGTCGAGGCCGAGTACTTCGCAACCCGTCGGCCGTGCCCATTCCTCCGCGCGGATTCTTATTGCGGCATTTACGAGGTGCGGCCGGTGTCTTGCCGAAGCTACTTTAGCTTCGATCTCTCCGCCTGCGTCGACCACTTCCAGAACAACTTGCCGTCAAGGATTCCGAAGCTGGACGACACGCTCGTCTTCGGCCGCACGATTTCTGCCGGGCTTGCGCGGGCAACTCCGGGAGAGCCAAGGTTCGTCGACTTACATAGAAGCGTGCTCCGGGCTTTGGAGCCCGGAGCACGAGAGCGTTTCCTTGATGGCGAAGTGATCTTCGCCGACTGCGCGGTTACTTAGCGGCTTTCTTGCGTCGGACGAGAGCGAGTGCGCCCATTCCGAGAGCGATCATCGAAGCCGGTTCCGGAACCGGAGCAACCGGAGGAAGCTCACCGTTGAAGAGGTGAAGGTTCGTCTGGCTCGGCCCGTTAAAGCTCTTACCGATGACCTGACCCTGGATGACGCCCCAGTTGGTCGTAATGTCCGCGTTGGCCGCAAGGAGCGAGCCCTCGAGGTAGTTGTAATCCACCGTGGTTGCTTCGGAGGTGTTCCAAAGCAGGTTTTCGCGGGCCAAGCCGTTGAGTCCGTAGCCGTAGCCCTTGAACTTGACGTTCTTGCCGGTTACGTTCACAAGGACGGTGGCACCGGCCGGAACGTCGAACTGCACGTCGCTGGCGTTCCAGAGGTTGTCCGAGCTGATGTTGAAGACGTTGAGGCCCTTGCTGGTGCCTTTGAAATTGAGCGTGCTCCATGGCTTCGTGATGGTTCCCGTTGAGGTGAGGTTGAACCAAGATGCCGAGCTGGCCGAAAGCTGATTGAATGCCGAGTCGAAATCAATCTGGCTGCCAGACTTCAGCTTGCCGCCGTTGTTGAAGCCGAATGAAGTGAGGTTTGCCGAGCCGCCGGCAACGATGTTGCCCTGGACCGAACCACCGTTGAACTTGACGTTGCCGCCGACGATCAAAGCGTCCTGCGTCGGGCCGGTGAGGAGCGCGCCAACCGAGTAGCCGCTGGTATCCCAGTTGCCGCCAACCGCCGCCTTACCCTCGATGTCGGAGTACATCGCGGAGTAGTTGTTCTTGATGAACATGTTGTAGCCGGCCGCCGGGCCAAGCGGGCCTGCCTGGGCGAAGGCGGAGAGGATCGAGAGGGATGCGACCGAAAGAATGAGTCGCGTTACCGGCGTTTTGAACATTACAGTGAGAATTATTCTCGACCGGTACCCAGCAATCAAGTGATTGTTTCTGACGTCGCACGTTCCCGGGACCAACAGAAGGCACGGCTATAATTTTGAAATGCACGTCTCCCTTGCCGTCCTCGCCGACTATGCCCTGCTCGACAAGGCAGACAAGCTAAGTATCATCGGGATCTTTGGTCAGATCGGATCGGCCGTAGCCCCGATTCGCCATCCGAAGATGACGCTCGTGATCGTGTTCGAGTCCACCCGAGCCGATTACAACCGCCAGCGGGAGCTTGAAATCGACATTACGGACCAGGACGGGAAGCCGATCGTTCAGAAAATCTCCGGCCAGGTAGGGATCAACGGCGACCCGGCCGTTCCCCCGAGCGTGAACATCATTATCAACCTGGAGGACGTCACTTTCCCAGATTTCGGTGCCTACACCGTCTCCATCTTCCTCAACGGAGACATCCAGAAAACGGTTCGCCTGGACGTCGTGAAGATGGATCCGGCAGCCTAGGACTTGCCGCCGGTCGTGGCGATGCCCTGAATAAACGTCCGCTGGGCGAGGAAAAACAGGACGATGATCGGCAGGGTGAAGATCGTGCTTGCCGCCATCAACGGCGCCCACTTTCCGCCGTGCAGCGATAGGAACTGCTGCAATCCATAGGCGAGCGTGTACTTTGCCGGGTCGTTGATGTACATCAGCGGGCCGAAGAAGTCGTTCCACGTCCCCATGAATTGGAACAGGGCACAAGTCGCCAACGCGGATTTTGAGAGCGGAAGCACGAGGCGAGTGAAAATCGTCCACTCAGTCGCGCCATCCACCCGGGCGGCTTCGGACATTTCCTGCGGCAGCGTCTTGAAGAATTGCGTGAGCAGGAAGATGTAGAACGCGCTCCCGAAACAGGCAGGAACGATCATCGGCAAGTAGGTTCCGTACCAGCCGAGCGCGCGGATGAGCGCGAAGACCGGAATCATCGTTACCTGGCCGGGCAGCGCCATGGTCGAGATCATCAGGAGGAACATGGTGTTTTTCCCCTTGAACTCGATCCTAGCGAAACCGTAGGCGACGAAAGCGCTACTGACGACCGCCGCAACCACCGTGACAATACAGAGCGCCACCGTGTTGCGAAGGTAAAGCGCAAATGGCACCGTCCGCATTGCCTCCGGGTAGTTCTCTAGATTCAGTGGTCTAGGGATTAAGCTGGCGAACGTAAAGCCCGAAGCTGCCGAGCTACCGTAGAGCTGATCCGTGCCTTTGAACGACGTACTTACCATCCAAAGCAGAGGAAGCATTGCAGGAAGGCAGAGAATTAGGAGAACGACATGGATCGTGAGCTTCTGCAAAGTCACGGCCTGCTTCGGCCGAAGATTAATCACGGTAGCCTAGCTCCTTTCGCTTCCGTAGTTCCTCTTTTACATTGCGTTCCAATTCGTTCAGTGCTTCTTCAGGTGTCACCGTTCCCCGCACGGCCCGGTCCTCGGCTCGCCCAATCTGGTCGTTGAGAAAATGCAAGTAAGGCACCGGCGGCATTGGCCGACACGTCGGACTCCCGAGGATCGAGATGAATGCCCGGAACTGAGGATTTTCATTTAGCCACGCCTCGAACGTTTTTGTTTCGACGACCTTCGGCGTAAGCGGCAACCAACCGCCGTCGTTGTAGCACTGAGCACTGGCTTCTAGGTCGCCAAAACCCGACCAGAATCGGATGAAGTCCCACGCACCTTCCTTTTGGCGAGCAGACGTCGGAATGATCATGAAGTTTCCGCTAACCGTGCCGGAAAGGGGCGTCCCGCGCTCCTTTGGCGGCGGAATCGGAATGACCCGGTAGTCCATCTTGGGGGCATACTTTCTGATTTCCTCGACCCGCCATTGCCCATCGATCGTAATGCTTAAGTCGCCGGAGATAAACGGCCAGCCTCCGGTGTCGCTTCCGGTGTTCAGGCCGCTGACAAACCGGACAACTTTGTCGTAGCCAACCCGCTTACGTTGTTCGGTTATCGCAGTCAACGTGCGTAGGTTGTCCGGATTCAAGATCGACAGCTTCTCAGCCTGACGGTCGTAAAAACCGGTCCCATAGCTGTGGCTTATGAAGTCTAGGTACCCCATCGAAAAGCCGAGACGCCGAAGGTTCCCCTGCTTGTCGGACCGGTGTAGTTTCTCGCCCCACTCGATGACGCCCTCAATGGTTTTGGGGAAATTCTCAACATCGAGCCCGGCTTCTTTCAAGTGATCGACGTTCACGTACAGTGCCGATAGGTCGCTGCCGATCGTAACCCCGTACGCCTTGCCACGGAACATTCCGCTGTCGCGGATCACCGGGTAGCTCTCTTCAAAGAAGCGCTTCTTGTCGGCAGGCGACATCAACGTTTCCAGAGGCGTCAGCAGATTGCTGGCGGCCATGTTGGGAATCGCGCCGTTCCACATCGACATGACATCGGGCGGATCGCCCCCGATGACTCCGGTCATAAACTTTGCATCGGCGGTTGCGCCCGGCACGCTGAGCGGAATGACTTCGTACTTCGTCTGGCTCTGGTTATAACTTTCGGCGATGCGCGCGACGACTTCGGCCCATTCCCCGCCCCAGCGGTGCCAGAAACGAACCGGAATCCGGTCCGGATATTTGCGGTCTTTTGGCGTCGGCGTCAAGAACATCCAGCCCAGGCCGACCACCAAAATGGCAACCAAAATCACGCGGGCGATTGTTTTCCCCAAAGTCTTATCCGCCATAGTGCACCCACTTTTTCTGTGTCCGGAAAACGGCCGCGGTCATCACGACGATGACGAGGAAAAGCACCCAGGCCATCGCGCTGGCGTATCCCATGTCGAGGTACTTCCACGCTCGTCGGAAAAGATACAGCGAGTAGAACAGCGTCGAATCTTGCGGGCCGCCGTTCGGGGTCATGACGTAGGCCTGCGTGAAGTATTGAAACGCGCCGATCACACCCATCACGAGGTTAAAGAAGATCACCGGCGTCATCATCGGGATCGTCACGTGCCGAAGCTTCTGCCAGGGGCGCGCCCCGTCGATGGTCGCGGCTTCGTAGAGGTACGCGGGAATGTCCTTCAAGCCCGCAAGGTAGATCACCATGCTGCCCCCGACGTGCCAAACACTCATCATGATGAGGCTATAGAACGCCCAGGTTGGGTCGTTCAGCCATGCCGGACCCTGAATTCCCATCGTTCGCAAAACGTTGTTCACCAGGCCGGTGGTCGGGTTCAAAATCCAAAGAAAAACGACCGAAGACGCCACCGTCGGCACGATCGAAGGCAGGTAGAAAATGGTGCGGTAAATCGCAATTCCCTTCACTTCGTTGTTCAGCAGAATCGCCAAAGCCACGCCGGCAACCACCAACAGCGGCACCGAAATAATTGCGTAGCGAATCGTGACGGCAGCCGACTTCCAGAACAGCTCGTCTTCGAACAGCAGCATTCGATAGTTGGCAAGGCCAACCCACTGCGGCGCGCTGATGATGTCGTACCGCGTGAACGAAAGGTAAATGCTCTGCAGGAACGGGAACGCCGTGAAGATGAGAAATCCGATGACCCAAGGGGAGATGAACGCCCATCCCACCAAGTTTTCTTTGAATTTGTTCATCGCACGTCTTCGGCCAACGGTGGCCGGTCAAGTAGCGTAGCATGCCGACCCCAAAACCGACAAACACCTAGGGGCACGCGAACCGCTGAATCTCTCGGAGTTCCTTCATCACGTGGCCCAACGGAACCTGAGAGCCCCGGCCGAAGGCATCGTGCAGCAACTGGTACTGAGCGAAAAGCCGCCCGTAGATGGCGGCTCGCTCTGTGTCTGGCAGAAACACGTGAGGCTTCGTTCCCGTCATCGCTGCCTGCGCGCTGAGCACATCCGGGTGGGCTCCGCCGACCACGCTCGCGAAGATCGCCGCCCCAAGCGCGCAGGTTTGTGCCGAGCGGGAAACTTTCATCGGGCGGTTCAGCACGTCGGCATAGATCTGCATCACTAGCGGGCTCCTCTCGGCGATGCCGCCGCAATTGATGATCTGGTCGATCCGAACGCCGTATTCCTCGATACGGTTCACGATCATGAGCGCGCCAAACGCGGTCGCCTCGATGAGCGCGCGATAAGTTTCGGCTGGCGTCGTGTGCAGCGTCTGCCCTACGATGAGCCCGGTCAGCAACGGATCAACGAGAATCGTGCGATTGCCGTTGTGCCAGTCCAGCGCAAGCAGGCCGCTCTCGCCGGGCTGCAACTTCTCGGCTTCGGCAGTGAGTGCGTCGTGGGTCTGCCCGGCATAGCGCACAAACCAGTTGAAGATGTCGCCGACGGCCGACTGTCCCGCCTCGATGCCGTAAAAGTCCGGCAAAACCGAGCTCATCGTGATGCCGCAAACGCCCGGAATGTCCGCGATTGGCTCCGCCTTCGGATGCACCATGCAGTCGCACGTGCTGGTGCCAATGATCTTGACCAGCGTGCCTTCGCGGATTCCCGCCCCGACCGCGCCGTGATGGGCGTCGAACGCCCCGACCGCCACCGGCGTGCCTTCCTTGAGGCCCGTCAACGCGGCGACTTCGGCGGTGATCTTTCCGGCTAGCTCGTCGCTGGGATATGCCTTGCTGTAGAGTCTTCCGGCGAGGTCGCCCAGCGCGGGCTCAAGCGAATCCAGGAATTCGGCGGCCGGCAAGCCGTTCCAATCGTCGGAGTACATCGCCTTGTGGCCGGCGGCGCAGATGCTTCGCTTGGGCAGCGGCAGGGTCCCGGTTAGGTAGCCGGTGATGAAGTCGCACGTCTCCACCCAGGTGTGGGCGGTTTGGAAAACGAGCGGTGCGACCCGGGAACAGCGCAGCAGCTTTGACCAAAACCACTCGCTGCTGTAGGTTCCGCCGATCTTCGCCAGGTACGGGTAGACGGCCGCTTTTTGCGTGATCTCCTCGGCCTCGGCGAAGCTCGTGTGGTCCTTCCACAGCCAGCACATGGCGTCGAGATTGTTCTGAAAGTTCGGCTGGGCGGCCAAGGGAACGCCGTTCGCGTCGATCGGCAGCGGGCTCGATCCGGTGGTGTCAACTCCTACGCCGACGATGTCGTCGGCCGAAATTCCGGAAGCTTGAAGGACGTCGTTGGTAACGGCGTGAATTCCCGCGATGTAGTCCAGCGGGTTCTGGCGCGCCAGGTTCGGGTCGTTCGCGTCGTAGTAAACGCCTTGGTCGCCGCTGGGATAGTTGAAAACAGCGGTCGCGGCTTCCACCCCGGTCGCGGTGTCTACCAAGAGCGCGCGAACCGAATTCGTGCCGAAGTCTAAACCGAGGGCGTAGGTTGCCATCGACAGGAATCTTATCCTAACGCGGGTTGCCCATAATCGAAGAATGGTTGCGCTCATCCCTGCCGCCGGTCGCGGAACCCGCATGGAGTCGGTCACCGCCGGACGCCCGAAAGAGCTTCTTCCATTGGGCGGCGTGACGGTCATCGAGCGGATCATCGCCGAGGCCGCGGAAGTTGCCGACCACGTGGTCGTGATCAGTAGTCCGCAGAAGCCTGAGTTGGATGAGGTGGCTCGCCGGGCGGGGGCCGAAGTCATCCACCAACTCGAGCCGCGCGGTTTGGCGCATGCCGTCGCCTGCCTTAAGGCGGAAACCGACGTGCTGGTCCTGCTTGGCGATTGCGTCTACTTTCCGGAGTCGCCGCTGGCGCGGATGGACCGGCTGATCCACCTGGGCGTTTCGGGGTGCATCGCTCTGGAGGAAGTCCCGGCGTCGCGCGCGCACCTCTACGGAATTGTCGACGTGGACGACATGGGAACGATCAACGGCATCGTCGAGAAACCGCGGCTCGATGCGTCCGAAACTGAACCTCGTTACGCGGTGGCCGCGCGGTATGCGCTGTCAGGCGGGATGCTGGCCTATCTGATGGGGGCGGTCGAGCGATCAACCGAGGCCGGGGAGATTACGCTGACCTCGGTTTTGTCGTCGGCGATCGCCGAGGGCTTCGTGCTGAAGGGGGTTGCACTTCAGCCGAACCAGGTTCGAATTGATGCCGGCGAGCCAGAGTCCTACCTCGCTGCAACCCGGATGGATTGGCGATGAGGGTTGCCTACTCCGCGCCCGGGCGATGCGGAATCATCGGGAATCCGAGCGACATCTACGGCGGCAAGGTGCTGTCTTGCTCTCTTCCGTTGCGAAACTATTGTGAAATCCGCTCGGAAGTGCCTCGCGAGGTGCCGGATGGTGCGCTGTGGGCGGCCCTCGATAAACGGTTTCCGGAGATGGCGACGGCCAACGTGGCGGTTCGGCTGCGTTCGGAGGTTCCGCGATCTAGTGGATTGGCGGGTTCTACGGCGATGCTGGCGGCAATGGTTGCCTGCGTTCGCGATTTTCTCAGCCTTGTGCACCTCGAAACTCGGGAATTCGCCGAGCTGGTACGCGACATCGAGCGCAACGACGCGGGCGTGATGTGCGGCTACCAGGACGCCTACATGGTGACCCACGGCGGGCTTCAGCTGATGGATTTCACCGGGAAGCATCCGGTCAACCCAGGTCCGGTGGCGCAAATGTTGGGGGTAAACGCACCGCTACCTTTTCTTCTTGTTACAACCGGGGTCGAGCGGCTGAGCGGTTCCGTGCACGGGCCGATGTCGGAGCGGTGGCTGGCCGGAGAGGAGAAAGTCGTTCAAGGAATCGAGCGCATTTCCGCCCTAACCGAACCCGCACTCCACGCTTTGATCTCCGGCGACCACGCCCGGCTGGCCGCCGCCATGCAAGAAAATCAGGCCATCATCGCGGAGTTGGGTGGCTCTGGACCGCAAATCGATGCCCTCATCGAGACTTGCCTGTCCTTCGGCGCCCCGGCCGCGAAGCTGGCAGGGGCGGGGATGGGTGGCACCGTGATCGTACTTACGGAGGATCCGTCCGCGCTGAAACGACGCCTGCAAGAGCGAGGCTTCACCCAATTCACCTCGCCGTTGATCGCGCCCGGCATCCAGCCCGAGCGCGAAATAGACAGCACCGCAATTGCTGGGTAAAGTTGCAAAATGCCTTTCGACCGGTTGACTGGTTTTGCCGACGAAATCGAAGCTGATTTCGACGCTCAATTGCGCACGCTGAATGCCCTCGGGGTCGCCGGGATCGATCTCCGGAATGCGGACGGCAAGCACGTTCTCGCGCTCTCCGCCGATGAGTTGCGAGGTCTCCGCAAGCGCGCCGAGGCCGCCGGATGCTACTTCTCCACGATCGGCTCCCCGGTGAACAAGGTGGACTTTACGCCGGACAATGAGTCCGCCGAGTTCGAAAAGCTGAAACTCTCAATCGAGGCGGCGCATCACGTGGGCACGGATCGAATCCGACTCTTCACCCCGGAGGTTCCCGAACATCGCTGGCACGAAGAAACCGAAGGCGTGATGCAGTGGATGGAACGGCAAATTGAGCTGGCTCAATCGGCAGGAATCGTCCTGCTCCACGAGAACGACGCCCGGTTTTGGGGCGCAATTCCGCAAAACTCCGAAGTCTTGTTCGACCGCCTCGGCGGCCCGTATTTCCGGGCGGCGTTCGACTTTGCCAACACGGTCCTCATCGGCTTTCGGCCTTTCCACGACTGGTTCCCCTGGATCCTGCCGTATGTCGACACGCTGCACATCAAGGATGCAATCGACGGTCGCGTCGTCGCTGCCGGGCAGGGTAACGGCCAGATCGTGGCCACCCTCCGGTACCTGAACGAAGCCGGTTGGGACGGACCGCTGACCCTAGAGCCGCACCTTTCGGCTGCAGGTGCCTACGGCGGGTTCTCTGGGCCGGATCTTTTCCGGGTAGCCACGGAAGCCCTTAGGGAATGCATTGCAGAGGCCCTGAAAGATTGAAATTCGGACTGTGTGGTTCGGTTCAGGATGCGGCCATTGCGGCCGAAGCCGGGTTCGATTACATCGAACTTTGGGCGGCGAAGATTTTCGCCGACGATTATGAGCTGCCCGCGCTCGCGCTTCCGGTTGAGGCCACGAACGGATTCTTCCCGGACTCCGTGACGCTTTTCGGCCCCGACGCGACGCCATGGCGACCGTACGTGCTTGCCACTCTGCCCCGCGCCCAGGCGGCCGGCGTCAAGCAGATGGTGATTGGCAGCGGACGAGCCCGCAAGGCGCACAGGCCATCGGATGAAGCCGCTTTTCTGGAGATCTGCGACGAGATTCATTCGATGGCGGCCGAATTCGGCATCGTTACCGGCCCCGAGCCGCTGAATGGAAAGGAGTGCAACCTGGGGAACGACCAGGGTGCAATGGCGCGCGGGCTGGCTTCCCGAAGCTACGTCTCGGACGCTTGCCACGTGCTGGTCCAGGCTGAGCTCGATGGCACGGAGTTGGACTGGGAGGCCGCTCTTCCGTACGCACCGACGCACGTGCACGTGGCCAACCTCGCCCGCACGGTCCCGACCGCAGATGACGCCGCGCTTCTCGGTTTCGCCGCTCGGCTTCGCGAAGTCGGATTCACGGGCCGAGTTTCCTTTGAGGGGAACGTGGGACGTTCTCTTGAGGAACTCACGGCGCTGCGGAAAGTCTTGGCTGAGTTGTTTACTGGGTTTGAGTAATGACGTTTTTCCTTACGACGCTTGTCTGATGAAAAGGATTACCGCCAAGGAGGCAGCAGAAATACAGCCTGACACTTCGGTCCACTACGTAAACGTAAAGCCTTTGCAGTACCTTTGCGGCGGGTTCTCACTCTTTTTCGTCTGCTTCATTCCAAGTGAACTCAATAATCCAACGGTTGGCGCTCTGTACGCGACTCTCTTGTTCTCCTTCAGCATGGTGTTTGTTCTGTCGTGGCTGAGGAAGGCAGCTCCTCTCCGCGTAAGGAAAGATGGCGTTGTTTGCCAGGATCTGTTCGGAAGGAATCACTTTGTTGGATGGGATGATATGTATTTGGCCGATCCAAACTCGCACATCATTGGAAATTATCTCGTATTCAGATCGAGATCTCGGCCGAGACTGATCCTGTCCATGCCATTGTTCTTGGAAGATTTTCCGGCCTTCTCGCGCGAAGTGCTTCGCCTAGCCCCAGATTCCTGTCCGATGCGGGGAGTTCTAATTAGGAAGTTAGGATCGCATTAAATCCTTGGCCCGGTCTGCGAACGAAGACCTTCTGCGGCGTCCCATTTCCACCGCGCGCGTGCGCGTCGCGTCGTTGCTTTATCGGGCTGGGTATTTTAGGGGAACGCTGGCCGGGCGGTTCTCTTCTGCTTAGCAGGCTCAAACTCCCTGTCAGCTTGATCAATTTGCTCCAGCGTGAGATGATGTGGGAGGAAACGTAATGACGCGGAGAGAACTACTGCTGGCAATGGGAGCGGGGGCCGCAGGCTTAGCGCAGGCGCAACTGGGGCGGACGCAAAAAGTGAAAAAGACGCACATCGTGACGCTGAGCTTTGATGACGGGTTCAAGAAATCGTTCTACAAAACGGCGGAGATTTATGAGTCGTTCAAGCTACGGGCCTGCTTCAACGTCATCGCGCAGGGACACCTGGAGAATTTCGGCCCAACGATCAACGGAGTCCCGGACGCCGGGATCGTGCCGTTTCCCAAAGGCGACTTCAGCGACTGGAATGCCCTGAAGAAGCGCGGGCATGAGGTGATGGCGCACACCTACGACCACAAGAACCTCACGACGATTCCCCTTGAAGAAGCCAAGAAGGACATCGACCGGTGCGTCGAGGAGTTCGAGAAGAACCTGCGTGGTTTCTCGGCGCGAGATTCGGTTTACAACTTTGCCTACAACGCTTCGAACGCCGAACTTGACGCCTATGCGCTGTCCAAATTCTTGGTCGTTCGGTCGCAAGGCAGGACAGCGGTCAACCCCATTCCGACGGTTCGAAAGCCGGTCCGCACCGGCTGTTGGAGCCACGGACCGGAGAACTGCGACGCCTTCTTCGAGGAAACTTTGAACGAGTTTCTCGCCTCGCCGGGCGGGTGGTTCGTGTTCAACACGCACGGGCTGGACAACGAGGGCTGGGGACCGATGAGCAGTCGGTACCTTCAAGACCTGCTGGCGCGGCTCGTGAAGCTGGATCACATCGAGGTTCTGCCGGCCGGGGCGGTCGTCCAGCGACTGCCTAAACCAGCCCGCTAGGCGTGACACCAACTTTACAGATTCAAAATCTGCGAGGCGGAGGTCATGTCCTTGTCGCCGCGGCCGGACATGTTCACCAGCACCCGCGCGCCGGGCGGGAAGGTTGTCCCGTCCCATAGCGGAGCGAACGCGTGCGCCGTCTCGAACGCCGGAATGAGGCCCTCAAGCTGCGAAACCTTCTGAAGCGCCAACAAGGCATCTTCGTCCGTAACCGCCGCGTACGAAACTCGGCCCGTGTCCTTCAGGTAGCTGTGCTCCGCTCCTACGCCCGGGTAGTCCAGACCCGCCGACACCGAATGCGTGCCGATGACCTGGCCGCTGTCGTCCTGCATCAGATAGCTGTACGATCCGTGCAAAACGCCCGGCGAGCCGGCCGTCAGCGGGGCCGCATGCTTTCCGCTAACTATTCCTAATCCTCCCGCTTCGATGCCGATCAGCTTCACCTCGGGATCCTCGAGGAACCCGGCAAAGAAGCCGATCGCGTTTGAGCCGCCGCCCACGCAGGCGATTCCGTATTCGGGCAGTCGACCGTAGCGGTCGAGATACTGCGCGCGCGATTCCTCGCCGATCACCCGCTGGAACTCCCGAACCATGTACGGGTACGGGTGCGGACCAGCTGCGGTGCCGATGATGTAATGCGTGTCGCTGACGTTCGTGACCCAGTCGCGCATTGCCTCGTTCAGGGCGTCCTTCAGCGTCTTCGTTCCGCTGGAAACGGGGTTCACCTTCGCTCCGAGAAGCTTCATTCGGAACACGTTCAGCTGCTGCCGAACCGTATCTTCCTCGCCCATGTAGACCTCGCATTCCAGGCCGAACAGCGCACAAACCGTGGCCGTCGCCACGCCGTGTTGGCCCGCGCCGGTCTCGGCAATAATGCGCTTCTTGCCCATGCGGAGCGCTAATAGCACCTGGCCAAGCGCGTTGTTAATCTTGTGCGCGCCAGTGTGGTTCAGGTCTTCCCGCTTCACGGTGACGTGCAAGCCGGTCTCCGCGCTAATTCGCCGCGCTTCCGTCAGCGCCGTCGGGCGGCCAACGTATTCGCGCAGATACCGCTCGAATTCCGCCCGAAACGCCGGGTCGGACCACGCCCAGTCGAATTCTGTTTCAAGCTGTTCAAGGGCGGGCATCAGGGTTTCGGGGACAAATCGTCCGCCGTAATCGCCAAAACGCCCGTGGGAATCGGGCCGCGTGATCATGTATTCGATTCTACTGAGGTTCAGGGTGCAACGTTGCGGGGAGGCAGCGGCACAGCGCTCCCATCTCGCAACGCCTGGGTGACGTTGAACCGACCTTCGGCCGAGAGCACCATGAGGGTGCCGGTGATCACGAAGAACGGCAGCACCAAAACATTCACCAAAGGAACCAGCGAAAAAGCTCCGGCCAGAAACAGAGTGCCTCCAAACTCGGGCAGTTGGGCAACCTCCCGCAGCTGGTGGCGCAACCGCTTGCCCCGCAACGTAAACGGCGAGGCCGTGGCGTCGATCATGGTGATCCACCCGCCCATCATCACCGGCCCGACAACCGGGATGATTCCGGAAATCAACATGCAAATGGCGGTGAGGATGCCAAACAGGAAGCGCCCAGGAACCTGAATCAGCTGGATCCAGAAGCTCGGAGTTTTACGCATCGGTGCTCCCGTCACTTCTCGCTCCGTCTCGGCCGAAAGGGTGTCCCAAAAGAACGAACTTGTGGCGGAAAGAATGGCGATGAACAGGGTTCCCGCAACCAGGAAGTAGATCACAAAGTAGGCCAACGTCGCAAGCCAGTCGGGAATGCCAAACGACATCAGCCAGTTTCGAACCGGCGGCAACAACAGCCAGTGGATGGTCGCCGCCAACACCATATAGAGCGGCAATCCGATCCAAACCGGACGCCAAAAGTAGGTCCTGAGGCGCTTGCTTTGCCGGATCATTCGCCATGCCACGCGTGCGTGATTCATCTCGCACCCATCGTATCCCCTAAGATCGATTTCATTGCGGCAATAGGCAGAAAGCACCGTAAGAAAATGTTAAATCCAAGTCAGAATAGATGGATGCAGCCGGTCGCGATTCTCGCCAACCTCATGATCCCCGCCTCGGATCGAAACGCCGCCGTGCGCTACTTCCAGCAGATTTCTCCCGTGCTGCGACAGGTGCCGGGCTTCATGGGGGTCGGCCTTTGGCAAAACCTGAACGACGCCGATGCGCACCTCGCGCTCTACCATTACGACTCACCCGAGAATGCCGACCTCGGCCTGGAAGCGGTTGCGAGCCGCAAGCTGCTCACCGAGGCCACCGTACACAGCGACACGCCGCCGGACGTCCGCCGGGTAGCGGTCCAGGGCAAGGTGGGTCAGAACATTTTTAACACCGGGCTCCATCAGGTCATTTCCGTAAGCGTCCGCGTGGCGGACCCTGGGTTTGGCGCCAGCCTTGCCGATGAGGTCGGACGGATCCTGCACGAACTGCAACTTCTGCCGGGGTACCTAGGCGGCGAGTTCGGACGGAACGATTCGCTGGACGAAGAGGTCATTGGACTTGCAGCTTGGGAAAACGAAGCCGCGTTTCAGTCTTCGGTGCCCGTCGGAACGATTTACGACGTCCGGGTCTATCGAAAAGTGCAGTAACCGATATGCGTCATCTTGCCCTTGTCCTTAGTCTTAGCGTAGGGCTCTCGGCGTCCGCCGATGCCGACTTTAAGCCTTCCCAGCGCCAGCAGGTAGAGCTGGGCAAGCGCGCCGCCGCCGATTTCCGGAAGCACGAAAAAATTCTGCCCAAGACCGATATTCGCGTAACGACCCTCAAGCGGGTGGCACGGCGGCTACTCGATACATTTTCCGACGGCGACAAGCCGTGGGAGTACTCGTTCGACGTCGTGGAGTCCAAAGAAGTCAACGCTTTCGCGCTTCCAGGCGGACCGGTTTTCTTCTACACGGGCCTGCTGGAGAAGATGAAGTCGGAAGACGAACTCGCCGCCGTGCTAGCACACGAGCTTGTCCACGTGCGAAAAGAGCACTGGGCTTACGCGTACCGCGATTCGATGAACCGTAGCTTGGTGCTGAACATTCTCCTCATGGTCGGCAAGGCCAACGACAACGCGGCGAACCTGGCCGGCATCGCAAACGAGTTGATCTTCGAACTTCCGTTCTCGCGCAAGCACGAAATCGAAGCCGACAACCTAGGATTTGACATGATGACCGCCGCCGGCTACAACCCGAGCGGGATGGTGAAGGTGTTCCAAACGCTGAAGGGGGAAGCAAAAGGCGGCGGCCCCGAATGGGCGAGTACCCACCCGGACGACGGTCGGCGAATCAAAAACATTGAAGCCCGCGTGGCAAAGGGCGGCAAGTACCCTGCGCTGATTCCGATGGAGTTGCCCAAGGCCGATCCAAAAACAAAGAAAGGCGATTAGGCTTTCCGGTTCATAATTCAGAAACGCGAAGTCGCGGAGATAGACCTATGAAGATCGGAATTTTTACTGCCCTATTTGGAGACAAGACCCGGCCCGAGGCCCTCGACATCATCGCCGCCGAAGGCATCGAAGCGGTTGAGTTTGGCGCCGGTGCTTACCCGGGTGCCGCCCACCTTGAGGTTGAGAAACTTTTGGAGAGCAAGGAAGCCCGCGAAGCCCTGCTGAAGGATGTGCACGACCGCGGCCTCATGATTTCGGCCATTTCCTGCCACGGCAACGCACTTCACCCGAACAAGGACATCGCCGCGGACCATCACCAGGCTTTTGTTAACAGCGTCAAGCTGGCGAATGCGCTCGACGTGCCGGTCGTCAACGGATTCTCCGGTTGCCCGGGCGACCACGAGACCGCCATCAACCCGAACTGGGTCACGTGCGCCTGGCCGGATGAGTTCCGCGACGTGCTGAACTGGCAGTGGAGCGAGAAAGTTATCCCCTACTGGACCGAGCAGAACGCCTTCCTCAAGGCCCACAACGTTAAGTACGGCATCGAGATGCACCCTGGCTTCGTTGCCTACTCCAACGACACCTTGCTAAAGCTTCGGCACGCGGCCGGCGAGCAGATCGGCGCAAACTTCGACCCTTCGCACCTTTGGTGGCAGGGGATTGATCCGATCGCGGCGGTCCGACAGATCGCAGAGGAAGGCGCGCTCTTCCACGTTCACGCAAAAGACACGCGTATCGACCCGATCAACTCTGGTCTCAACGGCAACCTCGACACCAAGAGCTACGGCGACATTTCGAAGCGATCGTGGGTGTTCCGCTCGGTTGGCTACGGCCACGGCATCGAGTGGTGGAAGGATTTCGCAAGCGTGTTGCGCACGTTCGGCTATGACTACGTGCTTTCGATCGAGCACGAAGACGGCCTGATGAGCCCGATGGAAGGCCTGCGCAAGGCGGTTTCCGTTCTTAAGCAGTCGGTGATCTCAGAATCGGCCGGCGAAATGTTCTGGGCGAAGGATTAACGCTTAGGGCGAGCCGCCCGAAGAAAATCGGGTCCCGTAGACGCCGGTTGGTTTCTTACCGGCGCTATGCGGCGCCGCCAGAACCCCGGCAGGGGTTCCAGACATTAGCCCCAGGTCGAGTCTGCTCGACCCGGGGTTTGTCCGCCTCATTGATTCGCACCCCAGCGGGGTGCCAGACCAAGACGGTTCTGCGACGCCTCCAGCGTCGGGGGAATTGGCCGCGCTTGTCCCCGGGTCTTCGACCCGCGGCTACTGTCGGCGATCCTTTCAGGATCGGACAGACTCAAAACCGGCCCAGCCAGAGAGGCTGGGGCTACACGCTTCGCGCTTTGTTCCGGTGAGCCCGAAGGGCAGTAGCCGACGCCCCTGTGGCGTCGCGGTTTCATTCCCAGTGACTAGCCGCCGCCGGGAGTCGGCGCGCCGCCACGATCGCCAAGGACATCGGCGGCCTTCACGCCGGTCTCGCTCTCGATCTTCTGATATTCTTTGTCTTTCTCAGCTTGCGGCATCGGGCTGCTAGCAATCGCTCGAATCTTATCTTCGGGCTTCATTTTTGCGATCGCATTCTTAGCATCGTCACCCGACATACCTGCCGGCTGTCCGCCGGCATCGCAGCCAACAAGACCAAGGCTCGCGACAACCGCGACCAATAAAGCTAGTTTGATTTTCATTTTTCTAAAGTGGGTTCGGAAAGAACCGAGTTGCAGAGCTTACGCTCCGCAACTCGGTTGAGGGTCGAGGGTCTACCGGATTACTGGTTGTCGTCCGAAGCCCAGTTGGTTCCCCACCAGTTGAACGCTTTACCGTTCTGCTCTGGGTGAGGTGCGCCAGCGGCCCAGCCGATGTTGGCCGGGTTGGATCCGCCTTCGCCGCCGTTCCAGGTGTCGTTGTACAGCAACTCTCCGTCGCTTCGCAGGTTAGGCAGAAGCTTCGTAGCCTTCTCGTACTTGGCATGTCCGTCCATGAACGCCACGTTGGAACCACCGTTCCAGTAGCCAGCCTTTACGCCCCAGAAGCCCGAAAGGCCATTCTGGTTGCCCGGCCAGGTCTTTCCGCTCGGCGGGAAGTTGATCCAGAGAACGACCTTAGCAACGCTGGTAAAGGTCGTGCTGCCGCCGCCGACGCCTTCGACGCCGCCGTTGCTTCCGCCACCGGAACCGCCTGCACCGATGGTGTTAGGAGCCGGAGCGAAGTAGCCGTACTGACCCTGGTCTCGGCAAGGCGTGCCGGGAGCAGCCTGCTCGTAACCGAAGATGTTCGGGTTGAGTCGATAGTCCATCGGAGGATAGATATCGTTGTAGTAGCGGGTTCCACCGGCCGTCGAAACGCCGAGGCCAACGCAAGCGTCGTTCGGGTTGAGCATGTAGCCAGGTGCGCCACCAGCAAAGCCGTTGTCGGCCTTCTGTCGCTGCACGTTGCCCTGCTTAGCCGAGCTAGCCGAGTTCGTGAAGATCTGCTTGTTCTTCGTGTACGGAAGAACGCGAGCTGCGAAGACGTAGTCCTCTTGCCAGTTGGTGTGCGGAATGTAGTCGTCCGAGTCGTTGCTGTAAATCAACGTCGCGGTCATGTTCTGCTTGAGGTTGGAGAGGTCGGCCGTCTTCTTTGCCGCAGCCTTCGCCTGAGCGAAAACCGGGAACAGGATGGCGGCGAGGATCGCGATAATCGCGATGACGACGAGTAGTTCGATGAGCGTAAAGCCCTTGCTTTGTAGAGTCTTCATTGACATGGATATCCTGGTGTCAAAACGTAGCGTGAGAATGGCGAATGGTCTGGGCCGATGCCGAAGGATCGGACCGGACGGAATGGTGAGCTTTCTGACCCGTTGGCAGCAAAACTGCCGATTGGCCAGGATTCAGAAGGAATGAAATTGTGTTGTCCTGCAGCGTGACCGCGACGCCGGAGAGGGCGTCTTGCCAGCGAAGCGATCGGGCCGGCAGGGTGACCGTCTGCGGCTTCTTACCGGTGTTTAGCACGACCCACGCCTGGTTCTTGCCGAGTGTTCGCCGGTATCGCACCAAGCCCGTCGTTTGACTTCCAGAAACGTCCGAGAGTTCGCCTTCTTGCAGAGCCGGGTTGCTTGCCCGCACTTTAGCGAGTTTTCGGTAGTAACGCAGCATCGGATTGTCATCCGAGGCCAAATCCCAGCGCATCCCGCGCCGGTTGTCGGGGTCTCGGTCGCCCTCCATGCCCAGCTCCTCGCCGTAGTAGATGCTGGGAACTCCGGGCCAAGTGAACTGGACCGTTGCCGCAAGCATCTGCTTGGTTTGGTCACCTTTAGCGAGCGTTAGGAATCGCGCGGTGTCGTGGCTGCTGATCAGCAGCATGAGATTTCGCGAGACCTGCGGTGCGTAGGAGTTGTAAATCGAGTTCAACCGCTGGGCGAAGGTGTCGGCCGATCCGTTGCCGTAGGCAAAGTACTGCAGGCAAGCCTCGCGGAACTGATAGCCCATCATGGAGTCCCACTGGTCGCCCTTAAGCCAAGGGTCTCCGTCGCCCCAGTGCTCGCCGAGGATCCAAAAGTTCGGATCCATCGTCTTGGTCGACTTGCGGAATGCCCGCCAGAATCGCATGTCCACTTCGTTTGCCACATCGAGCCGCGCCCCGACGAGATTCGGTGCCAGCGACCGCCAGAACGGCACGATCGAAAGCATGTGCTCTTTGGCCGGCGCGTACATCAAGTCCACCTTTGGCATACTGGGGAACCCAAACCACGCTTCGTAGGGCGGATTGTCCTGCACGACCACGGGGTAGCGCTTGATGAAGTACCACTTCGTGTAGGGCGAGGCTTCCCCGCGCTCCATGATGTCTTTGAAGGCAAAGAACCGAGGCGAAGTGTGGTTGAACGCAAAGTCCATCACGATGCCCATCTTGCGGTTGGCCATGGCTTTCGCCATGTCGGCGAAGTCGGCGTTCGTCCCAAACTCGGGATCGACAAGCTTGAAGGAGTCGGCCTCGTAACGATGGTTACTGGGCGATGCGAAGATCGGATTGAAGTAAATCGTCTGCACGCCAAGCGAAGCAAGGTAGCCCAGATTCTGCTTGACACCGATAGCGTCTCCGCCGAATCGGTTGCCGTAGGTTGGCACTCCGTCCCACGGCATCACGTTGGCCGGGTCGTTCGCTTTGCTTCCGTTGGCAAAGCGGTCTGGGAAGATTTGGTACATCGGGCCGCGCGAGATTTGCTGCGGCACGATGAACGGTCGGAACGACTTCGCTTCGAGCCGGAATGGCTTTACGACGCCGAGCCCGCCGTCCCCAAACATCGTGCCCTTTCCGCCAGATTGAAGCCGGAACCGATAGGTGAAGTCAGATTTTCGATCCCAGGGAATCGATGCGCCGTAGTGGGCATAGAGCTCATCGGTCGCCAGTTGCTTCATGGCATGGGTCTTGCCCGCGCTAATCAACTGCACGCCCGAAACGTCGCCGGATCGAACCCTGAGTTGAACCGAAAGTTGGCCGCGGTCGTAATTCAGTTCCGGAACCTGCTGATCGTGTCGGAGCGCGCTTCTCGCCACAATTCCGTCATTCGGCTTCGCAGGGGTAGCGTAGTCCACCGGCGTGACGCTCCGCAGCGAATTCTGGTTTCCGTTGCCATCATCGATCGCCGTCGCCTTAGGGTCGGTAAGCCACATCTCCCCGTTCACGACGAGCTTGTAGAAGCTGCGGCCGTACGGCAGTCGAACGGAAACCGACCAAGTTCGCCCATCCGCGTCCAGCTTCATCGGCGTGGCGTCCTTGTTCCAGTTGTTGAAAGAGCCAGCAATGTGGACCGTTCGCGCAGGGGTCGATGGCTCAAACCGGAACGACTCCAGGCGCGTATCCGCCTGATAGAGGGCAAGCATCGGAATCATGCGGCCTCCATTCGCTGGCTGCTGCCGCGAACGCGAAGTTCGGTTGGAATGATGAGTCGATGCGGACCGTCAATCGGCCGCTCTTCGATGATTCTGAGTAGGCGGTCGCAGGCGGCCTTTACCAATTCGGGCATCCGCAGGCTAACCGACGACAGGCCGCGATCAATCAGATCGCACAGGTTGGAATCGTTAAAGCTCACCAGCCCGAGATCGTTCGGGAGCCTGAGTCCGGCTTTTCGGGCGGCACCGACGACGCCCATCGCCATGAAATCGTCGAGAACAACCAGCGCATCCGGTCTCGAGCAGTCGGCAAGAATCGTCTGGGCGACTTCCTGTGCCGCGCGTGAACCAAAGTCGCCGTGCCAGATCAAGTGGTCGTGCTGCCGGCCACGAATCGCTCGCTGATAACCGGCAATTCGGTCATCGCTCACCGTCACGCCACGCCGCGCACCAAGGATGCCGACCCGGCGGAAGCCTTGATCCAGCAGGTGACGGGTCGCCAGCTCGGCGGCCGCAACGTTGTCGTTATCGACCGAGCTGATCTCGTCGCCGGTAAGCGGATTGCCGATGAGCACGAACGGGAACTTGTCTTGCTGCAAGCGGGCGATGCGATGGTCTCGCGCTTCGGATTCAACAAGGATGAGGCCATCGACGCGGCGCGAGCGCAGCATGTCGTCGTAAATTGCGGTCTGCCCCGCCTCGCTGGTGACCATGTCGAGGCAAAGGTGATAGGGATGGTCGCGGAGAAAGTCGAGAATGTCGGCAACAAGCGCAGAGAAAAATGGGTCTTCGCCGAGGCCGCCCGCCGGTCGGTTCAGAACAAGACCAATCAGGCCGGTGCGTCGGCTGCGGAGTTGGCGGGCCCGAACGTCTGGCTGGTAGTTGTGAGCGCGCATCACCTCGGTCACGCGTTTGCGGATTTCCGGCTCTACCTTTTCGTCGCCGGCAAGGACACGCGAAACGGTTGCCTGCGATACGCTGGCAATTTTCGCGATGTCTTGTTGCGTGACCCTCATTGGTTTAGCTCCGGTTCTCAACGGTGAGAATACGAATTCACTGGTGAATATAACACGTGAATACGAATTCACGCAAGGGATCGGTGCATGAATTTTTTCCTACCGCGCGGAAGCCAGTTGATTTACCGGAATATTCTCGTGATTCAAACAGAAAAAACCCCGATGCCAGTTGGCATCGGGGTTTTGAGAGAGGCGATTTCGAAGCTTCTTAAAGTTCGTATCGTTTCGGCCCGCTATCATCGGTGCCAGCGGCGATACGCTTCACGAACGTGACGAGCTCCATAGGGTTGAACGGCTTCGTCAGGTACATGTCGGCACCATAGTGATAGCCTTCGAACACGTCCTTATCCTGGGCCTTAGCGGTCAACATGATGACCGGAAGGGACTCGGTCTCCGGCTCGCGCCGAATGGTCTTTAAGACCTCGAATCCATCCATATAGGGCATCATCACGTCAAGAACGACAAGATTCGGTCGCTCAGAGCGGATCTTTTCGAGCCCCTCTTTGCCATCGAATGCGGTGACGACCTGATAACCCTGTCGCTCCAAGTTCACCTGAATGAGGCGAACGATATGTCGCTCGTCATCACAAACCAATACTTTCAACGGCATGCGCTTTCGATTTACTCCTCTCGAGACTGGAGAGCATCCTACCTGATGCCCTTCCGCTGGTCAATTCTACCAAGGTTCCCAGGAGATTGCATGGCCCCACGGCAAGGAATCGTGAATCAAAAAATCTAGGGGCGAATCCTGCCACCATTACGGGTATGAACGACCGCTCCCATCCTGGTGCCCACAATCTCGGAACCTATACTCAGCTCACCCATTTGGGGGAGGAGGAGTCGATCATGGGCGCGGTGGTTCAGCCGATCTTTCAGAACTCCCTCTTCACTTTTGAGACCGCCGCCGAACTGCTCCACGCCCTGGAGCAGGCTCCGGTCGGTCCGCCGCACCACTACAGCCGCATCAGCAACCCAACCGTCGATCTCGCCGAGAAAAAGATCGCCTTCCTCGAGGGCACCGAGGCATGCAAGCTGACCGGCTGCGGCATGGGCGCCATCACGTCCGCCGTGATGCACTTTCTGAAGTCCGGCTGCCACGTCGTCATTTCAGATACGGCCTATCCGCCGGTGCGCTCGTTGCTAAACGGCTTCATGGCCCGTTTCAACGTCTCCGTCACTTTGGTCAGCGGCACCTGCGTCGACGAGATCGAAGCCGCGATTCGCCCCGAGACCACCCTTATTTATCTGGAGACGCCTACATCCGGCCTCTTCCGGCTGATGGACATTCCGGCCATCACCAAGATCGCCCGGGCACGCGGCATCGCCACCGTCATCGACAACACCTACAACACGCCGCTCCACTTTAACCCGACGGCCCACGGCGTAGACGTTGTTTGCCACAGTGCGACCAAGTACATGGGCGGGCACAGCGACATCACGGCCGGAGCCATTTGCGGAACCCGCGAGCAGATCAACGCCATTACGATGGCCGAGGTGAACCTGCTGGGTAACGCCTTGCATCCGTTCACGGCTTGGCTGCTCACCCGCGGGCTAAGAACGCTCCCGCTGCGATTGAAGCGGCACGAAGCCACCGCAAACGAAGTTGCGGCATGGCTGGAAGTCCAGCCGAATGTCGAGCGAGTCCACCACGTTTCCCTTCCCTCTTTCCCGCAGCGAGAGCTGTACCTTCAGCAGTTCCGCGGCTCCGGTGGACTCTTCTCGTTCGAGCCGAAGCACCAGAGCCGAGAGAAGGTTTTGGCGTTCTGCGACGCACTCCAACTCTTTGGTCGTGGGATTTCTTGGGGAGGCCACGAGAGCCTCGTTGTGCCGCTCCTATGCCACCCAGCCGACTATGCGGAACCGACCTGGGTCATCCGCCTGTTCACCGGTTTGGAAGATCCCATCGACCTCATCCGGGACATTTCGGCCGCGCTCGCCGTCTTCGACTAACCGCCAGCCTTGTTCCCGTCCGCCTTGTTTTTTGGGTTCTCCCCGTAATACATGGGGAGGCCAATATCCTTCAGCTTCTCCCAGGGGAAGCCCTTCGGATCGCTCTTGCGGCCGGCCGGAATCGAGATGAACTCGTGGCTGACGAGCTGCGTCAGCGGAAAGCGGCGCTTCAATCCATTGATAATGTTCTTGAGCACCTGAACCTGCTCCGGCGGATACGGGTCCTTCCCGTCGTTCAGGTTCACCAGCTCGATGCCGATCGAGTAGTTGTTCACGTTATCGCGTCCGGCGGCATCGTTGCTCTTTCCGGCGTGCCATGCCCGGTCAAACGTGCTCAGGTGCATGATGTAGCTGCCATCTTTGCCGATCGTGAAGTGGGCACTTACTTGGCTAGATTCGCGGAGGAACGCCGCCGTGGTTCGCTCAAGCGTGGGGATCACCGTCGAGTGGATGACGACCGTGTCCACGATCGTGCCCGCCGGTCGAGGCCCAAAGTTCGGCGTCTGAAGCCAGAGGAATTTGTTATAGCCGGGGTCCTTCCACGGTACGGGCACGGCGTCTCGCGGGTCCTTTACTTGGCTGAGGTCAATCTGGGCGGCGGCAAAGATGAGCGCAATTCCGGTGGCAAACATGTCCGGTTTGTACCCGACGGCTCCGCTACAGCTCCCTCACTGCGTGGTGCAACCGCACGCCAAAACTGGCGAGGAGCAGAACTAGAAGCACGGGAAGGCAGTTGGGGTTCGGCAAAACAAACGCCAACGAGAGCCAGGCGGCAAGGGTAAACGCCCGCAAAGGAGGGGAATCCTTTCCGGCCCGAGTTAGCTGGCGCGCCAAGAATTTGTTTCCGAACACCCAGACAAGAACGCCAAATAAAGCCGTCGACAGAAAGACCGGAGAGATGAGAAACATTACGACCGACCAGAAGTTCAGCGAGTAACGGTCCCAAATCTCGACCTGAAGGTTGTCGGGCAGGAATGTGAAACCGGTCCGAACGACCTGGATTCCCATGAGCCACAGCACGGCGAGCACGGTTCCAACCTTCGCCAAACGGCTGGTGCCTATCCATCGCTCACCGGCGATGAGCACAAAGATCGGGAGCGCGATGGCCGCGTTTGGAAACGCCTCCCACCAAGCGTTTTGCAGCAACCCAAAGCCTAAGACGAAGCCGAGCGCTCCCCGCACAGACCAGCTCGCGAAATCTGGGGCAACCGGACAGAATGCGACCGTTGCCACCCAATAGCTCAAAAAGCACCCGAGCGCGTATCCCGGCAGTGCGCCATCGGAGATGGCTTTGAGGGAGCCAAAAATTGAGAACGCCGGGTCGAACGCGGTAGCAAGAATTGCTCCAGAAACGGCAGTCGTGAAAAGCGGATGACATCGAACGTCGGCCTTCTCTAGCAAGAGTTGAAGTAATCCCGCGAGGCCGAAGGAAACCCCTAAGGCCAAGCCGAAAACAGGAATGGTCCAACTCGGTCCGAGGTTTTGCGCCAACCCGGCCGACATGAGCCAAGCGGCCGGCGACAAGAAGGCAAGCCGGAACAGGAAACTGGCCGCCTCGCTGCGACGCTCCGTCATGAGAGACCACATCGCCAACCCGTAGATGGCGAAGATCGCAAGTAGCCAGCCCGCAACGATCGGCACGGCTCCGCTTTCAAAGAACTGAAGCCAGGGCAACGGCCCACTCGACGTGGCCGGGACCCATGCCATGGCGACGGGCTGTGCCAATAACGATCCCAGCTCCCGGGCGGGAAACAATCCGGGGTGCTCTGAACCCGCCGCAACCGGAACACCGTCGGGCCAACCCGCTCCGAGCAGCCAGAAGTGGCTCCAAGATCGGTCGGCCGGCGGCGGATACTCGACCACCAGAATGCGGCCCGCCCCCGCCCGCTGCAAACCTTCGATGTCTTCCCACTTGTGCAGTCGCGTGATGTGGAGGATGCCAGGCAAAAACGGGCCGGTCGGCGGCACGCTCGTGATGTCGGGTCCAGATGGGTGGTAGGCCGCGGCGTACACCTCCGGGGCGATGGCCCCGCTTTCGGATTGCACCAGGCGCGGCGGCACCGGCCCCAGCGTTCTCCCGACGGCAATTCCCATTCCCCGCTGCGACATTGCACGGTGGTTGGTCACCCAAGAATGTCCTCCCGGCCGCATGCTAACGAGGAAGTCCGGATTGTCCCCGTCCCAATCGAGTCCACTGATAATCGACTGAATGCGATTCAGCCCCTTTCCGCTGCTCGCCGTCGGCCAAACCACCCAGGTGGGTTGACTATCGATCGCCAGCGGAATTTGCGGTCCGGCGTCGGCCGGGCGAATGAACGCCAGGACGGTGGCCCGCTCGCTAACTTGCGCCGCGGCCGACACCGCCAACCCCAGCATCAGAGCGAGGATCTGCAGGGCAACGGCGGCGAATCTTGCCATGGGTCGGTGCTAGCTTAACCGACCGAGGACGCTTCGGCGATGGCCCCCCAAACGGCTTCCCCACGGATCTCCGCCACCGGCTGATTTGGCATGGTAACGACGGGCCGAACGCTTTCCGACGGTGGGCACCAAAGCCGATGGATTCCGTGCCGGAACAGAGCGACGGTTTGAGTGGGCGTGGTCGCCGCAAGATGCATGATGCCGTTGTCGAGCGTGACGATAAGCTTTGCTTTAGCGATTGCTCCCGCAACTTGGGGCAGGGTAAGAAGCCCGCGAAGGTCGATCAGCGGCGAGTTCGCCAGAAGTTCCTCTTCGGCCGATCCACCCTTCCAAAAGGCATTTTGTACGGCCGGTGCCGCTCCGAGCAGACCGACGGAGTTGCCCTCGGCTGCCAATTGGCGGACGAGGGTCAGCCACTTCTCTACCGGCCAAAGCTTCTCCGGCAGGCTGGCGGAGGTCGCGATAAGCACATCCGGAACCTCGAGGGATGGTTCGTCGCGGGCGATGATCGCCTTGGGAATCGGTCCTGCGAGACGGCACTGACGGCAAAATATTTCGGATATGAAACCGGATTCCAAAAACGGATACTTCTCGGTAAGAGTTTCCGAGGTCCACTCCGTGTCGCGCCAAAGATCGCCGCGTGCGTCCGCTTCGAAAGCAAACTGACCCCGGCCGTTCGTGCCCAGGCTCGGCCCGGTGATAAAGGCGTCGTCCTTGCTGCCTAAAATGGAAGCGAGGCTCATTGGCCAAGCGGAGTTCTCGACGTTGATGACCCAGTCCGTGGGTGCTTCTTCCGAGAGAAGCTCACGAACCACCGACGCCGTCGGAGGGCGATACTGCAAGTGGAATGAGCTTAGCGCGGCGTCCCGCACGGCGAGTTCGGCCACACGTTCCCCGGCCCACAACTCGATATTCGCCGCCGGATAGCGATGCCGCAGCATCTGCAAAAGCGGTTGGACCGCGAAGAAATTCCCCAGCGCGTCGTTCGCGAGAACCACAATTCTGGGGGCATCCGACAACCCATCCCCGTAGAATCGCCGCACGGGTATGTTTTACCTTGGAGCCAATCGAAGGGATTTCGTTCGAACCCAAAGTGAACATGCGCGTTTTTGTTGGACTGGATTGCGGCGGTTCTTCTACCCGCGTGCTGGCGGTTGCAGAGGACGGGACCCGACTTTTCCAGGGCAGCTCCGGAGCCGCCAACCTCGTCTCCACCCATCCCGACAAGCTCCGCTCACACCTGAGAAAGGCCGCCGAGGGTTGCCCGACACCAAATGCGGTTTGCGGCTGCTTCGCCGGCCTCATCGACGAAGAGCAGCGCAATCAAGCCGTCTCACTACTACGAGAGATATTCCCGACCGCGCGGCTACGCGCTGAACCTGACTACGTCGCGGCCCTGTACGCCTCGACCCCAGGGACGGATGTTTGCGTCGTCGCTGGGACAGGATCGCTCGTGACCTCGCGCGTGGCGTCGGAAGTCGTCAAATCCGGCGGCGGAGGCTACTTGCTCGGAGACGAAGGTTCGGGTTTTCGGCTGGGCTGCGCCGCGCTGCGGCACTACTTGGCCGATCCGGCGACCGCCAGCCCCGCGTTGCGCCAAGCCGTTGAGGACGCTTTTCACACCGCTGTCGAGTCGAAGATTGTTTCGGCCGTATATCAGGCTCCATCGCCGGGAGGCCTCATCGCACGGATCGCTAAAGCACTCGGCCCGGACCTCGCCAGCGGCTTGCCTTACGCATCTGCCATTCTCGACGCTGAACTTCCGCCGCTCGCCGCCGTTGTCCGAAGGCATATTAGTTTGAATCACCCCAACAAGACGCAGATGAAGATCTGCCTTGCGGGCGGAATTTGGAAGCTTTCTAAGCAGATCTCGGGCAGGTTTCACGAATTCTTGAAGGCGGAAATGCCCAATATTGCCTTCGAACTCGTCCGAATTGCCCGCGCGCCCCAGGAAGGTGCGGTAGAACTTGCAAAGGAAATGACAACGGAGACATCGGTTGGGAACTGAATCGCGGAATCCGCGCTCGATTGGACTTGACCGAATGAGTGCCGAAGAAATCGTTCGGCTGATGAACGAAGAGGAAATGGCCGTGATGAAGGCCATGCACGATGCCGAAGCCGCCATCAGCGTGGCCGCGCGACACGCCGCCACCGCGTTTCAAAGCGGCGGACGGGTGGTTTACGTCGGAGCCGGGACCAGCGGAAGGGTCGCCACGATGGACGCCGCCGAAATGCCCCCGACTTTCGGAATCGACCCGGATCGCTTTTTGGCCGTGATTGCCGGTGGACCGACGGCTGGCGAAACCGCCGTGGAAAGTGCCGAAGACAACATGTCGGCCAGCGTTCGAGCGCTCGACGAGATCGAGCTCGTCGAGCGAGACATCCTTATTGGCATCGCCGCGAGCGGAACCACGCCGTTTGTGGTGTCGGCCGTAAAACATGCCCGCCGCCTCGGCGTTTGGACCTGCGGCATCGCGAATAACCGCAACACCCCTTTGCTACTTGCTGCCGACCACGCCATTTTGCTGGACACCGGCCCCGAGGTCCTGACCGGTTCGACCCGCCTTAAGGCCGGAACCTCCCAGAAGCTGGTGCTGAATCGCATCTCGACCGCCGCGATGGTGCTCTCGGGCAAAGTCATCGAGAACCTGATGGTAGACGTGAAGCCGAGCAACACGAAGCTGAAGGAGCGATGCGTGCGCATCCTGCGCGACCTCGCACCCGTCACCGGAGACGAAGCGAACGAATTGCTTCAGCAGAACGGCTGGAACGTGCGCCGGGCACTCGACGCCGTCGGCGTCCGCGCATAAAGGAGCTATCCGTGCGGTGCGCGCTTGAGGTTCTGGAAGAAGAGGCGATCTACATCTTGCGCGAGGTCGCCGGGCAGTTCGAGCGGCCAATTCTCCTGTTTAGCGGTGGTAAAGACAGCGTCACATTGGCGCACCTTGCAGTCCGCGCATTCGCACCGATGCCGTCGCCGATCGGGTGGTTGCACGTTGATACTGGCCACAATTTTCCGGAGACCATCGCCTTCCGAGACGCCTTTGCCCGAGAATTGTCCGCGTCGCTCACGGTGAAATACGTGCAAGATTCGATCGACGCAGGCTTGGTTACCGAAGAATCCGGTCCTCGCGCCAGCCGTAACGGACTGCAAAGCGTGACGCTGATGTCCGCAATTCGCGAGCTGAAGATCGACGCGGCCATCGGCGGGGCACGACGCGACGAAGAGCGAGCCCGGGCGAAAGAAAGGATTTTTTCCCATCGCGACGCCTTTGGAAGCTGGGAACCGCGTCAACAGCGGCCCGAGGTCTGGCGGCACTTCAACGGCGCAAAAAGCGTCGGCGAGCACTTTCGGGTTTTTCCGCTGAGTAACTGGACGGAGCAAGACGTTTGGGCCTACATCGCCCAGGAGCAACTTCCCTTGCCTTCTCTGTATTTCTCGCATCGGCGGCGAGTTTTTTGGCGAGATGGCGTGCTGTTTGCCGATACGGAGTTCTTACGACCGGAAGCCGGCGAAACGGTTTTTGAGGCGGATGTTCGCTTTCGAACCGTCGGCGATGCCAGTTGCACGGGAGCCTTCGAATCGACCGCCGACACCGTGGAGGACGTGCTTGCCGAGGTCGCCGGTCTGCGAATGAGCGAACGCGCCGGAAGGGGCGACGACCGCCGAACGGATTCGGCCATGGAGGACCGCAAGCGACATGGGTATTTCTGACCTCCCATTGGTTCGAATCGCCACCGCCGGGAGCGTGGATGACGGGAAGAGCACGCTCCTTGGTCGCCTGCTTTTTGAAACCGGAGCGCTGCTCGACGACCAGGTGGAGAACCTGCGGGCGACCACCGCACGGCGGGGCGAAACCGGCCTCAACCTCGCCCTGGTAACCGACGGCCTGCGGGCCGAACGCGAACAAAACATCACGATCGACGTTGCCTACCGTCCTTTTTGGACGGCGACCCGGAGGTTTCTTCTGGCGGATTCGCCGGGCCACCAGCAATACACGCGCAACATGGTCACGGCCGCCTCGACCGCCGACGCCTTGCTGGTCCTGTGCGATGCCCGAAACGGGGCGAGCGTGCAATCTCGTCGGCACCTTGCCGTGGCAGCTCACCTCGGGGTTCCGCACCTCGTTCTCGTCGTCAATAAGATGGACTCGGTGGACTGGAACGAAGATGTTTACCGCGCAATCGTCGCCGACCTGACCGACTATGCCGCCCGAATCGGGGCGCCGTTGCCGACTTCCATTCCGGTGTCGGCGCTGAACGGTGACAATGTCATTACGGCCTCGGCAAACTCCCCTTGGTACACCGGCCCGACGTTGCTCGAGTTCCTCGACACTTTCTCCGTCGACGAATTACGGCCGGAACCCGCCCGGTTGGTCGTTCAACTGGTGTTGCGCGGGGAGGATCAAGCGCGCTTTCTCGCTGGAACACTGGAAGGCGGCCCGCTGGCCGTCGGAGATTCGCTCTCCACCCCGGACGGACGCACGGCCAGGGTTCGAACGGTTTTTTCCGCGGGACGGGAGACTCAGTTTGCGGGCGCAGGTGAACCGGTTGCCGTTCGGCTGGATACCGAGCTAGACATCGCTCGCGGAGATGTACTTTCTACGGTCCCGCTGGCGGCGTTCGACACGCTCGACTGCACCATGTTCTGGATGGACTCCGACCCGTTGCGCGTTGGGATGACCTACCGCCTCCGCAACGGCGCACGCCAGATCGCCGCGCAGGTCATCTCGCTGGACGGCGTGTTCGATGTCGACGGTGGGTGTTTTTCCGATGGCCAAACACTGGGTCTGAACGACCTCGGTCGGGTTCGGCTGCGGCTTTCCCGGCCCGAGGCACTTCGCCCTTACGCCGAATCGCGCACGTTTGGCAGTTTCGTTCTGGTTTCGCCATCGCACCAAACCGTCGCGGCGGGTTGCATCCTTGAGCTCACCAATGCCCGCGTCAACTCCACGCCGAAAAACGCCGTCATCTGGCTAACCGGCTTGAGCGGGGCCGGAAAGTCGACGTTGGCCGATGCCTTCGTTAGTTCGATGACCGCCCGTGGGGTTCAAACTTTTGCATTGGACGGCGATAAGCTACGCACCGGTTTGTGCTCCGACTTGGGCTTCTCTCCCGAGGATCGGATCGAGAACATTCGCCGCACCGCTGAGGTTGCGAAGATGATTGCCCGCGAAGGCACATTGGTCGTTTGCAGCCTCATCTCCCCGCTTCGAGAGCATCGCGACCTCGCGCGCAGGATCGTCGGAGAGGGGTTCATCGAAGTCTTCGTCGATTGTCCACTTGACGAGTGCATTCGCCGCGACCCGAAGGGGCTCTACGCCCGGGCAATCGCCGGAAACTTGCCGGGATTCACCGGAATTGGCGCGCCCTACGAGGCCCCGGAGTCGCCCGAACTGGTGATTCACACCGCAACGGACACCGTGTCCGAAGCCAGCGAAAAGCTATGGCGATACTTCTCGGCTAGGCCGTAGGCAAGAGGTCGCGGAACTCGCCGATCCAGGGTTCAAACTTGCGCCAACGTTCAACGGACGTCTTGTAAATGGGTTGGCGCACCTGCCAGAGGCTGGGCGTTCGCACTGCGCGCTCGTTCTTCTCGTGATGCAGGCAGGCGTCGTCCCACGGCAGTCCGGAGAATTCGATCAGCCGGCGGGTCTGGTTGTCCCGGTCGGCCACGATCTCCTCGTACTGCACTTCCATGAACTGCTCGGACGGTAGAACCTCGCGCCAATGCGCGATGATGCGCTGGTATTGGCGATAGGCGAACATAATATTGCTCTTGTCGTGCGCGAAAACCGGCGGGCGTTGGTAGGCCGTGGTGTAGATGGAAAGGCAGTTGTCGATCGGGCTGCGCCGCACGTGGATGATCTTCGTTTTCGGAAACGCGGTGTGAATGAGCCCGAGCATTGCGTAGTTGTGCGGGAGCTTGTCGGTGACGCGCTTTGCGTTCGGCCCAAGCTTTTGCAGGTCGGCCAGGTAGCGCTCGCCCAGCTCGTGAATCTTTTGCGGGTTTGGTATGTGACCTTCGTCGAACGCCTCGTCCTCGTGGTCGTGCCAAAACGGAAGCTCACCGGCACCAATGACGTCCGGATGGCTGGAGAGGATCTGCTCCAGCAGTGAGGTGCCCGACCGCATCATGCCGACGATCATCAGCGGCAACTCGGAATCCGAACCGCTTCGGCTGAGTTCCGCGAGCTTTTCGGCGCTGAATGTCTCCATCGTCCGGCCAAACCGGACGGCGTAGTTGTCCCGCTCCCAAGCCTGTTCGCCGAGCCACACTTTGTAAGCCATCCGGTTCGCGGCGTCGTAATGGTGCATCGACGCCTCGAATTGCTGCAAGTCCTCGTAGGCCTTGCCGAGGGCGTAGTTCATGTCGGTCAGGTCTCGGTCCGGCAGTGCCAGGTTCTCGGACCGCTGCCGCAAGTCTTCGATGAGCTCGGGGTCCACGAGCGTCGCCTTTTTCGCCCGGAAAAGGTTGTAGTAAGCGAAGCCGTGGTCGGGAGCCTTTCTAACCGCATCCTCCAGTAGGGTGAGCGATTTCTCGAACTGGCCCTGTTCCTGAAGCCAGTAGCCGAGCGCGGCGCGGGCAAGTCCGTCCGCTGGATTGAGCTTGACGGCCCGTCGCAGGTACGGTTCGGCTTCGTCGCCGCGCTGAACTTCGGCCAAAGCGAGGGCCATCAGCCAGTTGGATGCGGCATCGAGGCGGTCCAGCTGGATCGCCCGCTCGGCGGCGGCCAGGGTTTCAGGGAATCTTTCGCGGGAAAGCAGGAGCTTGGCAAGGTTCTGCCAACCCACAAGGTTTCTCGGCGAGAGTTCGACCAGACGATAGAAAGCATCGATCGCCGCCGAAGTCTCGCCGCTGTCTCGCAGCGCACAGGCGTAGTTCTGAGCCGCCTCCGGGTTGGTCGGATCGATTTCGACTGCCCGCGAAAACACGCTCTTTGCGTCTGGCAGCCGCTGGAATCGGAGGAGCATCAGGCCGAGATGGATCAGCAAGCCCGGGTCTTCGGGCTGGGCGAGGACGGCGGCCTCGGAGCAGGTGAGCGCTTCTTCAAACCGGCGCTGCTTAACGAGCAGCTTGCTGTAAACGATGAGGCCCTCGACGTGGCCCGGATCGTGCTCGAGCGCGTTGATGAGCTTCGATTCCGCTTCGGCGTCCCGCCCGCGCTGCGTATCAATGATCGCGGCGATGGTGAGGGCCGCGGGGTCGTTGGGATGCGTCGCCAGCACGCCACGGATGGTGACCTCAGCGGCTGCCGTTTGGCCCCGCTGCAACAGGCTTAAGGCATTGGCCTTCGCGGCGTCGAGCATGAGTCTAGGCTACCGCACACAAAAAGGCCCCGCACTTTTCAGTGCGGGGCTCTTAGCTTTACTTGCCTTTTCCGGCGCCTTCCGATCCGTCAGCACGGACCGCAGTGTCCTGGTTTCCACCTTCCGGAACGCCCTTGTTTACAAGGTCCTTATATTCCGTACCGGAGATGGTCTTGTCGTTCGGCCCAACCTGGTTGTTGCAACCGCAAACCGCGATCGCAACGATAAGGAAAGCAACCGCGATTAGTTGCTTGACCAATACGCACCCCAGAACTTGAGCAGGTCGCGCTGGGTCGCCTTGACGCAGTAGTCGGCGGTCGTACCGTCGAACTCGTTTCGGCTCGGCGTATCCGCATAGCGCTTCACAAACTTCTCGTTGCCGTACTTGCCGGCGTGACCGTCAGCAAAAGCACCGATGAACTTCTGACCGTAGGTTCGGCGAGCGTCAAACACGAGCGCGTTCCACGAGAACGTGTCGGTGTATCGGTCGGCGATCGGCTGCGAAGCCTGCCACTGGAAGCGGAGCCAGCTCCAGTTCTGAATGAAGCCGTATCGGGTCGGGGTAACTGCGAGTCGGGCGGCCGGGTCCTCGAAGGACGTCAGCGATCGCATGCCGCTTGCAACCGGGTCGGCTTCGGCCGTGCACGGGTTGTTCGAAGCGCCGAACTGGGTGTAGCCGTCTACGTTGATCGAGAACGACGTGATCCAAGCCCAGGTGTAGGTGTACGGCTCGTACGGGTAGTACGGATCCAGGTAGGTTCGGTTGTAGTCCGTGATTTCCGGAACCGTCTTGTCGAAGTAGATCGAGCGGTTCTTGACGTAGGGGAACGTTCGGCCAACCCACGTGTTGTTGTAGTGGTAAACGTTGTTGTCTACGGCCGGGTTCTCGACCCATCCGTAGTTTGGCACAGCCATGTCGTCGTAGTCGCCAGAGTACATCTGAAGACCAAGCGCGATCTGCTTGAGACCGGAAAGGGAGGAGGTGACCTTTGCGGCGGCCTTAGCCTGCGCAAACACCGGGAAAAGAATAGCGGCCAGGATCGCGATGATCGCGATGACAACCAATAGTTCGATAAGGGTAAAAGCTCGACGCATAAGTGCTCCAACGAAAGGGTATGTCCCCAAGGTTAAGGACAGGTTAAGCCAGGGTGCTTTTTATCGAAGTGTGGTCGTCATTTCTTGCGCGTTTTTTACTTGGCGGCGCTTTCCGGTTAGGCCATACCAAAAGTGCCCGCCGTGGCCGGAGTGCCCCACCACCAGAACCCGACCTTTGGCGTACTTCGCCCGGAACACCCGAAGGCACTCGGCAACTTGCGCGAGGCCCGCACCGTAGGTCGGCGAGTTCGGCAATCGGTCGCTGCCCGGGATGGTGGTGAACAATCCGCCGAGCCCAGGCGGGATGGAAACCTTGCCGCTGTAGCCGAATCGGGTGGCGACGGCGCCTTTACGGCGGCCGGTGCAGCACTCATAGAGCAGCGGCCAAACAATGGCCTTCTGTCCGGTGGCGCGCAGGTAGGGCCCGATGGTTCGCAAGGCGCGCTCGCTTGGCGAGACTAAAATGGTGTCGAACGGCTTACCCGCAACCAGCCGGTCGGTGAGGGCCTTCACCTGCTGGTTACCAAGCTCGGAGAACACGTTTAGCGTTCGGCTGTTGTAGCGCCCGGTTGCGTTGGCAACAGTTTCGGCGTGGCGCACGTAGGTGACGTCGCAGGTCTGCGGCGGGAACAGAACCAGAAATGCGGCAAGCATGGTTCATTTTGCCCCGGAACGGATGTTCCGGGGCGGATGGCGAGGAGGTTAATCCTCGTCTTCTTCGGCAGCCATGTCGGCAAGCGACGGGAACGAGAGGGCACCGTAGGTGTCCTTGATCTCGTCCTCACCAGCTTCAACCAACGAGGTGAGCGATTGCTCGGCCCAATGGGGGCCGCGCTGGACGTCGACGACGATGTCGCGGTAGGCGCGAACGCCGGTACCCGCCGGGATCAACCGACCGATGATGACGTTCTCCTTGAGGCCGACGAGCGTGTCCTTCTTTCCACGAACGGCCGCCTCGGTGAGGACGCGGGTCGTCTTTTGGAAGGATGCCGCCGAGAGGAACGAATCCGTCGCAAGCGACGCTTCGGTGATTCCTAGCAGGATCCAGGTCGCGGTGGCTTCCTTAGGATCTCGCTCGACGTTCTCGTTCGTGATCGGGTCTACGTACCGAATCTTCGTGCCTTCGGCGATCAGCTTGCGCACGCTTTCGTTGGCCCGCTGGAAGGTGAATCGGTCGACAATCTGTCCCGGAAGGAACGGCGTGTCGCCCGGCTCTTTCACCTGTCGCTTTCGCAACATTTGGCGAATGATGACCTCAACGTGCTTGTCGTTGATGTCAACGCCCTGGCTCTTATAGACTTCCTGCAGGTTTTCGACAAAGTAGTCGTAAACCGCGTTGGCACCGGCCAGCTCCAGAACCTCGTGCGGATCGCGAGGACCAACCGTGAGCGGGTCTCCCTTGATGACTCGGCTACCGACCTTAACCGGCAGGTTTCCGGACGGCGGAACGAGGATCGGATAGAACACGTTGACGGTCATCAGCGAGCCCGGGGCCTCGGTCTGCGAATCGACCTTCTTCAGAATGGCGACGTTTGCCGTCGTCATCTTCTGGCCAACCAGCTTGTTGAGCGCGCCTTCGTACTCGCCGAACTCGTTCTGCGGCCAGTTCTGAACGTCCGAAACGTAGGCGTCCTTTAGCGGTCCGGTAACGGTGACGGTCGCTTCGACCACAACAAACCGGCCGAAGCTGGTTTCCTTGATCTCGCGCACCAATCCGGTGACCGGACAGATGATCGCCTTACCACGCGGCTGGCGTCGGGCCTCGAAGATTTCTTCGACGCGGACGATACCGCTGGACTGACCCGTCCACGAGTAGAAGAACGTCTTTCGAGACTTCTCCCACATCTTTCGTGAGTCGCTGTCGGCCTTGTCGGCGGCCTTCTGGGCTGCCTTGCTGGCGCGCTCGGCCTTTCGCTTGACCTTCGGATCCTCCAACTGCTCGGCCGATGGCTCCGCGATGGTGAGGGTTCCGTTGTCTTTGCTTCGGAAGAGCGACTTGACGACGCTTGCCTGGGTTTCCAGAAGCTTCGTCGGGTCGAACACCTTCATGTCGGTATCCGTCGCCATGGAGAAGTCCTCCATGAACTGTCGGATGAACTTACCGGTCTTGTACTGGTTCGTACGGGCGATGGTGGCCGAACCGGCAACACCGCCGGTGTGGAAGGTACGCATCGTGAGCTGGGTTCCCGGCTCTCCAATCGACTGAGCGGCGATGATGCCCGTCGCGACCCCAATTTCCACCAGCTTGCCGCTAGAAAGGTCGGTTCCGTAGCACTTCGCACAGATTCCCTGGTGAAGTTCGCAGGTGAGCGGCGACCGAATGCTTACCGAGAGGTAGTAGTGGTCGTCCGATTCGAACCCGAGGGCGTGGTACTCGGCCAGAATGGCATCTCGCTCGGCGTCGGTTTGAGCGGCGCTGTAGCGAGCGTGATACTGGTTCTCGATTTCCTTGATTCGCACGGAGGCTTCGCGGGTGATCGTTTCCTGATACTGGGTCAGCGTTTCGCCCGTTACCGGGTCGACGATGGTCGCCAGCGAGACGCGCCCGACGATTCGGTCGCTGATCTCTTCGATGGCTTGTCCCTGGTCGACGATTCGTCGCGCTTGGATTCCATCGGTCGTACCGCAGTCGATCGCCTTAACGATGACGTCCTGAGCGACGTCGCAGAGACGTCGCGTCAGGTAGCCCGCGTCGGCGGTTCGCAGAGCGGTGTCGGCCAGACCCTTACGTGCACCGTGAGTGGTCACGAAGTACTCAAGCATCGTAAGGCCCTTATGGAAGGAGCTCTTAACCGGAAGCTCATAAATCGTTTCGTTAAACTGGTTCAACATGAGGCCGCGCATGCCGGCCAGCTGAGCCAGCTGCTTAATCGATCCTCGAGCACCAGAAACGGTGATGATGTTGAGCGGGTTGAACTCGGCCAGACCTTCAACGATGGCGGCGCCGATCTCGTTATAGGTGGTCTGCCATAGGTCCGTCAGACGGCGCGTCATCTCGTTGTACGAGAGCATGCCGCGGCGGAACTGGGCCGTGATCGTGTTCGACTTGTCGTCGGCATCCTTGATCATTTCCTCGCGCTTTTCGGGCGGGTCCATGTCCGTGATGGCGACGGAAAGGCCGTACCGCGTTGCCCATCGGAAACCCATATCCTTCATGTCGTCGAGCAGCTTGATCGTTGCGCCGACGCCCGATCCGCGGTGGCAGATGAGAATCATCTGCGCGAGGGCCTTCTTGGTCAGCTCGACCTTCAGGTATTCCTCGGTGTGCCGCATCGGATACGGGAGGATGGTGTTCAGGAGCAACTGACCGGGAGTCACCAGGCGGATCAGCTCGTCGAACTCCTGCTCATACGGCAGCAGCTCCTCGATCTCCTCGCCGTCTTCATTAACGGTGACTTCCTTGTAGTACTCCTTGCCGGTCTCCGGGTCGCGGAAGGCGACTTCGGAATCGGGCCGGAAGATCGGTCGCATGATGCGAACGTAAACCGGCTCGTTGACCGCAATGCGATCCTCTTGGATCGGAGCCTCTAGGCGCCAGATGACCTCGGCCGGCGATCCGTAAATGTACGGATGCGGGTTGTTCTGGGGGTCTTCCTGGTGAAGTCGCAGGTCTTCGATCTGCTTCTTGCGGCCCTCCTTCGAAACGAAGGTGAGGGCGTAGTTGCCAAGAATGATGTCCTGTACCGGCGCACAGGTCGGACGACCGTCGGCGGGCGAGAAGAGGTTCTGCGTCGAGAGCATCAAAACGCGGGCTTCAGCCTGCGCTTGGGTGCTGAGCGGGATGTGAACCGCCATCTGGTCGCCGTCGAAGTCGGCGTTGTACATGTTACAGACCAGCGGGTGGATCTGGATTGCCTTGCCTTCGACGAGGATCGGCTCGAACGCTTGGATTCCGAGTCGGTGAAGGGTCGGAGCACGGTTCAGAAGGATCGGGTGCTCTTTAATCACCTCTTCCAGTCCGTCCCATACCGCCGGGTGCATTCGGTCGATCATCCGCTTGGCCGTCTTGATGTTCTGCGTGATCTTCTTCTCGACCAGCGACTTCATCACGAACGGCTTGAACAGCTCCAGTGCCATCTCCTTGGGGAGACCGGCCTGGTGGAGCTTAAGGTGCGGGCCGACAACGATAACCGATCGTCCGGAGTAGTCCACACGCTTACCGAGCAAGTTCTTTCGGAAACGGCCTTCCTTACCCTTGAGCATGTCGCTGAGGGACTTGAGCGGGCGCTGGTTTGAGCCGACGACCGGGCGGGCACGACGGCCGTTATCGATGAGCGCATCGACAGCTTCCTGCAGCAACCGCTTTTCGTGGTTGATGATGGATTCCGGCGCGTGAATCTCGATGATCTTCTTCAACCGGTTGTTTCGGTTGATGATGCGTCGGTACAGGTCGTTGAGGTCGGAAGTTGCGAAGCGGCCGCCGTCGAGCTGCACCATCGGGCGAAGCTCGGGCGAGATGACCGGGATGACGGATTGGATCATCCACTCCGGTCGGCTTCGGCTAGAAATGAGGGCCTCGGTGACTTCCAGTCGCTTGATGGCGCGGGCGCGCTTCTGCGTGGTCGTCTGAACGATCTCGGTTCGAAGCTGGCGGGCAAGCGGCTCGAGCTCGATTCGGTTCAGGAGTTCCTTCACCGCTTCGGCGCCGATGTTGGCGCGCACCAGGCTGGCAAGATCCTGCTTGAGCAGGTCGCCCACCGAGTACAGCAGCTTGCTGACGGCGCGGTACTTGTCCTCGTCGATGAGCTGGTTCTTCTCGAGCTTGCCGAGGATTTCGACGGCGAGGTCGAGGTCCTTCAAACGATCGTCCGCGTCACGGTACTCCGCGCGAATTCTGTCGTTGACCGCCTTGGCTCGCTCGCGGGCGTAGATGTCGTCGTACTCGTCGCGGTTGTTGTTGAGGTCCTCCGCGAACTTATACAGCGAGTCTTCTTCCAGCTTTCGAATTTCGGCCTGGAGTTTCTTCTTCTCCATTTCGACGGCGAGCCGAATCTGCGGCAGCGCGTCCTGGATGCCTTCGGTCTCGATGTCGATGATGATGAAGCTGGCGAAGTAGATCACCTTCTCCAGCAGTCGCGGGGAGATATCGAGCAGCAGCGAAAGCGGCGAGGGGACGCCCTTCAGGTACCAGATGTGGCAGACCGGCGCGGCCAGCTCCACGTGGGCCATGCGCTCGCGGCGGACCTTGCTTCGCGTAACTTCCACGCCGCATCGTTCGCAAACGATGCCCTTGTACTTAATCTTCTTGTAGCGGCCGCAGGAGCATTCCCAGTCTTTGACCGGGCCAAAGATGCGCTCGCAGAATAGGCCGTCGCGTTCCGGCTTAAACGTCCGGTAGTTAATGGTTTCGGGTTTCTTTACTTCGCCGTGCGACCAAGAAAGAACATCCTCGGAGCTGGCAATACCAATGCGGATTTTGTCGAAAAGACTGACGTCTGCCATAAGATCTCAGGGGGCGGTTCAACGGAGAGTCACCCACATCGAGACATGGCTAACGCACCGAACCCTGGATTATACAGGTTTGTCTTGGGGTATTACCACCCCTTTTCAAAAATTCCGTGGGGCGGACACCAAAAAGCCCCTTCCTGATTCCTCAGGAAGGGGCCGAGAGTCAGATCGCCTTAGGCGGACTTCTTCTTTCGTCGCAGAAGGGCAAGCGCGCCCATGCCGAGCGCGACCATCGATGCCGGTTCCGGAACCGGCTGGTATGCCGCCGAAGCAGCGTCGTTGATGTTGATCAGCGTGTTGTTGTACTTTGCGATTCCACCCGTGTAGGTTCGAACGCCGGTCATCGTGTTGATCTTGTAGATCTTGCCGTCGTCGTAGTTCACGCCGAACAGCGCGCCCATGGCGTCAAAGCCAAGCTGAAGCTGACCGGCCGTGGCGCCGAGCGTGGTTGCGCCCGCCGCGAGGTTGTTCAGGTCGAACGTTTGGGTATTCCCTGCTTCCTGCGACCAAACCTTTCCGTGCTGGTCGATGGCGATGTCGCCGAAGTCGTCCTTCACGCCGTTAACGGTGACCGCAGCGCTGGTGATGCCACTGCTGAGGTCGACGTTTCGCAGCTTGTCGGCCGCCGAGACGTAATAGTACTTGCCTTGGTAGAACGCCGCGTTGTCGTTCGAACCGGAGAATCCGGTCGTCGCGAACAGCGACTCGGCGCCGTTGTTCTTGTAGAGCTTGCTGCCTTCGTTGTAGTAGAAGTTGCCGGCGCCGTCGTAGGCGAGGCCGTTCGTACCGCCTCGGTTGTTGTTGATTCGGGTGTCGGCGACCTTCGTCGATACGCCGGTTGCGGTGTCGATCTTGAAGATGCCGCCTTGCTTGGCGAGGCCGTAGATGAAGCTGGCCTGAGCCGAGCTAACACCGATGCAGAGCAGACCAATGAGAATAACAGATTTTTTCATGATGGATTCCTTGAGGTTTCTCGGGATCTGAAGTTAGTATTCTTTTTGGTTAGCGTGTTCGAAGGTCGCGTGTTCTCGTGTCCCGCTTTTCCGGTCACTCAGAATGCGGACATGAAAACCTACGTTCTTGAGAAATCTAGTAGTTCTGCTGGGATAGCGTTGCAGGATTTGCCAGTCTAACACCGAAGCAGACCTCCGAGTAACCCATGATTGCCGTCCTGCTCATCGCTTGGCAAACGCCGCCGCCCGGAATCGCCTTCCCTCGGGACGCTGCCGTCATTCACGCGAAGCTGGACCTCGGGGCGAAGGGCGATGGCGTCGCCGACGACACGGATGCCCTGCAGCGCGGCCTCGATCAAAGCTCCGGCATGGACGGTAAGACGAAGGTGCTGTACGTTCCGAATGGCACCTATCGCCTGACGAAAACGCTGGTCGCGAAGAATGCGATCGGTCCGTGGCTGTACGGTCAGTCTCGCGACGGCGTGATCTTTAAGCTGGACGACGGCGTCACCGGCATGAACAGCGTGATTCGCACCCATCCGAACGAGAGCGGCCCGACCTCGGCGGACTGGTTCATGCGCACGCTGAAGAACTTCACCGTGAACTCGGGCAACAATCCCGCGACCGACGGGATTCGCTATTACGCAACCAACACGGGCATTTTGCAGAACGTCCGTGTTTTGGGGAACGGCCCGGTGGGGATCAATGCCGGATTCCTGGACCAAAGCGGGCCAAATCTGGTTCAAGATGCTACCGTCGAGGGCTTTGAAACCGGCATCCAGAGCCAGTGGATTTGGGGTCAGACGCTTTCGCGCATCACGGTTAAGAACTGCCGCAAGGTTGGCGTTTACGTTTCGGCGAACGCCGTTGCCATCGAGAACCTTAGGGTTGAGAGCACGCCCTTGGGTCTATTTGTCGACTACCCGAACGACTGGACATGGTGGGGCGGAGTCGTTGCCCTCGTCAACGGAACCTTCACCGGCGGCAGCCCGACCGGACCGGCGATCCGCAACCGGAACGTGCTTTACGCCCGCAACGTCACCGCGAACGGCTTTAAATCCGCGATTGAAAGCGAAGGCGAAACGCGGTCGCCCTCTGGCAACTCGGTAAGGGAGTTCGCCTCGCAGGATCCGAAGGAACTTTTCGAGTCGCCGACGTCTGGCATGGCGCTGCCGATAAAGCCCGAGCCGAAAATTGCTTGGGAGAGCGACCCCGCGAAGTGGGTCTGCGCGAATGCTTACGGCGCGATTCCTGGCGACAACAAAGACGACTCGGTGGCTTTTCAGGCGGCGATCAACGCCGCGGCGGCCGCCAAGAAGACGGTTGTTTACTTCCGTGGGACCGGCGGCGGCGACCCCAATTGGTATAACGTGGGCCAGGAAGTGCTGGTGAAGGGCACGGTTCGGCACATCATTGGCCTTGGGTTTGGCCGTATTTTGGGGGACGGCCCCGGTCGGTTCGTCGTTTCGGACGCCAGCGCGACTGCAGTGAAGTTTGAGAACATCGATGCGTTCGGCGGCACCGGCGTCATCTTGGAAAATCGGTCCGCCAGCCGCTCGATGCTCGTCGAGTCTTGCGGCGTTCGGATGCTTGGGACCGGGCGAGGCGACATCTTTGCCACGAACTGCTCTTCGCTGGCCGAGCTGCGGTCGCCCGGCCAAAGCATGTGGGCGCGGCAATTCAACCCCGAGGGCTCGACCGACGATGCCCTGGTGAAGAACAACGGCGGAAATCTGTGGGTTTTGGGCCTGAAAAGCGAGGGGCAAGGCACCCGGATTCGCACCGAGAACGCCGGCCGCACCGAGGTTTTCGGCACCTTTATGTATAGCGGCGGCTTCCCGGACGGCGACACGCGGCCGATGTTTGATGTTCAGAACGCGGCGATGTCGGTGATGGGGCTTCGGGAGATCTCGTTCAGCTCGACCTATCCGCTGAAGGTGCGCGAGAAGCGCGGTACCGAAACGCGGACGCTTTCCAGCGCGGTTGAGCAAGGCTGGATCGGCTGGTCATTGTTCAACGCCCGAAGCCCCCGGGTGAAGTTCGGAAAATAGAATGCCGCGTGCCTTTGGGAGTAGATTCGGTGCTCGGACTGGCCCTACTGCGCGGGTTCCGTCAGCCACCGCCAATGATCTCCGGGCCACTTCGTTCGCTGCCGAGCCGTTTCGCTTAACGTCTCCCGACTGATTTCGCCGCGCAAGAACTTTTCGTAATAAATCAGCGACTGGTAGAAATCGGACCGTAGCAATCGGCGGTCCGACGGTTGCCAGCCGTCGCCCTCAAGATCAATCAGATTGCGGCAGGCATCGTAGCGAACCATGTAGTGCGAGCGGCTGCGAACAACCGATCGCAAAAAGTCGCACGCATCTGACTTTGCAAGTTTCCTAATGAGATCAAGCAGTTCTGCCCGGATCGGCCAGCTCTTGAGTTCCCAGAAGACTTCGCATATTGCGGGGACGTCAGCCGCCGTGCCCATGGTCCAGAGCTGTTCGGCCGCCTCCCAGGAAGTTAGGTCCGATCTGAGGTCAGCGATCAGCTCTGCCGAGGTTTGCATTCGCTTCCTTCACCGTTATCGCCCGGGCTTCGGGCCGAGCGGTTTTCGCCTGACCGTAGTCGTCGTGGTTCTGCTTAAGGTTAGCTTATTGTTGGCGCTCAGCTTCAGTTTTACGACGGCGGTTTGCCAGCCGTCCGTACACACCACTTTCGCCTCGAACCCGGCGGCGCTTCGCGAAAGCCGAACATACGATGCGTCTTCAAACTCCCGGAGCCACCCAGTTGGGACGTCGATCCATTCCCGACCAATGACAAAGCTCGCCGATTTTGGGCGCCACTCGGTCCGTATCGGCCATTCGTCCGCTGCGCCGACGGCCCGCTGTTCGAGAACCAGTTCGAAGTTTCCGCCATGCGCCGTGGCGGTGAGCTTCTTCGTCGGCGGCTGATGATTCAGCGTCGCGCGCAGGGCGGCGATCTCTTTTCGGGCCATCGGGAGCCCGTTGATGCTGTACCGAACGATCCGGCCATCCTCGACCGAGAACAGGATGCCGAGGTCTTGGCTTTCGACGCCCTCCTTTCCGATGTAGTTTTGCCGCGCGTACCAAAATTCGTCGTCGATCCGGCGCACCTCCATTTCCCTATCGTCGAAAGGGAAATAGGCTGGGTACAGGGCCTCGTAGTACACCCGCGCCATCGCGGTCGCGAGATCCTTCCGGTCGAGCAGCGGCTTGCCTTGAGCCAGTACCAAGAAAACCCCGGCAGGAATCAGCATCATCTTGCATTTGGACGACCGGTAGGCATGGACGGATCACGATAACGACCGAGACTCGTCCGCTAAGGATAACTGCAACGCTCGCAGGCTCGCGAACATGACGAGTCGGTGATGCGGCCCATAACCGCACTACGGCCCTGCGACCATCCGGAGATACCCAGAACAATTCTATACGCAGGTCGAAGGCGCGGCCTCACAGCCGAACGAACCGATGAGACTCCGCGACCGCAAGCCGCAATCGAGGTCAGCCACACTACGCAAGGCGATCTCTGCTCGAAGAACCGGAGGCACTTTGGATCAAGGAACGATGATCCCTTTCCATGAAAGATTGTCTTTCATGGGATATTTTGTGACGACCGCGTCAACACCACCACCATACCAACTGTTACGTTCACCCCTCGCTCCTACTAGGGGAATATTGATTGGCCCTTGGTCAATCATGTCGTACGTAATCGTGATGTTTCCAGAAGACCACACGGGGCCATCCGGCCCGCCGATATAAGCGCCAATTCGATAGGGGATCTGAAGGAGACTTGTTCTGTCGAGCAGGACAGCCCTTCTCCATAGCTCACCAGATTGGTCAGCAGGACCCGAGCTGTTGGTGTACTCAAACCCGCCAACCATTTCTCCCTCGATTGTCCTCAGCCCGTCGTGAGTTAGCGTAACTGACCTTGCTCCAACTACGTCCAAATTCATGTTTCGCAGTTGCACAATACAACGCATTGTAACGGGCTTTGACTCTACGAAAAACTCTCTCTTGAAGCTCCCACGAGTATCCCTTCGATAGACGCCAGAGACGTCCTTAACCAAGGTCTCATAGCTAACCTCACATTTGGCAAGGCCCAGTCGCTCGGCCAGCTGCTCAGGCGTTGTCTGCGTCCGGATAAATTGCAGAATTAGAAGCTCTTCATCGCCTTCTTCCAAATACGCAATGCACGCCCCTGCTGCATCAGGTCGGGGCTCATTCTTCTCTGATTCTTCAACATCGCCATTGCTGAAGATCGTAACTACCTTCGTGATAACAAGAATCTTTTCGAGATTGCTGTCGTCATTGAATTTGAGTCGAATGACGATGGATTTGTCCGTGGAAAATTCCCACAGCGGGCGCAATCCTGTCACGTTACTTGTCATGCACTTCTGCCATGCTGCAATCGCGCGCGGCTCTACTCGCTCGATGAGTACCTGCTGAATTTCGCGAGTATCGATCGTTTGTAGCAGAGACTCAGCTCGTGCTAGCTTCAAAAGCTTTTCATAGGCTCGATTCTGATTGAAGCCGAGCGGTATCGGACCCGCTTCCGTCGGCACGAGAACCTCCAAGCCGAGACTTTCGGCTTCGACCTGGCTTTCATCAGACCAGTTCCTTACTGAGTTGCTCAAAAATGAGGTCAAGGAGGTTTCACGAGACATCCACTTGCGGTTTGTTCCCGTGAATTTCAAAACGTCATTGCATAGGTCAAAGCTCATGCAAACATCATAGTTCATCGCGACAACAACATCTATGAGTAAAAGGGTCTAATTTTCTCCGACCATTGAAAACATGATTTGTGTTATCTCGGAGCGGGTGATGAATCGAAGCGCGATGGGCACGTGTTTGTGACAGACTTAGATAGTTTGAGAACCGTCTCGCCGCGCGAAATTGATCGCCCCAGCATCGCTTTATTCTTATCTCGAAAGCTGAATACTAATGATATTATGGGTTAGCCGCATCAAATGGATAATTGCTCAAGCAGTATTAAGCAAAGTGTAAGCGCGCGAGATTAGGGAGGACGGCCGCCAGCAAACATATGCATTGCGGTCGGCTAAAGAACGAAGGGCCTGCGAGGATGCACAGGTGGCCACCCGTGCCCCCTCTTACCGACGATGCCGATCAAGAGGGGGTGATGCGAAATCCTACTGGAGTGACTTCAGGTAGATCAGCTGGACCGACTCGTACAACGCCTCGTACACCGTCTTGTCTCGACCGACAACTTGCGGATTTGAGCCCCTTTGGTCCGAAGCATCCATGACCTTTCGCACCAGAGACGTTCCGTGTAGATTCCAGAACTCAAACGGGTCAACTTTCCAGGACAATTCACCGGTATCGGTATCCAACTTCAAGAGTGAGCGGAAGGCGCTGAGCAGCGGGATTGCAAGTCCTTTCTCCACGTGGTAAAGCGCCTCTTGAGGATCTGCGTCGCTGAGCGACGGGAACTGAAGCAGCTTGCTAACGCCTCGCTTTCGCTCCTGAACTTCCTTCAAGCGACCTGGACGACCGCCACGGCCGTTCTCATCAGGCACTTTGTACTTCTGCCACCACTCGTAGCGGATGGTGTCATACAACTTAATCACATCGGGGACGATACTTGCAAGGTACTGGTAGGTTCCGTCGCTCGCCGCGTCCAAGCACTTCCCTGCATTCTTGTAAGATTCCAGCGGGTGGGTCAGATCGTCATAGCGATTGATATCGAACGCACCAAGAGCCTGGATGTACTCCATCACGTCGAAAGGTTCGTCGTCATTTTCGCGCCAGCGGACCTTTCCAGCAACATCTCCCATGGCCTCTTTGAGCCATTCCAGTGTTTTTGAGTAGTTCGCCAACGAAATGTCCTTCACTTGCTTGCTGAAGTTTCGGGCACTGGCGATTCGCGGCAGGGCAGACTCGACACCAGTCAAGATTTCAATCTTGATGTATTGACGGTCGGCTTGCTCGGGGTGACCCGCCATATCCTTCACGACGTCGTATGTGTGACCACCATCAAGGATTCCGTACGCTTCTTCTCCGTCAGGGATGTCCAGCGCGAGAATTCCAGTCGCGTTGTCGTACTCAGCCGAGCGAGCGCTGATGGTAATGCCACGATTAAGGATGTGGAACAGGCCGTCGTTGGACTCCAGCGAGCTCTTGACGCGACGAATCACTTCATTCGGCTTCGGAACACGAGGGTTCGGCGAAAGTGGGAGGTTCCGCGGAATGTCGGCGAGTGCGACATAGGCATACTGCGTCTTGACCTTCTGGTCGTGAGGGCTCTTCAAAGCCCGAATGTGGTCCGGCTGAACCGGAATTTGCATATTCATAGATTTTTCCTTGAGACCACCTTTCAGTGGGTCACCGTATTGCGTGAGGCGTACCTGCACGAACGATAAGATCATACACCATGGAGTGAGCGTTCAGTGCGTTTTTCACGAAAAAAGTTGAATCCCCGTACAGTGTCCTTCTTTCAACCAAGTTCGAGGAGAAATCCCGACTAACCAGGACTGGTCAAGATTATCGGGCTGATCGCCAGGCCCCCGGCCCACGTTGACCTTTAGCCGACGTTTCGGTTACGCTAGCCTTCGACCATGCCAATCAAAGTGACCGTTATCGGGGCCGGGAGCGTGGGATTCACCCGCTCCATTTCGCGCGACATCCTTACCGTGCCCGAGCTCCAGGACACCGAGTTTGTTTACACCGACCTCAACGAGCACAACCTGGACATGATCACCCAGCTGATGGCGCGGGACATCCAGGCGAGCGGCCTGCCCGCGACCGTCACCGCCACCACCGACCGCCGCCGCGCGCTGGAAGGCGCCGACTATGTGCTGTCGTTCGTGCGGGTGGGCGGGCTCGACGCCTTCGTCCACGACGTGGACATCCCGCTGAAGTACGGCATCGACCAGTGCGTGGGCGATACGATCTGCGCCGGCGGCATCATGTATGCCCAGCGCGGCATTCCGGCCCTGCTCGACTTCTGCACCGACATCCGCGAGGTCGCCGCGAAGGACGCGCTTTTCCTCAACTACTCCAACCCCATGGCGATGCTCACCTGGGCGTGCAACAAGTACGGCGGCGTCAACACGGTTGGCCTGTGCCACGGCGTTCAGGGCGGACATTCGCAGATTGCGCGGGCCATTCAGTCGCTGGCGCGCGAAAAAGGCTGGATCTCGCCCGAGGAGACGGTCAGCAAGAAGGAAGTCGATATCATCTGCGCCGGAATCAACCACCAAACCTGGTTTGTTAAGGTGCTCTGGCGCGGCATCGACATGGTTCCGCACATGCTTGAAGCGTTCGAATCGGTGGAAGACTTCCGCAAAACCGAGAAGGTCCGCATCGACATGCTGCGGCGGTTTGGCTACTACAGCACCGAGTCGAACGGCCACCTCAGCGAGTATGTGCCTTGGTACCGCAAGCGCACGAGCGAGATTCTGGATTGGATCGACCTCGGCAGCTGGATCAACGGCGAGACCGGCGGCTACCTGCGGGTTTGCACCGAGGGGCGCCGCTGGTTCGACCACGACTTTCCGAACTGGATGGCCGGCCCGCCGAACACCTTTGAGCCCGAGAAGCGCGGCGAAGAGCACGGCTCTTACATCATCGAGTCGCTGGAGACCGGACGCATCTACCGCGGCCATTTTAACCGCGTGAATAACGGCGTGATTACGAACCTGCCGGACGACGCGATCATCGAAGCCCCGGGCTACGTCGACCGAAACGGCATCTCGATGCCGATCGTGGGCGACCTTCCGCTGGGCTGCGCGGCGGTTTGCAACGTGTCGATCTCGGTTCAGCGACTTGCGGTCGAGGCGGCGGTGCAGGGCGACTTGAACCTGCTGAAGCAGGCGATGATGATGGATCCGCTGACCGGCGCGGTTTGCAACCCGCCCGAAATTTGGCAGATGACCGATGAGATGGTCGTCGCACTTGGCGAGTGGCTGCCGCAGTTCGAAATGGAGATTCCAAAGGCGAAGGCCAGGTTGGAAAGCGAACCGTCGCTGGCAAAGTTTGCCGAAAACACGGGTGCGGCACGGCTGGAGACGAAGTCGCTGGAACAGATGGCGGAGCGGGCCGCCGAGCAGCGAAAGCTCGCCGCCGAAACGGACAAGGCCAAAGAGCGACCGGCCGCCGTTTAAACAAAAAAGGCCGCCGAGAGGACTCTCTCGGCGGCCTGGACGGGGCCAGATCAGGCGTCGGCGTACAGGTAGAACTCGTACGGATGCGGGCGCAGGTCCACCGCGTCGCACTCGTGCTCCAACTTGTACTCGATGTAGCTCTCGATGAGCTCCTTCGTGAACACGTCGCCGCGAAGCAGGAACTCGTGGTCCGTTGCCAGCGCGTGCAGCGTGGCGCGGAGGGATCCCGGAGTCTGCGCGATGCCGGCTCGCTCGATGGCGGGCAGCTCGTACAGGTCCTTGTCCAGCGGCTTCGGCGGCTCGATTCGGTTCTGAATGCCGTCGAGGCCAGCCATCAGAAGGGCGGCAAACGTCAGGTACGGGTTCGCCATCGGGTCCGGCGCGCGGAACTCAATTCGCTTCGCCTTCGGCGACTTGCTCACCATCGGGATTCGAACGCATGCGGAACGGTTTCGGGCCGAGTACATCAGGTTGATCGGTGCTTCGTAGCCCGGAACCAACCGTCGGTAGGAGTTCGTGGTCGGAGCGGCGAAGGCAAGCAGCGCCGGAGCGTGCTTCAGGATTCCGCCGATGTACCAGCGAGCCGTCTCGGAGAGGCCGGCGTAGCCGTTCTCGTCGAAGAACGTCGGGTCGCCGTTCTTCCAGATCGACTGGTGGCAGTGCATGCCGGAGCCGTTGTCGCCGTAAAGCGGCTTGGGCATAAACGTCGCGATGTAGCCGTGCTGGTACGCCGTCTGCTTGACGATGTACTTGTACTTCATCAGCTTGTCGGCCATCACGGTCAGCGAGTCGAAGCGCATGTCGATTTCGCACTGACCGGCGGAGGCGACTTCGTGGTGGTGCATTTCCACGTCGATTCCGGTCTCGATCATGTTGAGAACCATCTTCGTGCGAAGGTCCTGCAGCTTGTCGTTCGGAGCGCAGGGGTAGTAGCCGCCCTTCTGCTTCAGGGTGAAGCCGTCGGTGTTCTCGTCGCCGCTTTCCCAGTGGGCTTCCGAGCTACCGATCTTGAAGAACGAGTGCTCCGGCTTGGTGGAGAATGCCAGCTTGTCGAAAACGAAGAACTCAGCTTCGGGGCCAAAGAACGCGGTGTCGCCGATGCCGGTGGACTTCAAATATTCCTCGGCCTTCAGGGCGGTGTAGCGCGGGTCTTTGCCGTACGGCAGTCGCGTGAGCGGGTCTTCGATGTTGCAAACGACAACCGCCGTCGGCACGTCCGTGAAGGGGTCCATGAACAGCGTGCTGGCGTCCGGAATCAGAATCATGTCCGATTCGTTGATGGTCTGGAATCCGCGGATGCTCGATCCGTCGAAGGCCAGGCCGTCTTCAAACTTATCCACGGTGAAGTGATTCGCCGGGATGCTGAAGTGCTGCCAAGTTCCCATCAGGTCGGTGAACCGAATATCGACGATTGCGGCCTCGTTTTCCGAGACGAAATTTACGGCTTCTTGTGGGGTCATAGGTGATCCGTCCGAGTCTGGTGCAAGCGAGCTTGCGAGCTTTCCGCCACGTTGAGGAAGGTTGCGCCCATTATTCACCAAATCTTCTAATGTCTGCCAGAAAACTGGCCTAAGAAACGACAATCGGCGGCAAGAACAGAATTCAAGCCGCCGATCACCATGTGCGTATTTTACTTGCCGTTTTGTTTTGCCAAGTCTTCGCTCATTTTTTTGGCACGCTCCGCCGGGTCAGAGCTTGGAGCCCCGGTCGGTCGGTCGCCGATGGGGTTCCGAATGCTCTGGCCTTCCGGAATCTTCGGTTCGGGGTCGCCGCAACCGGCAACTCCGAAAACCGCGAGGACCACGAAGATGATCTGCGGTCGAACCGTCATGCGCTTACTGACCGCTCCGCGGACCAAACGCCAACTGGGCGTTCGGCCTGGTTTTCCAGCTTGCGGCGATCGGGCCAAACGGCTCCGGCAGGTAGTCGCCGGCTTGATTTCCGGTGTTGCCTGCAAATGCCGGGTCGGGCGTAAGGAACGCGTCGCTGGCTTTCACGAACTTGGCGTGTCCGTCGGTGAATGCATAGGATGCGCCACCACGGCTCGCTAGGTACGCCGACCAGTCGGTGTCGAAGTTGTTGTCGCCGCTGTTCGGACGACCCCAGAGACCGGCCTCGTTGCCGTATCCGCCCGCGTTGTCGGTGTAGTAGTTGTAGCCTTGGCTTAGCATGATCGTCTGCGCGGGCTTCGCCAACGCGGTCGTCGTTGCCGGTCCGCCCGAGTTCTCGCCCATCCAGGAGCATCCGGCGAACAAGTTCGGCGGCATTAGAACCAGGTTCGGAATGTAGCTAGAAAGCGGGGTAACGGTGCCCTGGTTTGCCGGGCGGGTAGTTCCGCGCGAGTCTCGGGTGGGCGCCGAATAGGAGTAGTCGGGATCGATGAACATCGAAACCTGACCCCTCACCGGGTTCGAGCGGTTGTAGTCTCCGCCGTTCGCACCGGACTTCACGTACGGGTAGATGAACTCGGTGAACGCGTGGAATGCGTCCGGAGCGCCGAAGTCGAAGTTGAAGTCGCAGGCGCTTGGGTTCGTGCCGCGATAGGGGAACGTGTAGGCGTTCGGCAACTGGTCGTCCGAGTCACCGGTGTACATGATCGTGGCCGTCGCGAGCTGCTTAATGTTGCTGAGCGACTGCGTTTTCTTGGCGGCCGTCTTTGCCTGGGCAAAAACCGGGAAGAGGATGGCGGCGAGGATTGCGATTATCGCAATCACGACGAGAAGTTCGATAAGGGTAAAGCCACTTCGCTTCATGATGTCTCCGTTCAGTGGTGATGCCACCACACGATCACTTTACAACACAATTATCGACTGTTTTCAAAAGAATCGCGCATGTTCGCGAAAAATCAGGGTGTGCCGTGATATTTGAGACTGATCACCCGTGTGAATCCCGTCTAATTACTGGGTTTTCGCCCCTTCGGCGGAGGGTCGGGCGAAGCAAAAGCATTTCAGACGGGCCACGGGAGCTTTCGAGGCGGGTCGCCCTTTCCCATATTGTATTGAACTGTGTTGGTACAGTGTCTCGACTTGCCCCGACGGCGAGAGCTTTGGCAATGTCTGCGGTGGAGAACATCAGCTCGATCAGCTTCCCGCTCCACGTCTCTAAAACCGGAGACCCAACGTTCGAGTACGTTGCCACTTGGATGTCTCGCCCAGGCGCAAGCCCATGCTCATTCAGCGCCGAAAGGAAGCCGGAAGTGAACATATCTTCCAGGCTCACGATGCCGTCCGGACGCTCAGCCGCCGGCATCCGGGCGATCTCCCTTCCGGCCCGAATGCCGGGCGTGATCATTTCGGTCACCCGTATGTTCTCCAGCCGACCGTCCACGTACGGCTCCGAAACTGGTAGCAGGCAGTCCTCGACCCCATGCATCGAAATGGCCGCCATGAAGGCTTCCTGCATCGGGACGTACGGAGTGTTGTAGAGCATGATGCGTCGGCAGCCGAGGGCAACGAGTTCCGCCACGCCGATTTGGCAAGCCTCCAGCAACGCCAGCCGAACGTGCGACAGCGAGAATCCCGCGAACGCCGTCACCCGGATGCCGGAGTCTTCGATCTGGTGAATGAGCGACTCCGTTAGCCCGATGGTGATCGCCCCGCGGTACCGCCCGGCCTGAAGCCCGGCCCAAAGTTCCTGCGGAAGGTCGGCCGAAGCGAGAAGGGTGTTGGGGTCGATCGGCCCCGGAGAAGCAAAGTAGAGCGACGCCTCCCCGGGTTTCGCCGAGAAACAAGCCGTGAGGTCGTGCAGCAACATCGACCAAAACGGCGACGGCGCGATCATCAGCAATGGGTCGATAATGATGAGGAACTGACCGGTAGGCTTGGCCGGTGCCGCGAAGATGCCGCTCCCCTGGCGTCGGCGAAGCACACCCTGCGATTCAAGGCGCTGAAGGGCGGCCATCAAGGTGCTCTGGCTAACCTCCAAGCTCGAGATGAGCTCCCGAACCGAGGGTAAGCGGCTGTCCGGGCCTACCTGTTCGGCCATTTCCCGCAGGCGTTTGGCGGTCGCCTCGATTTTCGAACCGGAGGCAGAACGTGATGAATCGGAATCCTTTGACAGCATTGTTTCGAAGTGCGGATACTGTTCCGACACAGTCAGCACTATAACCCAAATCCTGACTTCCGAGTTTTCGCCCCGTGTTCTTGGCAGAGATAAACTAGGCGAATGCGTACGCGAGAGCTCGGTAAGTCCGGCGTGTTTGTTTCGGAGATCAGTTTGGGATGTTGGACCATGGGCGGCCTGAACTGGGTCGATGGTCGTCCGAACGGCTGGGCGAACGTCTCGGAAGACGAGATCGTGGACGCCATCAAGGTCGGCATTGACGCCGGCGTGAACCACTTCGATAATGCCGACGTTTACGGAAACGGCCGCGCCGAGCGCATGCTGCGCCGGGCATTCGAGAAGCTAGGCATCAACACGAACGACTTTGTGGTCGCGACGAAGGTCGGCCACTTCCCCGGCACCGCCGCGCACGCCTATGAGCCCGCGCACATCCGGCACCAGTGCGAGCAGTCGCTCCTGAATCTCGGCCGAGATCACATCGACGTTTACTACTTCCATCACGGCAGCTTCGGCGAGTCGGACTTCTACCTGGATGACGCCGCCGCGACCATGGACCGATTGGTCGAAGAGGGCAAAGTTCGGGTCAAGGGTCAATCGGCTTATTCGTCCGACGATTTTCTGCGCGTAACGCCGAAGGTCCGGCCTTCTGTTTTGCAGAGTTGGGCCCACGCGCTAGACGACCAGTTTGTTGGGCCTGGCTCGCCGGTGAGCGAACTCATGGCAGAGACCGGAATGACCTTCGTTGCCTTCAGCCCGCTCGCGCAGGCGCGACTGCTGGATAAGTACGATCCGGCGAATCCGCCTAGCTTTGAGCCCGGCGACCACCGTCAGAACTCCGCCGCGTTCTCAGCCGAGGCGATTGCCGCGCTGAAGCCAAAACTCGGCGCGCTGAAGGCTCGGTTCGGGGATTCGATCGCCGACCTTGCGTCAGTCGCGCTGAACTACGTGCTTGCGCAACCGAACGTGGCCTGCGTCATTCCGGGATTCCGGAACGAGCGCCAGGTGAAGGTGAACGTTGGCGCCGCCGGGCGTGATCTATCGGCGGAAGACATTCATTTTGTGAAAGAAACGCTGAAGTAGTCGTGGACATCCTTCCCATTCTGCTTGTGCCAATAGTGGTGGGGGCCGTCATCGCCTTTGCGGTGATGTCGCAGAAGCGCTTGTTGCCTTTCAAGCGGCTCGCCGAGGTAAATGGATGGGCCTACCGTTGGCTGCCGGTGGAAGGATTCGAGATTTCGGGTACGGCGGGCGGCGTCGCCTGGACCCTCCACCACGGCCGTCGCGAGAGCGTTGGTTTCGAAGCCCGATTCCAGGCCGACTTTCGGCCCGGAGTCGTGTTTGGCGTGATCGACAAGGAACGCTACACCGCGTTGAAGGATAGCTTCCTTGTTGCCTCAAAGATGCTCACTCGGGTGCATTTGTCGGTGCATTCGGTTGCAGGATTGGTTACCGGCCCAACCATCCCGCCTCCCGCCTGTCTCCAAGCGCGGTTTGTTATCCTGGGTGATCCAACCTACGCCGCGATCCTCAGCGACGAGATCATCCGCCAGTTGCAATCAATGTCTGGCCCACTGGCGGTGATGATCTACGACGGGAAGCTCCAGATCGAAGCGAGCCCTATCGAACGAGCGGAACTCCTGACGTCTCTTCCCAAGTTCGTCACCTTGGGACAACTTTTACTACAGCAACGAAAGCGCTAGTTACGAACGGAATGCCGACGAACCTTCTCGGCTAGTTCGTGGACCAATTCCGCCCGAACGTAGATGCCTTCCTCGCGATACTCGATTTCTTTCACCCGGCCGTAGTCGTAACATTCCTGCAAAATCGACTGCTCGTTATACGGAATGATGATCTCGACCCCGCCAAGGAGTTCTTGCACTTGCCGCACGAGCGCCTTCATGAGGTCGTTCATTCCGGTGCCGAGGCTCGCGGAAATGGCCACTGAGTTCGGCCATTCCGCCACGAGCCGCCTTGCCGTCGTAGCATCCGCCAGGCGATCAATCTTGTTGAAAACGATGATCATCGGCTTATCTTCCGCGCCGAGATGCTTCAGCGTGTCGTTGACCGCATCCACCTGAATGTCCCAAGCCGGAACCGAGGTATCCACCACGTGAATCAGGAAGTCGGCAAATGTGGCTTCTTCCAAAGTCGACTGAAACGCCGCAACCAGGTTCGTCGGCAGGTTCCGGATGAAGCCGACGGTGTCCGTGAGGAACAGCGCGTAGCCTTCCGGGAGGTCCACTTTTCGGGTCGTTGGGTCCAGCGTGGCAAATGGCATCGCGTCGGCGAGCAGTTCCGTCCCAGCCATTCGGTTCATCAGGGTCGACTTGCCCGCCGAGGTGTAGCCGACGATGCTGGCAAACGGAAACGGATGCTTTCGCCGCGAAGCCCGTTGCTGTGCGCGGTGCCGCTTCACTTCCTCGATCTCTTCGCCGAGGCGAGAGATTCGGTCGTTGACCATTCGGCGGTCGGTTTCCAGCTTGGTTTCCCCGGGACCACGCATGCCGATACCGCCCTTTTGCCGCTCGAACTTGGTGTACACGGACATGAGCTTTGGCTTCATGTAGGTGAGCTGAGCAAGCTCGACCTGAAGCATGCCTTCGCGGGTTTTGGCGCGGCGGGCAAAGATATCCAGGATGAGCTGGGTGCGGTCGATGACTTTCATCCGGCACTTTTCGGCCAGATTTCTTAACTGGATTCCGCTGAGCTCGCCGTCGATGATGACGACGTTTGCGCCAGATTCGGCGGCGAGGTTTGCCACCTCCTGGGCTTTGCCGGTACCCACATACGTGGACTTGTAGGGGCGTTCTAGGCGCTGGCGGATGCCGGCCAGCACTTCAACCTCGGCGGCTTCGCACAGGCCAGCGAGTTCCTCTTCGACGACGGTGTCTTCGGATTCGTCCTCGTTGATGTAGACGAGGACAGCCTTTTCGACGAGGGGGGCAAGAGATTCGGTTTTAGACATAGGTTAGGGAAACGGGAGGCGTGAGTGATGGGCCAAGTTATCGAATCAGCTTCATCTCTTCACGTCCTGTTTCCCTTTGGAGGCTTTGTTTAGAAGCCCTTGATCGCGACGGCCACGCCAAGCGTGAAGCCGTTAAAGTCGATGTCGTCCTTCTTTTGGAAGTAGTTATAGCGAGCGTAAACGTTTACCGTCTTGCTGACGTTCACGCCGAGCTCGGCACCGGCGGTGAGGCCAAACGTCTTCGCGGACTTTCGCACGCCCGGAGCAACGTCGATCGCATAGTCGTAATACGCCACGCCCGCAAGGATGCGAACGTACGGGTCGAACTTGACGACCTCAAGCGCCTCGCGCTCTCGGAAGTGTCGGACATAGGCGGCCGTCACCGGCAGAAGGAAGAACTTGCTTCCGTTCTTGCTCGCGCTGATGATAGAAAAATCTCCGCGCAGTCGGCTCGTGGCCTCCTGATTCTTGAACCCGCCCAAACCGTAGCTGAGGATCTGCTTGCCGAAAACGTTTCGTAGCAGGCCGCTGTCTGGGTACAGCGCTCCGACCTTGAACCCGAGCCCTTCCGAAAGGGACTGGCCCATCGAAGAGGCGGCGATGACCGAGACAAACGCCAGAGCGGCAAGACGATACTTCATCCGTAACAGGATGCCCTATTTTCGGGACTCTGTAAAGACGTATGGGCCCGCCTGGGACCGAATTTGTTCGGAAAGTGTTTGGCAGGCCCGCTCAAAAAGCTCCCGCCCAGCCTCAACCGAACTTCCGGTTGGGTCCCCCGGAAAGCCGTCGGCACTTAACTCGTCAGGCAGCGAAATCAAGAACGGCATCGGGGGAACCGAAGACAGCGAATCCGCCCGGAGCAGCCGACCGTCCACTTCATCCGGCGCGATGTACAGCAGAATCGAGGTGAGGACGGCCGACTCGTCGGTCCCGCCTTCGGCACCGGTCAACTGGTGCACGCTTGCTACGGCAAGCGAAAGGTTCGGGCTGGCCAGCTTGATCTTCGCGAGCGAGGCCAATGCCACGCCGCCAAAAGGCTGGGAATCGAGTAGGAAGAAGAAGCGTCGGAAGCCTTCCCGAACCAGGTGGTGAAACAGCTCGCCGGGAGCCGCTGAGTGCGGCAGGACAGGAGCTGTTAGAATCTGCGTACCCAATTCCTCGTCGGCGCGGGCACCGACGGCATCCACCAAGCGCAGCCCGGCGCCCAAGGTGAGGTGCGCCCCGAAGGACCGCACCCCGGCAATCGGCACCAGAACGACCGTAGCTTCGCGGTCTACGCTCTCGAAAGAATCTGGCGTCTGGTCGACAAGCTTCACGATGCTAGGATACGCCGTTTAGCCTTCTGGATAGGCGCGGCGGCGGAGAATTTCTACCGTGCCGCGCAATTCGGAGTCTTCCTTCATAGCGGCCATGATTTTCTTGTAAGCGTGCATCATCGACGAGTGGTCCCGGTCGCCAAACTCGGTGGCAACGTGGGTCCAGCTTCCGCCGGTGATTTCCCGCACCAGATAGATCGCGACGTGCCTGGCGTGGACCACCGGAGCCTTCCGCGACTTCGAGAAAATCAGGTCCGGTGCTACGTTAAAGTAATCGCCTACCAGTGCCACAATCTGCTTCACACTGGGCCGCGTGAGGGCCGCACGGTAGTACCGCTCCACCATCTCCGCCGCCATATCGACCGACATATCGACGCCGGTTAGGCTGGCGTTCATGGCCAACTTGGTGAGCGAGCCTTCGAGAACTCGGATGTTGCCGGGAACGTTCGCCGCAAGATAAACCGCAACCTCGTACGGAAGGGTCAACTCTTCGTCTTGCGCTTTTCGCAAGAGAATCGCGCAGCGGGTCTCCGTATCGGGCATTTGAACGTCCGCAACCAGGCCGTATTCCAGCCGGGACTTGAGCCGATCCTCCATGAGGAGGAGGTCCTTCGGTGCCTTGTCGGAGGTGATGACGATCTGTCGTCGAAGCTGGTGCAGATTGTTGAAGGTGTGGAAAATCTCTTCCTGGGTCTTTTCCTTCCCTCCGACGAACTGGATGTCGTCCACCAGCCAGACCACTGCCTTGCGTTGCTCACGCCGGAACTGGTCCATTCGGTTGGTTTGGATCGCGATCACGAAGTCCTCGGCAAACTGCTGGGCACTTACGTACATGATCGAAACGTCGGGCGTGTTCGAGAGGATCTCGTTCGCGATCGCGTGCAGGATGTGCGTTTTGCCCAAGCCCGACGGCCCGTAAATGACGAGCGGGTTGTACTTTGCGCCCGGGTTGGCGGCGACCGCCTTCGCGCCGGCGACGGCAAGTCGATTGCTCTGTCCGACCACGTAGTTGTCGAACCGAAGCTTTGGGTTCGGTCGGAACATGCCGCGCTCCAACCGGCGGGGGCTGTCGATGACGGCAGGAGGGGGTGCCGACATCGTCGCGGCGGCATCGGCGCGGGATCTCGCCTGCGTGCAAAGGATCAGTTGGACCGGCTCATCGAGCTCGTCGGACATCAAAGCCTCAAGCTGATCTAGGTACCTTTCTCTGACCCAATCATACACAAATTGTCCGGGGGCGGCAACTTCAATCCGACCGTCATGCCACGACAAGACCTTGAGCGGGTTCAGAAATCGTTCGAAGTGACCAGGTTGCTGGGTGCTGCCAAAGGCCGCGATGACGGTGGCCCAAGCTTGTTGAAGGCGGTGTCCATCGTCCATGGACTCGAGGGAAAACAAATCGCTCATTGGAAGAATTCATCACGCCACTGCGTGATTGGAGAGCGAGTATACATGGCAATTTTTGGCCAACCCGGGTTTTCAGGGGTCGCCAAATGGCACGGTTCGCCATGGAACCGGAGGGAGCCGGGAATGAAGTTTGAATTGTCTCGGAATCCGCAATTTTCAATGTTTTCGGTTTTTTTTCGGCGAATAGCGCAAATCCGTCTACCCATCAACGTAAACTGTAGCCCCATGGCAGGTTCCTTTGAATACGACGTGATCGGGGTGCTTGCCGGGGATGACCTGCCTCTTTTTGCGCTTAATGTTTTCCTGCAAAAAGCCAAGTTTATCATCGCCGCCGACGGCGCGGCCAACCGCTGCATTGACGCCGGAGTCGCCCCGGACCTCATCGTGGGAGACCTCGATTCGCTCCGTGAAGTTCCCGAGCTCGGCGAAATTCCCCGCCGTAAAATTGAAGACCAAAATACTACTGATGCCGACAAACTTCTTGACGCGATGCGCGAGTTTGGTAGCGCACGCATGGCCATCACTGGCTTGGAAGGAAACCTCCCCGACCACACTTTGGCGGCCTACGCCAGCATCTTCGCCTCGAAGCTCTCGCCCGACATCCTCTTTCGCCGAGGAATCATGCACCCGCTCAGCGGGCCGGTCTCGCGCCAACTATCGACCGCCGTCGGTGACCGCGTTTCGCTGATTCCGTTCACCGATTGCCGGGGCGTCGAACTGGTTGGCGTGCGATGGCCGTTGATCGGAGCTAGCCTGACTCCAGGTCGGTCGAATAGCATTTCCAACCGCGCGACCGTAGACACGATTCGAGTTTCCATCCTCGCTGGCGACGCCCTGCTGTTCGTTGGCCGAGACTAGGCGACCAACGCGCGCAAATCGCCTAGGGACAGGTCGAGAAAGCTCTCGTACCGCGCCCGATGATGGTCGAAGTCCAGCGAGCGTGTCATAGGATTCGGCACGACCACGACCGCGATTCCCGCCGCATGGCCCGCCCGTGCACCGTTGGGAGAATCCTCGAGCACCACTGCCTCATCGGCCCCAACTTCCAGGTCAGAGAGCGCCTTCAAATAGAGATCTGGGAAGGGCTTCGCGTGCGCAACGTCGTCGGCGCAAACGGTGCGCTCGAAAAAGTGATCAAGTCCGAGCCGAGCGAGGTGGCCGTCCACCCAGCGATGCCGGGAGGAACTGACGACGGCGAGCCGAATTCCCTCCTCTCGGGCCTGTTCCAGCAGGACGGTGATGCCCTCGCGGGGCGGTTGCGCGTTGATGGCGGCCATGCGCTTTTCGTTGTATTCAGCCTCGATCACGGCGGGCTCGACCGGTTCGGTTAGCTTCTCCAGCAAAAGATCAATGGGTCGCTTCTGAATCTGCTCTGCGCCGCGGCCGACCGCCCAGGCGAAGTACTCGCGCGGGAACGTGACGCCGTGGTCGTGGAAAACAACCTTCCACTGTTCGACCTCCGGGGTCTCTGTGTCCAGAATCAATCCGTCAAAGTCGAATAGCAACGCCTTTAGTGCCATGCCAACAAGCATAGTCGTTCTGCGCGTCGGCGCGGGTACCCTCGCACCCGTGTCCGTAGCGTTTACCGAACTCGATAACCTTTGCGTGAATGTGATTCGCGGCCTGTCTCTCGACGGAGTCGAAAAGGCAAAAAGCGGTCACGCAGGATTGCCTCTAGGCGCGGCGCCGATGGCCCACGTGCTTTTCACCCGGCACTTGCGGTTCAACTCGCAAGACCCGAAGTGGTTCAACCGAGACCGGTTCATCCTTTCCGCCGGTCACGGTTCGATGCTGCAGTATTCGCTGCTGCACCTGGCCGGATACGACGTTTCGCTGGACGACCTCAAGAACTTTCGCCAGCTCAATAGCAAGACTCCCGGCCACCCGGAGAACACCCACACGCCGGGCGTCGAGATAGCCACCGGCCCGCTTGGTCAGGGCGTGGCGCACTCGGTTGGGTTTGCCATCGCCGAGGCTTACCTTCACACGAAGTTCCCGAACGTTGACCACCACACCTACGCGATCTGCTCGGACGGCGACCTCATGGAGGGCGTCTCGAACGAGGCCGCTTCGCTCGCAGGTCACCTCAAGCTGGGCAAGCTCATTTGGCTGTACGACGACAATGGCATTACGATTGACGGAACGACCGCCCTCAGCTTTACCGAGGACGTCGAGGCCCGGTTCAACGCGCTCGGTTGGCACACGCAGAAGATCGACGGCATGGACCTCGCCGCCGTGGATGCCGCCATCACCGCGGCCAAAGCTGACCCACGGCCGAGTTTGATCCTTGCCAAGACCGTGATCGGCTTCGGTAGCCCGAAGCTGGCCGGAACGAACAAAGCCCACAGCAACCCGTTCGGTGCCGAGGAGCTTGCCATCACGAAGGCCGCCCTTGGTTTGCCATCCGAGCCGTTTTACGTGGCCGAAGACGTGGCTGAGTACTACGCCTCGGTGGCCCGACAGGGCGAAGAAGCCCACGCCTACTGGCAGACGACGGTGACTCCGGAGTTGCAACAGATCATCGATGGCGATCTCGGCAGCGAGTGGCGCCAGGCTCTGCCCTCCATTGAGGAGAAGATTGCGACGCGAAAGGCTTCTGAAACCACGATCAACGCGATCTCGTCGTTCCTGCCAACGCTTCTGGGCGGGAGCGCCGACCTCGCCGAAAGCAACCTCACCACCCAGAAGGGTCTCGGAGAGTTTTCCGCCGAGAACCACGGCGGAAAGAACATCAACTTTGGTGTCCGTGAGTTTGCGATGGCCTGCGTAGTGAACGGCATCACGCTCCACGGCGGCGCACGGGCCTTCGGCGGCTCGTTCTTGGTGTTCAGCGATTACGCCCGCCCGGCACTGCGGCTGGCCGCGCTCATGGAGATTCCATCGATCTACGTTTTCACCCACGACAGCGTGGGCGTTGGCGAGGACGGCCCGACCCACGAACCGGTCGAGCACCTCACTTCCCTTCGCGCCATTCCGAACTTCAACCTGTTCCGACCCGCCGACGCTAACGAGACGGTCGCGGGTTGGAAGGTCGCTTTGGAAAGCACGCACACGCCGACGTTGCTTGCGCTTTCCCGCCAGGCACTCCCGCCGCTTTCGCCGACCGACGTTCGCAACCATCCGGCCGAGCGCGGCGGTTACGTGATTCGCGAGGCGAGCGCCGACGCCAAGGTCATCTTGGTTGGCACCGGCAGCGAAGTTCAGCACTGCGTTGCGGCGCAATCGGTTTTGGAAGCCGAGGGCATTCCGACCCGAGTCGTTTCGTTGCCTAGCTGGCTGCTGTTCGAGCGACAGCCGGCGGAGTACCGCGCCTCGGTTCTTCCCAAGGGCGTCCCAACGGTCAGCATCGAAGCCGGATCGACCCTCGCTTGGCCCCGCTATGCACACGTGAACCTGGGCATCGACCGGTTCGGCCTTTCGGCTCCCGGCGACGTCGTGATGAAGGAACTCGGCATGACCGCCGACGCCGTTGTCGCCGCCGCAAAGTCGATCGTTTAGTCGCTGAGATCGTAGAGCATGCGCAGACGGCGGGCGATTTCGACCGCCTGGTCTGCGACATGCTCCAGCGAATGAAAAATCTGGATCGTCCGCATGTGGGTGGCGGCGGCTTCGGGTGTTTCTTGCAAGAGCTGATACACGCGGTGCCGCGCCCGGCTATAGGCCGAGTCAACTTCCCGGTCTCCGCTGATAATCTCGTTCGCCAGCGCCCGGTCGTAGGCCGTATACAGCCGGATCGCCGCGCTGAACTGTCGCCGCGCTTGCTCACCCATCTCTTGAAGCGCAACCTTGAGTTCGCTGGGAAACGCTCCCTGAAGCTTTGCCAATCGTCGGCACATCTTCACCGCATGGTCGGCGGCCTTCTCGATCTCGGTTACCGTTCCCATAGTCGCCACGAGCAGCCGAAGATCATTCGCCACCGGTGCTTCCTGCATCACCGCGACCACGCTCTTGATGAAAATGGCGCGCTCTTGCGCGTCGATCGAATCGTCCTGCGCAACCACCAGCTCGGCAAGCTGCCCGTCCCCCGACAGCGTCGCCTCGACCGCCGTGCGGATCATATCGAGCGTTTCGTTGCCCATCCGGACCACGTCGGTTCGAATCTCTTCGAGTTTTTCTTGGAAGTGCACGCGCGCCGTCATCACACCGTGATTATGGTTGGCCCAGCGTTGGTATCGTTAACCATTCCGGGCGATTCGCCCCCGCAAATAGAATGGTAGCCGTCGCGCAAGAAGAAGCCCAGCCCGAACGCCAGGGCTCGCTGAAGGAGATTTGGCCGGAGCTGCGGCCGTACCGGCGGCTCATCGTCATTGCCGTCTTCCTCACCGTCCTCCAGACGATCTTCATTTTCGTGCCGCCGCTGATCCTTGGCGACATCGTGAACCGGCTTCAGCGCGGCGACGGTATCAACACGCTGCTGTACATGGCCTACATCGTGGGCTTTTCGCTGCTGCACGGCGGCCTGGGCTACGCGCTATCGATCAACATTAGCCACCTCGGCCAGAGCTTCTTGCTGGGCATTCGCGAAAAGATGCTTGGCCACATGCAGTCGCTACCGCTGGCCTACTTTGAGAAGAACCAGACCGGCAAGCTGGTTTCGAACGTGATGAATGACGCCGGAACGGTGAACCAGCTGATCACTTCGCACCTGCCCAGCATGATGGGCGACGCAATGCAGCTGTTGCTTGTCACCATCGTCCTGTTTCGAATCGACCCGGTCATGGCGTTGCTTAGCTTTAGCATCGCCCCACTTTACATCTTCAATTTTCGGAAGTTCTATCCGAGATTGACCGGTACCAGCAACGAGATTCGTGGCAAACGCGACGCCATGTACGGCCAGATGCAGGAAAAGCTGACCGGCATCGCAACGGTGAAAGGCTTCGGCCAGGAGCGCTTTGAATCGCGCACCTTTATGAGCACGACCCGTGAACTGATGGGCCTGAACGTTCGGCAGGGCGTGCTTGGCGGCGGGCTTTGGACGGTCGCCGACGCGCTTTGCGGGGTTGCCACCGGGTTGGTGCTTTGGTACGGCGGCCTGAAGTGCCTGCGCGGCGAGATGGAAGCCGGCACCCTCGTCATGTTTTTGCTGTATGCCGTCGGCTACGTTTATGGTCCGATCGTGCGGTTCCTTGTGGTTCTGGACCCCATCGCCCGCGCCCAGGCGGCGCTTGCCCGCATCTTCCGGACGCTTGGACAATCCAACAGCATCGTTGATAAGCCAAATGCTTTGGCGATTCCCAAGATTCAGGGCCACGTTCGGTTCGAGAACGTCTGGTTCGAATATGAGCCCGGTCAGCCGGTTCTGAAGGGCATCGAACTCGACGTCACGCCAGGCGAAACCGTCGCCCTGGTTGGCTTTAGCGGCAGCGGAAAGACCACAATGGCGAGCCTTTTGCTCCGCCATTACGACTGCACTTCCGGGCGAATCACCATCGACGGCCACGACCTGCGGGACGTTCAGTTGGCCGACTACCGCCGCCAGGTCGGCGTGGTGGCGCAGGAGAGCATCCTGTTCAACACGTCGATTTGGGAGAACATTCGCTACGGAAAGCCGACCGCGACCGACGAGGAGATCATGGATGCCGCCCGCGCCGCCAGCATCCACGACACGATTCTGGCCCTGCCGGATGGCTACGAGACGAAGATCGGCGAGGAAGGCATCAAGCTTTCGGTCGGCGAAAAGCAGCGAATGGCGATTGCACGGGCGTTGCTTGCCGACCCGCGAATCCTGATCCTTGACGAGGCGACGTCGTCGCTCGATAGCCAAACCGAGGCGCTGCTTCAGGCGGCGCTCGATAACCTAATGCGGGGACGAACCAGCTTCGTGATCGCGCACCGATTGAGTACGGTCGTGAACGCGACCAAGATCATGGTTCTGGAGCGCGGAGTCGTCACCGAGCTCGGGACCCACCTGGAGCTACGCGACAGCGGCGGACTGTACTCGCGGCTGTACCACGAGCAATTCCGCGTGGCGTTGGAACCGGAGACTTTGGCCGCCGAAGGCTGAGGTCCGGTTAATCGACCAACGAAAGGATCTTGCGGAAATCCTCAGGCGCGTCGAAAATTTGAAGGAGCCGCATTGTCGGTTTGCTTGGCTTTCTTGCACCCTGCTCCCAACTCTGGAGCGTCTTCACGCTCACCGCCAGCAGGTTGGCGAACTGGGCTTGGCTCATTTGGCGTCGGTTGCGGATGGCAACAACTTCCGCGCCGGAATACGAACGGCCAGTCGGCACGACCGTTGTAGCAAGGTTCAAATCTTCTCGCGCGAATTCAATCCCTTCGAGCAGGCCCTTTTTGAGCCGCTGGGCAAGCGGGGTTCGTTTTGTGTTGATGCTCATTGCTTCTCTCGCGCGACTTTTGTCTCGTTTTCTCAACCAAGCTAAGCCGTTGCAGGGCACGCTCCGCTCACAATTTTATCCTACTTAGTAGGATAGACTGTCCGTCGCAATGGAAAACACCCCGCCCGCAGATTGGAGCCAAGCGCCCGACTGGGCAACCATCCCGGCACCGATCGACGACGGGGCGGCCAACCACCTTGTCGGCCTGAGGCTGCCATCGGTTCCCCTTCCCGCGACCGACGGTTCGGCCTACGACCTATCCGCCCTCCCGGGCTTGGTCGTCGTTTTCGCGTATCCGCGGACCGGCACGCCCGGCGTGAGCAACCCGGAAGGCTGGGATTTGATTCCCGGCGCGCGCGGCTGCACGCCGCAGTCTTGCTCGTTCCGAGACAGCCACGCGGAGTTAAAGGCGATCGGCGTAGATCACTTGTTCGGGCTTTCGACCCAAAGCACCGCCTACCAGCAGGAAGCGGCGGAGCGACTGCACCTGCCGTTCCCGATCCTATCGGACGCGAACCTTGAGTTGGCAGGCGCGATCAACCTCCCAATTTTTGAAGCCGGAGGGATGACGCTGCTAAAACGTTGCACCCTTATCATCCGCGACGGCGCCGTCGAGCATGTCTTCTACCCCGTCTTTCCGCCCGACCAAAGCGCAAGCTACGTAGTGAACTGGCTGACCTCTACGGTCTGAACGAGCGATGCCTAAGGCGCCGCAATCAGACGCATAATCTCAACATCGTGGGCTCAATCCTCAAAACCGTGTCCGTGGTTGCACTGTCGTGGCTGGCGATGAGCGTCCAGGCCAAGGTCGGCACCATCAGCATCGGCGAGCTTGCGCTGGAGAGCGATCTCATTTTGGTTGCGGAGGTCCAACGGGTCGAGGTGAAAGCGGGCGTTAGGATCGCCCGCGTCCGCGTAATTCGGTTCGTCAAAGGAGAGGCGGAGTGCCCGATCGCCTTCGTTGCGGAGCCGACGTGGACCTGCGACACCAGCGCGGCGGTCCCCGGAGAGCGCGTCCTGCTCTACCTTACGGCGGCCGTCGACCGACGGGAGCGAACCTTGAACGGTAAGAATGTCGGTGCCGTGCAGGCGTCGTGCAAACGCGAAGGCACGCAACTGTATGTCCTTTCTCACAGCGGAAGGGGGCGAATTCGGCTGAGTCTGACTAAGGGCCAGTGGGTGGCCCCGGTTACGCGAGGCGACGCGCGAGGGCCCGGCCTGAATCTCAATCTCTACATTCCGCGCCCCGTCGCAACGGTGCGTACTTCCCCGGGCCACCGCGCCGTCCCGCTCGCCGAGCTGATCAAGCGAACCTAAACAATTGGTTGCAGATATAGCGGATAGGCGCTATAATAATCCTATGAGCACCATCAACGAGCACCGAGTCGGTCCATCAGACATCGCTCCGGACGAGCAATTCGGCTTAGAAAAAATGCTCACCGGCGAGGTTCGCCCCGTGCTGTTGACGAGCGGCGGCGACGTGATCGAGCTACCCAAGGCAATTAACGATCTCTTTGTCTCCGTGGTTCAGGCGATGAAGCAAAAGCAAGCCGTCTTCCTAATGCACGAGGATGAAGCATTCACGACCCAAGCGGCGGCAAACTTTCTCGGCATGTCCCGGCAGTTCTTTGTGAGGCTTCTCGACCAGAACGAACTGCCGTTCCACCATGTCGGCACGCATCGAAGAGTGTTCTTCAAAGACCTAGTGAAGTACCAGCACGAACGAAGCAAGACTCGCAAGGCAGGGCTTGATAAAATGACCGAGGAGTTGGTAGCTGCCGGACTCTACGACCGATACGTCGATCTCGCTCGGCCCGAGGGCGAATAGCCCTAAATGCGGGCAGATTTCCCGGTCGTTCTTGACGCGTGCGTGCTGGCAGAGGCCGCCGTTTCAGACCTCTTCCTTCGGCTCTCCGAAGCCCCAAGACTTCTCTTGCCAAGGTGGTCCGAAGCAATCTGGGCAGAAACTCGTAGAACATGGGTTGAGAAGTTCGGTTGGGAAGAGAGTCTTGCCGATTCTCGAATGCTGGCGGCGACTGGCTTCTTTCCAGAAGCGATGATCAAAGGGTTCGAGCACCTCATCCCGCAATGCGAAAACCATCCGAAAGATCGGCACGTCCTAGCGGCCGCAATCCACTCAAAGACCGACACAATCGTATCGTTCAATGTCAGGGATTTCAAGCAAGAAGCTCTTGCGCCTTGGGAGATCACCGCTGTTCACCCCGCCAACTACCTGAAGGTGTTGTTTGACCACGATCAGGCTGCGGTGACCAATGCCCTTCATAGCATGGCGTCAAAGGCAGATCGCTCGGTTCCCGAACTCCTTGGCCGCCTCGCTTGGTTCGTCAAGCCATTCTCCGAGTACGTCTCGGCAGAATTTGCCTCAGATCTGCCTGATATATCGCCACGAGCTTGGCGTCGCTAGTCGCGGAGCAGTCAAGCATGACGACGCGAAGGCCTCTGCGGCAATCCGCTCTTGGCAGGGTCCGGGGCGCTAGATCAGCTGGTTGGCCGGTGGATCGATAGTGATGTCGAGCCGACGGGAGTCGATCCAGTTGAATCTGACATCCGTCGGCAAAGGATTCATATGCTCCAGGTGCGGGGAGAGGACGGTAAATCCTATGCCCGCTACTCGCGCAATCGCCCCGCGCAACGGCTCCTCCAGATTCCCCGGGATCCGCATCATTTCCGTCCAATCACCAGCCAACTCGTAGAGCACAGGAAAGGTTCCGTGTTTCAAGTTGAAGTCGATCTGGACGTGCTGGCTTCCAGCTTTTTTTGCCTCGGTGAAGATGGCAGTCAACAACCTCGCAACCGGCGGCTGAGTCATCGTCTCTTGCACAAAATCGGCGGCGATTTCGTATCGGTCGGCCAGTTCCACCACTTTCCGCTGAAGTTCTAGCCCCTCCGGTACGAGCGCAGATTCCTCGCCGAGTAAGTCCGAGTCGTGGCGGAGGTTTTCGAGGGCGATCTTGAAGGTCAGACTCTTCTCGTCCCTTCTGAGATCGAGAAGGTAGCGCCCGGCTCGCTTCTGGATGTCAACGCCATATTCCGGACTCCTATAGATTCCCACGGACCTGGCAAACGCCCTCTGGAGGAAAGCGATGATGGCAACCGGGATCGAGCGCTTCTCCAGAGGGGGCTTCATTTCCAGAAGTATGGTCCGTCAACCAAGGTTGATCAGAACGAAAACGGCGGGAAAAGCCACCCGCCGCCTACAAAATCCGAAGAGAACCTAGGCCTCGTCGTAGGCGCGCTCTAGGGTCGCGACGTCGAGTTTGACCATGGTCATCATGGCGTCCATCACCGCCTTCACCTTCTTCGGGTCCGGGTCGCGGATGAGTTGCGTGAACCTTTTTGGAACAATCTGCCACGTGATGCCGAACGGATCTTTGATCCAACCGCACGCGGACGGCGTTGCCCCGGCCTCGATCAGCTTCCCCCAATACTCGTCGACTTCGGCCTGGTCCTCGCAGTCCACGTACAGCGAAATGCCCTCGGAGAACGAGAAATAGGCACCGCCGTTGTAAGCGAGGAAGACCTGCCCGCCGACCGTGAACTCGGCCGAAGTGACCGGCCCATCGTCACCGGTTCTGGCGGCGTTCCGAACCTCCGAGTTCGGGAAGGTGGCGGTGTAGAACTCGATCGCCGCCTCCAGCTGGTCGTTGAACATGAGAAACGGCGTGACTTTATTCATGGGTGACGGTCCTTGCCCGCCAAATATATCACACTAGCCAGACGTTCGGCTAGCGGGTCGAACCTTAGGGCTTTCTCAGGATCTTGTCCATTTTTCGGCCCTTGGCCAGTTCGTCCACCAGCTTGTCCAGGTACCTCGCTTTCTGGGTTAGGGGGTTCTCGATGGTCTCGACCCGGTAGCCGCAGATGACGCCGGTGATGAGGTGGGCGTTGGGGTTCAGGTTGGCCTCGGCGAAGAACTGCTCGAAGGTCGAATCAGTTTGCAGGTGGCGCTGAAGGGCGGCGTCATCGAACCCGGTCAGCCACAAGATCACCTCGTGCAGCTCGTCTACGGTGCGGCCCTTACTTTCTACTTTCTTGACGTAGTGCGAATATACGGATCGGAAGATCATCACGGCAATGCGTTCGTCGTGGCTTTTGGTGGCTCTCATTTCGCTGGTCTATTTTGCCTGCCGGGCGCTTTCAACGTCGTAGGTATGATCCGGCCGAAATCGACGCGAACCACAATTCGATCGAGCTTGGCCGGAGTTCAGAAGAGGACGAAGGGTACAGTGCTCAAACGTGCAGGTAAGCGTCCGATGATTGATAAGGACCATTACGAAACCCTGATGGTACACCCGAAAGCCGAGCGTATCGTTATCGAGGCGGCGTATCGGAGGCTAGCTCGGGAGTATCACCCCGATGTCTATAAAGGACCCGACGCCCACGGCCGCATGGTAGCCCTTAATGAAGCCTGGGAAGTGCTAGGTGATCTAGCCAAACGAAGCGAATATGATAAATCTCGCACGGTAACGACACCGGGAACCACGCGACGTTCTCAAACCAGAACATCTGAACCCCGTAAGGAGCCCGAGTCCCGAAAACCCTCTGCGCGGCGACCATCTCCTCCAAATCCGAGGGACTTTGGTATTGAGGCCTTTTACTGGGAGAGAGCGTCAGAGGGAGCGAAAGCCTGGAAGAAACGGCGCAAGATGATTCCGGAGCTCGCCCAGGGGATCATCTTTTTACTTTTTGCCGGGGCAGGCACTGCCGTTTCCGTATTTGCGTCGGCACCGGAACTAGAGCCAATCAAGGCCGTAGCTGGCTTCGGATGGCTCGCAGGGATCGCCGTCGGATATGGGTTGGGGGCTGGCATTCAGCAACGACACGACGAGCATCTACTGCGCACTGAATTCAATCCTCGTTACAATCCCGACCCAGATGGCTACTCCAAATATGCTTTGGGATGCGCGGAATACGAAGCGGAAATCGCAAACGTTCACATTACACGTACAGGTTCCTGTTACCACTACCGTAACGGGGGCTGTGGTGGTAACTACGGGACTGTTGAGCTTCCAAGATTCGAGGCAAAGGCTCGCGGATACGCCTCATGCTCTCGATGCGGAAATTTCACTATGCAGCCGAAGCTCCTACCTCCGCCTTTCGGTTACGGCAGCATTACTTCGGAGTGACCGAATGGGAGAGTAATTGTGGATGTTATTTTAAAATTTCTCTTGGTAATTGCCCTCATGCAATTAGCATATATTGTCGGACTGCTGACCAGCTGCTGGGTTCAAAGATTGCCGATCCGACGGATTGATATTTTCCAATGGGGGCCATGTCTGTACAGGGGAATGATTGGAGAGACAGAAATATGTGTAGCCACGGTACCGTTTGGGGCCGCAGTTACGATTGTCGGAATGATCCCCGACGAATTCGACATTCCCGGAGGATTTGCGAAGAGAGGCAGGCTCGGACGTGCAGCAGTTCACCTCACAAGTGTTCTAGCGCTCATCCTCGTGGGTGTCTGGGCATGCGGCGGTGATACGGCCATAAATCTGATCTGGACAGGTCCGCAACAAATCATCGCGGGCGCATGGTCCCCGCTCAGCATTGGTAAGGAGCATGTGTTACGCTTTTTTGATTTGCTTGACAACGGTCCGCTTTATTCGGCGGTCGGGGTTGTGTCACTGAAGTATGCGGCGCTGTGCCTTCTTCCCATTCCACAACAAAATCTGTTCCAAGCCATCGTCGAGCTTTGTCTTCCCGGCAACAAGAGACATAGTTTCCCTATATCTATTTTTACCATAGGCCTTGTTCTCAATATATGCATATTTGCCTCCTGGTTTGTTGCCATTGTAGCGGCATGCATTGAACGATCACGTGGAGAGAAACCCGAGATCTGGATCATCGCAGCAGTGTCGTTGGTAGCTTTGCTCGTCTCGCTGTCAAACCGAGACCGAGCGCTGCATCCTAAGCCAGCCGCTGAATCGGAAAAGAAGAGTGTTGAATTGCCGGACTAATTGTCTGGAAAGCGCAAAGAGAACCATGTCTGCAACGGCTTAAGTGAACGATCTGCGTTGCCATTGACGCCCCAGAGGGCTCTAGCTATCTGCGACCAAGGTCGGCTGCGGAGCAGGTAGAGGACTCGCCGCAGAGTGCATTACCTACTGATGTCCCAAACTATTCGACAGATTGAATCAAGTTGATACGGGTTTGAGAACCTGCTCCACACCCCAAGGCTTCAAGACAAATCCCTCCCGGCAATAAGAGCATGACTTTTATTTTATCACAACTGCGAATAACATTAAACTGACACTTTGAGTCAATATATCTCCTTAGTTGCCGAGACGAAGGAAGATTCCTAAGGGAACGACATTGTGGACACTTTGTCAAGCCGTAGCGAGGTGCACTTTTGAAAGTCCGACTCGTACATTTTCAAACGTACCGTGTCTCCTGCTCGGAAGTCGGCAATAAAATCGTAGCTTGTGCAGACCACGACGCCATACTCGTCAAGTGCAGAAAAATCGAATCGGACGCCTTCTAGGTCTACGCCTCCAATATTCTTCAGTTCAGCATATCCCCATGGGGAACCGTAAGTGCTTTTCTCAAAGTAAGTTGTTATCACTTCAAATCTCGAAATCAAATTCCCAGAAGCGCTTCCAGCTATCCCTCCTTGCACACGCCAGCCCGATGCAGAAGATAGCTCCTCCACGCCAGAGAACCGGTTCACTCGTATGACACTCGGGAACTGTCGCGTGTACTCATAGGGCGTTGGCCAGACAAAGTACAGAAATGATGACAACACAAGTGCAATAGCTAATTGCTTCCAATAAACATAAATCCAACCGGCCTTCCGTTGAGTTTCCATCGGGACACTAGACCAATTCTTTTTACCTTGGAATTGGTGGTTTGCGAAAGGCGTTCCGCCTAATCTTCTGAAATTGGCATGACCGCACACGCAACGTCAGGCTTCACTCTGTATTCGTGGGGCCAAGTCCGGCACGGTGACGCGCCCCTTTCGGCAATTTGAACTTGATGCCGGCACCTACCGGCGGCTTTCGACGTCGTAGGTATGATCCGGAAATAAGGTCCTGTGCAATGACGCCATCTCCTGCCATTTTCGAAGACGCCACCCCCTTGCTCGCCGATGTCGACGCGCTCCGCGCGAAGGCGGCCAAGGACGGGTTCCTGTTCTTTCGGGCGTTGGTTCCGGCCGCGCCGCTGCTGGAGTTGCGGCGCGACATGGTCAACGTGCTGGACCAGTACGGATGGATCAAGCCCGGTTCCGACCCAATGGATGGGCTTCTCCACCAGCCGGCGCTCGATGCCGTGCCCGATAGCGAAATGCGAACCGACATCGGCGTCACCGCCGCCATGTACGACGACATTCAACGGCTTCAATCCTTCCATGCCACGCCGCACCACCCAAATCTGGTGGGCGTGATGCGGCAACTGCTGGGCGAAGAAATTCTGGTCCATCCGCGCCACATCGCCCGGATGATCTCCAGCCACCGGACCATCTCCCCAACCCCGGAGCATCAGGATTTCATCCACGTTCAAGGTACGGCCGAAACCTGGACCTGCTGGCTCCCGCTGAGCGACTGCCCGCGCGAGATGGGCGGATTGACGGTCTTGCGCGGCTCAAACCATCAGGGCGTCATCGAGCTGGAACCCCGGGAAGGCGCCGGCGGCAAAGGCGTGCAGCTCTGCCCGAGCGAAACCGACTGGGTCGAAGGCGATTATCAGCTCGGCGACGCCCTCTTCTTTTCCAGCCTGACCGTTCACCGCGCCCTCCGCAGCCAGATGCGCGACCGCATTCGGTTGTCGCTCGACGTCCGTTACCAAAGCGAAAACGCGGACATCGATAAATCCTCGCTCCTTCCGCATTGCTCACTGACCTGGGAGGAAGTCTATGCCGACTGGCCAACCCCCGAGTTTCAATACTACTGGCGCGATAAGTCGCTGAACCTTTCCGTTTGGCAGGACCAACTCCGCTGGCAACGCCAACGAATCTGCTCTTAGACGGCTGCGGGTTGGATTGGGAGCCCATTTGACAGACGGCGGTGATCTCTGCCGGTGGTGGTGTAGCCACCGAAAGCAGTAAAGCATTCTGGCTCTTGATTGAGATGGTATCTTGCGAAAATGGATGAGCGACAACGAGCGATCAACGAGATTCAGTCGTTGGTCGATGCCGAAACGGAGGCTTGGAACAACCTCGATGCCGAGGCCCTGGTTGCCCTGTTCCATTCCGATATGGTCTGGGTTTGGCCGCCCGACGCGCAATCCCATGATCCTGAGAGTTGGGTGATGCCGATGGGTAGGTTCAACGCTGCCCGCTGGAAATCCGATTGGACACGTTTATTCGACCAGTTCGCTCTTGTCCATAATCGCCGCAACACCGTCCGAATCGAGGTGTCGGAGCAATTCGACGGGGGATTTGCGGTAGTCGATGTGGATACGCTTTGGGTGAACAAGCAGGACCGCTCTGAATTCCATTGGGCGGGGCGCGCATGCAAAGTTTATGTGAAGGCGCAGGGTCGCTGGCTCTTCATCCATCAAACTGGACTCCTGCAATACCGTTAGTTAGTCGGGGTGCTCGCCCTTTGACGGACCCGGCATCGTCCGCCTCCACGAAACCTGGTCGTTCGAGCGAGTTCAGCGCGAGCGGAACAATCTGACCACCGGATGCTTGTCGCGGACTATCGATGGCGCTAGCCTCACTAGCGACTGCACTTCGGGTTCAGTCTCTACTCCCAGTGGTATCCCTTTTCGCCGGTGCCATTCCCTGTCCAACGGTAGGGTGAGTCAGTTGCTTGGACAACGAAGACGTAGCGCTGCTGGTCGCCGTAAGCGACCAAGCGACGGTCCACCACCGTTCCCTGCAAGTAGGAATTTGCGTCACGGGAGTCATGAAGGGCGACAACGCGAACCGTCTGAGCGCTCTCGTACGCTACCTTCCAGAACCCGGTCTCGAATCTGCCTTCGGGAAGATGTTTGACATGCTCGGCATCGCGACAAACGAAATGGATCCTCGTTACCTTCATCGCCGCATCGTACCGAAACTACGTAATCAAAGCTTCTGGTCCACGAAAGCAGCCTCGGCCACCCGACGCAAGACTGCAGCCCGACCGTCTTCATCCAAGGTGGAGTTGCGCAGCATCGCAACGATGACCAGCCACTCGCCTTCGGGCCCTCGAACAAACCCCACGTCGTTGGTCGCGCAAGCAACGCCTTTTCGGCTGCCGCTCGTCCCGGTTTTGTTGCCCAGCGTCCAGCCCTTCGGGATGCCCGCCCGCAGGCGGTCCGGTCCGGTCTCCGTGCGCTCCATCACGCCCATCAAGTACCGCGTTGAGCCTTGCGAGAGTAGCTTGCCCGTCACCAGCTTCTGCAGCAGCAACGCCATTGCGCCCGGAGTCGTCGTATCGCGCGGATCGGCCTGATACTTCCGGTAGGCGGCGTCCTTTGCCCGTTCCGAAACGCGCCGGAAAGCCGCGTCGATCTTCGCCTCGTCCACGTACTCCGGCCGCCAGACGATCCCACCGATCTGGGTCTGGAGGTCCCGCTCTTGGCGATCGACCGACATCCCGGTGATTCCGCGCCGCCGCAGGAAGGCGTTGACCACGTGGACGCCGCCCATCTTGCGAATCAGAAAATCGCCGGACGCGCTGCAACTCTGGGTCACCGTGAGCTCGATGCAGTCCGCCACCGAAACCATGATCGAGTCCCGCTTGCCCAGCCGGTCAACGATCGGCTGGCGCGAAAGGCTGAGGTCGGAGCGCCGGAAGACGAACTTCTGGTTCAGCTTCCACTTGCCTTGGTCCACTCGATCCAGCGCGGCCATCGAAACCAAAAGCTTCATCACGCTTTGCAGCGAGAACCGCTCCCCTTTGCGCGAGTAGTGAGCCGATTGTGCCGTAACAATCGCCGCTCCAAGCTTCCCCTTCGATGCCGCTTCGATCTCGGCGAAGCGGGCTTCGATGCCGGAAGTTTGGGGCGGACTTAACAGGGCTACGAGGGCGATCAGACTCATCGGCGGTCAGGATACCCACGGGGACTTGCCGTCCCGGCGGGACGAATTAGGCCCTGAGCGGGGCCAGCCCCTAGTATCCGGCGACGCCAAGCAGTTCGCGGGTTTCTTGATCCGCGGTTTCCAAAAGCCGTTTTGTGAGTCCGTTCTCAGGTGGCGTTCCGTCGTCAACATTCTTAAGCCAGCAAGAACTATAGGTAAGCGCAAGCATCCTTCGCAAAGTGGCCTTCTCGCCCGACGCCATGCCGCGGTGCCAAAGATTGTTGTGGATGAAGACGCCTCCGCCGGCCGGGAGCCTCAGAACGACCTGATCCGGCTTATCCTCGAAGTCGTTCTCCCCCAGGGTCGCGCCCGTTTCGAGATGCGAACCGGGGACAAGTGCGACCGGACCGCTTTCGTCGGTGAGGTCATCGAGATAGACCAGCACATCCAGGCTGTGGGGGAAGACGAAAAGCGGCGGCAACGGTCTGGGGACGGTCCGCTCGTGGAAGTGCCACACCGTCTGCTGGTTCGTCACTCCCGGAAAGGTGATTCGTGCCGACAGGCGAGATTGGACCGCTGGGCCCAGCACGGCGCGCGCCACCGAAACGGTTGGCGCAAAGTTCAACAATTCCCAGAATGCTTCATGCTTGTCGAAGAGATGCCTGAGGAACTGGCCCGAGAAGCTGGAATTCGACGTGTAATCGCTGTCGGCCGCCCTTTCGCTCGCCGCAACTTCATCGACGGCGGTTCGAAGTCGGTCCAGCGTCTCAGGAGACAGCAGAGATTCACGAACCAGGTAGCCCTGGTGAACAAGATGATCGATCTCTTCCGGCGTAGCGTGAACTTCTACGTTGCGCGCGGGCGCATGGGGGCTGCCGCCGATATGAAACGTCTGGTTGTAAGTGGAGCTCGACATCTGGGCACTTTCTCGGTCCGAGTCTACAACGCGGCTACATGCGGCTGGCTCCCCGGGAACGGAAAACCACCGAGGGTGCTAGATTTTCCGTCCTTACCTAAGGGAGGTACTAAGCGGCAACGATAGGACCGTCATGCGCGACGGCGCATCTGGTCCGCCAAGTCCATGGCCGCAGGCGCCCAGTCCGGAAAATGGAATTTGAAGCCCGCGTCCAACAGCCTCGTCGGCACCACGCGGCGACTTTTCATTACCAGCTCCGAGTCGCCGTTCATCACCCATGCACCGATATTGATCATCCAGGGCATGGCGGGAAGGCCAATCGGGATGCCCCACGCGCGCCGAAGGTCTTTCGCAAACTGTGCCTGCGGGAGGGGGTTCGGCGCGCAAATGTTTACCGGACCGGCCAAATCGCCCTCGATGATGAACTCCATTGCTCGAACCATATCTTGCTCGTGCACCCAAGACACAAACTGCCGGCCCGAACCAAGCTGGCCACCCAGGCCCATCCGCGTCAGCCCGGAGAAGATGTCGAACGCGCTTTCCTTGTCGATGCCCATCATGATCGCCGTCCGGAGCGGCACTTTTCGCGTGTGCGGCGTGTCGGCTTTTTCGAGTTCGGCCTCCCAGTTTTTCGCGATCTGGATGCTGAAGGTCCAGACCTTGGGGACGCCGGGTTCCGAGCCGCCCAGTTCGCCGGTCGCCTCGTCATTGGCTTGGCCAAAGGTGTGGGCATAGATCGTCGCGGTGCTTGCCTGCAGCCAGACGCTCGGCGGGTTCGAACACTGCGCGATCGCCGTTCCCAGGACTTGAGTCGATAGGATGCGACTACTCATCATTTCTTGCAGGTTCGCTTCGTTGTATCGGCAATGAACCCGCCGGCCCGCGAGGTTGATGACGACATCGGCACCTTCAAGCGCTTCCGTCCACGGGCCGAGCGTTTGGCCGTCCCACCGCACGTCGTCCGGCGATTTCGGGTTCCGCGTCACGGTGGTGATCCGATACCTTTCCGGGTCCAGGTGCCGTCGAATCGCCGCCCCCATGTGCCCCGTCCCGCCGAAGATCAGAACCCGCTTCACGAAGAGAGGTTACCAATTGGTGCCATTGGTGAGCCTCGCTCACCAGTGGCCCCCTTTCTTACGATATTGAACTTGTAGAGACCAGCCATCTCGTCCTGCTCAGCCGCGAGCCTTGCCGGAGCAGGAACACTCGTGTCGCCGCTTAGAGACCGCGGCCGCCGCCAAACCAACCGGACCGAGAGCCGTGGAATTCCATCCCGCCCAGGAGCCAGAGGACGGCAAGCACGAGCAACACGGTGCCCAGCGTCCCTTGAATGCTAATCCCAACGCCTCCGAGAAGCAGGAAGACAACGATGATAGCAAGAAGTAGTCCCATAGTCACATACAATTGTTCTCCGCCGAGCCGCGTCGCATCAAGTCGGCTCTTTCGCTGTCCGCCGACTGACGTCCGTGAATACTTGCCGCTGCCATTGCGGATTTTAGGAGCCCTGTTTAGTTGGGGGAAAGCTCACGGTCGTGATCCTGGCGTGCGAGGATGGTTGGATTCGCTCGCCAGTGGAAACTCCGAATGAACTCGATTCGTTGTGGACGACCGATGGTGTGGCCGTGGTTTAGCTCTTTGGAGTACTCCAAGTCGGAAGGGCATAGGCCGTTTCCCCGCGAGAACTGTCGAATCCGGATGGACTAAAACTGGGTGCCCTCAGCGGAGTCTATGTCAGCGTGCACTGGTGACCGAGGCAAATTCATCCTCGCACACCAGTGGCTTCCATTCTTTCGAGATTGAACTCGGGTCCGGCTCAGCTGTCGTATACTAAAGCCTTAGAGAGGGTATTTACGTTGAACGAGAAGAAGCAATCCATGTTTAAGCGTGTAACGGGATCTGCCCGGAATGGCACCAACTTTCTATTTCAGGGCCTGATTATTTGCGTCGTTGGTTTCTTCGTTGTTGCAAACTGTGTAAAAGACATTAAGGGCTTCTTGTCCTTCACAGGTATCACTCCTCAAGCGGCTAAGAAAGAGGTCAAGTTCCGGCAGCTAGACGCAAAGATGGAAACGGATAAGCGACTCGCAATCTCATTGGCGAAGCTTGCGGAAGCCGGCGGAATGGACCTCAAAAAGATTCAGGTTGCGATCGCAGTTAGCCCGCACATAAACGCGATGACAGTGGGACAGGACACGTTCGTGCTTTGTGAGGGTCTTACCAAGCTTTCGGACGAAGCGCTAGACGCTGTGATGGCGCATGAGGTAGCTCATGCAATCAGGGATCACAGCGGCCGCTCAACTGAATTTACTAATAACGTGGGTACTGCAACAGACATACTCGGTACGCTACTCGGCCAGGATGAGGATACGAAGGCAGAGGCCAAGTCATGGGCCGTTGACGTGGCATTCGCGCCTTATAGCCGGGGCCAAGAATTGGAGGCAGATGTTGACGGAGTCGAGCTGTTGAAGAAAGCAGGTTATCCGCACAATGCTGTCGAGGTGATGACCCGAGCCTTGGATACGATTTCGAAAGAAGAATCAAGTAGTGTTGGGGGGTTCCTCTCCACGCACCCGGCGATCTCTGACCGAATCAAGGAATTGCGTGCCAACGCCACAAATGTTACTGGCCCGCTCACTAAGGAGCAGTATTGGGCGGCTGCTGACACGCTCCTCAATCAATGGATCGCAGGTGCTGTTTTTCCAAAGAACATTGAGGATGAAGTAAAGACTAAGGGGAAGACCGCGGCGCTAAATGACTTGGCAGTTACTGCTCAGAAATTACTGAATAGGGCGGAGAATTTCACTGAGAAGGCCACGGCCATCATCCCGCCGGCGGAGTATTCTCGTCTGCATAAGCAATTCATTTCCTTATTTTCGGACAACCGGCCTATAGTGAAAAAACAACTCATGGCCGCGAAGGCACACAATTTGGAAGATGTGCTGGCTACTTTCTCAGAATCCCGGGAATACGTGGACCGAAGCGCCGACTTCTTGAAGGAATTCGTTGCTGCGCGCCAGAAGCATTAGTTGGAGTGCATTTCGAAAGGGGAGCAGTGTCCTAAACGGAAATGAAAGTAGAGTTAGTACTCGGAATCTGGGGGTCCGTCATTTCCACCATACTTGCGATCAAACAAATCTGGGATTGGTCTAGGGATCGAGCGGACGTCGTCGTATCAATCGCAATGGTTTACGATACAGTTGCGAAGGGTTCAGACACCCATGGCGTGCTGTTCCTTGATGAAAGCGGCTCTAACCCAATGTGGAAGAACGCAGATGTGGAGGTCTTCATCTCGAACAGGGGTCATCGGCCGTGTCAGATTGCCTACGTGCTCGTGGAGTTTGATCAGACGTTGTTCTTAGTCACACCGGATCCACTACCTTTGATCCTCGAACGCGACTGCATGATCGCCGTGCGCGTGCAACCGGAGCTTCTGGCGATGCGTGACACCGTGAACAAGAGCCAAAGGGATGACCCGCCGAGGTTTCAAAGCCCTCTAGCGATAGGCGTGATTGACGGCCTGGGGCGAAAATGGTTTGCACCGGTGAAGCAACTCAACCTGGCGGCTGAGCGAGCAAGAGCATTGCCACTGCGATTCGAGGCGAGAGAGGACCATGAGCCGGGCAGGATCGCCTTTGGCATTCAATGGCGAGACAAGGGCCGATTTTTGAACAAGGAAGAGGACTTTAAGCCTGTCCCTTCCCGTAGAACCTAATCTGAGAACCCCAGAGATTCGACTTACCAGTTACGCAAGCATAGGCTGTTTCCGATCTAAGCATAATGAAGGCTTGCTGATGCAGCAGCACGAGTGTGAGCTAGCACCCGAGGGACGGCTCGCCCTCCTAGCAATCCGAAAAAGCAGGCTAGCACGCCTCAATTTGTTTCAGTACCCGATCTTAAACGGGCGAAATACTCATTTAGTTGGTCGACTGCCACAGGCGGCTCGCCAGTTTCCAACTTCCACCGCGCCACCACCGCGTTGAATGAGCTTGTGCTCCTTGAGGCTCCCAGTGGCCTCCGTGGACCCTAGGACTCGAGCATTTCTTCAACCAAACTGATAAGTTCCCGAACCGGCGAACCTGCCAATTCAAACACCGCCTTCGGATCGGCGACATCGTAGCCATGCACAAGCACGTTGCGAAAGCCAACGATGGCTCGGGCGTCGGGGATGCTCTCGAAAACGGAGGGCTCGAGCCGATTGATTCGAGCGAGAGCCTCGCCGACGATCATGAATTGTCGTTCAACTGCGGATTGCTTCTCCCACTTCGCAAGGAATTCCTCTTCCGCTAAACCCGCAATCGCGTGTTGAATGAGTTCACAAGCACGAATCATGTCATCGAGGCAAACTCGAGTTTCAAGCCGCATAGAAATCAATCGCCCGGCTTTCTACCGCCTCGCGGAGCAACATGTTCCTCATGGAGTCGTAGTTGACCACGTCCACTTTCCGGCCGAGCAAGTCCTCCAGGGCAAGTTGCAACCCGACCAGGCGGTCCAGCGGGGGCAGAGCACCGTACCCGGCACCGTACTGTACGAGAAAATCGAAGTCGCTTCGGTCGTTGTTCCACTCACTTCCGAGAACACTCCCGAACACTCGGAGGCGACTCACCGCGAATCGACGGCAGAGCGCGGCAATTTCCTCACGCTTATCGTTCGGCAAGTAGAGATGTGACACGGAAACTGAGCACCCTCCGTAGGCCAGAGGGCTGACCAAAACCCTCCGAAATGGAGCCTCCGACGAGATTCGAACCCGTGACCTCTTCTTTACCAAAGAAGTGCTCTGCCCCTGAGCTACGGAGGCGCAAACATCAAGCGTGGTGGGTAGAGCAGGATTCGAACCTGCGTAGGCTCTCGCCGACAGATTTACAGTCTGTTCCCATTGGCCACTCGGGCATCTACCCGCTTGAACGCGAGAGTTATACCCCACGCAGGACCGGTCCGACCGCGCCGCCTCGATATCCCGTAAACTAGAGCCATGGCGAAGACGCTTTTCGAGAAGATTTGGCACAAACACCACGTAGCCGACCTTCCCGGCGGCGGCTCGCTGCTGTTCATCGACCGGCACCTTGTGCACGAGGTCACTTCCCCGCAGGCGTTCGATGGCCTTCGGCTGCACCACCGGAAGGTTCGCCGCCCGGACCTCACCTTCGCGACCGTGGACCACAACGTTCCGACCGACGGCCGCGCGATTGACCCGGAATCGCTCAGCGGCAAGCAGCTTGCCGCTCTGAAGGAGAACTGCGCCGAGTTCGGCGTTCCGCTTTTTGGCTACGGTGAAAGCCGCCAAGGCATCGTGCACGTCATCGGCCCGGAACTTGGCATCACGCTGCCCGGTCTCACGATTGTGTGCGGCGATAGCCATACCTCCACCCACGGCGCGTTCGGCGCGCTCGCCTTCGGAATCGGCACCAGTGAGGTCGAGCATGTTTTGGCGACGCAAACCCTTCGGAGCCCGTCGCGACCGAAGAGCCTGGGCATCGAGCTGACCGGTTCGCTCGGCGGCGGAGTCTCGGCGAAGGACCTCATCTTGGCGGTCATCCGGCAGCTCGGCGCCAGCGGTGGCACCGGCTATGTGGCCGAATACTACGGCGACGCGATTTTGCGGCTCGGGATGAGCGGCCGCATGACGGTTTGCAACATGAGCATCGAAATGGGAGCGCGCGCCGGTCTGATCGCTCCCGACGAAACCACCTTTGCCTACCTAAGCGAGGGCGAACGCCCGTATGCGCCGAAGGGCGCAGCGTTTGATGAGCTTGTGGAGTCGTCGCGCGACCTGAAGACCGACGACGTGGCCGCTTTCGACCGGACGGTTTCGGTTCAGGTCGATCAGCTTGCCCCGCAAGTCACGTGGGGAACGACACCGGCGATGACGATCGACATCGATCAGGCCATTCCGGAGCCAAGAGACGAATCTGAAGCGCGGGCGCTTCGCTACATGGGGCTGCACGTGGGTGATTCCATGGCCGATCAGGCGGTTCAAACGGTGTTCATCGGCTCCTGCACCAACTCGCGCATTGAGGATCTGCGTGAAGCGGCAGCGGTCGTTCGCGGCCACAAGGTCGCCAGCGGCGTGAGGGCGTTGGTCGTTCCCGGCAGCGCAAAGGTCCGCACGCAGGCCATGCAAGAAGGCCTGCACACCGCCTTTACGGACGCTGGATTCGAGTGGCACATGGCTGGCTGCTCGATGTGCCTCGGCATGAACGGCGACATTTTGCGACCGCAAGAGCGCAGCGCCAGCACCAGCAATCGGCCCTACGAAGGACGCCAGGGACCGGGATCTAGGACCCATTTGGTCTCACCGATGACCGCGGCCGCCACGGCCCTGCGGGGTAAATTTACAGATCCGAGGGAGTGTCTGTGACCCGAATTTTCGCCCTAACCGCCTTGCTCGCCTGCACTGCTCTGGCCTCCGCCCAGCAACTGGACGGCACCAAGTTGATGGCCAACCTGCAAGGCTGGATGAAAAAAGCCGAGCCCGCCATGCAAAGCACGGTGTTGGCTGCCCGGTCAGCGGCCGCGACATCAGAAAAGAACCTCCAGGCCGCTGCAAAAGCGATTCAAAAAGAGGCCGCAGACCCTCGCTGGCAAAGCCGAAAGAAGGTGGCCACGGAGCTTTGGCGCGTTCGCGACCAGATCAACTGGTGGGCGCTGCTGGACCCAGAAAACATGGACGCCTTCGCGGAATATACCGGAATTCCAACCAAAGAACTGCGCGAAGTTGTGGTGCTTCCAAAGATTCGGGTCACCAAGCAAATCGGTTCGGGTATTCTGCTTGGTTCTAATCAAGGGCCGAAATGAAAAGAACGTACCAACCCAATAACCGACACCGACAGACCACCCACGGCTTTCGGGTACGCATGCGCTCGACCGACGGTCAGAACGTGTTGAAGCGCCGCCGACTGAAGGGCCGACACAAGATATCCGCCTAAAGGGTCCAAACAAGTCCCGTTTCGAAGAGATCTTTCAGCGAGGCCAGCGGGTGTTCCCGCCGGCCAGTTGTCTTCCTGGCACCTGCCGACTGATTTTTCTTCCCGGGGCAGGGCTGATTGGAATAGCGACGTCAAAGAAGATCGGTGGGAAGCCCGCCCGAAACACCCAGAAGCGACGTTTTCGGGAGATTCTTCAGCAGCATCCTGCTTGGCTCAACCCGAACGTGGACAGCGTCGTAGTTCTTTCCGAGAGAGTTGCCGCACGGTCGTTCGAGGAACTGACGGCGGAAGCAGAGCAACTTTTCCAAGTACTGCAAGCGAAATGGAGCCAGGAAAACCCGAGCGGGACCGATTCGATACCACCGGCCTAAGCCCGGGGCGAAAGTTTGGCGTCTTCATGATTCGCGCCTACAAGATCGGCTTTTCTTGGATGCCGCCTAGTTGCCGGTACACCCCAAGCTGCTCTGAATACACCCGACAGGCCATCGTTAAGTACGGCCTTCTCAAGGGCTCATGGCTCGGCCTGAGGCGCATCGGCCGATGCCATCCGTTTCGCCCCGGTGGCCACGACCCGGTTCCTTAGGTCTCATTTCGCTTCGCCTGATGGCCCGCACCCGGTACCCTATGGCGAAGATCGATGAACCGATCTGAAAAGCACGATTTCCCCAATGGCAAAGCCCGCATTCAAGAATAATTTCGTCCAATCCCTTCTGCTCTTCGCGATGGTTTTCCTTGGGTTTCAGCTTCTGTTCCCGCCGAAGCCCAACACAGCCACGTTCCAAGGGAAGACGCTTGTCACCTCGGCAGACGTAATGGGCAGCCTGCGCGACGCCAATGAGCGCTTGCTCGACGTCACGGCTATGGAGCTGAACAACAACTTCGGCAGCATGGTGGACAACGAGGTCTCGGCGAAGAAGATCACCGCCCCCGAAGCCGAAGCCCAGAAGCTCGTTGCAATATTGCTTGTGGCGGACACCCAGCTTAAGGCCGGAATCGCGCGCAACGACACCACGCGCATCCGAACCGCCTATCAGACGTTGATAGGCCCCCACAAGAAATATCTGGGTAGCCCGATGTGGATGAACGAGGTCCCGGTCACGGACACGACGAAGGACGAACGGTTCGGCTGGAAGGCTTGGTCGGGCGAGAAGCTTTACAACAAGACAATCGAAGCGATCAGCGAGCGGAGCAAGAATGACCTCATTTGGGGCGTGATCCCCGGTGGGTATGCGTTGCTCGACTTCCTGGTGAAGATGACGGGCTCGCACCCAGCCTTCAGCTACGCGTTTGCGGCGCTCATGCTGGCGCTTGTGGTGCGCGCAGCGGTCTATCCGCTTGCGCAGAAGCAGTTGATGTTTGGCCGCCAAATGAGTCGCCTCGGGCCACTCATCGCGGAGATCAAGAACAGCTATCCGGACGATCCGCAGACGCAGCAGAAGAAAACAATGGACCTGTACCGCGAGTACGGGGTGAATCCGGCCGCCGGGTGTCTTCCAGCGCTGGTTCAGATTCCGTTGTTCCTCACGGTCTACCAGTGTATGACGCTGTACCAGTTCGAGTTCACGAAGGGCACGTTCCTATGGATCAACCCTTCGACCTCGAAGCTGCTTCCGCCTGGAGTTCTGGCCCCGAATCTTGGTGAGCTGGACTCGATTCTCATCGTGCTGTACGGCGTGATGATGGTCGTCTCTACGCTTCTAACGCCGGTTAACGACCCTAGCCAGGCTAAGCAGCAGAGGCTGATGGGAATCGGCGTTTCGGTGTTCTTCACCGTAACCATGTTCTTCGGTTGGTTCCCGGTCCCCGGCGCGTTCGTTCTGTACTGGATCTTCCTGTTGATCCTTTCCACCATCCAGTCGTTGCTGGCATACCGCCTGCCGCTGCCCCCTTTGGAAAAAGTGAGCACGGTGACCGGCGGCGTGGTGCCAAAGGGAATCGGCGGAAAGTGGGCGCAGAAGATGCAGGACCTGATGTCGATGGCCGAAGACGAGAGGAGCAAGGGCAACGGTGCTCCAAAAAAGCCCGCGTCTGGCGACGGCTCGATCCAAACCGGCACCACAAAGACTGGCACTCCGGCGAAGCACAAGCCAAAGAAACGAAAATAAACGTGCCGTCCACGGTACACTAAGAGGATTCATGTCTGCAATTGAACTTAGCGCCAAGAGCCTGGAGGAGGCCAAAAAGTCCGCCGCCGAGAAACTGGGAGTCTCGGTCGACCAAGTCGAAGTGAAAGTCCTCGAAGAAGTGAAAGGCCTCTTCGGAAAGACTTCCTTCCGCGTTTCGGCGCACGTCATTCCGTCCGCCCCGGTGGAAGCGCCCGCAGTAGCGGAACCTGCCCCGACGGAAGCGGCCGTTGTCGCGGCTCCCGCCGTGGAAGCAGAAGCTGCTCCGAAGGCGGCCAAAGGCGGACGCGGTCGCGGCAAGAAAGCACCGGCCGAAGAGGTCGTTTCTGAAGCTCCAGCCGACGACGCCACTGCCGAAGAAGGCAGCGAGACCGAAGCCGAGGTCGTTGCGACCGAAGAAGACGCGGCCAATGTGCTGGGTCTGGTCCATAGCTTCCTAGAAGCTTCTGACCTCGAAGTCACCGCCGTTGTCGGCTCCGTCCAAGGTCGCTACGTCAACGTGACGATCGACGGAAAGGACGCCAGCTACCTGGTTGGTAAGCACGGCGAAGTTATTAACGCCCTCCAGTACCTGGTCAACATCGTTTCCAACCGACGGTTCCGCAACGGAATCCGCGCTACGATCGAGTGTAACGACTATCGACGCAAGCGCGAGGAGCAGCTTATCGGTCTGGCGAAGCAGATCTCGGCGCAGGTTATCGAGCGTAACGAAGAATGCGTTCTGGATGCGCTTCCCGCGTTCGAGCGACGCATCGTTCACCGCGCCCTCCAAGAAATCGAAGGCGTTTCGACCTACAGCGAAGGCGAAGAGCCGAACCGCCGGGTCGTAATCGCTCCGGCCGAATAGTCCATCCGAACTACTTCCTGGGTCACACGTCGTAAAATGGCGGCGTGACTCGGGAAGAGACGTTAGATTTCCTTAAGAAGGAAGAGATCACCCGGCGAAAAAGATCGCGGGTGTTCATTTGGATCGCGATCGTGCTGCTCGCGATTCAGTCCGGGACGCTGGGCTACGGCATCGCCACGAAGCAAAGTAACCTAATGGACACGGTGATCTATATGGCACCGTTGCTTTGCTTTTTTGGCTTTGCCGCCGGCATGACCCCGCAAGCTAAAAATGCGCTTGACAATCTGCTCGAAACAAACGATCCCGCCCTCATTGGTCACCTGTTCGAGGCGACCGCGTTCTACGGTGAAGGAACCATCCCGACGCGAATCCGCCAATGCTTACTGACGGTGCTGCCCAAGGCAGACGAGACTTCGCTCACGCTGGATGGAGTGCAGCATTCGGCGATGATTGCGGCCGTAGCCAACATTCAGCTAGCGAAGGACGATGAGTTTCTTGTAGGGATCGTACGCGCGCTTCCCTTTATCGGACGAAAGGAAACCGTTTCCACGCTCGAAAGGTTGGCCGCCGAAGGCGCAAAAGTGAGCCCGGCCGTTCGAAATGCCGCGATTGCGGCCCTCCCAGAGCTCCGGATGCGGATCGCGAAAGGCATCATCGAGCGAGCCAGCCTGGAAGCCGACACCCGCCGCGCTGAGATTGAGGAGCGGCTCAATAACTCAGCCACCGAACCGCTTCGGGTCGAAGCTTAACGGAACCATCGCGATTTTCCGCGAGTCCCTACCCTGGGTCAAACATATTCGTTTGGCCACGAGGGACTATGAAAATTACATTGTTTGTGCTCGCAATCGCCGCGGTAACCACCGCCCCGTCTTTATCGCTCGCCCAGACCGCCACCACCAAAGGCACGTTCCGGAACGAAGCGGCCGCCCTCACCTGGATCTTGCGCCGACTGGATGCCACTCAAGCCAAGGAAGTGGTCGGTGCCCTCATGAATCTGGAAGCGAAGCAGGTGACGGGGGATGGTAGCCGAAGCTACGGCATGGAGAACACGATGCGTCTAATCGTTGCAAACTCGAACAACCAAAGCGAGATGCGCGGAATCTGGAACCAAATGGCCTCATTTGATCGCGAGTCGCTTTCGATTCTAGCCCGTGACGCGTACTTCAACGGCCTGGAAGAGAATGGTCAAAAAGCCGACTGGCTGGCTGATTTCGCCAACGGAGCCATGCCGTTTGGCCAAGGCGAGACTCCGGAGATGGCCATCCTATCGAGCGTCGTCGGGTTGTTCGATAACGAGAACGGTGCCGCCCTCCGGAAGGCAATCCTCAAGCTGGACGCCGAGGGCAAGCAAGCCAAGTACGCAAACTACGGCTATATCAACGCCGAGAAGATGCTCGTCGGAGCCCTGGACGAGAGCAACCGCGGCGCGTTCGTCGCCGCCTGGAAGAACTTGAATTACAGCGAGCGCGAAGGCGTTTGCACTCTTGTTCGCGACGCCGCCCTCGGCGGACTCGACGACCTCTGACCTGACGCCAAAGCCGGGGCGACTTCGTCTTTTCTCCTATGAAACCTAAGGCGCTTCGGCGCGGCGACACGGTTGCCCTTGTGTCGCCCGCTTCCCCTGTCTCGAAAGAAAATCTGGAGCTGGCGGTTTCGTTCTTGGAAGGAGCCGGATTCAACGTTTGGCAATCGCCCGGAGTGAACCGGCTAGGCAAGTATTTGGCTGGCACCGACGGCGAGCGTGCGGCGGACCTCATGGAAGCTTTCACTAGGCCAGGGATCGATGCCGTGCTTTGCTCGCGCGGCGGCTACGGCTGTGCGCGACTCTTCCCTTTCCTGGACCTCGACTTCATCGCCGCCTCGGGCCGGATTCTTGCTGGCTTTAGCGACATCACGACCCTTCATCTTGCGCTCAACCGCCGCGGGACTCCCACCTTGCACGCACCCATGGCCCTAACCCTGAGCAACCAGAAGGCTCCCTGGGTCTACGAGTCCCTGTTGACTGGTCTTACCGGCGGAACGGCGGTTCCCGCCGAAGCCCCAACCGGCAACTGTGTCGTACCGGGCTCCGCCGAAGGCGAAACGGTAGGAGGTTGCCTTTGTCTGCTATGCGACAGCATCGGAACGCCAAATGCCCTCGAGACCGAAGGCAAACTTCTCTTCATTGAAGACGTCGACGAAAACCCGCACCGCGTCGATGCCATGCTCACGCACCTCCGAAACTCTGGTTTGGCGGCCAAAGCGTCCGGTATCGTAATCGGAGAGATGACCCGCACCGACGAACGTGTCGATGCCGGAATCGGCGGCTCGCCTTGGCGAGACATTGTACGCGACCGCCTTGCCGACCTGAGAATTCCCGTCATGACGGACTACCCTTTTGGCCATGTGAAAGACATGCTGACGATTCCGTTGGGCGTGCGCGCGCGGATGGACGCCGAAGCCGGAACGGTGGAGTTCCTGGAGCCCGCGTGTATTTAGCCATTTTTGCGGCGATAGCGTTCGGCCAAGTTGCGTCGCCGGTAATCCTGCCGAAAGCCGCCCCGGCGGCGCAAACCGTGCGAACCTGGGAGAAAGTGATTGTTCCTGGCACGACGTACCGGGCAATCATGGATCCCAAGGGGCCGCTGCAGATTCACGCGCTACGGGTGCATCCCGGCGGCGGAATTCGGCCCGAGGTTGCCTTGCCCGGCAAGACGGTTTTCGACGACACCATGACCGGTGGACGCGGTAGCACTACAAAAATTGCTCTCGATAACGGAGCCTTTGCCGCCATCAACGGCGACTTCTTCCCGATCAACTCCGGACGCAGCAGCGGCGACCCGCTGGGATGCATGATCCACAACGGCGAACTCGTCAGCACCCCAACGAAGTCTCGAGCCGCGATGGGTTGGGGCAACGGCAACTCGGCAATCGGCTACCTAAATTTTTCGGCGTCCTTTCGGCCGTTCGGCGGGACGGCTCTCGTGGTCAACGGGGTGAATGAGCCGATCGGCAAGAACGAGACCGCGCTCTTCACGCCGACCGCAGGGTACGCGATGGGTGCCGATCCGGTCGCGATGGCCGTGCTTATCCCGGACCGGATGAAGCTCACCGCGGAGGGCTCGATGGAGGTCACGATCGAGCGCGTCCTGCCGGATGCGAACCGATTCCCGATTCCGCCGGACCGCTACGTGATTGCCGGGCAAGGCGCCGACGCCGCGCTGATTCAGGCGCTGAAACCGGGAACGCGGGCCACCCTAGAGTGGAAGACGACCGGCTTCGACTGGAAAACGATCGACAACGTTATCGGCGGCGGCCCAACGCTGGTGAAGGCGGGAGCCGCCAACGTCACCTCGACCGCAGAAGGCTTTGGCCCCGAGTTTGCGGACAAGCGGCATCCGCGCACGGCGGTTGGCCGAACCGCTGCCGGCGATCTTTGGTTCGTGGTCGTTGACGGAAGAAGCGATCTTTCGGTCGGCGTGACGCTCCCTGAACTGGCAAAGATCATGCTGGACCTCCGATGCGTGGAGGCGATCAATTTGGACGGCGGCGGAAGCTCCGCGCTCTCGCTGTTTGGTCGAGCCGTGAACATCCCTAGCGACGGCAAGGAGCGCCTGGTGGCCAACGGCGTGGCGTTCATCGGCAATATTCCCAGCCGCCCCATTCCGGGCGCTCGAATTCAACTCCTGCGCGAAGGCGACGTCGTTCGCGCCGAAGTCTGGGACAAGGGGAATCAGCCGATTACGGACGTTCCGATTCTATGGACCGCCGAGGGTGGCGCGATCGACCAGAACGGAACCTTCGCAAAAGCACCCGACAGAGGAACCGTTTGGGCCACGCTGAATGGCGTGACCCTTACAAGGGCGTGGACGATGCCGCCTACTTCTTCAGTGCGTCCAGCCGCTCGAACGACTGGCCAAGCACCACCGCCGAATCTCCGCCCATCCATCCGTCCAGCGTCGTTGCGTAAACGCTCCGGAAGTCCACTCCAAACGGAACGTCCCCGTTCTCCAAGTTATCAAAGTCCGCCATCGGCCCGTACAGCCCGCCCTTTACGCGAGACCCAACCAGGAACATCGGCCCGGCCGATCCGTGATCCGTCCCTTGAGAAGCGTTCTCCTCGACCCGGCGTCCGAACTCCGAGAAAGCCAAAACGATCACCTTATCGGCCTTCCCAATCGCCTCCATCTCGCCCTGGAACGCGGTAACCGCGTCCGAGAAGCCTTTCAGGAGCTTCTGGTGCTGGTCGGCTTGCTTCGAGTGCGTGTCGAAGCCACCTGCCGAGAAGTAAACAACCCGCGTTGCGGGCGACGTTGCGATGAGCTGGGCAATTTGCTTGAAACCGTTGCCGAAGTCGTCGTTCGCGTAGGCTCCTTTCGGCGTGTAGGTCGAGACCTTCGCCTTCAATTCGCTCATCGCGTCCAGCGCCGTTTTCGAAGCCTGCTGCACGACGCGCGTGGCGGAACCGGTCATGGCATCCATTCCCTGGATCTGCCGGAGCATCTTTTCCGTGTCGGGATCGCCGAGCAGGTTCTGAACGTCGGCTAGCGAAGCAAAGCATGGAATGCTGGCGACCTTGCCCACGAGTGCCTTTGGCTTCTCTGTCGACAGCCCGAGAGCAACGACCGGATTCAGCGGTCCTATTGCCGCCTCGGCGTCAAAATGGCGCCCAAGCCAGCCATATTTCTGGTTGAAGTCCACCGAGCCGAGCTGCCAGATATCCATGCTGCGGAAGTGCGAACGGCTGGAGTTTGGGTAGCCCACGTTCTGGATGACCGCCACCTTGCCGGCTTTGAAGAGGCCGTGCAGACCCGTCATGCCGGGGTGCAAGGCAACCTTTTCGTTGAGCTTGAGGACCGCATCTTCCTTGAGGCCAAGGGTCGGACGGAAGGTGTAGTACTTCTTGTCCGCGTACGGAACCACCGTGTTCAGGCCGTCGTTTCCGCCCGAGAGTTGGCAGACGACCAAAATCGTGTCGCTCGTTGGCTTTCCGCCGTGGGCCGTGCGAACCATGTCGGCATGAGCGATGCTTGAAAGCCACTTTGGGGCCACAAGCCCGATCGCGATCATACTCCCGCCTTTGAGAATTTCCCGTCGTGTTAAAAAGTCGCTCATACGCTTGTTCCATTATCCGCCGTAATCGGCATATATGGAAGCAGACGTGCGGTATCGGCTTTCGTTCACCGCAGATTTGCGAGACGGCCTAGGCCTATTGCCCTCCTCCGCAATGGGGCGGTACAATTTTGCGTAAGAAAGACGTGAGCCTATAAGGCTCAAATCATTTGAGTAAAAAGATGGGAAAGATCGTAGGAATCGACTTAGGAACGACCAACTCGGTGGTCGCGGTGATGGAAGGCGGCGAAGCCACCGTAATTACAACGGCGGAAGGCAACCGAACCGTCCCCAGCGTGGTCGGATTTAAGCAGAACGGCGAGAAGCTGGTTGGCGTGACCGCGAAGCGGCAGTCGGTCGTGAACCCAGACAATACGATCTACTCGATCAAGCGGTTCATGGGCCACGGACTAAGCGAAGTTCGAGACGAAGCAAGCCGCGTGGGCTACAAGGTCGTCGCCGGCAAAACCGGCCAAGTGGAAGCCGTCATCCCCGCCCTCGGCAGAAACTTGACCCCCGAGGAAGTTTCCTCGATGATCCTTCAGAAGCTGAAGGCCGACGCCGAAGCCTATCTCGGCACGACGGTCGACCAGGCCGTCATCACCGTTCCGGCCTACTTTAACGACGCGCAGCGAACCGCTACGAAGAATGCCGGCGAAATTGCCGGCCTCAAGGTTCTTCGCATCATCAACGAGCCAACCGCCGCGGCACTGGCCTATGGCCTCGACAAGAAGGCAAACGAGACGATCCTCGTCTTCGACCTTGGCGGCGGAACCTTTGACGTTTCGGTCCTCGACGTAGGCGAAGGCGTTTTCGAAGTGAAATCCACCGCCGGCGACAGCCACTTGGGCGGCGACGACTTCGACAACAAGGTTGTGGATTGGCTGGTTTCTGAGTTCCGAAAGGATCAGGGCATCGACCTCACGAAGGACCGCGCGGCGGTTCAGCGACTCAAGGAAACTGCCGAGCGCGCCAAGGTCGAGCTCAGCACCCAGATGACGACCAACATCAACCTGCCGTATATCACGGCCGACCAAGACGGTCCGAAGCACCTGGATTACCAACTGACCCGGGCGAAGTTCGAAGAGCTGACCAAGGACCTGATGGAGCGCGTTCAGAAGCCGTTCAAGCAGGCGCTTGAGGACGCAAAGCTGGACGCCGGAGACATCAACGAAGTCATCCTCGTTGGTGGCTCGTCACGTATGCCACAGGTTCAGGAGTTGGTGCGAAAGCTCACCGGAAAGGAGCCGAACCGATCGGTGAACCCGGACGAAGTCGTGGCCATGGGTGCCGCGATCCAGGGCGGAATCCTCGGCGGCGAAGTCATGGACATCGTGCTCCTCGACGTCACCCCGCTCTCGCTGGGGGTTGAGACCCAGGGCGGCATCTTCGACAAGCTGATCGACCGAAACACGACGATTCCGACGAAGAAGAGCCGCGTGTACACGACGGCCGTCGACAACCAGCCGGAAGTCGAGATTCACATCTTGCAGGGCGAGCGACCGATGGCGAAGGATAACAAGACGCTGGGCCGCTTCCACCTCGCTGGCATTCCCGCCGCACCGGCCCGCATTCCGCAGATCGAAGTGACGTTCGACATCGACGCGAACGGAATTGTGAACGTGAGCGCGCTGGAGAAAGGCACCGGCACGCGACAGTCCATCGCGATCACCGGCTCGGGCAACCTGAACCGTGACGAGATCGAGCGAATGGTTCGCGAAGCCGAGATGAACGCCGAGGCCGACAAGCGACACCAGGAGCTCATCGAGATCAAGAACAAGAGCGAGGCGCTTATCTACAGCACCGAGAAAACGCTCCGCGAGGCCGGCGACAAGGTCGATGAAGCCACGCGGTCTTCGGTGAACGAGAAGATCGAAGCTCTGCGTAAAGCCCTCACCGGCGACAACGCGACGGAGATTGAGCAGGCGTTTGGCCAGCTCGAAGGTGAAAGCCACCGAGTTGCAGAGATTCTTTACAAGAGCGTCTCGGAGCAAGCGAATCAGAGCGAAGCCGAACCAGCCGCCGATAACAAGGCGACTTCGGACGGCGACGTTCAAGACGGCGAGTTCAAAGAGAAGAAGTAATCGTTTGAGGGGCGGGATGTGAGGCCCCTTAAATGTTGCATTCTTCCAAAGCCCGAAGGCTGTAGCCGACGCCTCTGTGACGTCGCTTCCAAGATTAAGCCCAGCCACGGAGGCTGGGGCTACACGCTTCGCGTAGGCTGGCTCTTGTCCGAATCGCAAGCAGATGTGGACGCTCTCCAAAACAACCTTTGCAACCCGGCGATGCGCCTGAAAAGGTAAAAGGTTCGCTTGAAACGACTGGCCCTTCTGCCCCTGGCGGCGACCATCTACTTCTGCGTGAGCGGCGGGCCGCACGGCCTCGAGCCGCTCATGCAGTCTGGCGCGGGGCTGGGCATTCTCCTCATCCTCATTGTGCCGATCATCTGGGCTCTCCCCGCCGCCCTGATGACCGCCGAGCTGGCCAGCGCCATCCCAAGCGAAGGCGGCTACTACGTCTGGGTTAAGCGTGCCCTCGGCCCGTTTTGGGCGGCCTGCGCCGGGTGGTGCACGTGGATCTACAGCTGGGTCGACGTCGCCATCTACCCAGGACTTTTTGCCTTCTACACCGCGCGGCTGCTGGGCGCGATGGGCTACGGACTGGCGCTAGACGAGAACCCAATGTTGAAATGGGGCATCGGGCTCATCATCATCATTCCGCTTACCTACCTGAACCTGCGGGGCGCGAATTCAGTAGGCCAGGCCGCCAAATTGTTCGGCATTGTTCTGTTTTTGCCATTCGCCGTCATGGTGTGCCTCGGCCTGCCGCAACTCATGAACAACCCGAGCGTGCTCACCACGCCGTTCATTGCGCAAGACCAAACCCTGACCGGCGCCCTCAGCACCGGCCTTTTCGTCGTGATGTGGAACTACCTTGGCTGGGACTCTCTCTCGACCATCGCCGGTGAGGTCGAGAACCCAAAGCGCAACTTCCCGCGCGCAATCTTCATCGCCCTGCCGATCGTCATCCTGTCCTACCTACTGCCCGTTGCCGTGGGCCTCGCCTATGGGCCGAGCCTGCCGGAGTGGACGGAAGGCTTCTGGCCCGAACTTGGAAGGCGCATCGGCGGCCGCCCGCTCGAAATCTGGATTGCGATCACCGGAATGGTGGGCACGGGCGGACTGTTTGCCGCGACGCTCCTCGCTGGCTCACGCATTCCGTTCGTGCTTGCGGAGGACAGGCTGCTGCCCAAGTTCCTCACCGAGAAGCACCCAAAATTCGGGACGCCGGTTATGGCAATTCTCGTGAGCGCGGCCTTCTACACCTTCTTCAGCTACAGCTCGTTTGAATGGCTCGCGGTTTGCGACGTCATTCTTTACTCGGCCGCGCTAATGCTCGAGTTCGTCGCCCTCGCCGTCCTGCGGGTGAAGGAGCCAAACCTACCGCGTCCGTTTCGCATCCCCGGCGGGTGGCCGGCCATCGCCCTCGTGATCCTCTCTCCCGCCGCCATCATAGCCTTTGCCATTTGGAGCCAAATCAAGGAGGAGGGCATGACCGCCATCTATCTCTCGCTCATCGGCATCGCCATCGGGCCGATCGCCTATCTGATTGCAAAGACGGTTAACTTCAAAAAGGCGAGTGCAGAACCACGCGCTCCAGAGTAGCCACCGCAACGGCGTGCTTGCGTTCGTGGCTTATCGACACCTTGAGCCTCAGCCGCTTGAGGTCGAAATCTGGTGATTGGATCCGCACGAACGGAACGCCGACTTCGTCCGGCAGTACCTCGATGTGTTGAAACTGTAGCGGCAACCCGACCGCCTTATACACCGCCTCTTTTGCCGCCCATCGCCCGGCGACCTGCGTGGCATTGCGGCAGTACTCCCGCTCGGCGGTGGTGAGAATCCGCTCCAAAAAGCGAGGATTCTCCATCGCGCGCTTGATGCGCTCGACTTCCACGATGTCGATTCCCAGCCCGATAATCACTTCTGGTTGGCCTCCTGAAGCAGCTCGGCAAGGTCGACTAATCGCATCGGCTTCTCCGTCACCTGCGGAATCGCGGCGTCCAGCATGATGCGGCAGAATGGGCAACCCATGGCCACCGTGTCGGCCCCGGTGGCGACCAATTCCTCGGCGCGGGCGTTCGAGGGCCGCTCGTTCGGAGGTTCCTCCATCCACATCCGCCCCCCGCCCGCCCCACAGCACCGGGTTTTAGCGCTGTGGTTCGGCGGGTTCTTCATGCCCGGAATCGTCCGGCGCGGCGCCCCGGCTTCGTCGTTCACCCGCCCCAGGTAGCAGGGGTCGTGGAAGACGACGTTCGGCGACTCCGCTGTTTTCAGCCGACCGGCATCCACCAAGTCGCCCAGCAACTGCGTATGATGGAAGACCTCCATCGTCGCGCCAAAGTCGCCGTATTCGTTCTTGAGGCTGTTAAAGCAGTGCGGGCAGGCGGTGACCACCTTCTTTACGCTGTATTTCTGGAAGACGCCAACGTTCTGCTCCGCCTTTTCTTGGAACAGGAACTCCTCGCCGGTGCGGCGCGCTGGGTCGCCGGTGCAGGCTTCTTCCCTTCCCAGGCAGGCGAACGAGATCCCCGCTTTCGTCAGCAATTCGGCCACGGCGCGGGTCGTTTTCATCGCCGCCGGGTCGGTTGCGCCTGCGCACCCCACCCAGAACAGATACTCAAACGAGCCGCCATCGCGGCAGAGCGGAACTTCCAAACCGGCCATCCACTTCTCCCGCTCATTCGCCGGCGCGCCCCAAGCGTTGCCGGTGGAGGCGGTTTGGCGCAGCATGGTCGCGGCGGGACCCGAGAGCGCGCCTTCGCTAACCAGATTCCGACGGACGTCAACGATGAGGTCGACGTGCCGGATCAGCACCGGGCAGGCCTCGACGCAGGCGTGGCACGTGGTGCATTGCCATAAAGCTTCTTCGGTGAGTTTCGGGGCTAGGTCTTCCCCGCTCTCCATCGCCGCGCGCGCATCCTGCACAAGCTGCTTCGGGTTGAGGACTTTTCCGACGTTCCACGCCGGGCAAACCTCGGTGCAGCGCCCGCATTCCATGCAAGCGTCCAGCGACATGAGATGCCAGCGGGAGTAGTCCTTCGCGGTCTTCACGCCGACCTGCTCGGTCTGCTCGACCTCCTCCATCGGGATGGTTCGAAGCTTGCCCATTGGCAGATTTGGTTTTCCGGCGGTGGCAAAAATCGCCAGGACAATGTGCCTGATGCGGAGCTTCGGTAGCATCGCAAAGAACACCAATACAAGCAAGATGTGGAACCACCAGATCGCCTTATACGCCTCGGGCGAGATCGTCCCCATGGACCGGGCGATGGCATGACCAACCCAACTCCAACTGTCCCACGGCTTTGGGTTCGCCGAAATCCGGGCCGCTTCCAGCCAGTAGCCGTTCAGGGTGAGGACAAGAAGCATGCCGAGCGCGAGCCAGTCGGCGGGGGCGTGCGAGACTGGATACCGTCGCTGGTCGATCTTTTGGTTCTCAAAAAGCGTCGCAGCGGCGACGGGGGCACCTTGCTTCACGGCGATGAGCCTACGGCCGATGGCCCAAACCAGCCCGACCAGCAAGAGCAGACCAAGCGTGTCGAACGTCGCCTCGTACAGCAGGTAGTAGTTGCCCTGGTGGAACTTGATGGGGCTGTACGTGTTGATGCCGAGCAGGGTCGTGGCGATAAACAGCGACACGAACCCATAGAAAATCAGCAGGTGCATCGGCGCGCCGGACTTCTTCCGGCTGCTGCGCACCTTCTTCTGGGCCAGCACGTAAACCAGGAGGTTCTGCCACCACTGGCTTGCCGACTCGCGCGTGGGCAACCAATACTTCCAGCCTTCGCGCAGGGGGGCAGTCGGGCGGCCGGTTTGCCACAGCTTCACGCGCGCCCAAACTTGTTGCGCGGCATAGCCAAGGGCAAGGAACGTGAGGACGTAGAACAGCAGCTTCTCGGGCAGCGAGAAGTAAAGGAATTCTTCCCGAGTTGGCACTAGGGACTCGTTTGGATTCAACGAGCGAACCTCGCGGCGTTGCGACGGCGGTAGACAACCATACCCATGGTCCTACGAGGTTACACCGAAGCCGGGTCGCGGCGGGTTTAGCGGCTAAAATAGGCCGTCGTGGCCGAGGAACGTTTGTACGATCAGGAAGCAGACCTGCGCGAGAAATACATCCTCCGTAACAAGAAAGGCTTCAGACACTCCCTCCTGACCTACGTTGGCGTGAATCTGATTCTCGCCTTCCTCAGCCTCTCGCAAGGTGAGTATTGGTTCCTCTTCTCGGTTTTCGGGTGGGGACTGGCGGTTGCGCTTGAGGCACCCTACGCTTTTCGTACCAGCGGTCCTGGGTTCGAGGCCGCCTTCAATGCGTGGCACGATGGCCAGGTAGCCGCAGCGTTTGATCCTCAGCACGACATCATGCTGCAGGCGTATTGCAGAGACGTCGTTGAGCGATCCGAGTCCACGATTCCGAGGCTCGCGACCGTCAAGTGGTTTCGGGAGCAAACCGGCCTTTCGTTGAAACACTCAGTGGAAATCGTAGAGCGCTTCGCAAGACAGAATCCCCAATACTTCTTCCCCTAAGCGGCTAAAATAGGTCACCGTGGCTCAACAAGAACAGTTCTACCGCGAGGAAGACGCGCAAGAGATATTGCGTTTGGCCGCGCGCCAGCAGTCCGGAGTCGACGAGAACGGAGAGCCTCGGATCTCCGCCGTTGAACTTGAGCGTTCGGCCAGTGAAATTGGGATCTCGCCGGAGGCCCTGCGACTCGCAAAGGAAGAACACGCGCACCAGCGGGAAACCGATCTACTGCGGCAACAGTTCATCCGGTCCAACCGAGAGGGTTTTCAGGGGCACCTCCTCATCTATGTTTTGGTGAACCTCTTCCTGGCATTCCTCAGCCTTTCGAAGGGACAGTACTGGTTCCTTTTCTCGGTTTTTGGCTGGGGTATCGCAATCGCCATCCAGGCCTACCATGCTCTCCGAACCAGCGGTCCGGGCTTTGAGACAGCTTTCCAAAACTGGCGAGATGCCCTGAACGCGCGACCGACCGATACCACCCATGACGAAATGCTTCGCAAGTACTGCGACGAGCTGGCTTTGTCGGGGGCGTTCATTAAAAAAGTGGAGACAATCCGCTGGTTCCGCGAGAAGACCGGGCTGCCGCTGAAAGATTCTGTCGACGTAGTGGACAGCTTCGCGCGCCGGAACCCCGGATACTTCATTCTCTAGCCGCCGGTTGGTTTTTACCGGTGCCGGGGCAGGCAGAACCTGCCCGGAGAAAAGCGGCGGCAGAGCCGCACGCACTCCTAAACCGGATTCCGTAGACGCCGGTTGGTTTTTACCGGCGAAAGGCAGGTCGCGCCTGCCCGGAGAGAAGCGGCGGCAGAGCCGCACACACTCCAAAACGGGATTCCTTAGACGCCGGTTGGTTTTTGCCGGCGAAAGGCAGGCAGAGCCTGCCTGGAGAAAAGCGGCGGCAGAGCCGCACGCATTCCAAAATCCAGACGACTCGCTGCTACCTACGCTTGCTTCAAATCGGTCCGCGTCATCGCCAGAATTGACGACTGCTGCGCGACTTTGCCCGCGATCCGCTGGAACGCGCCTGCCTGCGGCGTGCCCGGATGCATGATCACGCTGGGAACCCCGGCATCGCCGCTCTGGCTGATCTCCGGGTCGAACGGAATGCTGCCGAGGAACGGAACCTTCAGGTCCTTGGCAAGCTCATCACCGGACGCCCCGAAAAACATCTGGCGACGCTCGCCAGAAACCGGGTCGGTATAGGCCCCCATGTTCTCGACCACGCCCAAAATCGGCGAGTTCAGGCGTCGAAACAGCTGGACCGCCTTGCCCGCAATGTTTGACGCCACGTTGTGCGGCGTCGAAACGATGACGACGCCAGTGAGCGGCACAAGCTGCGCCAAAGACATTGGCGCGTCGCCCGTACCCGGAGGGAGGTCGGCCAAGAGGTAGTCGAGATCGCCCCAATCGACGTCGGCCAGAAGCTGCCGCACCGTTCCGGCGACCATCGGACCGCGCCACATGACGGCGTTGCCTTCCTCCAGCAAGAATCCCAGCGACATCATCTTCACGCCGTAACGTTGAATCGGGATGATCTTGTTCGCCTGGGTGAACGGCTTTTCGTCTTTTGCCCCCATCATCAGCGGGATGCATGGGCCGTAAACATCGGCATCCAACAGGCCAACTTTTGCCCCGGTTTGGGCCAAGGCGACCGCTAAATTCACGGTGACGGTGCTCTTACCGACTCCGCCTTTGCCAGAGGCGATCGCGATGATGTGCTTGACACCGGGAACCAATTCGCTATCCGGTCCGCTTTTCTTTCGAACCTGGGCGGTCATTTCAATGCGAATTTCCGTGGCCGGCGTCAGGTCACGGATCGCGTTTTCGCACGCAGCCTGTAGTTCTTCCCGGACCGGGCAAGCGGGGGTGGTCAGCTCGACAATAACGTGGACCGACGTCCCTTCGATGTTGATCGCCTTGACGAAACCGAGGAAGACGATGTCGCGGTGGAGGTCGGGGTCTTGAACCTGGCGCAAGGCATCGCGCACGGCGTCTTCGGTGAGGGTCATACCTAGATTATGGGCGCCGCATCGGGAATCCAACCAAAACGCCTCATGTCGACCCGATCTTCGACGGTTTCGATGCCTTCCGAGGCAAGTCTCTCACGCTGGACTTCCTCTAAACGCGGGTCTTTTTTCCATACCGGAAGCCGGCCGTCGCGCGCGACGACTCGCCACCAGGGAACTTCATCCGGGCATGCCGCCAAAATCCGGCCTACGAAATAGCCCGAGAGGGGAGGTTCGAGAACCGCGCCAAGATCGCCGTAGGCGCAAACCCGCCCAAAGGGAATTTGTCGGACCCACGCGAACACTTCCGGGCTTCGCGTGGGCCAGCCGTGGGCCGTCGGCAATTATTCGCTGGCGGCGCCAACGGTGCCGGTTGCCGATCCGGACGTGTTGGGCGGCGTTTCGACGTTGACGTTGTCGGGTGCAATGAGGAGGACGCCGTCGCTGACCTGCTCCATGTGGCCGCCGGCCATTTCACAGCAACCCAGCAAGTAGAAATAAACTTCCTCTTGGTGGTCGGGCGGAGTCTTGTTCAGATCGACGATCTGCGTCATGCCTTCTCGCAGCCCGCTCATGACCCACTTGGCGTCCTTTGCGTTCATCACGAGTTTGCGCACGTTGATGCTGTGCTCGTACCGGCCCTGATTGCGTTCCAAACCTTGCGATTCCGTCACCGGCTGATGATCCAGCTCGTCATTCTGGACGGCTTGGTTTTTGTTTCGCCGAAAGATGATATCGATCAGCCTCGTGAACCAACCCGGCTGGTCTTCGGTAATGTCTTCTACTTCATCCTTGATTTGCTGCTGATTTTTAACCATTCTGGTTTATCCCCTCGCTCCGAACAGAGCCGTTCCAACTCGGATATGGGTGGAGCCTTCTTGGATCGCCACTTCAAAATCCGAGCTCATTCCCATGCTCAGCCAATCGCCCCCGAGTTCTGCGTTCCGGCTGGCAAGCTCCCGAAAATACGGGCGCATACCTTCCGGATCGCATTGCGCGGGACCCATCGTCATGAGGCCACGAAATGAGATTCTCTTGCATTCTATAAGAGATTCTCGAAAAGAGGCAAGGGTTTCGACCGCAACGCCGGCTTTTTGAGGCTCTTTTCCGACATTCACCTCGATGAAGACGTCCCGCACCGGCGAAAAGTCGGGGGGAATTGCCGCCAGCTGCCTCTCGTTGTCGAAGGTGTGAATGACCTGGAAGCCCGAAAGTATGCGCCGGACCTTGTTCGTCTGCAAGTTTCCGATGTAGTGCCAGCGGATGTCGTCGGGGAGCGCCGCAATTTTCGGCTCGGCTTCCTGCATTTTGTTCTCGCCAAAATCGCGGATTCCGAGGTCGTAAAGCGCCTGAATCGAGCCGACCGGATGCGTTTTCGACACCGCAATGAGAGTGATCGACGCCGGGTCACGCTTAACCGATTCTGCCGCGCGGGAGATTCGCTCGCGAATCTCAGCCAGGCGCTGGGCGGCGCCGCTCAAAACGTTCCAAACAGGCGATCACCAAAGTCGCCGAGGCCCGGGACGATGTACTTTCGGTCGTCCAGACCTTCGTCGAGCGCGGCCGTGAAGATCTCGACGTCCGGGTGCCAACTGTTCAAATGCGCGACACCTTCCGGGGCGGCAACAATCGAAACCATCTTGATGCTGGTCGCTCCGGCATCCTTCATCAAACCGATGGCGCGGACCGCAGAACCGCCGGTTGCGAGCATCGGATCGAGGCAAAGGCAAAACTTTCCGGCCAGCGAAGGCAGTTTCCTATAGTAGGTCTCGGCCGCCGCAGTCTGCTCGTTGCGCTCAAGGCCGATGTAGCCAACCGCGACTTCTGGGAAAAGCTGAAGGAACGGTGCGACCATCCCGAGACCGGCGCGCAGAACCGGGACAACCACGAGCGGGCAGGCGAGGTTACGACCCTCCGTCTCGGCGATTGGCGTGGTTACCGTCGTCGCCACAACCGGGAAGTTTCGGGTGGCTTCCAAGGCAAGGATCGTGCCCAGGGCTTCTGAGTTCTGCCGAAATTCGCGCGGCCCGGTAGCGGCGTTGCGCAAACTCGCCAAAAGGCTTTCGGCAAGCGGATGCGAGACGATGTGGATTTGCACGGATATGATTATGCGGTCGTTCTGGCCGCCCGATGTTGTGATCGATTCGTCGGACGGGCCACAATGAACCGTTCCGGAATTCATCCCTATGAGCAAAAGTTCGGTTGCTGGCATCATTCTCGCCGCGGGCAAGGGCACCCGCATGAAGAGCGACCTGCCCAAAGTGCTTCACGAAGTGTGTGGGGAGACGATGGTTGGCCTCGCCGCCCGTGCCCTGCACGATGCCGGAGTTGAAAAGATCGTGATCGTCATTGGTCATGGCGCCGAGCTGGTTCGCGAGCGGATGGGCGAGGGTTACGACTACGCGGTGCAGGATCCGCCACAAGGGACCGGTGACGCCGCGCGAGTTGGCCTTGAGATGCTGAAGGACTGGGAAGGCCCGATTCTGATCACCGCCGGTGACACCCCGATTTTGAACGGCGAGGTTTTGCGCCAACTCGTCGACCGTCAGTTCGACACGGAGTCGGATTGCGTCATCGCCACGATCGAGCTCGAGGACCCGACCGGCTACGGCCGCATTCTTTGGGAAAACGGTGAGTTCTCCGGAATCGTCGAAGAAAAGGACGCCACCCCCGAACAGAAAAAGCTCAAGGAAACGTGCGTTTCGGTCTATAGCTTCTCGGGACCGGCGCTTGCTGACGCGGTTGCCCGATTGACCCCGGCAAATGCCCAGGGTGAGTACTACTTAACCGACGCCCCCTTGCTGATTTCCCAGGCTGGCGGCAAAGTCATCACCGAAAAGTTCGCTGATCCAGAACTCTTTATGGGCTGCAACGACCGCGTGCACCTTTCGGACGCCGAGCGAATTCTTCGACGCCGCATCAATCTGAGGCACATGCGAAACGGCGTCACGATGCAGAATCCGGATGCCACCTATATCGGGCTCGACGTCGAGATCGGCTCGGACACCTACATTCTTGCCAACACGCACATTGAAGGTCGCACCAAAATTGGCCGAAACGCCGAAATCGGGCCCAACTCGCTGGTTCGAAACTCTGTCGTCGGCGATGGTGCCCACGTCCACTTCAGTTCGGTCAAGGACTCGGTCATCGGCGAAGGCTGCAAGGTCGGGCCTTATGCCACCCTCCGCGCTCAGGCACATCTTTCGGCCGGCGTGAAGATTGGTAACTACGTCGAAGTGAAGAACTCTCACATTGGCGAGAAGGCCAGCGCCGCGCACCTCACGTATCTTGGCGACGCCACGATTGGCGCGAAGACGAACATCGGCGCGGGAACGATCACGGCCAACTACGACGGGTTCAACAAGCACCGAACCTCCATCGGAACCGGCGCGTTCATCGGCACGAACTCTACTTTGGTAGCACCCGTGGAGATTGGAGACGGGGCATTCGTAGTTGCGGGTAGCGTTATTACGCAGAACGTTCCGGATAACGCCGGTGCGTTCGGCAGAGCAAGGCAGGAAGTAAAGGAAGAATGGGCATCACGATGGCGGACCAGGAAACAGGACACGAAGTCGTAGATGGCTCCGCGCTTACCGGAATGAAGCTATTTGCCGGGAACGCCAACCCAGAACTGGCCCGGCGGGTTGCCGACGCCCTCGGTATCGAAGTGGGACGCCTCACTTCCACGAAGTTTGCGGATGGCGAAATCCGCATCATGGTGGAGGAAAGTGCGCGTGGAAACGACATTTTCATCCTGCAGCCGACCTGCGCCCCGGCGAACGACAACGCGATGGAGCTCTTCATCATGCTTGATGCGTTTCGGCGGGCAAGCGCGCGAAACATCACCGTCGTGATGCCGTACTACGGCTACGGCCGCCAAGACAAGAAGATCAAGCCGCGCGAACCGATTACTGCCCGACTGATCGCCGACATCATCCAGAACTCGGGAGCAACGCGCGTGGTGGCGATTGACCTTCACGCCGAGCAGATCCAGGGTTTCTTTAACATCCCGGTGGACCATCTCTACGGCTTTCCCATCCTCGGCCAGTACTTCATCGATAAGGGCTTTCGTGAGCTCGAAGACGTTACGGTCGTTAGCCCGGACGTTGCCGGTGTCGGCCGTGCCTCAGCCCTGGCGAAGATGATGAACGCGTCGCTCGTCGTCATCAACAAGCGACGGCCAAAGCCGAACGAGGTCGAAGTCGTCGAGATCGTCGGTGACTTCGTCGGCAAGCGCTGCGTGATGATCGACGATATGATCGACACAGGTGGGAGCATCATCCATGGTGCAAACGCCCTGATGGACCGGGGTGCGCGAGAAGTCATCGCGTGCTGTACACATCCGGTCTTCAGCCGAAACGCAACCCATCGGATCCAAGACTCTTGCATTTCGGAGCTCGTCTGCCTCGACACAATTCCGATCGCGGCCGAAGCCATCGTGCCGAAGCTTCGCATCCTGCCGAGTGCCCCTCTGATTGCCGACGCGATTCGCCGCATCCACTGTAACGAGTCGGTCAGCGAGCTGTTCGGCGACTGGCGGTAGGCGATGCCGGAAGCGGAGCCGCAGGTCATCGAGTGGCAAATTCGGGTCGCCGACCGACGCCCCGGCGCGATTTGGGTGATCGGCGGGGTTGCCGTCGTGGTGTTGTTTGTCGGATCCTCCATCGGCGGAATCGCGTTGGGAGCGATTGGAGCCACATTGATCCTGCTTGCAACCGCCGAGTATTGGGTTGGCCGGAAGTTTAAGCTGGACGAGCAGGAGGCCAGCGCGGGAGTTGGCCCCAGCGTGAACGTGTTGGCGTGGGACAAGATTCAGCGTGTGATCATCCAAAAGGATTCGGTGGTCCTCACGGCGCTGGCAAAAGAAAGCAAGCTCGACAACATTCGGGGCGTGCATTTGAGAACGTTGCCCGAGAATCATGAGGCCGTGATCGGCTATATTCGTAGCCACTGCAACACGGATGTCAGATTTTTGGGAGAATGAGTTAACGGAAGAAGAGCAGGAAGCCCTGCTCGAAAAGGCGGCCAACCAGGTTCGGAAGCGACGAATGGCCGTCCCGGCCATCATGGCTTTGGAAATGCACAAGCCGCTGGCCGGCCTAACCGGGCAAACCGGAGTAGTTTTTGCGCCTTTTCTCGTTCCGATACTTGGCTATTCCGCTGTGAACGATTACACTAGACTGCTCACGATGCCCGGAACCGTGGAGCGGCTGATTCAAAAACTTGAATCACAACCCGAACTCCCATCCGTCTGAGTTGAACGCGCGCAATATGAGGAACCTCGATTAATGGCCGGAGAACAATATCTCGATACCGGCTGGTTTGGCATGCTGGTCACTTTATTGTTGGCCGTGTTTATCCTTGTCAATATTCGGCGGGCGAAGGGTGGCAAAGACCTCTTCATCCGGCGAATTGCGGGATTGAACGCGATCGACGAAGCCATCGGTCGGGCCACCGAAATGGGCCGTCCGGTGCTTATGGTTCCGGGCCTCAGCGATACGGTGAACGCCATCGCGGTTCAGGCGATCAACATCTTCGCCTACGTCAGCCGCATCGCCGCCCGCTTTGCCAACCCGATCTTGATCTGCTGCTACAACGCGGCGGTCTATACGCTGGCCCAGGAAGTCATCCGAGACGTGTATCAGCAGGAAGGCTTGGCAGACCGATATGACCAAGACTCGGTTCGCTTCGTTTCCGACCGTCAATTTGCCTTCGCCGCCGGCGTTTCGGGACTCATCCTCCGCGAGCAAACCGCCGCGACATTCTTCATGGGCGAGTTCTACGCCGAGTCGTTGATCTTCGCCGAGACCGCCAACTCCATCGGATCGATCCAGGTGGCGAGCTCCACCGAAGCGACCCAGACGCCGTTCTTCATCGCCGCCTGCGACTACGTTCTCATCGGAGACGAGTTCTACGCGGCAAGCGCCTACCTCACCCGCCAGCCGGTTCTCGTCGGTTCGCTCATCGGCCAAGACTGGGGCAAGATGATGATCATGGTGCTTCTCACCCTCGGCACCATCGTGAATTCGTTCACCCTAACCCGAGAAGTCACCAGCGAGAAAGTCGATGGCGTTTTCAACACCATTCCGGCCCGAAAGGCAAAGTTGGACGACTCGCCATTTAACCAATTGATTAAGCCAAGTAAGCCCAAGATCATCGTGGAACGCCCGATTGATCCAACGAAAGCGGCTCCCGCTGCCGGGGGTGGCAACTAATGCTTGCCCAGGTGGAAGTTCCAACCTTTTGGTCCGAGCCATATAATTCGCCGGCCCTCTGGACGAAGCTGGTTGTTGCGCTACTGATCGGTCTTGCAGTCCTGGTTGGCCTGATGTATGCCCCGGTTCGGGCGCGGCGGCCGATTGTTGCGGTCGTTACGTTCTTCAGCGGCCTCTACTGGGTGATGCTGTATGCGTGGCCGATCCCAATCAATCGCCAAGACAATCAGCTCCCGAACGGGCCAGTCGAGGCCGTTGGCTTTTGGCTTAAGGACTCAAACAGCGTCATCGTCAGCTTCACGCAGATTCTGACCGCGCTGCTTTTCGGCCTTGGCATCTACTCGCTCCTTCGCATCCACCTTCAGCGGATCGTGAAAACGCAGCGCGACTGGGGCTTTTCCGTTGTCCTCCTGGCGTGTATGTCCCTCATGGTCTTCTTTGGCTACGCCGACTGGAATAGCCGACTCGGCGAAAGAGGCGCGATGCTGGACAACCCGGCGAACTGGGGTTTTGTAAACTTTGGGCGCGACTTCCTTTTCGAAGGGTTGCTACAGCAGATGGACGCTGCGATGTTCTCGGTCATCGCCTTCTACATCCTCTCGGCGGCGTACCGCGCTTTCCGAGTTCGATCGGTCGAGGCGACGATTCTTCTGGGCACCGCCCTCATCGTGATCCTGAGCTTGATGGGTGCCGTTTCCGGCCTCTGGGACGACACGATACGATCGGCGGCAAACGGTAACACCTTTATCCTGAACTTCCAGTTGACGACGATCGCCGACTGGATTCGAAACACCTTCCAAACTTCCAGCTTGCGCGGAATTAGCTTCGGCGTCGGCATCGGCCTTCTCGCCATGGGACTTCGCATTTGGCTCAGCCTGGAACGAACCGGAGGAAGCGCGTAATGGACGGAAATAAACTGCAATCGATTCCGAAGCCGATTCTGTACCTGCTTCTCATTCTCGTCACAACGATTCCGCTATTCGCGGACCTCAGCGTGCCGAACAAGCCACAGGATGCGGCGATTGACCTCTATGCCGAGCTGATGAAGCTTGAGCCCGGGTCGACGATTCTGATCGCCTCCGACTGGACCGGTAGCACTCGCGGCGAAAGCAAGGGTGCCTTCCGCGCAATCATGAAAATTCTGATGCGCCGAGGCGTGAAGGTCGCCTTCTACAGCAGCGCGGACCCGCAGGCGCCGCGCGTGTACCAAGACGCCCTCACCGAGCTAAACAAAGAGCATGTTGCAGAAGGCGGTAAGCCGTATGAGCGGTGGAGCGACTGGGTAAATGTTGGTTTCTTCCCCAATGCCGAGGCCGCGACGAACGGCATCTCGCAAGATCTGAAGGGTGCCTTCACCGGTCGAAAAGACTTTCCGCCGGGATCGGTTCCGAAAGACGTCTTTGCATCACCGGTTCTGGAAGGCAAAGAGAAAGTCGAAGACTTCAAGATGCTGCTGGTCATCACGGCATCGAAGACCTCGAACATCACGGTCGAGCGAATCTACGGAAAGACGCCACTCGCGTTCGCGGTGACCGGCGTTATGGTTCCAGAGACCCAGGTGTTCTACCAGGCGAAGCAGTTGGTCGGCTTCTCCGGCGGACTGAAGGGAGTGCTCGACCTGGAAACGCTTCTGGAAACCGGAGTGAACTACCCAGACAAAGCCACCGCCAAGGTGAAGTCTGAGAAGTACGACACGATTGAAGGGTTCCCGGGCAAAAAGAACAAGGGACAAGGCACGAAGTACTACCCGACTCTCCACTTTGCGCTTGCTTTCATGATTCTCCTCGTCGTCGTCGGCAACGTCGGCATGATCATGAGCAAGCGGCAGGCCGCTGCCGGAGGTGCGAAATGAAGTACGAAGACTATCTGATATGGCGAATGGGAGCCGGTGTTCTCGCCACGATTGGCCTGTATTCGGTTCTTTACAAAGAGAACAAGCTCTACCGGTTCTTCGAGCACGTCTTCCTTGGCTTGGCTTCTGGCTGGACACTGGTTGCCCTATGGACCGAGACCCTTCAGGCAAGCTGGTGGGACAAGATGATCGGAACGGCGACCCAAGACGGCAAGGTCGTAAACGGCAGCTGGGCGTACATCCTGTTACTTCCGATCGGCCTCATGGGCTATTTTGTTTTCAGCAAAAAGCACAACTGGATGAGCCGAATCCCGATCGGAATCATTCTTGGCCTCTACTCAGGTCAGCAGATTCAGGTCTGGTGGAATACCTACGGCCCACAGATCGCCGCCAGCGCGAAGCCCATCTTCCCGACGACGTTCACGTCTCTTACGGTGCCTTCGAAGGAGGGGTTAACCCCCGAGCAGATCGCCATCATCAATGGCAACGTATACACCTCGCAGGCGGTCACCAACTTCCTGTTCGTGTTCACGGTGCTCAGCGTTCTCAGCTACTTCTTGTTTAGCTTCGATGTGAAGAACAAGGCGCTGAAGTTCAGCACGACCTCGGGCCGCTACCTCCTGATGATCGGCTTCGGCGCGATCTTTGGCAGCACGGTTATGATGCGCTTCACGTTGCTTATCGACCGTATGTACTTTGTCTTCGACGAGTTCTTGAAGCAAGGCATTCTGCGGCGCTAGGCTTGGCATGGAGGCTTCCGTTCGGGGCATCGTTTTGCGCCGAAGGGACTCGGGTGAGGCGGATCGACGCCTCACCCTCCTTACCGTCGAGTACGGGAAGCTAGATGTTGTGGCTAAAGGGGCCAAAAAGTCGGCCTCGCGGCTTGCGGCGGCTTCCGAGCCGTTAACCGTTGGAACATACACCCTTGCTCTTGGGCGCCGTACCAAGTACGTCACCCAGGCGGCGCTGCTGAGCGGCTACCGAAACCTTCGGCGCGACTACGACCGGCTTTCTATAGCGGTTGCCTTTGCCGAGGTGGCGGCCGGCGTGATTCCTTGGGAGGAGCCCGACGAAGGTCCGGTGGATTTCGTTGAACGTGCACTGGCGGCCATTGACGGGCACACTCGGCCCCTGGCGGCGGCGGTTTGGGCGCAGGTTGGCTTGCTGCAAATGTCCGGATTCTTGCCCGACTTCTCCGGATGCGTGGTGACCGGGCTTCCGGTGCGCGAGGCAAATCCGTTTTTGAGTCCGCTCGCGGGGGGCCTTATGTCTGAGTCGGCGGCGGCTGGGTTTTCGGATCGGTTCCGGGTTCGGTCCGAGGTGGTGATTGCGCTGTTGCGGCTTGGCGAATTGGAGTCGCCGCCGGATAATCTCAAGTTCGCGGCCGATTGCTTCCGCGCCCTGGTGCCCTTCTGGCGGACGATTTTGGAGTCACCCCTTCCCTGCACGGAAGCCGCCCTCGCGGAGTTGCTGGAGTAGCTCTGCATGCCGGTCGCGGGTAAAGGGTCCATTTTGGAGTGCGTGCGGCTCTGCCGCCGCTTTTCTCCGGGCAAGCTCTGCTTGCCTTGCCCCGGTAAAAACCAACCGGCGGCTACCGAATGTTCCGTCGAGGGGAGATTCTTGCACCCCGCTGGGGTGCGGAATTAGGTTGTCGTGTGACCCCGGGTCGGCTGGGGCCGACCCGGGGCTACGGTATGCGATCCCTTCGGGATCGTCCACAACCAAGTTCGCAGCTGCTGGAGCCATTTGCCAGCTGGGGGTTTCAACATGACCGTCATCGGATAAGGATTCCCAACTTCCGGTCGATCCTGGAGGGATCGCAGACGGTCGCCCTGGGTCGAAGACCCGGGGAACGCGAGCGTCCGGCCCAAACGACCCCGGCGGGGTCACAGAAATAACGGCACACCTGCCGGGGTTCACGGAATTTGTTGCATCGTCACGGCCCTCCGGCTTTGGCGTGCGTGCGGCTCTGCTTGCCTGCGTCGACTCTCTATTCGTCCAGAGGGGGACGAAATGCTAACGCAATTGCGATAGATAACCCCCTCCCCCACGGTTCCCCCTTCCGCTCTGCGCGCTTCAAGGGGAACCATCTCGGAGGCAAGCCCTGCTTGCCCGCGTCGGCAAAAACCAACCGACGGCTACCAAATTTGCCGCTGAGCGCGGGGTCGCAGAACCTCGTACTGAAAAACGAAAAAGCCTCCTCCAGAGTCGAAACTCCGGAAGAGGCTGTCGGCAAACGCCGGTTTAGTTGAAGAACCCGACCGAACGGGCGATACGCATGTCGTCGCCGCCGCTCAGTTCCTCGAGGTCCTTCAGCGGGATCTCGCGATTCTTGTGGTCTTCGACCGCAACCTTCAGACAGAGCGACCGAAGCTCGTTCACCAGAATCTTGAACGATTCCGGAATGCCCGGCTCGGCAATCTGCTCGCCCTTTACGATGCTCTCGTACGCTTTGACGCGGCCGTTGACATCGTCCGACTTGATGGTGAGCAACTCTTGCAGCGTGTAGGCAGCGCCATACGCTTCAAGGGCCCAGACTTCCATCTCACCAAATCGCTGGCCACCAAACTGCGCCTTACCTCCCAGCGGCTGCTGGGTGACAAGCGAGTAGGGTCCGATGGATCGGGCGTGGATCTTCTCGTCGACCAAGTGCTCTAGTTTCAGCATGTAGATCATGCCAACCGTGATCGGGTTCGGCACGTCGTCTCCGCTGAGGCCATCGCGAAGCCGGCTCTTACACGAGCGCGGATTGATTCCGGCGCGCTTAAACACGTTGGCTTCGATGCGCTCCAGGACTCCGGCGTAAACCTCTTCCGGCGCGGCAAAAGTCGGCTCTTCCTTCTCATCTTCCGGTTGCTCGGGGATGAAGGTGTCGAGGTCGATCTCGCCAAGCTCGGCGATGGACTTAACCGGCGGGGCGGCAACGATGCGCGAGATGCGCTCGAGGCCGTTCTCGCCCAGGATTCGCAGGCGAGCGCTCAGCTTGTCCAGCATCACCTCGAAGCTGTCGTCCTTCTCGAATCGAATGTCGAGAAGCAGTTCCGAGTTGACGTAGGCGGTGAGGGCCTGGCCACGCATGTAGTTGGCCAAGCGGTCCATTTCCGTGAGGATTTCGCTTTCGGCGGCACCCTCAAAGGCCGGACACTTATACTCGACGCCGAGGTGCTTGCCCACGTAGCCAAGGTGCGTTTCCAGAATCTGACCGATGTTCATTCGGCTCGGAACACCAAGCGGGTTCAGCACGATGTCAACCGGGGTTCCGTCGGCAAGGAACGGCATGTCCTCCGCCGGGAGAACGCGGGAGATAACTCCCTTGTTTCCGTGGCGTCCGGCCATCTTGTCGCCCACCATGAGCTTTCGCTTCTGGGCGATGTAGACCTGGACGGTCATATTCGTTCCGGCCTGCAGCTCGTCGCCAGGGATCTGGAGGAGCGGCTCTTCGGTTCGGTCACAAACCAGTCGGTCGCGCTTCTTCGATTCCTTGTAGACGTAGTTGATGGACGGCGACAGGTACTTGTAGCGGCTGTAAACCTGAACGTCGACGATCACGCCCTTTTCGCCGTGCGGCAATCGAAGCGACACGTCGCGGGTCTCCTCGGCCTTCTTACCAAAGATGGCAATGATCAATCGCTCTTCGGCGGTCATTTCGACCTGTCCCTTTGGAGCAACCTTACCAACCAGGATGTCATCCGGTCGGACTTCGGCGCCGATTCGGATGATGCCGTGCTCGTCAAGATCCTTCAGCGCGTCTTCGCCGACGTTCGGTATGTCGCGCGTAATCTCTTCCGGTCCAAGCTTGGTGTCGACGGCCTCGGCTTCGTGCCGCTCGATGTGGATCGACGTGTAAACATCGTCCTTCACCATGCGCTCGGAAATGAGGATCGCGTCTTCGTAGTTGTAGCCGTTCCAGGGCATAAACGCGACAAGCACGTTCTTACCAAGGGCAAGCTCAGCCTGGTCGCAGCATGCGCCGTCGCCAAGCGGGTCGCCGGCCAAAACCTTTTGGCCAAGGTCAACCACCGGTCGCTGGGTGAAGCAGGTCGACTTGTTGCTCTGCGTCATGTGAAGCAGCGTGTACTTGTCGAGGAGTCCTTCTTCGTTTCGAACCCGGATTTCCTTGCTCGTAACGTATTCAACGATGCCCGGTCGCTTCGCGATGACAGCCGCGCCGGAGTCGACGGCGGCGGTTCGCTCGTATCCGGTACCTACCAACGGCTTCTCCGAGATAAGGCAAGGAACGGCCTGGCGCTGCATGTTCGCGCCCATCAGAGCACGGTTTGCGTCGTCGTTCTCAAGGAACGGAATAAGCGAGGTCGCAACGCTGATGATTTGCACCGGCGAAACGTCCATGAACTCGATCTGGTCGCGCCGAACAAGCGGGTAGCTGGCGCCACCAACGTCGGCACCGGCGCAACGGGCCTGCACGCGCTCCGAGATGATGATTCCGTCGGCGTCCGTTGCGACGTCGGCCGGAGCCACCAGCTGGCCGCGCTCTTCTTGCGCGGTCATGTACTTGATTTCGTTCGTCACCAAGCCGTTTCGCACCATTCGGTACGGCGTCATGATAAAGCCAAACTCGTCAACTCGAGCGAGCGAAGTGAGCTGCGAGATGAGGCCGATGTTCGGACCTTCCGGCGTTTCAATCGGGCAGATTCGGCCGTAGTGCGAACGGTGAACGTCGCGGACTTCCAGCTTGGCGCTGGTTCGCTGCAGTCCACCAGGTCCAAGGGACGAGAGACGTCGCTTGTTCGTGATTTCGCTCAGCGGGTTCGTCTGGTCCATAAACGTCGACAGCTGGTTACTGCTGAAGAAGCTCTTGATGGACGCGCTGACTGGCTTGACGGAGAGAATGATGCCCGGCAGGAGGTTCTCCTGGTCGGCGGCGGTCATTCGCTCTCGCGCGACCTTCTCCATTCGCACGAAGCCGAGGCGAAGCTGGCTTTGCAGAAGCTCGCCCACGCTCTTCACGCGCTTATTCTTAAGGTCGTCGATGTCGTCTCGCTCGGCTTCGCGCTTCACGTACGGCACCATGGCGTACATAATCGCCGCTAGGTCGTCGCAGGTGAGGTTTCGAATCGAGAGCGGAATATCTAGCCCGAGCTTCTGGTTGAGGAATCGTCGGCCGACCTTTCCGAGGTCGTAGCGCTTTACGTCGAAGAACAGGCCGTAGATCAGCTGCTTGGCCGCATCTTCGTTGGCGGCTTCGCCTGGGCGAAGTCGCTTGTAGATGTCCATGACGGCTTCGCGAGCCGAGTTCGTCGTGTCCGCGTCGATCGTGGCTTCGGCCAGCGGCAATACTTCGTTGACCGTCAGCTCGGCCAGGGCCATGCCTTCGATCATCTTGGCGATGCCGGTATCGATCTTGCCGTTCTTCTTGAGGATCAGCGTCGTGCCATCGGCGGCGAAGAGGTCGGCCACCACGCGCTTTCCGACGAGGTCATCGGCCTTGGGGTCCTTCAGAATCTGCTTCGTGGAGAAGAACTTGATGACGTCGTCGTTGTTGGCGAACGGCGTGTCCACCTTGACGGCCAGAGCGTGTTGCTCGGGCGTAAGGGCGTCTCGCTGCTCCTGGGTGAAAATCACACCCAGCTCGACGATGATCTCGCCCGTGGTCGGGTCGATGACGTTCTCGGCAATGCGCTTGCCGACGGCGGCTCCGACGGTGCTGGTGACGCGGCCTCGACCCTTCTCAAAGTAGTAGAGGGCCTTCATCATCTGCGTCAGCGGCAGCTTTTTGGTCTGGCTGATTTGCGTTCGCACGACGTTGTTGCCGTCGCTGTCAACTTCCAGCCAGGGTCCCTCGTTAGGGATGACGCGGGCCGAAACGACGACCTGCATGCTGCTGTCGACGCCTTCTTCAAAGTACAGACCCGGAGATCGGCTGAGCTGCGAAACGATGACGCGCTCGCGGCCATTGATGATGAACGTGCCCTTATCGGTCATCAGCGGAAGGTCGCCAAGGTAGACCTCCGATTCGATCATTTCTCGGTCTCGCCCGCCGAACCGCACGATGGCCTTGATCGGGGTCTCGAACGTCATGTCGCGTTCGCGGCACTCTTGCAGGGAATACTTGGGTTCGCCCAGGGTGAAGCTGACCAACTCGATGTAGTTCGACATCGTGAAGTCGTAGATGGGGCTGAACGTTTTGAAGAGCTCGGGCAGACCCTCTTCCAAAAACCACTTAAACGAGTTAAGCTGAAGTTCAATCAGGTTCGGCACTTCCAAATAGCGGCCGATTCGCTTTGAGGTTGGGTAAATAGTTCGCATCTCTATTCGCGCGCACAGCGAGGCGAACATTCATCATACCCAAGGCGGTTGTGTTGCCCGCCACGATTTTGGGGTCCGTCGTCGGAGCGAGTGCGGCTGTGCCGCCGCTTTTCTGGCATCAGGCTCTGCTTGCCCAGGCCGCCAAATCATGTCAAGTCAGCACGTACTACCGTGTCGATCCGCGCCGAACATTTCGAACCGTTCCTCGGTGGTAATTCGTGGGGTGCCGCGCTTCACGTAGTGAAACTGCAGAGCCCATCGAGATAGCTCGCTGCGGTTCGCCGGGGTGCCATGCGGGGTCAGGCCGTCGAAAATGAGCACCCCGCCCGCCGGCAAAGGAGTGGCCACCACGCCCTTGCGAGTCAGAATCTCCGTATCACAGATCTGCCAATCACGTCGGTTAAAGTGGGCGATGGGGCCTTCGCGGTGCCCGCCCGGGATGAAGTGCATGCAGCCGTTCTCGGGTGTGGCGTCGTCGAGTGCGATCCAAACTCCAACAACCGGCGTTCCTTCCGGAAGGTTAAAGTAAGCATGGTCCTGGTGCCAAGGCTTCTCTCTTCCGATGCCAGCCGGTTTGAGAAGCGCCATATCTTGGAACATCTCGGGCACGCCGTCCAGAAGTTCGGTCACAACGCCAAGCAATAGTGGATCGTTCATCACCGCCTGGATCCGTGCATCAAGATGCGCAAAGATCATGAACTTGCGCACATAGTTCATGCGCTCTTCAATCGGCAGGTCCTCGACCTTGCCCCGGGCTTCGGATTCGAACTGAAGCTGCACTTCGGCTGGAAGCTCCTCGCGAGACGCGATGTCCATCAGCGCTTGCTTCACTTCGATAATGCGGCCCGCTGATAGAAAACTGCGGTGCGAAAGAAAGCCGACGGACCGGTACTGATCCGTCAGCGAGTCCGTGAGCGGGCCAAATTCCTGAAGGGGTTCCAGAACCGCTTCGGGCTGATAAAGGGAAGCCGCGTGCGGCACGTTATCGAGATGGTCAAACATCAGCGTTGCCATATTTGCGGTTTACCCCGCGAGGACCTGCCACGATCTTGGCATGGCGTGATATATTAGCGGAGACCGACATGGACCTAGCGAACCTGCATCAGCCGCCTTTCAACACGACGATGATGGGGGTCCTTAAGGGCGTCCTAAACTATTACGGCCTGCCGCGAACCGACGCCGAGGTCTACGGCCTGAGCGGCCATGCTTTCTTGCTCAATATCCATCCCACACTGTGCCCGAGCGGGCCGTATTGCTGGAACCGGGCGCCGATTTTCAAGCTCATCGAGAATCTCGGCGTTCGTATGGTTCCGCTCGGCTTCTTTCACGCCGGTTCCTCGCCGGAAGAGCGCGCCGCCATCGAGCGTCAAGTCATCGACGCGCTTGATCGCGGCGAGGCGGCGTCGCTTCTGAACATGGAGCACCAGCTGATCACCGGCTATGACGAAACCGGATTGATGACCAGTCAGCCATGGGAATGCGCTGACTTCCCGCCGAAACACCTCACGTTTGGCACTTGGAGCGAGTTTGGGGCAGAGATTCACGTGGACTTTTACCGCTTCGAAAAGGGCACGCCGGCGAGAGCGGAAGATGCGTTTGAGGCGGCTCTGCGGTACGCCGTCGACGTCTACCATCATGGCGAGCAGCATGCGGCGGCCGGATACTTGGCCGGCGCAGCGATTTACGATGCTTGGGTCCACGCGGTTGAGGCAGGCCACGGATCATCCCACGGCCACTGGTGGAACGCGACGGTTTGGGCGGAGTGCCGGCTGCGAGCGGCGGAGTTCTTCCGGGACCTTTCTGAAGACCTGGCTCCCGCCGATTTAGCCGGGCCGATTTCGGAAGATTACATGGCCATGTCGAAGCTGCTCAGCGCGGCAAGCGACAAGGAACTACCGGTCGCCGAGAAGGTAGCCCTTCTTCGGCAGGCATCGGTTCACGAGGCGAACGCCATCCGCGGGATTGAGTCGTTGCTTGCCTGACGGACCGCCGGTAAAAACCAACCGGCGCCTACGAAAGCTGTTAAGGAGTAAGCGAAGCGAAGAGTTTCGGCGGAACCCGGAAGCAGCCCATTAGGCGGCTTTGCCGCATCCATTGCGTCTCCATCACCGGCCCGCCGGGCGAGTGGTGGAACACGGTCGGTAGGCCGTCAGACGACTTGCGATTCCCTACCATCGCGATATGCGTGGCGATTCCATTGCCCTTTACGTCCCAAAAAACGACGTCGCCGGGCCGAAGCTTCTCCATTTTGACCGGCTGAGAATGACGCTTGAACCAGGTAATCAGCACCCGGCAGCGACGCGGATCGATGGCCGGGTCGGGCTTTGCGTACGGATAGCGGCGGCGATTTTTCGCGATGTCGGTGTTCACGGCTCGCCGCAAACTGAATCCAACCGCCGCATAGGCGCGGAGGATGACGTCGGTGCAGACCCCTTTTTGCGGCACCGGGTGGCCGGAGGAAACGTACGCGGGGTCGTAAATTTTGACGGCTTTCGTCTGCCGCTGGAGCTCCGCGAGGATAACGGTTTCGCTCCGACTTAGGCCGGATGCAGGCACCAGCGGCTTAGTAGCGACGCGCTCGGGCCCGCGATCTGCGGCACAGCCGCACAGGACGAGCAACCCCGCCGCCGCCAACCAAGACCAAGCCGAATTGCCCATCACCGGGCAGATTATTCACCCGATTACGGGTGATTCAAGTGAGAATTCTCACCCTACAGCGAAACTTGCCCGTTGACGGCGGGAATCATCTTTCCGGTCGAAACGTCAAACCGGCCTTTCAGGTCGCCGGTCAGGATGACCCGGTCACCGGATCGCCGAATCGTCGGCGCTCCCGAACGGCTTCGGCCGAACGGAACGATGTTGGTTAGGTCCCCGCGGGTCGCATCGAAGGTGATCACCAAGCCGTTTACGCCCGAAAGCGAGCCAAGATTTCCCGTCTTCCAGCGGACGTCCGCCCGGTAGATGACGTTTCGAATCTCATCCGCCTCGGCGATCATCACGATGGTTCGGCCGGTCACGTTCCCGCTATCGGCCCGAAGCTGGGAGGACGAACGCGTGGTGGCATCCCAACAGACCAGCCCGCGGACGGAGCCCGTAGCTGTGCCGTAATCGTAGTCGGTTGACGTAGTGAACGCCATTCCGGCGACCGGGGGCACGGAAAATCCGCCCGGACCGACGATGACTTTTTTCGGCAGCGCCGGGAGCCACTCAAGCATAAAGTGCGAGTTTGCATCCTGACGGATGCCGATCGTGGTTCCAGCGAGGGTGTCCGCTCGCAACAACGTCGGGTTTGTCGTTCGGTACAACAGGTCACGACCGTCGGGCGAAACGGTGAACGACTGGATGGATTGACCGGCATCAATGATGAGTGGAGTGCCAATGCCGGTTGCGGTGATGTTTCGTTTTACGAGCACATCGTAGCCGCCGCCCACACGCAGGCGATGGACCAGGAACCGGCCATCCGCCGAACCCGTGGCGCCGGACCCAAGGAGCGTGCCCTTGGTGGTTCCGTCTACCTTGCACAGGAAGAACTCGCCTTCCCCGCCTCCCTGGATGGCGATTCGGTCTGGACCCACGAACCGAACGCTATAGAAGATTTCTTGAGTGCCGGGGGCGATGGTGACGATGTTCGTGAAGTTCGCTCTCGCGGTTTTAACGACAGTTTTTAGGAGAGTAGGCGAAAACTCCGTCCAGGCAACGCTGGCATTGTTTGGCGAAATCACCAGCTGCGGTCGGCCGGTCGACCAAACGGTGCTGGTTCCGGCGGTGAGGTTATAGCGCCGCGTTGTGCCAAAGGTAGTGGCGTAGAGCAGGACGCTTTGGCCATCGGTGGCGGAAGAGATTGCCGGCGCACCTTCGATGTTCTCGGATGAAAGGTAGGCGGAGTTTTCGCCGTTGTAGTCGAAGGTGAGCAGGCCCGAAGTCGTGAAGGCCGCGATGCTGGTCTCCGAAAGCGGCGGGGTAATCGTGTTGACGGTTGCGGAGCTGATCGTGCCCGCGAGGCCGATGGCCACTGCCCCGGCGTTTGAGTTGATGACGACCGGATCTTGCGTCAGGACCGAGCGGGTCGAGATTCCGCCGAAGGTGCCGGAAGTTGTGTTGACGCTTGTGGCGCGGTTTGACCCTCCGCAGGCGGCAAGGAAAATGCCGAGGCAACAGATGAGGGGGAGACGGCTTTTCGACACAGTGCCAGTATAGGCTTGGCACGCAATTTCGGGCACGAAAAAAGCCGACCTTTCGGTCGGCTTCTTAGATCTATACCGGGCAGCGGGAACTTAAGACTCCTCCCTTGGGCACGGATCCAATATTTTTGGCGGATCGGCTGGTTTGGTTGGAGTCCTCGTCTAGCGGCCAATACCGGTCAGCGGATGCTACTAGGTACTACCCTTGGCGGAACCTGGCCTTAAATGACGCAGCCGAATGGTCTTGGGCCCAGAGATCATTTCCTTTCGGGAATCTGGAAGCCGAGGCGTAACTTGGACTCTTTGCATCGTCACGTCCTCCGCGTGGCGAATATAGAACCCAAAAGCTGGGAAGTGCTTGACTCCAAACCAGGCTGCGTCCGGATATCCGCCTTCATTTTCGGGAACCTGAATCCTTGGCGCATCCGAAGGAGCGCCGCCTGCAGCGTCCAAGATAACGTTATTGAGGTAGACGTCCCGCACTGGATATCCCGGAATACCTGCGATCATGGATCCTCGCTGACCGTTCTCGGCCCCGCTGACATTTTCAAAGATAAGTCGCCGAATTTCGCTGATAACTGGCTTCGGAAGGCCAGGGATCGTACGCCCTCGGCTCCCCCGTCGGATGAAGATGGGCGAACCACTGCGAGTGATCGTGAGATCCTGACAAACAATGTCCTGTACCATTCCACCGTCTACGCTGGCCCACGTAATCCCCGTAGTAGCCTCACCACCGGGATTCCCTCCCAGCCGGCAATCACGAATTAGGACATTTCGAAAGGCGCCCTGAGTGTCTGTGCCAAATTTCAAGGCATTGCACCAAGTCGTAAACTCGGAGTTCTCAACAAGCACATTCTCTGTTGCCCGAAGGCCTGCGCCTTTGAAGCACAATGCGTCATCGCCCGACCTAACGAGACAGTTGCGGATGATGACGTTTCGACAGCTGTCAATGTCGATTCCGTCGTTATTGCCGTTCACTCGGCTGTCAACCTTGATTCCGTCAAGGATCAAGTTCTCGCAGTTGAGGTAACTCTGCATCCATGACGCCGCATCTCGTAGAGTGATGCCTCGCAACACGACATTCGTGCATTCGATCACTCGAATCAGAAACGGGCGGCCCGTCACCGAGGCGATCGTTGTTGGCCCAGGAAAGTGTGCCTTGGTTCCACGGCCGTCAATCACTCCTTCCCCACGAATGCCGATGTTCACGCATCGTTCTGCATAGAACATCGACTGCCGAAGATTCATGTTCGAGTCCATCACCGTTTTCGTCAATGGCACTCGATCCGGGTAGTCCCTGATGTTAAGGCTTCCCAGCAGTCTCGCCCCCTTGCGAACTTCAAGCATCACATTGGATTTGAAGTCTAGGGTTCCGGTGACGAAGTCGCCATTTTCCACGACGACGGTCCCGCCTCCGGCGTTGGAACACGCGTCAATCGCAGACTGAATCGCACGGGTGTTCACCGTAACACCGCCGGGTTTTGCGCCGAAACTCCTGATATCGAAGTTCCTCGGCGGGACAGACCAGGGTCTGAGAGTTCGTTGAAGCTTCTCGGCCATGCTGAACACACGGGCTTTCGTTCCGTCAACCCAATCTGGACGCATAGCCGGTGAAACCAGCTCCGAATCCCCGCCCGACGTTCGAACCGGTTCCGTAACATCCGCCGGGAAGCGGACGTTTACGAGTTGCCGGCGCGGTGAATCCTTGAAATAGAAAACTGGTTGGCCGCCCCCCGAACCGATACCGGATTCTTCAAACTTGAGATCTGCCGAGTCCTCTGAGGCGACGGCAACGCGAAAGTCGGGCTGCTTCAGCGCAAAATCGACGTTGCGGAACGTTACCCCCTGAGAGTGACGCAGGTAGAACGCCCATGCGGGAAGCTCGCCCCACATCGAGAATTCCGGATAATTCTGTTCGTTCTCTGGGATCATGCCGATTTGGTTGAGGGGCACGTTAGCTCGCGCCGGATCTCCACCACCGCCGTAAGTGACCTTGACACGCTCTAGAAGAACGTTCTTTATCAAGTATCCGGGCATCCCAACGATCGAAGACGGTATCAGGTTGTGCGGCTTACCGACCTCCTGGAAGTAGTCCTTGGGAAGCGCCGGCACTTCGACATCAATATCACGCAGCACAATTCCACGAATGAACCCCGGACTCCGCTTCTTGTTCCGATGACCGAGCCGGAGGAAGACCGCGTTACCCGTATTGACCGCCTTCAATCTCTCGACCGTCACGTCTTCAATTTCTGCTCCGTCCACGCTTTGGATCGCGATTGCAGAGCGGTACGTATCGCGGACCGAAACATCCGAAATGTGAATCCGCTTGAATCCGATGTGCGATGCCGTTCCAAACTTGATCGCGCTCGCTCTTGAAGCAAGTTTGATACGAGCTACGGTGATGTCTTCGCAGCCTTTGCCAAAAGGCTCCGATTTCAGGCAAAGCGCGTCGTCCGCCGAGTCGATGTCGCAGTCATACATCTCTACTCGTTGACAGTCCACTAAGTCGATTCCGTCGTTGTTCCAGTATCGAGTGCTTCGCACCTTCATTCGGTGGAACTTCATCTCCTCGCAGTCACGGTACGTCTGAACCCAGTTCGCTGAGTTTGCGAAAGTGACGTCGGCGATAAGCACTCCGACACACTTTCTAAACTCCACAACTTGAGGCCGAACCGATTCCGATGGTCGAGTGAATCCATGGTAGACGTGCTGCTCCAGCTTTTGATCAGCCATTAGCTTGTGGGGGTCCACCTCGGTTGGGTTACCCGTGGATCCAATAAAACTCAGCTTCTGGCCGGGTTTGACCCCAGGGTAGAAATCTAGAAAAGTCTTCTGAACCTTGATCCTCTCAAACTCTTTGACAAGTTCTTCCGAATTTCCGTCAAGAACACCCTGACCCGTGATCGCCACATTCTTCTGGTTCGTCGCCATCACCATCGCGGGCCAATTTCCACGCTCATAATCCGTTAGTTTTGGCGAGCCTAGCAGCCGGGAATCCCTTTCCAGGTGCAGCGTGACATGGCTCTTTAGATGTAGAGTTCCCGTGAGGTAGGTTCCCGCAGGAAATCGTACGGTGCCTCCGCCTGCCGCATGCGCTCGATCGATTGCAGCCTGGAGATAACGAGTCTGGACGACTTTTGAATCTTTCACAGCACCGAGGTCAAGGACGTTGTACGTCTTTCCTTCGACCTGACCCGCGAAGGGTTGGATGAAAACAAGAGCAAAAATTGAAGCAATCATCTGGACTTGACCTCGGGTCGTTCATTCTCAACGTTACGGGTGCTTCCGAACCGGTTCAAACACCAACTTACCCGAGCCGGTGCTAACCGCTCCCCTTAAAGCTTCGCATCGGAATCGAGCGTCTCCCAGCGGCTCGACTCCTTGCGCGGCCCCAGTGAACCGGAGGGGAGCTTAACTGCTCGCCAAAGTTCGGCACTGTGGGATGGGAACGGGTGTGACCTAGAATTTCGGGCACGAAAAAAGCCGACCTTTCGGTCGGCTTCTTAGATCTATACCGGGCAGCGGGAACTTAAGGCTTTGCCGTGCTAACGATCCTCTGGATCAACCGGATACGACCTTCATCGCCAACCAAAATGTCGCCATTTTGAAGCGAGTGAATGCTCCGGATGTTTCGGAACTGAGCCGTCCTACCCGTGCCTTCTGCAGTACCGGCGACTCCCGTCCCGGCGACGCTTTGTACGCCGTTTCCAAACCGGCGAATGGCCTGGTTCGTGCGATCTCCGATGTAGAAGGTGTTCGACGAATCAACCGTAATCGCGGACGGATTCTGGAACTTGGCGCTTAAAGGAATGGACGCATCTCCGTAACCAGCAACGGACCCGGCCACGGTGGTCGTCGTTCCCGACGTTTCAACCCGTCGAATACGGTGAGCGCTCGAATCCACAACAAAGAGGAACCCGTCCGGCGCCAAGGTAAGAGCAAGCGGAAGGCTAAAGCGGGCGCTTGGCCCGGTTCCATCCACCGTACCAGCGGCCGGCGTGGTTACCGTGCCGTCACCGGCTGCCGTTAGTACCTGCCAGCTTGCGGCCAACCGTCGGTTAGAGCCGATCGCTGATAGGCTTCGAACGCGCTTACCTAGGCCCTCCGTAACGAACAACTGACCGTCCCCGGTTCGAACGATTCCAGTGAGATCGTTAAATCGAGAACCGTCTCCCGTGCTGCCGTTCGCGAAACCGGCCGTGTTGGTTAGCCCCGCGATTGTGGATACCGTATAGGATGCGGCGGAGGCCGGATCTCCCAATGTGACACCGTTCGCGTCTTGTTCATCGAAGTCAGCCCGGAGCTCAATTCGCAGAACCGTGTTCTTTTGCACCACGTAAATCGTCTTGCCATCAGGCTCGCACGCGATACCCGTCGGACTTGTGAGCAGCGCGACATCACCTCGGCCGTCGGTGAATCCAGGGACTCCCGGTCTCCCGGCGATGGTCGTGACGTTTCCGGAAGCAGAGATTCGGCGGACGGCATGGTTATCTGCATCCGCAACGAAGATTGTTCCGTTTTCTGCACTGGTAATGCCAGACACCGATCGGAAAGCGGCCGAAGCAAGAGGTCCATCCGCGAAGCCAGGATCTGCCCCAGCAAAACCGCGGACGCGGACGTTCGTTGACCCACCGGGGTTCGTCGGTCCCGCGTTCGAAACCGCATCGGGCGGCGCGAGCAAGCTCGTACCCGCCTCGACCTCAACCGTAAAGCTGAACGCCGTGATTCCGCTCGGAACGATAAAGTCCCAGTTGCCTACGGCCGTTGCAACTCCGCTGGCGAGCGTAGCCGGAGTCGCAACCTCGATCACCGGGGTGCGGCCGTCGCCGCCCGGAACGTACGTCGTCGGATTAGCAAGTCGTGGCTTCTCGGCAGTGCTGATTCCACCAGTTGGGATATCAACCGGGAAGTTCGAGCCGGTCGAGACGATTCTGCGTAGCCGATTGTTGCCTTCATCGGCAATAAGTAGTTGACCGTTATCCGCAAAGTTAACTCCGGTCGGGCTGCTTAGGCGAACCAAGCTACCTTCTCCGTCCGTAAATCCTGCCGTTCCGTTCCCGGCAATGGTGGCAAAAAGCCAATTCGGTGCCGAACCCGGGGTTGAACCAGGCCTTAATTGCGCCTGTCGAATCCGGTGATTCCCGGTATCAGCCACGTACAAAGTTCCAAACCGCAACGCCACGTCTCGCGGCCCGGAGAATTGAACCAAATCACCAGTTCCATCCAGGAAGCCGAGGCTGCCCATGTTAACCGTCTGCCCCCCAGATATAACCCGAATGGAATTTGCGCCCGTATTCGCGATCGCCGTTATTGATCCTTGCGTTGCAATGCCCCGCGGATTGGTGAGGCCGGTGGCCAAAGTGTTCACTCCGGTACCGCTCGGGTTATTAACAAGGCTTCGGATCGATCGCGCCGTCCCCGCGCCGCTGTCGGTGGACACGAGGGAAATCGAATTCGAAGACTCGGAACTAAGCGCGAGACCCGACGGCGCGTTAAACGATGCCAGTGACAAACTTGAATTATCTGCCGTACCGGCTGATCCGCTCCCGGCAAATGTGTCAACGCTAAAAGTCGATAAGGAAACTCGCTTGATGCGGTGAGTTCCCGCTTCTGCGAAGAAGAGCGATTCCCTGTTCTCGAACAGTTTCGTGTAGACGAGGCCCCTCGGCTGACTCAAACCTGTAACAACCGTGGAGACCACCCCATTTTTCAATCGGCGAATGGTGCCGTCGTTTACGGTGAAGTAGATTGATCCGTTGTCGTCTGAGACAACCGCCTGCGGCGCTGCGAAACTTGATGAGCCGGCCGGGCCGTCTAAACCACCCGTCGTTCCATCACCCGCGATCGAAAGAATGTTGTGCAGTGGGCGAAGATCGGTGGCGACCGAAGTCACGTTCGCAAAGTTACGGAAATGTAATTTTAACGGGCCGACCATGGTTTCCTGGCTGCTGTTCTTAAGCGAAACGGTGAGGCGCCTTCGTCCCAAAGCTCCCTCGTTGATGAGGCTACTTGAGGAGAATTGGACCGAACTCCCGGCAAACACGGTCCGGCTCGACGGCTTCAGCTCGGTAATTCGAACGGCGCCGGTTTCGAGGTCGACATCGAAGCGTGCCGTTCCAGACTCCACGACGGCGGGAGGAACGGGCGGCTCATTTACGGCTAAGCCACCGCCATTCGAACCTCCGCATCCGGCCATGAAAACCGCCGCTGCGAGAGCAGAGGGGAAATGATAACGGGCTAAGTATCGCATTGTGGCCAGTATGCCACGACTAGTCGGCGAGCGCAACCTTCTTGGCTCCTTGTGGATCGAAGAAAACTACCGGCTCCCGGAGCCCGGATCCGTAGCCCACGCCATAGTTCGGCGCTGTGGGATGGGAACGGGTTTGACCCAGAACTTCGGGCACTAAAGAAGCCGACCTTTCGGTCGGCTTTTTAGATTTATACCGGGCAGCGCACCTATCTGACGAGACCCACGGGCCTGGTAGGTTCCGCCGGCGGGGAGCTTAACTTCTCGCCAAAGTTCGGCGCTGTGGGATTGGAACGGGTGTGACCTAGAACTTCGGGCACAAAAAAAGCCGACCTTTCGGTCGGCTTCTTAGATTTACATCGGGAAGAGAGCTTATCTGACGAGGCCGAATCGATCTCGTCCAAGTGGCCTGACTACTTCCACCGCCCCGACAAGCCGGAGCGGAGCTTAACTGCTCGCCAAAGTTCGGCACTGTGGGATGGGAACGGGTGTGACCCAGAATTTCGGGCACTAAAAAAGCCGACCTCTCGGTCGGCTTCTTAGATTTATACCGGGCAGCGCGCTTATCTGACGAGGCCCTACGGCCTGACTACTTCCGCCGCTGTGGAGCTTAACTGCCGTGTTCGGGATGGGAACGGGTGTGACCTCCACGCTATGGCCACCCGGAAATGGGTAGCGCTAAGTGCGCTTTGATAGTTGCACATGGTTTGATTAGAAGCATAATCGAAAACTCTTGGAGCGGAGCTTAATATCAAGCCCTCGGCCACTTAGTATCGCTCACCTTAGTACATTACTGCACTCACAGCCGCGACCTATCAAACCGGTAGTCTTCCGGGGGCCTTACTCTTTCGATGGGAAATCTTATCTTGAGGTGTGCTTGGCGCTTAGATGCTTTCAGCGCTTATCACTGCCCGACGTGGCTACCCAGCGTATGCGCCTGGCGGCACAACTGGTACACCAGAGGTCAGTTCATTCCGGTCCTCTCGTACTAAGAACGACTTCTCTCAAATTTCCTACGTGCGTAGTGGATAGGGACCGAACTGGCTCACGCCGTTCTGAACCCAGCTCGCGTGCCGCTTTAATCCGTGAACTCCGGAACCCTTGGGACCGTGTACAGCCCCAGGATGCGACGAGCCGACATCGAGGTGCCAAACCATGCCGTCGCTGTGAGCGCTCGGGCAAGATCAGCCTGTTATCCCCGGGGTAGCTTATATCCGATGAACCCTGACGTGCCCACGCACAATCAGAGGGTCACTTAGCTCGACTTTCGTCCCTGCTCGACCTGTGTGTCTCGCAGTCAATCGCACTATATACCTATACGCTCGACGGCTGGTTTCCAACCAGCCTGAGTGCAACTTTAGGCGCCTCCGTTACTTTTTGGGAGGCGACCGCCCCAGTCAAACTACCCGCCAGTCATTGTCTCCTCCCCCGATAAGGGGTTGGGTTAGTGAACCAGATGTAAAAGGGTGGTGTTCCATTGGTGCCGAAGCTCCCACCTACGCTCTACATCTACATCCAATTCACAATGACAGGGTGTAGTAAAGCTCCACGGGGTCTTTCCGTCCTACTACGCATAGCCCGCATCTTCACGGGCACTACAGTTTCACCGAGCTTCTCGTTGAGACAGTTCCCAAGTCGTTACGCCTTTCATGCGGGTCGGTATTTAGCCGACAAGGAATTTCGCTACCTTAGGACCGTTAGAGTTACGGCCGCCATTCACCAGGGCTTCGATTCAATGCTTCGCTTGCGCTGACATCTCCTGTTAACCTACTGGCATTGGGCAGGCGTCAGCCCCTATACATCGACTTTCGTCTTAGCAGAGACCTGTGTTTTTGGTAAACAGTCGCCTGGGATGCTTCGCTGCGGCCCCTTGCGGGGCACCCCTTATCCCGAAGTTACGGGGTTCATTTGCCTAGTTCCTTAACGAGAGTTCTCTCGAACGCCTTAGTCTCCTCGACTCACCTACCTGTGTCGGTTTACAGTACGGTCAAACGTGTCATTAACGCTGCGGGACTTTTCTCGGCCCTACGCAGTCTCAGTTCGTTCACCCCGAAGGGATCCCTTCCCCGGCCCGGCTCTTCTGAAAAGAACTCTTAACAAGTTCTAGAGTTTCGGCCTAGCCCGCAACTACCAACAGTGCGGGATGAGACTTTGTAAAACGTCCTCCCATGGCTGACACGCCTGGGTCCAGAATATCAACTGGATGTCCATCGGCTACGCCTTCTGGCCTCGCCTTAGGTACCGCCTAACCTCCGTCTGACGAACATAGCCGGAGAAACCTTAGGTTTTCGGCGTACAGGATTCTCACCTGTATTATCGCTACTCATTCCTGCATTCTCACTCGTGAGCGCTCCACCTGTGCTTCCGCTCAAGCTTCATTGCGAACACGACGCTCCCCTACCGCTCTTTCGAGCCCGAAGCTTCGGGAGTGGACTTTAGCCCCCTTACATTATCCGCGCAAGATCACATTCGGCCAGTAAGCTATTACGCACTTTTTAAAGGATGGCTGCTTCCAAGCCAACCTCCTGGCTGTTTACGCGATCTCACATCGTTTCACACTTAGTCCACGTTTAGGGCCCTTAGCTGTCGATCTGGATTGTTTTCCTTTTGTCCACGGATCTTATCACTCGCGGACTTACTGCCTGACTAATTTAATGGTATTCGGAGTTTGGTTGGGTTCGGTAAGCGGGTAAGCCCCCTAGCCCATTCAGTGCTCTACCCCCATTAAACAACGTCAAACGCTGCACCCAAATGCATTTCGGGGAGAACCAGCTATCTCTGCGTTCGATTGGCATTTCACCGGACTAACCACACCTCATCCCGAGACTTTTCAACGTCTATGAGTTCGGGCCTCCATGATGTGTTACCATCACTTCACCCTGGGCATGGCTAGATCACGCAGTTTCGGGTCTGCTAGTACTGACTTGACGCCTTATTCAGACTCGGTTTCCCTCCGCCTCCGCGACTCAATCGCTTAAGCTTGCCAATACTAACAACTCGCAGGATCATTCTGCAAAAGGTACGCCATCACACCTTAAATGGTGCTCTGACTGTTTGTGGGTTGTACGATTTCAGGTTCTATTTCACTCCCCTAACAGGGGTTCTTTTCACCTTTCCCTCACGGTACTGGATACACTATCGGTGACAAGTCGTATTTAGCCTTATCCAGTGGTCTGGACAGATTCACACGGGGTTCCACGTGCTCCGTGCTACTCAGGTACCACCTAAAGTTGTGTTGAATTTAGACGTACGGGGCTATCACCCACTATGGCCGAGCTTCCCAGCTCTGTTCCGCTATCCAACAACAATCCCCTTTTCTACCAACCTCGACACCAATTGACCCCAGCTATGAGATCAACTCGAATCGAGGGGGAAGGTAGTGGTGGCCCTACAACCCCGGCTAGTAAACTAACCGGTTTGGGCTCTTCCGCGTTCGCTCGCCGCTACTTACGGAATCTCTTCGATTTCTTTTCCTCAGCTTACTTAGATGTTTCAGTTCAGCTGGTTCCCTCTGCAAACCTATTTATTCAGTAGGCAGTGACGGGGCATTACCCCCGCCGGATTTCTCCATTCGGATATCGACGGATCAAAGCTTCTGTGCAGCTCCCCGTCGCGTTTCGCCGCTTGCGCGTCCTTCTTCGGCAACTTGTCCCTAGGCATTCGTCGTACACCCTCTGTAGCTTGTTCTTAAATTCTCTCGCTCTCAAGAGTGCTCGATTACACTTCTAATCAAACCGCTATGCAACTGTCAAAGTTCGCTTTTCGCTAGTCGTTTTGGCTTGTTTTGCCTCAGCGACAGTTGAATATGATACCGAAGCGGGGGGGCTATGTCAAGGGTCCGTTAAGGTTTTCTTGAAAATTGTCCAAATAGGTTCAAAACACCCCGCCAGAACGTATCTACTCTTTGCGCCCCAACCAAGCAAGCCTAACCTGCAGCCAGTCTGCACCCCTTGCACAAACCGGTTTACTCGGATATCATGGTCCCTATGAACCGTTTCGGGCTCGGGCTCCTCGGCCTTCTTCTCATTGCATTCCTTGGGGTTGCCACCCTTAACTGGCAAAAACCTGCACCGCAGACAAGAGCGGAGGCGGGAGAACGTGAAGAAGACCCCCGGGGCATCTTGGAGTTCCGCTACCGCTTCTGGAAGGATGAGAATGGGAACGTGCCCGAGGGTGCCTTCGCCCGCGCCGTACGGCAGATGGAGATCCTCGCCGAAGACTCCCCCAGCCGACGATTCATCCCGAACAAGTGGAACCAGCTCGGCCCCATCAACATTCCCGGTCGAACCCGTTGCGTAGTTCCCCACCCAGGCAAGCCGGGCGTTATGCTGCAAGCGACCGCCGGCGGAGGCATCTGGCGCACCGAAAACGACGGGAAGAACTGGACGGCCGTCCAGAACTTCAACATGAATCTCTCGGTGAGCTTCCTCGCCGCCGACCCGAATAACCCGAACTTCGTGCTGGCCGGAACCGGCGAGCCATTCGCGAACCTAGATGCGATTCGCGGGATCGGACTGTACTACTCCACGAATTTTGGAAAAACATGGACCCCAGTTCCTGTGACCGAGTTCATGGGAGACGTTGCCCAAATTCGGTATCGACTGGATGGCAAGGTATGGGTTGCGGCGGGACGAGGCGCGTTCCTCGCCGATTCGTGGAAGGGACCCTACGTCCGGCAAACGGGCACCGAGGTGTTCTACAGCATCGCAATGAATCCCGCCAAGGAAGACGAAGTCCTGATCGCAGGGAACTCGGGGGTTTACCGGCGGCGACTAGATACCGAGGCCTGGACCAAGATTGAAGCGGAAATTCCGGAAGGGCGAAAGTCCGTCGCTTGGGCAAACTCCAACACCGACTACGCCTACGTGCTGTGGGGAACGGAGTTCCTCCAAAACAAGGCCAAGGTGTTTCGTAGCAGCGACCGCGCGGAAACGTTCGCGCTTGTCTCCGGCGACAACCCACCAAACTCGGATTGGTACAGCAACTACCTTTGGATCAATCCCACGAATCCGTTCCACATCATGGCCTGCGGGGCCTACATGTATAACAGCCTCGACGGCGGCGCGAACTGGACCCTCGTCGCGAACGGCATGCACGCCGACGTCCACTACGTCGCGAACCGGCAAGACTTTGGGCTCTCGAGCCAAGTCTATGTCTGCACCGATGGCGGCCTTTACGGTGGGCAGACGCCGCTAGAGCCCGGCCAAGACCAGCCTTTCACCAGCCTTAACGCCATCATGGCCAGCACCCAGGTGTACGGCATCGCGGCCAACAGCAATACGAACAAGATTTACGCGGGAACCCAGGACAACGGGACCTTCCGGCTCGACGATAACGATTCGGTGGCGAAGTCAATCGGCGGCGGTGACGGCGGCTATGTAGCCATCAGCCCGTTCTTTCCGAAGGTCGTGATGTTCCAGACCCAGTATTTGGATCTGTATCTCAGCAAGGACAACGGCGCGACGGCGACCAAAATCACGACCGGCCTTGTCACGGGGCAGGGGAACCAGCCGTTCTTCTCGCCGATGGCGTTCGACGACGGGAATCAGAGTTACGCCTTCGTGATCGGAATGGACATCTACCGCTGCGCGAACATTCTTTCCATCCTTCCAACGTGGGCGGGAATGGGTGCGCCCGTCGCGCCGACCGCCATGGGCCTTGCCGTTCGCGATGCCAACGATGCCAATGTCCCGGATATCTGGATAGGTGGCGGAGACGGTCGCCTCTACACAACGAAAGATCGTTACAAGGCGACCCCGACCTGGACGGCGGTTGACAACAACACTCCCGCCAAAAATCCGCTTCCCGACCGCTCAATCAGTAGCATCACGGTTGGCAGAAACGACCCGAACACCGTCATTGTCACCTTCGGCGGGTTCGCAGCGGGCAACATCTGGGCCAGCCGAGATCGGGGCGCAACTTGGGCAAACATCTCAGGCGGTGGGTTCCCGTCGACACCGGTCTACTCGGTCTTTCAAGACCGAAACGACCCGAACTTTTTGCACGCGGCAACGGAAGTCGGCATCGTCTACAGCGTGAACTTCGGCCGATCTTGGGTTGTCGAGGCCAAGTACATGATCGGCGCGTGCGTCTGGCAGCTCACGTCCTACGGCAACCGACCCGAACTTGTGGCCGGAACTCACGGCCGCGGCATCTGGTCCACCATTCCGATCGCGCCGAAGTCCATCGCGCCGGAGGTGTTGGAAGACGAAGACACGAAGGCGATCATGACGGTCACGCTGACCGCCCCGGCGCCGGCCGACGGTGCCAACGTGAGCCTTTCGTCGGATAGCAGATCACTGCTCACGGTTCCCTCCCTCGTTACGGTTCCGCCCTTCCAGCGGTCGGTCTCGTTCTATGCTAAGACCGGCTCCGCCAGTGAAGTACGCACCGCCAACGTCACCGCGTTCTACTCCGGCTTAATCGCCACCCAACAGGTTCGAGTTCAACCGACACCGGGCATCCTGTCGTTCCTCGCGATTCCGGGGACCGTCATCGGGGGCGAACCTTCCTCCATTCGCCTGACGCTGGAGGCACCACCGCAGTTGAAGACGGCGGAATTCTTCACTCTCTTCAACGAGCCTTCTGCAGGCCGCATTGAGAACGGCGCGACCTTCCAGATTCGAAAAGGGACGTCCAGCCAGAGCCTGCCCATCACTACCTTCCCCGTTGCCAAGCGGACATTCGCCAAAATTTCCGTTCTCCAGCGGGGCACGTACCGTGAGGAAATCCTGACCATCTTGCCGCCTAGGGTCACCCAGTTTGGTTTGACCCCGTCGTCGGTGAAGGGCGGGTCGGCGACCACCGTGATGGGCAACGTCAGTCTGAGCCACCCGGCGCCGCCGGGCGGAATGGACGTGAAATTGGTGAGCTCCAACCCTGCGGTTGCCAAGGTCCAGCCCGCGGTCACCGTTTCGGGCGGCCAATATGGTGCCTCGTTCCCGGTCACTCACTTCCCCACCGGCACGCAAAAGAACGTGCAGATTACGGCCAGCACCGACTCGAACGCGATGAACACGCTGTTGACGGTAGAGGCTTCGGACCTGGAATCCATCACCCTTTCGGCTGCCGAAACCGAAGGCGGAGCCGGGTTCAAGATCACAGGCCGAGTCAGCCTCTTTGGCCCGGCAGGACCAAACGGCGCGCTTGTGTTGCTCTCGCAGTCTCCAGCCGGAATTCTGACGATTCCCAGTAGCGTCACGGTGATTCCAAACGCAACATCCGCAACGTTCAGCTTCTACGCAAAGTCGGTGCCGTTGACGACGTTCTGCAAAGTTTCGGCGAAGTACGGCGCCTCGACGCTGGATGCGGACTTCAAGGTCTGGCCGGCACTGGTGAAGTCGTTCGTGCTGAACCGAACCTCGGTGGTTGGCGGCGCGGCGGTCTCGGTGACGGGAACGGTGACGCTTGGCTCACCGGCATCGCCGGGAGGACAAATCGTGGAGTTCCTCAGCTTCGACGAGACGGCGGCGAAGCCGGCGGTGACCAGCATCACGATTCCAGCCGGACAGCGAGTTGGCTATGTCCGCATCAACCATTTCCGGGTTGGCGCGGCGCGCCAGGTTAGAATCCTGTCCTCGACCGGCCTCGGCCCCGACCGCGAGGCCATCCTCACGGTGAACCCGGGGTAAGGCGTCGCTTGGAGCGGCGTTAGCGCGATTAGCTTGCTGGCGGGGTGGAATCCGCCAGCAAGCCGGCCTGCACTTTTCGGTCCCAACGAAGTTCGTTGGAGTACATGCCGAGCCTGGCCCCCAGCACTCCCAAGATAAGGGCGAAGGGAGCCAGATAAAGTGCCAGTGCGATTGCGACAACTGATCCCATTACGGTGCAAGCGAAGACAAGCCAGAAGACGAGCGTAATCGCGAGGGAATGAAGCGTGTCGACCAGGCGAACATCGGCCCAGATGCCGAGGATCAAAGTCGAAATGTAGCCGAGCGCAAACGGCACCAACGCCAGCCTAAGTGCGCCAATAGGTGAGTAGCCGGGCCAACCATCTAACAAGAGGAACCAGCCTGTAAAGACGGTCGGGGCGCTGGTAAGAACTGCTGCGAGCCAGATCACGCGCTTGGGCACCGGGCGATACCGCCTCAGGTTGGCCGCATGGGCCAGCTTCAGTTCGTCGTCAGGCGGTTCGAGCAGCATGTTGTCACTCCCCAAAAACGACAGGCAATAGCCCGCCGCTTACCTTTCGGTCCCAGCGAATTCGATTGGCATACATGCCGAGGCGCGACCCGAGGAACCCCAGCCCGGCGACCAAAAGTAAAGCATCCTCAAATTCGTTTGGGCCGGTTCTCGCGTAAATGACAGCAAAGCCTGACAAGAGCGGGATGGCGAGGGCGTAAAGCGTTTCGTCAAAACGAACGTCGGCCCAGATGCCGAGGATTACAGTAGAAATATAGCCGATAGCGAATGGAGCAAATGCTTGCCAAAACAACGCTTCATGCGGATTATGAACCCAGGCCATATCTGTGAGCCCCATCGCGGCACCAATCGCAAAGACTCCATGCAGGACTCCAACGAGCAGAATCACCCTCTTGGGCACCGGGCGATACCGGGCCACGTTGGCCGCGTGGGCCGATTTCAGTTCGCTATCGGGCGGTTCTAGCAGCATGTTGTCACTCCCCAAAAACGACCGGCAACCTCCCGGCGCTAACCTTTCGGTCCCATCGAATTCGGTTGGCATACATGCCGAGTCGCGAACCTAGCATTCCCGTGCCGATGACGAAAGGAGAGAAGCAGAACAGTAGTCCCGTTCCGGTGCTTACTCCAAACCCGACGTAGGCGAAGGCGAGCCAAAAAAAGAGCGGGATGCCGAGGGCGTACTGGGTATCCGAAAAACGGACGTCGGCCCATATGCCCAGGATCACGGCAGAAAGATAGCCAAGAACAAAAGATAACAAGGGCACCAAAACCAAAATTTTATACTCATCACCCCACCCCTCCGCAAGGAGCATGTACCCGCCGAAAGTTGTGATCCCGCCGGATACCAACCCGGATAGCCAGATCAGCCGGGGCGGGACGACTTTGTGCCGCGCTAGATTGGCGCGGTGGGCCGAAGCCAACGAATCTTTCGCGATTTCCGGCTTCATCTGGGCCCCTCTTCAATAGGAGCGGGAAGCGAGCCACCAAGCACTTTTCGGTCCCAGCGGAGTTCGTTGGAGTACATGCCAAGTCTCGCCCCCAGAACTCCCAAGAGAACGGCGAAGGGAGCAATAAAAATTGACAGGACAGGTCCAATTACCGTGCAGGCGACGACAAGCCAGCAGAGGAGACTGATTGCGACGGCGTGCAGCGTATCGACAAAACGGACATCGGCCCAGATGCCAAGAATCACGGTGGAAAGCCAGCCAAGCGTGACCGGAATCAAGGCTAACAGCACAAACCCGCCAAGGGAGTAGCTTAGCCATCCCGGCTTCCACATCTCAAAGGTGGCAAGAGCGGTTGTTCCCGCCGAGAGCCCTGCCGCAAGCCAGATCAACCGGTGCGGCACCACCTTGTACCGCTGCATATTGGCGCGGTCGGCCGAAGCCAACGCATCTTCTGGTGACTTCGGCCGATTCATCGCGATTACATCAGGGCAGGATCGAGAGTCCGGCCTTGTTCCAGTCGTCCAGGAATCGCTTCAGGCCGGCCTCGGTAAGCGGGTGGCCGAAGAGCTGCTCGATGACCTTCAGCGGCATCGTCGAGACGTGCGCGCCGGCCTGAATCGCCTGCAAAACGTGCAACGGGTGCCGAACGCTGGCGACCAGCACCTGGCTCTCGAAGCCGTAGGTGTCGACCATCGTCACGGTATCGCGCACCGCTTCCATGCCATCGGTCGAAAGGTCATCGACCCGGCCAACGAAGTTCGAGATGTACGTCGCGCCGGCTTTGGCGGCCAAAAGCGCCTGGCCAACCGTGAACACGAGGGTCACGTTGGTGCGGATATCGCGCCGAGTGAGCTCGGAAACGAGTCGGATTCCCGGCTCGATGAGCGGAACCTTGACCACGATGTTCTCGGCCCAGGAGCTGACTTCCAGGGCTTCGGCAAGCATCGCGTCATAGTCAGTGGCAACGACCTCGGCGCTGATGTCACCGTTCGGAACGAGGCTGCAAATCTCCAGAACCGTTTCCTTGAACCCGCGACCGCTCTTTGCGATCAGGGTTGGGTTCGTCGTCACGCCATCGAGAATTCCCCATTCGGCGGCACGCGCCACTTCCTTCACGTCACCGGTATCCACAAAGAGTTTCATTTCATGCCAAGTTTACTGTACAGCACGAGGCGAACCGCGATGCAGATGAAAACGGTCCAAACTTGATCACCATGTAATGCTATCGCAATTTATTATCAATTTTGCAAGATTGTTTGATGGATGTACCGGAAAAAAGGTACATGCTTCGGACAGTAACTTACGCCTGAGAGGCGATCTGTAGATGACATCGTGCCTATACTAAGGGAAATCATGGACGCCACTGCGGCGCCCAACGGAACTGGGGAGGCCTTTGTTCCCGTCGGGACGTATAATTAGATATACCTTGATTTTGCCGTTAAACGTCAGGTAGGTTGGTTTTGGACGGGTGAGTACGATCTTCAAATGAAGATAGGCATCAACGGGGCCATTTTGGTCTCGAAGGATTTTTCCACCAACACCGGCACCGAGGAACTCGGACAAAAATGAAAACTCGCATTCTCACTCTGGCCCTCACGGCCATCGCTGCCTCTTCCCAGGCATCTTTCATCAGAATCACCCAAACCCTACCGGAATTCCGCAGCTGGAACCTAACCGAGTTCAGCCCGTTTACGGCCGATATTCCCGTTTACGGAACCTTTTCCTTAGATGAACGAGACGGAATCGCGAAACCCTTCCTCCCGGGGAACTACTTAAGTGATGAGTACTTGACCGCTTCGTTTATTGCACCAGAGACGGAGCCGAACGGCGGACGGGACGGCTTCGTTGGAGCGGGAGTTCGTACTGGCAGAATCGGCACCATTCGCATCAGCGTCCATCGACCAGAAATATTTCGTTACGAGGAATTCGCCTTAGTTGTTCACCCAGGAATCGCGGGCCGAGCCTGGGACGACGTAGATGGCGCCTCCCACCTTTGGGTACGCCACGTTCCATGGCAGCCAGGACCGCCGCCGGTGCCAGAACCGGCAAGCCTCGCCGTTCTTGGCGTCGGAGGGCTTGCCCTTCTTCGCCGCCGAAAGCGATAAACCCAAAATCGATGCCCTTGACGAGGTGACGATTCCGAAGGACGGGAAGCTCACCCTTTTCTCTGACCAATCCGGATCTTGGCTCCAATTTTGAAAATAGCAATGAAAACTCGCATTCTCATTCTGGCCCTCACGGCCATCGCTGCCTCTTCCCAGGCGGTGTACATCAATATCACCCAAACCCTGCCGGAGATCCGCAGCTGGAACTCAACCGAGTTCAGCCCGTGGACGGCCGAAATTCCCGTTTACGGCACCTTTTCCTTAGATGAACGAGACGGAATCGTGCAACCCGTCCTCCCGGGGAACTACGAATTTGATGAGTATTTCACTGCCTCGTTTATCGCACCGGAGACCGAGCCGAACGGCGGACGAGACGGCTTCGTTGGAGCGGGAGTTCGTACCGGCAGAATCGGCACGATTCTCCTCAGCGTCCATCGACCAGAAATATTTCGTTACGGGGACTACCCCTTAATTCTTCGCCCTGGAGACGGCCTAGACTGGGACCGTTATACTTATTCCACACAGCTTTGGGTACGCCACGTGCCATGGCAGCCAGGGCCGCCGCCGGTGCCGGAACCGGCGAGCCTCGCCGTTCTTGGCGTCGGAGCGCTTGCCCTTCTTCGCCGCCGAAAGCAATAAACCCAGCGAAAAACCCCTTGACCCCGGCTAACCTTTAGCCATGCCATCCATCGGTAGTCCGTTCGATACCATCGTCGCGCCGATCACGGGAGCCGGCCCGGCGGCGGTTGCGGCGGTGCGCATCAGCGGACCGGAGGCTTTCGCCATCGCGGCGAAGGTCTTTTCTCCGTTTGACGCGCCCGAGCCAATGCGGGCCCGGTACGGAAAGTTTTATCACGGCGACGACGGACTGGCGCTTCCGTTTGCCGCCGGACACAGCTACACCGGCGACGAAACGGTGGAGCTGTTTGTGCACGGCTCGCCGGTTTCCGTTCGTTTGCTCATAGAAGGTTGTCTTGCCGCCGGAGCACGGATGGCCGAGCCCGGCGAATTCACCCAGCGTGCGTTTTTGAACGGTCGCATCGATCTGGCGCAAGCCGAATCGGTCGCCGAGACCATCGCCGCCCAAAGCGAGGCGCACTTCCGCCGGGCGACGGAAAACCTTTCGGGCGCGCTCTCACGAGAGATTCGTGCATTGCGCGAGGCGGCACTGACCGAGCTTGCCCACCTGGAAGCCAGCGTGGACTTCAGCGAAGAGATCGGTGAATATGACCTTTCGCGGGCGAAGGACATGTTCTCGCAAGGCTATGGGGTGCTGGGCAGGCTCCTGGAATCCGCCCGCGGCTCGCGAATCTTGCGGAGCGGGTTCCGCGTGAGCCTGGCCGGGCGACCGAACGCCGGCAAGTCTTCCCTGCTGAACGCCTTGCTGCGCAGCGACCGGGCGATCGTCACCGAGATTCCGGGCACGACGCGGGATGTCATCCGCGAGGCGATTGAGATCGAGGGAGTTCAGGTCATCCTCTCGGATACGGCGGGCCTACGCGATACGGCAGACGCCGTCGAGGAAATCGGAATTTCAAGGACGGGCGAAGAAATCGCCTCCGCCGACTTAACCTTCTATTTGTACGACGGAAGCATCGGATGGACCCCGGAAGACGAGCGATGGTGCCCGACGGAAAGCGTTTGGCGGATCGCGACGAAGTGCGACCTCCCCACGTTCCAACCGACGGATGACCGCCGGCTTTCGACCGTTACCGGCGAAGGAATCCCGGCGATTCTGGCGGACCTTGCCCGCATGCTGGACGAACTGACCCCGCCGATTCTCATTACGGACCGGCATCGCGAGCACCTGATGGCCGCCGAGGGCTTCGCGCTGGAAGGACTTACGGTGTCTTGTTTGGTCACAACTCCGGACCTCGTTTCGGTTTGCCTGAACGAATACATCAACGCCCTTGGCAAAATTTCGGGGGAAACCAGCGGGGCGGACATGCTAAGCGAGATATTCTCGCGGTTCTGCCTGGGCAAGTAAAAGGTATCCTTCAAAAGTATTCAAATACACACGGGCTCGGTCGTGCCAAGGGGTCTCGCAAATGCGAGCATCGGCACGAAATTCAACCGCTCCCGGAGGAAAAACCCACAAGCACATGACAGAACTAAGCATGAAAGAGCTTTTGGAGTCGGGCGTCCACTTTGGACACCAAACCCGACGCTGGAACCCGAAGATGAAGCGCTATATCTATGGCGCGCGCAACGGCATTTACATCATCGACCTGCACCAGACCATTAAGCTGTTCGAAGATGCCCTCAACTACGTGAAGAAGATCGCCGAAGATGGCGGAACCGTTCTCTTCGTCGGCACCAAGAAGCAGGCCCAGGCCGCCATCAAGGAAGCTGCCGAGCGCAGCGGCCAGTACTACATCGCCGAGCGATGGCTTGGCGGAACGCTGACCAACTGGAAGACCATCCAGGGCCGCGTTAACCGACTGAAAGAGCTCGACCGAATGGACGCCGAGGGCTACCTCGACCGACTTCCGAAGAAAGAAGCCCTGAAGCGACGCCAAGAGCGCGACGAACTGAACCGATTCCTAGGCGGAATCCGCAACATGACCGCCATGCCGGCCCTCATGTTCGTGGTTGACCTCAACAAAGAGTCGATCGCGATTGCCGAAGCCAAGAAGCTGAAGATTCCCATCGTCGCCATCGTCGACACCAACTGCGACCCGGACCTCGTGGACGTGGTCATTCCGGGCAACGACGACGCGATCCGCGCGATCCGCTTGGTCACGCAGAAGATCAGCGACGTCATTCTGGAAGCCCGACCGCTCAGCGAGAGCATCACGGAAGGCATCACCGGAGACGCGGCCGTGATCGATGAGACCGACCCGAACCTCGACCAGGCGATTCCGGTCGACGACGAATTCCTCAAGGCCTTCGGAGCTACCGAGGAAGTGAAGAGCTAACCATGGCGAACTACACCGCAGCAGACGTAAAGAAACTTCGAGAAGAGACCGACGCGCCGATGATGGAGTGCAAAAGCGCGCTAGAAGAAGCCGATGGCGACTTCGCCCGGGCGAAGGAAATCCTTCGCGAAAAGGGCAAGGCGGCCGCCGGCAAGAAAGTTGGCCGTGCCACCGGAGCCGGCGTGGTTGCCTTCGCCGCCAGCGAAGACAACCTCACGCTTGCGGGCGTTGTGGTGGAAAGCGAAACTGACTTCGTTTCGGGGAACCCAAAGTTCATCGAAATGTCGCAGGGCGTTGCTGACTACGTGCTGGCAAACGGCGCGCCGGAAGGCAACCCGCAGGACGACCCGAAGCTGAAGGAATTGGCCGAGGAGATCGTAGCCCAGTTCCGCGAGAACGTCATCATCACGAAGGCGGTTCGCGTGACGTCCGATGCACCGGTGGCCTTCTACCTGCACCACAACCGCCAGAAGGGAGCCCTCGTGGTTTCCTCCGGCGAATTTGCGGGCACCGAAGCCATCCGAAAGGTCGCGGTTCACATCGTCTCGATTCCGCCGGAAGTCCTCTCGAAGGATCAGCTCTCGCAAGAGAAGCTGGCCGCCGAGCTTGAGATCGAGACCCAGCGTGCCCTTAACGAAGGCAAGCCGGAGAACGTCGCCAAGAACATCGCGCAAGGCCGCGTCAACAAGGAGTTCGTGAAGCGGATCGTGCTTCTTGAGCAGCCTTGGTACATCGAGCCGAGCAAGTCGGTCTCGACGTACCTCAGCGAGGAAGCAAAGGGAACCTCGGTTACCGCGTTCGACTACTTCAGCATCGGCGGCAACGCCCCGGTTGAGTAAGTCTGAATTGCCCCTCGACTTCGGGTCGAGGGGCTTTTTTGTGCCTGCCTATGCGGTCGGCTGTGGCCTTACGCGCCGGTAGAGATCGTCCACCCGCAGTGCGACCCCCGCTGCTGTGAATTCGTCTCCGGCAAGGAACACCTCGAGGAGCCAGCCCGAGCCGCTTCTCGTATAGCGTTCAATGCGGACGAGATCCTGCGAGACAAAAACGATTTCGGTAAGGCTGGGGATCGTGGCGTACTCGTCGAATTTCACGCCGCGGTCGTAGCTTTCGGTCGAGGGCGAAAGCACCTCGACCACCAGAACTGGGTTCAGCAGAGTGGTCTGGTTATCGGTAAATATTGGATCGCACGCGACCGAGACATCCGGATAAAAGTAATTTCCGCGCGGGTTGCGAACTCTCGTTTCCGATGAGAATCCTTCGCAAGAGGCCTCGGCGAGGCCGGTATGCAAGGCGCTGCCAACGGAAACAAGCAATCGGCTGTGATGCGCCGTGCCGCCCGACATCATCCGGACCTCGCCGTTAATGTACTCGTGACGAGTCTCGGCGACTTCCTCCCGCGCCAGATACTCCTCGACCGAAACGAACGGAACTGCGGCCACTTCCTGAATTATACGAACGAACCGCCCGAAACCAAACCTATTGCCGGCACCTCGACGAGGAAGATTGAATGAGGGCGACTCAGGCGGCGAGGCGAACGCGGGAGTAGAGGTCGTCCACCCGCAGTGCGACCCCCGCCGCCGTGAATTCGTCTCCACCAAAGAACACCTCGAGGAGCCAGCCCGAGCCGCTTCTTGTGTAGCGCTCTATGCGAACGAGATCCTGCGAGACGAAAACAATTTCAGTCAGGCTAGGGATCGTAGCGTACTCGTCGAATTTCACGCCACGGTCGTAGCTTTCGGTCGAGGGCGAAAGCACCTCGACCACCAGAACTGGGTTCAGCAAAGTCGTCTGGTTGTCCGCGTAAATCGGCCCACAAGCGACCGAAACATCCGGATAGAAGTAGTTTCCGAGCGGATTTCGAATCCGCATATCGCTTGAATAGGCAGTGCAAGACGCCTCCGTAAGGCCAGACTGAACTTTCCCGGAAATGTTGACGCTCAGGATGCTGTGGTTAGCCGTGCCGCCCGACATCATCCGGACCTCGCCCTTAATGTACTCGTGACGAGTCTCGGCTACTTCCTCCCGCGCCAGATACTCCTCCACCGAAACGAACGGAACCACCGCCATGATCAAAGTATACGAACAAAACGGCCCAAAGCAGGGCAACCGCTAATGGCTTCAACCGGTAACATCACGTCATGATCTTGGAGGCCGAAGGCGTCGCGGAGCTGCGGAGTTTTTGCGAGCGGGCGCGCGACCTCCGGGGCAGTTCGGCTCCCATCAAGCCTGCCCATCGTATCAAATTTCACTGGCCGCCGCATCCGGTTTCCTATTCCTACAACGTTCACGTGAGCGACTGGACCGGCCAGGCGCGCTTTGAAGCCTACGGCGAGACCTTCGCTGTCGAGGTAGCCCGCACTCCGTTTGGCGTGTTCGGTCGGTGCCAAACCATCTGGCACGAAGACCGTGGCGACAGCATTGAGGACATGCTGGCGAACCTGCGCAAAAGCTCCGAAGTCCTGTTCCGCCGCCAGCTCACGATCAACCACACGCTGGAGCGACCGGGCCGATTCATCGGCCATATCTCGGAGCTGCCCTCTCTCGATCTGCTGAAGCTGACCTACTGCGAGGATCGCGACGTGGCGCACGAAGCCCGCACCGCCATCGAGGCGCACGCCAGCGAGCCGTTTTGGTTGCCGCTGTTTATCGCTGTTTTGCGCGACGAGCTCCACCCGTTCCGACGCATCGCGCAGTGGTGCGTCTTGGACCTGTTTGAAGCCTTGCCAACTTTCGTGCGGGACACCGAGCGCGAAGCCGAGGCCGTCGCCGCCATCAAAGCCCTCATTTGGGACGCGCCCGACGACTACGCCCGGACCATCTACAAGGCCGGCGTCGTGCTTGGCGGGCACATTCCCGACCCGTTCGGTGCCGTCGCGTTGATCGAGTGCCTCGACGCGCCAAGCCGAATCGGAAGGCGCAGCGCCATCCACGGGCTATTCCATGTGGTGGAATGGATGCCGGAGATGTCGGAAACCGTGGTCTCCGCCCTCAGGCTGAGCGCCCAGACCGACCCGGAGCCGATTCTTCGCGACTTCGCCGCCGCCATGGCAAACGACATCGAAGCCGGCGAAACCGATCACGTTGTTGAACCTGTGTTTCCTGAAGAGAACTGACGATGCTGCCGATCATCCTCTCACTCCTGCCCGTTCCGCAATCGCCTTCGCCGAAGGATGCGTTGACCGCGATTTTGAACCGCGCTTCCATGCAGGGCGCTATCATTTCTGCAATCGTGACCGACCTCCAGGGGCGGGTCATTTTCGAACAGAACTCGAGCACCCGGGTGATGCCCGCCAGCAACCAAAAGCTGCTCGCGGCCGCCTTCGCGTTGTGTCAGGTTGGGCCAGAAGCACGACCGCAGACCCGGTTTTGGAAGCTTGACGATCGGCTCATCATCGACTCGCCCGGCGATCCACTGATGCGGTCGGCGCTCCTGATCGACGCTTCCGAGAAGCTGAACCTGCCGCCGAACTTCCCGGTATACGTTCGCGAAGCCTATTCCCCCGGCATCCCAGATTCCTGGGAGCAAGACGACCTGATCTTCACCTACGCCTCGCCGGTTTCCGCGTTCACTGTGGACCGAGGCACCACCGAACTCTGGAACGAGAACGGTCGGTACCGATTCCGTCCCCGATCGTACGACCTCCGCACCCAGCGGATGCGACCGGGCACGACCAATCTCGCGTATGATCCGGCCGGCCGCCGAGTTTGGGTTGCGGGCGATCTCCCGCTGAAACGTGAAAGACTGGCTGCTTTCCCGCTGCCGAAGCCGAACGTTGCGGCCGCTTCTTACTTTGGCAAATATGCCGACGTGGCCGAGGAGCTTCCGGCCACCAAGCCCACCCTGATCATCTCGGGTCGCCCGATGAAAGACGTGCTGGCAGAATGCCTGCCGAGCAGTGACAACAACATCGCCGAGAATCTTCTGCTGATGGGGGCCGACCACTCGGGCCCGCTTGGCGCCAATCCCTATGCCGCCGCCCGAAAGCGCATGACGGCGTTTCTTGAGGACGAGGTCGGCGTGCCGAAAGGCGATCTCCGCGTCTACGACGGGAGCGGCCTCAGTCGGCACAACCTAGTGACCACGCGCGCCGTGGCAAAGTTGCTGGCCTGGATGGAGTTGCCCACGTTCCAGGATGTTTGGCGGAAGTCGCTCGTAACGCCCCGGCTCGGTACGCTGTCGTCGCGGCTTGACGGCGTTGGCTTCGCGGGGAAAACCGGCTCGCTCGATATGGTCGCCGCGCTATCTGGCTATTTGCGAACCGACAGCGGCAATGAAGTGATCGTCAGCGTGATCGCAAACCACTATCTGTGCCCGAACGCCGAAGCCCGCACCGTGCTGGACGACTTCGTTCGAGCAAGCCAAAAGCTCCGACCTTAGGCAGCGTTTCGCGCCGCTTCGGCAACCAACACTGCGTCCAGCGATCGAATCGCGACCTCGAGGTGCTTCTCTTCCGGCTCGCGAGTGGTCAGGTACTGGCTCATCAGGCCCGGATACAACAGGGTGTTGACGAAAGTCGTGTGCCGAAACTTCCCTGCCGCCCGGATGATCTCGTACGCGATGCCGCTGATGAGCGGCAGAATGCAGAGTTCCAGGAGGAACCGAATGAAAGCGTTCCCGAACACGCCGAAAACCTGGCCAAGCGGATATCGCGGGACGAAGGTGAAGATGATGAAGCTCACCATGAGGACCACGATGGCAAAGCTCGTCCCGCACCGCGGGTGCAACCGAGTCTGATTTCCCACCGATTCAATTGTCTGGGGCTCGTTTGCCTCCAGCGCGTTGATGGCCTTGTGCTCGGCGCCGTGATACTTGAAGACCTCTTTGATGTCGGGCAAATGGCCGATTCCCCAGATGTAGCCGAGGAAGAAAACCACCTTGATGACTTCGGTGACGAGGTTGATACCCGTGCTGCCGACGTTCAACTGCTCCAGCGGCTGGGCGATGAGGTTTGGCAAGAGCTGGAAAATAAAGATTCCGAAGCCCAAGGAAACGATCATCGTTCCGCCAACGGCGGCATCCTGGATTCGCTTCTCTTTCTTGGTGACTTCCTTAATAACGGTGCCGCCCGGTTGCTTGGTCGGGTCGACCTGCACGTTCGTTGCGAAGCGCATCGCCTTGATGCCCAACGCGATCGTATCGAGCAGCGCCAGCGATCCTCGCAACAACGGAAGCTTCAGCCATTTTTGGCGACCGATCCACGTCTTCTCGACGGACTCGGTTTGGACCACGATCTCCCCGTTCGGCGCGCGGCAGGCAACGGCAAAGAAATTCGGAGAGCGCATCATTACGCCTTCGATAACCGCTTGCCCGCCATATTGAAGATATTCACCCTGGGGCACGATTCGAAGTATACAACCCCACCCATTTTCTGCCCCGACGGAAAAAAGATCACGAAACACCGCACAAATACGGAGCAATCGCGTCTAACATATCAATCGCATAGCGCGAAAGGAGGGCTCGATGAAAAATGGGAATTCCCCAGATGGATTAAAGCTCACCGAGGACGAAGCGTATGCGCTTTTAGGATTGTGTCTCACAAGTCCGACAAAGCTCGACGCGACGTCCGAGAAAGCACTGAGAAAGCTCGCTGGATACTGCAAAAAGCAAAGCAATCATTCTGATCCTATCGTTAGCCGAAGCACTGACGAGCCGATTCTCAGTCGTGAGCTCAGCCGATTCGGGGTTTAATCCCCCGGCCGGCAAACGACCATGGCCCGGCGGCTTGCCGCTGGGACCATAATCCCACATGGTCTCCCGCTCCGAGTTGCTTGTCGCCCTCGAAAGTCTTGCTCCCAAACGATTTGCGTTTTCCGGCGACCCGGTTGGCCTGCAACTTGCCGCCCTAGAACGGCCCATTCAGAACGTCGTCGTGGCGCTCGACCACTCGATGGAAGCCGCCCAATATGCCGTTGAGCAGGGCGCCGAAGTACTTCTCACCCATCACCCGCTTTTTTACCGGGGAACCCACTCGGTGACCGATTCCACCCATGACGGCCGGGTTGCCGCGTTTTTGTTGGGCAACCAGATCTCCCATGTCTCGGCGCACACCAATTGGGACTCCGCGCAGGGAGGCATCAACGACGCCCTGGCGGCGATCCTTGGGCTTCAGCAGGTAGCGTCTTTTGGCATGGCCGCGATGGTGCCGATGCGCAAGGTCACGTTTTTCGCTCCGGAGGAATCCGTCGAAGAGTTGATCCACCTGGTGACCGGCAGCGGAAAAGCCGGCCGAATTGGGCATTACTTCGACTGCGCGTTTGTCGCTCGCGGCGAGGGCCACTTCCGTGCCGAAGCGCTGGCGGAACCCTACGTCGGCCTGCCCAATGCGTCGAACGTGATTCCCGAGTCGCGGGTGGAGATCGTCTGCCCCGCCGAGTTTTGTGTGTCGCTAGTGGGGCAGCTCCGCGAAGCGCACCCTTACGAGACTCCCGCCATCGACGTCGTGGTTCTGGAAGATTGCGCAGAGCAACCTGCCGGGCGCATCGGCCACCTTGCCGAGCCGATGAACCTCTCCGAGTTTGCCGCCTTCATCGACGAACGGCTCGATACGCGAGCCCTCGTTTGGGGCAAGCCCAGCCGCAATGTTTCGAAAGTGGCCGTGGTCGGCGGGGCGGCGGATGGAGACTGGGAGAACGCGCTGCGCGAGGAAGCGGATGTGTTTGTTACCGGCGAGGTCCGGCATCACATCGCACTGGAGGCCAGCGAAGCCGGGATGGGGATCGTCGCCGCCGGGCACTTCGCCACCGAGCATCCCGGCTGCGCAGTACTGCGGGACCGGCTTGCCGCCGCGCTGCCGGAGGTTGCGTTCCACCTGTTCACCCCGCCTCCGGGCCGCGGTGCCCGCCCGCTTGATTAGTGTGACCGGCGCGGAAGACGAATCCAATTAACCCTAGAGATTGCCGTACAGCAAAACTCTATAATATTTTGGAGTTACCCCAACATATTTGATTTTGAGAAACAATCGGTAGCGGAAAGGTGCATCCGAGTTGTGCTTTGGCCACACGGTTACCTCAGTATCGCATCCATCGTAACCTCGGTCGAATCCTTGGTAATCGGTATTGATCCTAGCCAAGAGTCCACTTTCGATGGCTTCTCTTTTCACCGCATCCGGGGAAAGCGATCTGCGGAGGATCTCCTCGCCTCGAGCGCGGAGTTCTCGCTTGGCAACTTCCGCCTGCTCTGGATAGATGACCAGAATTTGGAGCAACCAAAACGCCAGAAGCAGAACGGCGATTCCAGCGACGACCCACACCAGCTTCTTCATCCTCTCCTATCTTAACTTGCCAGTCCATGGGATTTTGGTATCTCGGACCATTAGCTGTTCGTCGGCGACGCGAACGCAGAAGGCGTATGTACGCCGTCAGTCAATTTTATGGCCATTCTTTCGCCCTCGCTCCGCGACTCTCGCAAGTAGGATTTTCTCGGTGCCATCGAATTTGTAACCCAGATTGTTATATAAAACCACTGCGAAGCCAATAGCCAACCGTAGAGCAACCGGCCAATCAGCCAGTGGAACAGCCCGATGATGCAGATGATCGGAGGAATCACTTTTATCCCAGTCTGCCCGCGCCGTCGTAGCAAGTAGTCCCCGAGAACGAGAAGAAGGCTTGCGATTAGAAGAATCATCTTAAAATCTGACGTCCCGTCGACGCGGCATAAGTCTCAATGGAAGATCCAGTTTTCGTCGTTAGCCACCACCTTCTTTCCGGCGATGAAAAGGTCGACTTTTACCAACTTACCGTCAAGCCTGACTTCCGGGCTAAAGTTGAGAATTTTTGCTTCAAGCATTCGCAAGGTTAGATGCGTCGGGGAATCCCATCGGATCATCGGCTGTCCTTTGTCTTCCGACATCGGATCCGCGCGCAAGATTACATTTCCTTCCCGCGTCGGGGCGCCTTTCTTCCAAAGGTAGACGGCGTGACTTCCCTCGCCTAGTGCCCCATTGTCTCCCTCCGTAACGAAGCCAGCTTGAAATTTCCCATCTGGAGAGTCAATCCGCGGTTCGTACTCCGCTAAATCGCCCGGTCCACAGCCGGCGGCTGTCAAGCAGGCAATAAGGACGAACGAGATCCCGGCACGTCGTTTGATTGGTAGCTGAATTGCCTTCACTTGCTCTGGGACTTACGTTACCGGACGGCGCACGAAATCCACCGGCCGGTCCCAGTTCTTGTCCGACGGACACTGACCGATTTCCTACCCCGCCTCGACTAGAACCGCATGGGTCTGGCCGTTCAATTAATGTCAACGAGGAGTATGCTCAACTCCCTGCATTGGCAGAAATCTATGAGCCGAACACGGCCCTGAAGCTAGATGATCCGTCTTACTGACGTCTAACCTCCGGCTCGCCCAAAAGAGAAGCCGGAGCGAAGAACGACTCGAAAATGGCCTCGAGCATCCGGTACTGGTGTTGCCGGTAGTAATCCTTCGGTTCCGACAGGAACAAGAGGCCCTCTTCGAGAACCAGCAGGATCGATTCTGCGCTGCTCAACAGCTGCGGAAGCCTCGTGAGCATCTCAATCCAGCCGACCATGAAGATTGGGAGTTCACTTCGGATGCTCTTGGTAGACAGCAGGACTTCAGTGGCCGACAACACTTGCCCCGAAAGAACATAGTCGTAACTGCCGTCGCCGGTTGCGATCAGTCTTTGTCCGCGGTTTCGCGGGACCATATAGTGCTTCGTTTCACCCATTACCGTTCCAAATACGGTTACCATGGCGTCTACGCTGGGAGCCTCGCTCAACTGAACGACCTCGATCGGAAGCGAATCCAACAAGGAGCGAAAACCCGAAGACTCGTCCCCGGTGCGGGCATAGAAGATCATTGCCATCGAGACACTCTTGGCTCCACGCTTTCAACCCCGTCGGCCAACGGTCATAACAGAATCTTGCGCTGTGGTGACCAAGCTATTCCTCGGGCGGTAGCGAAGTATAAACCGTCCGCTCGTTGTGCTCCCTGGGAAACTCGCCGCTGGCGACTCGGCGCGTCTTTAGGTACCGGTTACGATACACGAGCACCGCATCATAGGAGGCATCCGCGTCGCCGCCCTCCATCGTGACAATAATGTTGCCATTCTTTCGGTACGCGTGGACCCGGTTCACGTTCGAAAGGTCCGCGTAGGCCGAGCGAAAAGTGGTGCACGTGCGGCCGTCGACAATCACCGTGATTCGTCGAACGATGAGCGGGACCGTGTCACCATCGGTCCCCCAGCGGTCGTTTTCATCCGGCGCCGACCTCGGCCGGACCTGCTCGACCCGCACGCCAATGCCGTTCTTGCGAAACGTCACGTCGTAGCCCTTTGGCCCCCAGCCAATGAGTACCGTCGAGATGAAGATGCCAAGCATTGCTCTCACATTATCGTCTGGTTTACTGACGCAGAACGACGTGGAACTGCTTTCCGATTTGGCGTACCGCAAACAACGTATCCGGTTCCTTGGTGTCAAACCCGAGGTGAAACTTGCCGACCGGCACCAGATTCCGCCGAACCTCGAACCCGGTAAGCCAAGACGGTAATTTTGCGGTGTACTTAGCCGCAACCCAAAGCGAGCTCCGACGGTTTGTGGAAGTTACCCAGACGGGAGAGCTCGTCTGGTTTTCAAACTTTAGCGTGATCATTCTGCTGTAGCTGAATCTTGACAGTCTGATTTTGCGGAGGGCCTGTTCGAGCGCGACGACATCGACCGTGCCGTAAACGGTGCCCAGCTTTGCAAATCCCAGGCGGTCGACCAGCAGCCACCGGCCTTCGACGCAGGCTGCCATGCGGACCGAATCTAGCCCGTACGCCGAAATGTTGCCTGCCTGAAACGTCGCGACAACTTCTTGCCAAATTTTGGCAAGGTCTGGGCAGACGGCCGCGTTCTTCTTGGCCTCTGCCGCCGGGTACGCGCGAAACTCATAAATGTTGTCATCGAACGGGTGCTTGTAAAGACGCGCCTCCGGATAAATAACGGAGATCAAGGCCAGGGCGGCTAGCATCGAGTTTGGCTCTCCCATCGGCAAGGCGGGCCGGTTCGAATTAGTATTCCGGCCAAGATCGAACCAGAAAGTAAGAACGTAACGTTTCCAGACTCTTGCACCAGGCGGTCGGGGACGGCATCGCCGATGGAGATCAGCGCGCCAGACCGGTGCAAGGATGCGGAGACTTCAGAATTCGCAGGCGAGTTTCGCAAGCGCAGCGACCCCGTGCTTCGAGGCAGCGTCGCGAAGTCACAATCTGCTTCCGTGATTCGGGCGTAGTGGCACTCGACCGGGACAATGCGCCGACCCGCGTCCATCTCGATCCACAGGCTCGCCTTTTCGCCCGCCAGGCATACGCGCTCGGCAATCTTTCCCGGCACCGAATAGCTGATGAGACCGTTCCGCTTCTCCCACACGACCATATCGGGCACAACTTCCCCACTGACTTCCAGGCGCTGCACTTCAATCTCGATCATATGGATTACTTGTCTAATTGCACTCGAAGTTCAATGCGTATCCGATTGTTCTTATGATCGTACAAGAAGTTGCGGAAAAAGTAAACCTGGCCATCGACCATGGAGATTTTCAGCTTCCAGGGCTCGCCAACGACCTTCATTTTCACCATGTGCCTTCCGGTGAAAACCGTCTCAGGAGATTTGCCCGGGCAGGCTACCGCCAAACTCGTTTCGTAGGAGCTATTCGCGCCCCCACCTCGCTCCATTTCTTTGACAACGCAATCGCCAAGCTTCGCAACGGTGCCGCGGTCCTCATCTGTGCCACAGCCGATGAATATGAATGGGATCCAGATAAGCCATCGCCTCACTTCTGTCCTCCTTCTTCGACATTGGCGCGCCCCATAAATCGCGCAAAGACCTTCCCTTCCGAGATCGAAACCACCGGATTCTGCATCAGCCATTCGCCTTTCGGAGCGGCCACAAACACTTCGCGCGCCCCGCTCCATCCTATCTTGATATCCCGCTCGGGCTTTTCGGTATGAATCGCAATGGTAGCCAATATCGATTCCCGTCCAGGATCGCGAACCGTGACGGTGTAGGTGTCCGAGGCGAGCGCCCCGCCGCCATTTCGGTACAGCACCGCGACCAGGTTCACATTCGATGACCGGGCAACGAGGACCGGGACCCCGAACTTCGGCGCAGGCGGAGGGTAACAACCCGTCCCAAAACCAGCCAGGAATAGCAGGGGCAAATGCCGAAGGCGCCCCGGGCCGATCCGGTGGCGCCACGCCCGGGCAACGTTATTCAACCTCATGCCCGTGCTGTCGTGCCTGCTCCGCGACTTTCGCCATTAGGATTTTCTCAGTGCCATCAATTTTATGTGCGAAAACGTTGTACAAGATCGCAACTACTCCGATAGCCACACGAAGCGGCGTGGGCCAGTCGCTTAGCTGAAACAACCCGATGATGCACAGAACCGGAGGGATCACCAAGATAGGCGAACTTCCGTTACGTCGGTAAAAGTAGTTCCCAATCTCGAACAAGCAGGTGATGATTAGCAATGCCATTTTCTGGACCTCTCTCTCGTCCCTCCAGACGCCTGCGCGGTGGTGTTCCCCACCCTAATAGTCAACTCGGTCGAGACCGTTTCCTCCTGCCGAGCAAGCCGCCATCCACCAGATTCTTTTCATTTAGGTTTTCCAGACTGCCATTTCAAGCCATCCGTGCGACGCCCCGGACCGAAGACCCGCTAGACGAGGTATGCGTGGAAGATCACCAGGTATCTCACCGCAACATTTCTCTTATAGGTTACTATATAAAAGATACTGTACGACCCAAAATTCTTCGAGTTGTGCTTCGGGTAGATGGTTACTTCCACGTTTTCGGGCTTTTTGCCCGAGGAGACAGCGGCCGATTCCGGCCAGATCCTCGTCAGCAACCCCTGCCGCCCGGCCTCGTTCCGGAGTTCATCCGCCGAGAGTTCGCCGGCCATTGCCCGTTCCGCTAGGTCCGTGAGTTGCTGCCGATCCCGCAGCTCCCGTAGGGCCGTCGCCACCGTGCTTACGTAAACCGAACCAAAAGCTAGTATCAAAACTCCGACCAAGGCGAGGATGATAGGCACGGGCCGCTTCGCGCCTGGGTGCGTTCGGAGCCCTGCGGAATATCGAGTCACAGTGAAGTTGCCCTCGCGCTCTTCAGCCGCCCGCACCAGCGAATGATCTCGCCGATCGCAAATACTATGATAATCCCAAGTACGGCAAGCAAGAATTCAAAGATCGTCGTTGGGAGCGAGTCGATGAGCGCGAGCAAATACTTTCGGGACGCATCCGGGAGACCTTCGAGGTCTTTGCCCCGGACCCAAATCCAGACTTTTAGTAGTACAAATGCTACGCCGAGAATCGCCCATGCGCCTGTGCGTTCGACTTTTGACTGCCTGATGATGGCGTACAAGATCACAAACCAAGAAACATTGGCCACTTGCTGACTCACGAGCACGCCGCCTCGGGTCCAGTCGATTCCGAGTTCGCGCCCGTAAGTGTAGAGACTTAAGTGGTCTTCGACAAGGTAAGCAGTTATCACTGCCCAAGCAACCCCCAACGCCACGACGCGGCGCGACAAAACGAACGCATTCGTCGGGTTCGCCGTCGGTTCCGGCGACGCCGCGTCGCTCAATTGTTCTATCGACACCGATATGAATTATGAACGCGTTTTGACGTTAACTATGGCAAATAGATCAATGAAGTGTCACGCAAACACCTCCCGAAGCCAGACCAGCTTGGCGATGAAGATGCATCCGAGCCCACTCGTCTCCCTACCAACATCCAAGCGCAGGTGCCGCTTCCGATCCCAGACGTGGAACCAGGCTTGCCCAACGTCCGCCGCGCTTGGCATGTAGTTGGGCAGGCGACCCTTGTCGAGTACGAAAAGATCGCCCGTTGGCCGGAAGCCGTCCGAGTAGAACACGTGCAAATCCCTCCCAAGGTGCTCCGACGCGAGCCGTAGAGCCGAGGCATCGACCACCTTCGCCGCCCCCTTCGAAGAGATCATCGCCTCATGCGCGTAGTCGAGCCTCTTCGGGAAAAGGTCACCATGGTCAACCGACCATTCGCCGCGAGGCAAGTGATCGAGCGGAGTCTTTGGGGAAAACGAAATGCTAGGAGTACCCGAGGGCCCGACATTGTCAAATTCGCGGGTGGATCTGAGATCATGCAGATATCCGTAGAACCCCTCGCGAAGGCCAGCCGGCGAGGAGGAAAACGTAAGTCGCCAGGTCAACTCGTCATCAAAAATGCAGACCTTATCCTCCGCGAGATCCACCACCGAAAGCACGACTTTTTGAAGGTGCGCCGCCTGAATTCGAAATCCAGGCTCCGAATTCTTACTTGTGTGATTGAACACAGACAAAAACCTGAACTCGTTTATGTCGGCAAGCAATTGAGGGACGGTTCGTATGACGAAGTCGGGCTCATCCAAGCACTCGAAGCTGACAAGACAAGTTGGCTCTGGGTTTTTGGGCCAAAGCGTTTCCGGCAGCGGCTCGATCACGGAAAGGATCGGAACCTGCGGAAACGCCGCCCGAACTCGGTCTTGCAGGGATGTCATGATAGCCTTAAGTCGCAGTCAGGCTTACCGATGGCCGCCCTCGAGGGCCGACTCTCTACCGTCGTCTTTCTTCGGCTTCGGTGGTCTGGGGGTTTCGATCAGCCTAACCCGGATCTGGTCGAGGTTCCCCTTCTTCCGCACCCACGCTGTATTTTTGTAATTGAAGATTTCCGCCGATTCGTAGATCACGTTCAGCTGATTGCCCTCCAAGCGAAGCACCGGTAGGCCGTCGAACCCATCTGCCGTAATCCGCTGGAAAGTGCCGACGTCGACCCAGTCTTCTTGGTCGTAACCGCGAACCTTGAGAATGAAGGTTGCCGCCACCGTTGCGTGGGTCGGACGCTCGAACCAGGCGACGATCCCGCCGTTTGCGCGAACTTCCGTACCCGCGATGATGGTCTCCTCGGCTGGTTCATCACACCCCACCGCCGCGACAACGCACGCCACAAAAACCGCCCCGATTGCCCGCTTCATTTCCATTACAGAATAGCTGCGCCCGAACCCGCCGTGCGCTTCGTTCCCCGTCCAGATGCCAGACCCATCCACGATGTTCCTAAACGCGTCTTAGCGAAGCCTCGCCAGCGACCCCGCCCGCGCCAATCGTGGCTGCCGAGATGAGAACGGAACCGAATGATCCGCCAAATCCTTCCGCTCCGCAGTAGTAAACAGAGCAAGAGTGTGACGACAAAATCACCTTCGGATAAAAGCCTACGATCACCATTTCATACCGGACCATTGCAGGGTGGCAATCATGGCCCGGTAACCGTAGACCTTTTCACCCGTGTCTTTTGCCTTGCGAACAACATTGCAGCTATCTGACCAGTCTCGGTCCTGTATGATATATTCAGCGCAACAGTAGTACATCGCCTCAAGATAAAATACTTCATCCAATTCATGCCCGCCATGAAACTCAGGCTCCGGGCCAGGTTCCACCAATTTGCAGGTCGCTTCGACCATTCGAAACTCGCCGATAGCCCAATCGGGTTGACGCTTCTGGAAACCCGCCGACAGTATCACCACGTGACGGCTCCTCTGCTCGAACTCGCACTCGGACTCCGGGCCGAGGCGGATGACGCGGCCTACCAGTTGCTCAAACAAGTTCATCGGATCGATATCGGCCTCGGAAGCTTCACTGGAGGAAGAAGAATGATGTGTTTACCAGGACCATCCTTGAAGAACAGTTCCTTCCTTCTAACGAACCCGGGGAACCCTTCTACCTCGGAAGCAGGCCGGTCGAATCGGTTTGGTACCCAAACCCGCCGCCTTGCGCTTCTTGCCATGCCGACAATTCTACGGATTCGTCATGATGATCACTTTCACTGGCTTTCCTTTCTCGTATGTGATGTGACCGCGGTTGAACGGAGCACCAAAAAAGTTCAACCCTGGCAATGGCTGCCGCGACTCAACAAGTAAGGTCGTTTGCCGCGAATCGTCCGTCGGTAGCTTCGTTGTTTTATAGCCATAGGATTTCGCGTAGCTCGCTGCCTCCTCCATGGTCGACTCACTATCCAAGATAACAAGACAAATCCGCCGCACGACGCGTTCATCCCACAGCCATCCGATGATGATCGATTGCCGGATGTAATGCAGAAATAATACAGACAATGCAATTACCGCGAATCCAATCCCTATCGCCCGCCGAAGTTTGTTACGTTCCATCCCAGAGTCCATCGTACGCCCGGGATCGGGTTAGCGGCAAGGACTTCCGAAGTGCATCCACGGTGTCGTCAGCCACTTGTTCCAGCGGCGACGGCCGGCGTCCAACCGTCACGGCACGCCCAATAATTATCTCGAAATGCTTGCAGGCGTCGGATATACAACGCCCGGCCGGCTCATCGCGGTAGACTGGCATGGATGACGAAGAGTGTGGCGTAGTCAATCTTTATCTCTTCTACAAGCGGCGGCAGACCGTTGGGCAACGAGTAGATAACCAAGCCTCGGTCGCTGTTCCACCTCATCACCGGGTCTTCGGCATTGTTATTGATCGGTCCGTAGAAAACCGTCTTATCTTTTCCCCCCTGCTTCCTAACGGTAATGCGATAGTCGTCCGAACCGACGGCCCAGCCGCTGACCGTAAACTCAGTGGCAACTAGTGCCCCGTCCGGACTGCTCAAAGTCTGCCACTCTCTGTACGATGGCGTTCCCAAACAACCCACTGGCAATACAAACAGAACGCTCAGCAGTGCTCGTAAATCCTTCTTCACCTTCCGTTCCTTGCTACAAGCTGATTCTAGTTTAAAGCGACCGCTTCTCCCGCGTTGGGATCAGCTTCGCAAGCCGGGCAGCGACATCACGGTTTCCCACTCGGATTCGGTGACCGGCATCACGCTGAGCCGCTGGCCGCGACGGATCACCAGCATCTCGCCCAAGGCCGGAACCTCGCGCAGCTCGGCCAAGGGCACTACCCGCAGGAACTTTTCGACCGGCTCCACGTCGACCGCCAGCCAGCGCGGGCTCTCCGCCGGGCTCTTCGGGTCAAAGTACTCGCCCGTAGGGTCGAACTGGGTCGGGTCGGGATAGGCCGCCGAAGCGATGCGCATGGTGCCGACAATCCCGCTTGGCACGGCGTTCGAATGGTAGAAAAACGCGAGGTCGCCGACCCGCATCGCGTCGCGAAAGAAGTTCCGGACGGTGTAGTTGCGGCAACCCTCCCAGAGGGAGGGCTTGCCAGACCGGACGAGGTCGTCGATCGAATACACGTCCGGCTCGGATTTCATTAACCAGTACGCCACCCGCATATTTTGCGGTAGGCACCGGCCCGCGTGCTCACTCCTCGTCGGAATCGAGTTCCGTCAGGGCGACGTTGCCGGTCACGGCGCTGACGTCGATCAGCCCGGTTCCGGCACCGATGCGGCCGGTGAGCCGCTGCTCGGTTCGGGCGGCGTCTTCCAGCTCGATTTCGCTGTGGACGTGGCCGCGAAGGGTCGATAGCGAGATGCGGACGTCGCTGTCGGCAGGAATCGAGACCTCGGCGTTGCCGCTGACGGTCCGCACGTTGATGCTGCCGATCGGCTTGCCGCGAAGCTCAACCTCGACGTTGCCCGAGACCGATTCGAGCGAGAGGACCTTGCCTTCCGTTCCTTCGGCTTCGATGTTGCCGCTTGCGGTCCGGGCGTTGATGTTGCCCTGAACGTTCTTTAGGGAGACGTTTCCGGACTTATTCTCGATCGTCAGGCTCGTCGTCACGGAATCCGAGATAGAAATCTCGCCGCTGTCTTCTTGGATGTCAACCAAGCCGTTGAGGCCGCGAAGTTCGATATCGCCGGAGCGGCTCTGCACGCGGCAGCCCAGCCCGGTGTTCACGATCTCGACGTCGCCGGCTTCGGCGCGCAACTCGATGTTGGTCGGGAACGGCAGGTGGATGACCAGGTCGACCGACAAACCGCTGAGGTCCGGCTGCTTCACCAGCACGACGTGGTCCGATTCTTCCACGACGAACGTGTAGCCCTCGGCCTTCGCCTTGGCATCCTCCAACGATGCGCCCTGGACCTTCGCCTCGGCCGAAATCTTGCCCTCGGCAGCGCCGCCAAAGATTCTCACGCTGCCGCAGGCGTTTTCGACGCGGAGCGTTTTGCCCTCGGTGAATACGAGAGGCATCTCGACCTTCTTGGTTTCCGTGTTGGTCAGCCAGTTAAAGTTGATGCCGCCCTTGCCCAGGTCATCGAGACCCTGCCGGAGGACGTCGACGCCCTTCTTCGCAGTTTCTTTGGCCTGGCGCGAAAACTCCTTCCAGTCCACGGCACCGGCGGCCTCGCGGGCAAGCTTGTCGAACGAGTCCATGAGTCCCTTGAACGGGTCTTCGGTCGCGCCGGGCTCCTTGGGAGCTTCGGGTTCTTTCGGTGCCTCCGGTTCTTTCGGTGGTTGTGGGGGAGGGGGAGGAGTTGCCGACTGACCGGCGTAAATGGCCTCGATCAGGTCGGCCGCGTCGTCCTCGCTCAGTTTGCCTTCGGCAACAAGACGGTTAATTCTTTTAATTTCTTCTCGCATGTTCTATTCGCCTGGGTGTTTATCGTGAGCCAAGAATCTTCTTGGCTTCTTCGGGGGAGATTTCTCCGCTTTCTAATTGCTCTAAGGCACGTCGCTTTTCGTCGGAAAGTCCAGCTGGCTTAGGTGGCTTAGGTGGTTCTTCCGGCGCGCTGGGTGGAGTCGCCACCGGAGGCGGCTCAACGGCGGGCTTGAGGTCGAGAGCGTCCAGCAAGGCATCTAGCCGGGCACGCACGGTCGGGTAGCTGATGCCAAGTTCCCGCTCTACGCCGTTCAGCATTCCGCGCGACCGCAGAAATGCTTCAAGAAAACGCTGGTGCTCGGCGTCAAGCCGGGCATATCGGGGTACCTCGAATCGGCCGGAGATACGTACGCCGCTTTCCACGCCGGTGAGTTCGCTAATGTAGAGCTCACCCCCCGTGATCGGATCCGCCGCCGGAATCGGGTAGCCAGGTTTTTGGGGTGCCGAGTTGTGTTCCATCCGAGACCACGTTACCACGTTGTTCAAGAAACTCAACGAGCACCGCCATTTGGCCTATGATTTTCTTAACGGTTCTTTAAGTTTTATGAGTGCATGGCTCTCGGTACAATCCGAGCATGGAAAACGCGCTTCACACCCTTCGCGAACGCCTCGCGGATGCAAACGCCCTTGGTTCTGCCCTGGCAATCATGGATTGGGACCAGCAGACCTACATGCCAAAAGGCGGTGCCGACGCCCGCAGCGAGCACATGGGAATCCTCAGCCGGATGCACCACGAGACGCTGGTGGCCGATGAAACGCGGGCCGCTCTGGATGCCGCCGTTGCCGAAAACGAGGACGACGTCGCGCTCTTGCGCGTCGTTCGCCGCGAGCTTGACCTGAAGACGAAGATTCCGACCGCGCTGGTCGAAGAAAAGGCACGGCTCTCGGCATCGGCCCACGAAGCCTGGGTAGAAGCCCGCGCCAACAACACGTTTTCGTCGTTCGCGCCGTTGCTGGAGCGGATGTTCGAGATCGCCCGCGAGGAAGCCGAGCACCTGGGCTATGAAGCGGACATTTACGACGCGCTGCTCGACCAGTACGAAGAAGGAGCAACTGCCGCCGAAGTGCGAACGATGTTCGACGCGGTTCGCGGACCGCAAGTGGAGCTGATCCGGCGCATCGGTGAGCAGCCAGCAACGGATGATTCGGTGCTTTACGGCGACTGGGACATCCCTTCGCAGAAGCGGTTTACCGAGTCGATCCTGAAGAAAATGGGCTACGACTTCAACCGGGGCCGGCAGGATATCGCGCCGCACCCGTTCTGCACAGGCTGGTCCATCGGCGATATTCGAATCACAACGCGATACAAGGACTACCTTGGCAGCTCGATTTTCGGCTCGCTCCACGAGATGGGTCACGCCGTTTACGAGCAAGGGCAGCGGCCCGAGTGGGACCTGACCCCGCTGGCCGGCGGCGTTTCGCTGGGCCTGCACGAAAGCCAAAGCCGACTTTGGGAGAACATCGTCGGGCGCTCGCTGCCGTTCTGGAAATGGGCATTTCCGGAACTCTCGGCCGAGTTCCCGGCGATTTCTCACCTCGGGCCAGAAGGTTTCTACAAGGCGATCAACCGAGTTCAGCCTTCTTTCATCCGCGTGGAAGCCGACGAGCTCACCTATAACCTGCACGTTATGGTTCGATTCGAGATTGAAAGTTCCATCTTGAAGGGCACTTTGGCGGTGGCCGACATGCCGGAAGCTTGGAACGCCCTCTATGAGAGCTACCTTGGCGTGCACCCTCCGACGGACTCCTTGGGCTGCCTCCAGGATGTTCACTGGTCGATGGGTAGCATTGGCTATTTCCCCACCTACAGCATGGGTAACCTCCTCAGTTACCAGATCTGGCGAAAGCTCCAGAGCGAGATCGGCGACACGGACGCGCTGATCGAAGCCGGTGAGTTCGCGCCGATCCTTGGCTGGCTGCAAGAGAACATCTACCAGGCAGGATGCAAGTATCCGCCGGAGGAGCTTGTGCAGCGTGTCACCGGGAAGCCGATGGATCCGACCGACTACATTGACGGACTGAACGCCAAATACTCTGACATCTACGGACTATGATCGATGTTCAACCGGTTTATCTGGAGGGCGAGTGGGTTCGGCTGGAACCCGCTAGCCCTTCGCATGCGGCTCAGCTGAGCCAAATTGCGAACGAGGAAACGTTTCGGTTCTTCATAACCGCAATTCCGTTTACTTTGGATAAACCGGGGTTTCGTCGCCTGATCGATTCGTTCTCGAACCGTCCCGACATGTTGGCGTTCACCGTCATCGACCAAGAGACGAACGATCCCATCGGAATGACAACCTATCTGGATATTCGAGCTCCGCATGACGGACTAGAGATCGGGTGGACCTGGTACGCCGAAGAGCATCGGGGTACCAGGGTCAACCCAGAATGCAAACTTCTAATGCTAACCCACGCCTTTGAGATGCTAAAGTGTGTTCGCGTTCAGTTAAAATGTGACGAGAGAAATATGCAAAGCCAACGAGCGATCGAGAAACTTGGGGCAAAGCGGGAAGGTGTTTTGCGACGCCACGGAATCCTGCCCGACGGTTTTGTTCGGAATACGGTGATGTACAGCATTATTGATTCCGAATGGCCAACGGTTCGCTCAGGGCTAAAGGCGAGGCTGAGCCGATGAGTGCTTTGGCGGAAGTCCGAAGGCTTTACCGGGATATCGACGCTCTGAATAGCGCGATCAGTCTTCTTAATTGGGACCGGCAAGTATTCATGCCATCTGGGGGAGCAAATGCGCGAACCGAACAGGTTCTGCGGCTGACGCGCATGCAGTACCAGCTTCTTTCGTCCGACGCTTTTGCCCGCGCCCTAGACAAGGCGGAGACTAACTCGGACGGCGAGGCTGCCGCAGAGATCCGCGTCTTACGGCGCGAGCGCCTCTTCACTGACAAGGTCCCGCAGAGCCTGATCCAGCATCGGGCTCGGGTAACTTCGGAAGCTTACGAGAAGTGGAAGGAAGCGAGATCGACCGCCAGTTTCTCGGTGGTTGCCCCCTACTACAAGGAAGTCTTTGAGATCGCCGGAGAAATTTCGGAGCGACTTGGCCCACGGGATCATCCCTACGACAACCTCATCGATCTTTACGAAGAGGGAGCGACCTTTGCCGACGCCACCTCGATGTTCGGCGCGCTTTCGGGACCAGTTCGGGACCTGGTTCGCGAGACGACCACCAGCCGATTTCCGATTGACGACTCCCTGTTGCAACAAGATTGGGACCAGCCAAAGCTGCGTGACTTGGCCGAGACCATCCTCCGAGACATTGGTTTCGATTTTGGCCGCGGTCGACTCGATATCGCGCCGAATGCTTTCTGCAGCGGCACGACAACGACCGACATTCGGATGACCACGCGGCCAAGCGGCCACATCAAAGGCATTCTTTCTAGCAGCCTTCACGAAATGGGCCACGCGCTTTATGAGCAAAACGGAAACCCCGCACTCGACGGGCGGGCGACCGGCGGCGGCGTTTCGTTGGCGGTGCACGAGAGCCAGTCACGGTTGTGGGAAAACGTCATCGGTCGATCCGCCGGCTTCTGGCAGGTTTTCTTTCCGAGGCTTGCGGCGGCATTTCCATCGTTGGCACCTTTGGGCGCAGATGGTTTTTTCCGGGCATTCAACAAGGTTTCGCCCGAATTCATCCGGGTCGGCGCCGACGAACTCACGTACAACTTACACATTCAGATTCGATTTGAGCTCGAAGTCGCCCTCATCACGCGAGCCATTGCCATTGACGATTTGCCGGAAGTCTGGAACGAAAAATACCTGGACCTCCTGGGGATCAGTCCGCCGCACGACGGTCTTGGTTGCCTCCAAGACGTTCACTGGTCGCGCGGCTCGGTGGGTTACTTCCCCACGTACGTCATGGGCAACGTGATCGGGCTACAGTTCTGGGAAAAACTCAAGTCTGAACTTGGAGATCCGCACGCCAGTTTTGCCGCCGGAAACTTCGCTCCCGTACTTGAGTGGCTCAGCGAGCGCATTTACCGTGTCAGCAAAACGGTCCCGCCCCGGGAGTTGGTTGAGTCGATCACCGGGAGCTATCTTGATACGAAGCCCTGGCTTGCCTACGCCGACGCTAAGTACCGCGACCTTTACCGACTCTGAAACAAAAAAGCCCCGATCCTTTCGGATCGGGGCTTCGGTTTGCGTCGTTACTTGACGACTTCGGTGATCGCGCCGGCGCCGACCGTTCGGCCGCCCTCACGAATCGAGAACTTCGATCCAAGCTCGATAGCAATCGGCGAGATGAGCTCGATTTCCATCGTGACGTTGTCGCCCGGCATACACATCTCAGCCACGGCTCCGTCGCCGCCTCGAATCTCTTCGATGTTTCCGGTGACGTCCGTAGTTCGGAAGAAGAACTGCGGTCGGTAACCCGCAACGAACGGCGTGTGTCGCCCGCCCTCTTCCTTCGAGAGAACGTAAACCTCTGCCTTAAACCGCGTGTGCGGCTTAATCGTGCCTGGCTTACAGATAACCATGCCGCGCTCGATGTCGTCTCGGCCGATGCCGCGAAGCAGAAGGCCGACGTTGTCGCCCGCTTCACAGTAGTCCATCGACTTTCGGAACATTTCGATACCGGTACAGATCGTCTTTCGCGGAGCCTCCATGAGACCCACGATTTCGACTTCTTCCATCGCCTTCAGCTGGCCGCGCTCAACTCGACCGGTAGCAACCGTTCCACGACCGGTGATCGTGAAAACGTCCTCAACTGCGGTAAGGAACGGCTTGTCCTTGTCGCGGTCTGGCGTCGGAATCCAGCTGTCAACCGAAGCCATCAGCTCGAGGATCGCCTTGACGTACTGATCTTCGAAGTCCACCTTGCCGGACTCGACCTGGTCGAGGGCCTTTCGGGCGGAGCCGCGGATGACCGGGCTGTTGTCGCCGTCGAAGTTGTACTTGCTGAGCAGCTCGCGGATTTCCATCTCAACGAGGTCCAGAAGCTCTTCGTCGTCGACCGCATCAATCTTGTTGATGAATACGACGATGTACGGAACACCGACCTGTCGGGCGAGAAGGATGTGCTCTCGCGTCTGCTGCATCGGGCCGTCGGTTCCAGCAACAACGAGGATCGCGCCGTCCATCTGGGCAGCACCGGTGATCATGTTCTTGATGAAGTCAGCGTGTCCCGGACAGTCGACGTGCGCGTAGTGTCGCGTATCCGTCTCGTACTCCTGGTGCGAAATGTTGATCGTAATTCCGCGCGCCTTTTCTTCGGGAGCCGAGTCGATGTCAGCGTATCCTCGCTTGATTGCGAGTCCCTTCTCAGCCAGTACGCCGGTGATTGCGGCGGTCAGGGTCGTCTTGCCGTGGTCGACGTGGCCAATGGTGCCAATGTTGACGTGCGGCTTCTTTCTTTCGAACTTTGCTCGTGCCATGTGTTTTTTTCTTTCTTATCCCAATCTTTGGATGGAGGGGGGCGACCCGTCGCCCTACTTCGGTCTCACCCAACCGTGCGGGACGGGTCTTCGACGTTCGTAAGTTTACACTCTGAACAGAACGGATTGCGAGTATTCCGGCACTGATTTTGTCTTCTGCGGGGAATCAAATCGGAACAGTCACTCGTCTTCGTCTAGGAAATTCTTGACGCCTTCAACCGTGACAAATTGGCCTACGGCAACGGATGGCCAATCATCGTTTTCGGATGGCGTCGGTGGAGCCTTAATTGTTCCCAAGATGAGTTGGCTGACCGCACTGCTAAGGCTGATCTTGCTCTCCGAGGCGAACGACTTTGCCACTAAGTATGCCTCCGGGCTGAGATCAATGGTCGTCTTCACCGATCAATTGTGGATCAGAGCATCTTACTGATGAGGTCGCCGGGCAAAGAAAAGCCCGCCCTGCGTTGCAGGGCGGGCTTTTTGCAGACTTACCGCGAGTTCTTCGCGGTGATTTCTGCGGCGATGTTGTTCGGGACTTCTTCGTAGTGCGAAGGAGTCACGTTCGGGTTCGCTCGGCCTTGGCTGAGCGATCGCAGCGTCGTGACGTAGCCGAACATCTCAGAGAGCGGGATGTGACCGTTGACGACGGTGATTCCGCCGCCGGCCGATTCCTGGCCCTGGATCTGTCCGCGTCGGCTGGACATGTCGCCGATGACGTCGCCCACGTAGTCCTGCGGCGTGGTGACTTCCACGTGCATGATCGGCTCCTTGAGAACCGGCATGGCCTTCTTCATAGCTTCCTTGAAGGCCAGAAGTCCGGCCTGCTTGAACGCGTTTTCGTTCGAGTCAACGTCGTGATACGAGCCGTCCGTGAGGCTGACCTTTACGTCAACGACCGGGTACCCGGCGATGACGCCGCTGAGGAGACCTTCTCGGATTCCCTTTTCGCAAGCCGGGATGTACTCCTTAGGAATCGATCCGCCGACCGTCTTATTCTCGAAGACGAATCCTTGGCCGGATTCCAGCGGCTCCATCTCGATCCAGCAGTGACCGTACTGACCGGAACCACCCGTCTGTCGGATAAATCGGCCCTCGGCCTTTGCCTTGGCTCGAACCGTCTCGCGGTACGCAACCTGCGGCTTGCCCTGGTTCGCCTGAACGCCGAACTCTCGGTTCAGTCGGTCGACGATGATCTCTAGGTGAAGCTCGCCCATTCCGGAGATGATCGTCTGGCCCGACTCAGGGTCAGTGAACACGCGGAACGTCGGGTCTTCCTGAGCCAGTCGCTGAAGGGCGGTACCCAGCTTCTCCTGGTCGGCGCGAGACTTCGGCTCGACGGCGATCTGGATAACCGGCTCGGGGAACTTGATGGACTCAAGCGCGATCGGGTGATCCTCGTCGCAGACCGTATGGCCGGTGTTCACGTCCTGAAGGCCGATGACGCCCACGATTTCGCCTGCGTACACCATATCGATGTCTTGTCGCTGGTTCGAGTGCATTTCGAGGATTCGACCAATACGCTCGGTTCGCGTTCGGAAGTCGTTCGAAACCGGGTCTCGGAAGGCGACCGTGATGGCCGTTCCCTTCTTGAGGGTGCCCGAGTAAACGCGAAGGTAGGTGAGACGACCCACGAACTTGTCGCTCTGAATCTTGAATGCGAGGGCGCTGAACGGCGCGCTGTCATCCGGCTCTCGCGAGATCGGCTGCTCGTTGTCTGGATCGACGCCGCTCACGGCACCAATGTCGACCGGCGACGGCATGTACTCAACGATGGAGTCGATCATGGCCTGGACGCCCTTATTCTTAAAGGAAGATCCGCTGATCATCGGAACGATCTTGTTGGCGAGCGTTCCCTCGCGGAGCGAGGTTCGAATCTCTTCAACGGTGATCTCTTCTCCGCCCAAGAACTTCTCGGCGAAAACGTCATCGTAGTCCGAAATAGCTTCGAGCATCATTTCGCGATACTCGTCCGCCTTGGCTTGCATGTCGGCCGGGATGTCGATGACGCGGAAAGTCTTGCCCTTGTCGTCGTCGGTGTCGTAAACCGATGCCTTCATCGTGATGAGGTCGACATAGCCAAGGTAATTGCCTTCGGCGCCAATCGGAATCTGGATCGGGGCGGCATTCGCGCCCAATCGGTCCTTGACGCGGCCAAGCACGTTGTAGAAATCAGCTCCGATTCGGTCCATCTTGTTGACGTAAATCAACCGCGGAACCTTGTACTTGTTCATCTGGCGCCACACGGTCTCGGTCTGCGGCTGAACCGCACCGACCGCGCAGAGCACGCAAACCGCACCGTCGAGGACGCGAAGTGATCGCTCGACTTCCACCGTGAAGTCAACGTGTCCCGGCGTGTCGATGATGTTAATCTTGTATTGCGGCGACTCGTTCTTACCGCTCTCGTCTTCAAACCGCGAAACGCGCCACATGCAGGTAGTGGCAGCCGAGGTGATCGTGATGCCTCGCTCCTGCTCCTGCTCCATCCAGTCCATGGTGGCGGCGCCGTCGTGGACCTCTCCGATCTTGTGGGATCGGCCGGTGTAGTAGAGGATTCGCTCCGTCGTCGTCGTCTTACCCGCGTCGATGTGCGCGGCGATGCCGATATTGCGGATGGAGTGGAGTGCGTGACTTCGGGCCATGGATTCTATTTCCGTTTTAGGGGTCTTGGCGCGGCAAAGAAGGAGCTGACGGGGTCGAATTTCGCGCCCGCTAACTCGCGCCTTGCAACGCGGTCAACGTTCCATTATGACTGGCTGGAGGGCACAGAATCAATCCTGAGCCCGCCGGGCTTGGGAGTGCCCGCGGCTCCGCATCCGGTTTTCACGGCTACCGTCCTTTGGAGTGCGTGCGGCTCTGCAGCCGCTTTTCACCCGGCGGGACGCCGGCAATAACCCCAGACACTTACTCGCCGAACGTCACCCACGTGAAGCCGCCCGCCGGAATCTTCACCTCGAATCGCAAGATGCCCCCCGCCGGAACCCGCACCCGGCGAGACCGCTTCCCTTCCGTCGAAACGTTCACCGTGCCCTGAAGGCCCGCGAAGTGCAACGGCAACGGCACCTTCCGCGTGATCGCGGAACCCAGAGGATTGTAGAGGACCGCCATTGCCCGCGTGCCCTTGCCGGCAAACGGATCGGCGTGCAAAATGCCATCCCAATCCCGCCCGTCGGCCCGCCGCAGGTGGATCACGTCTGCCTCCAAAATCGCACGATGCCGCTTGAACCACTGCACCGCCTCGATCACCGCCGCCTGCGTCTCGGGCGAATCGTAAAGCCTCATGCCCCGGTAGCACGCCTGCGCGCCGTAGCCCAGGTTGTTATAAAGGTGCTGCCGATAGTCGGCCAGGTGCTCCCGCAAAGGCTCGATGGTCGCGGCCGGACCACCGCCGTGGTACTCCACCAACGGCACGAACATCCAACCCATGGTCGGCGCCTTGTCCCACGTGCCGTCGAACAGGTTCTGGCGGGCGTGCAGGTGTTGCTCGGCGCGGGGCAGGCTCCAGTTCGTCTCTCGGTAGCCCATGCCGGTTTTATTCGCGCCCTGCAGGGCATAGGTATCCGGCACGTTTAGGTAAACGCCGCGCTCCCGGCACCAATGATAGAGCTTGGTGATTTGCTGGAACTGCTTCCATTGGCTGTCCTCCAAGCCCGAATGGCCCGGATGCTGCGTGCTGGCGCAAACGTCGCCCGGGTAGCTGCCGTCGTGCTCCAGGATCGTAAAGCCGGTCTCCTCGATAAATTTTTGAATCCGCTCGAAGTACGAGATGCCCCACTTGCTGCCCAGGCAAGGGCTGTAGCCGAACCGCGCGCCCCCACTTTTGCCCGTTTTCGGGTTGATCGCGTCGTCCTCAAAGCTGATACTTCGCGAGGCGAGCAAGCTGTAACCGCCAAAATCTAGCCCTTTCGATTTCGCGTAATCCGCCAGCCGCTTGAACTTCGCGATGTTCTCCGGGCTCGTGTCTTCCATGTTCAGCCCGCTGCCAAAGCTGAGGATGATCATCTCAAAGCCCACCGCCGCCGCCTGGTCGATGGCCTCGCGAACCTTGGCGTCGTCTACCGTGGTCAGGTGCATCATCAGCGGGCTTTCCGTGCCCCACGGGGCCAGCATGCGCATCATGCGGCGGACCCCGAGCCCCTGCCGTTCGCGATCGCGCGAATCGTGCAGCAACTCAAACGCGCGGAAGCTGGTGAAGGTTTCCCCGCGCGCCAGCATGACGCCCGGGCCGACCTTCGGCGCGACCTCAAGCAGCGCCGGCATTGTGCGCTCGTAGTTCACCTGGGTCAAATATTCGGGGTCGGGCCGGTAGGTCAGGGTCTGGTTCAGGTCGTTGGTGCCCATGCCGCCAAAGGCGTAGTCGGTCAAAATCGCCCAGTTCGGAAGCGTCCAGCGGGCCGTCTCGTCGACGTTGCTCTCGGCCTCGACAAAGGCCAGGGTCTCCAGCACGTAGCGGTCGAGCCGGACGCTTGTTTCGCCCTCGTTGCGCAGGATGAACCGCTTCGAGACCAGCGGAAGCTGGTCGTAGACCTCGTAGCAAACCTCGGCGACGAGGCCCCTTTTGGCGTCGCGGAACTTCAGCCGCAGCTCGACGCCGGCCGGCGGCCAGGCGCGGACTTCGGACGGTCGAACGCGCCCCCAGCCGAACCTTTCGGCCACCGCTTGGGTGCTAAAGCCCTCGTAGGCGAATGCGCTGGGGGCGGGCGCCATCGAATCCACCCACTCGGGCCGTAAAAACGCGTGGTTCGGCTGGCCGGTGGCCCCGCCGATGCTCTCCTCGGTGCCGTTCAGCGTCAGGCGAAGCTCGGGCCGCACCGCGCGGATGAACTCTTCCTCGGTTTCGAGCTGCCGCAGGCCGGTGGTGCCGGTGAACCCGCCGACGCGGATGGTGCGGGCAACGAGGCCGTTGGCGATGACGAGCGACTTCCCGCCGTCGGCTTGGAACACCTGAGATTTCGCGGCGACCGGGCGGGTGAGCCAGTCGGTTCCGGTCGGGGCAGGGTTTTTCCACATCGGCAGATTCGAAGTAAGAGTCATGAGCAGCACGGGAAGGGTCACCATCCGCCCACCATCATAGCGGGGCGCGGTGCCCTTTGGCAAATGCACTGCGGCCGGGCACTTTAAGAGAACCCCGCCACCGGGCGGCGGGGTTCTGGGCTAACGGATCAGCGGTAGACGAGTCCGGTGATCGTCCTCGGCAGGTTGTAGATGCGGGCGCCGCGGGTCAGCTTTCCGGCGGCATCCACCGAGAACGCGACGACTCCGCCGGCGCGGGGAGCCAGCATCCACAGGCCGTTCGACTCGTCGACCGCGAGGTCGGTCGCGCCGCTACCCTTCGAAACCTGGCTGGAGATTCCGTTCGGGCTGAGTAGTGCAAGCGATTCATCATCGTAGATTCGGTAACCCGTAATCGACTCACTGGCGGCGTTTGCGGCATAGGCGAACTTGCCGTTCTTGGTTACCGCAAGCCAACAGGCCGCGGTTTGGAACGTCGGGATGGTTGCGGCGGCGACCGTCGGTCGGCCCGAGTCGTTCGTCGTGAAGGCCGAAACTGCGCTCGCGTTCATGATTCCCGGGAATGCCTCGGTGACGATGAGTTTCCCGCGTCGGCCAAAGCCAAAGCCGAACGGCGTGCTGCCCGGCGACGGAACGAACTGGGGCGCCGACGCCAGACCCATCGTGTCGACGCTGAAGTAGGTGATTCTGTTATTGTTTTTCTCGGTTACATACAATGTGTCGCCTTCTGGGTTAAAGCTGATTTGACCCGGGCTGCGTCGGCCGTACTGAGCGGCTGAATGGAGTCCGGAATCGGCTGGAGCTGGCCGTTCGGGTTGATGTAGAGCCCCGCGATGTTGGCCGAAGTTGCGTTGACAACGTAGACAAGGTCGCAAACCGTGGTGACGCTAACCGGTCGGGTTCCGCCGAAAGGAGCCTTCGATACGAGGACCGCACCCGCTTCCCCGCCCAGACGGAAAACTGAAATTTCGTTGCTGCCGGCGTTTACGGCAAGCAGGAATCGGCGATCTTGCGTAAGGGCGACGGCACCCTGGATTCCGAGTCCGTTTCCGGAGCCGAGACCGGCCGTACCGAAGTAGCGCGGCTTGACAAAGGAACCATCCGGATTGACCCGGATCTCGGCAATTCAGTTACCGGCGGCTTCGTTGGTCTGGGTGTAGAGCTGGGCATTGGCCGATGCGCTGACGAGGGCGAATGCGATGACGATCAAGTTCGAGAGTTTCATGGGTCTTTCCTGGGTCGCGTTTTTGCGATTCCGTGGTGTGAAAGACACTGCCCGTGCGGGCCGTTCCACGAAATTTTTTCTGTCCGATCGTTGAGAATCCGGCACCGGGGAGCGAGCCGGCCACGGGCAGCTAAAGTCCTTCTCCCTCGGGATAAGGATTAGGATGAGGCGGAGACGTGCGCAATTGGTGGAAGTGCCATGGCAGGTTTCGACCTAAGGTAGTACTTTTAGCCTCATCCCATCCCTTCTCCGCTCGGAGAAGGGCTCAACTGCGCAAGCCTACGAATTCGGCGCCGGGAGCAAATCGACCAAGGGCAGCTAAAGTCCTTCTCCCTCGGGAGAAGGATTAGGATGAGGCGGAGACGTGCGCCATTGGTGGAAATGCCATGGCAGGTTTCGATCTAAGCTGGTACTTTTGGCCTCATCCCATCCCTTCTCCGCTCGGAGAAGGGCTCAAATGCGCAAGCCTACGAATTCGGCGCGGGGAGCGAGTCGGCCACGGGCAGCTAAAGTCCTTCTCCCTCGGGAGAAGGATTAGGATGAGGCGGAGACGTGCGCCTTTGGTGGAAATGCCATGGCAGGTTTCGATCTAAGCTGGTACTTTTGGCCTCATCCCATCCCTTCTCCGCTCGGAGAAGGGCTTTAGCGGGCGGGCTTACAAGCTCTGCGCCTGGCAATGTCGCCACCATGTTGCCGTGTCCATCACACATCGATGACCAGGCTTCCCCACTCGTAGACCCAATATCAACCCCAAGCGCAGAAAAGCCGTAGTTCGTGATGACGAGCAGACCCGGGCTTCACGTCGGCATACTCATCGCCTCACGAAGATGTACATCAGGGCGAATATCCCGACTCCGAGTCCGATCCCAAGCATGGGAAAAACGGCCCTAAACTCTGGTGAATGGTCCGGAAATCTCCGGAGCAGAACGACGGAAGCGAGGCCTCCCAATAGTCCTGCAATGCAAATCATGATGAGCATCCCATTCATATTGCATTGAGTATGAACCAGTCGCGACCATGTGCCACCGTCAGCATTTCAGGTTTTGGCATACGCGCAGCCAATCTGTCAGATTGGCAATGAGGAACACGACGTTGAAAGCGGCCGGTACGAGTAGCCAATAGGCTTCGGAGCCGCTGAGCCTCAACGACAGATACTGCCGCTGGTTCAGCCCACGGCGACGGAGTCTGAGACACCCCAAATCAACAAACCGCCTGGCGATAGCTCGCCCGTTCGAGACGCTACAATCGTTCCGGCGAACATAGTCGCAAAGAGGATAATAAAGGGGGACATAATCATCCTTCAGAGCTCACGAGAAATTCCCCGACTTAGCGTTTGGCGCGAGGAGCAAGTCGCCACCATATTGCCGTCTCCATCATAAACCGGATACCAGACGCTTCGTTCTATAGGTGTGGCCCGGATTGGTCCGCGAGCGGTCGTCGTCTACCCCTACGGGACCGGTTCGCCGGTTTCCATCCGACGGAAGATTTCGTCGTCGCTTAGTGGGATGAGGTTTGAATCGGTCACCCAAGTCGGCCACTTCGTGCCCTCGGTCCACCTTACGGTTGACACGTCGAGCGAGTCGGACGGCAGAATGCCGAAGTCAGTTTCCAGAAGACTCGCTCCGCGAAGCTTTACGCGAACGAACTGGCAGTCGGTGAAACTGCATTCAGCGAATGTGGCAAACGACAAGTTCGTGTCCACAAAGCTGCAGTCGATGAATTCACATCTTCCAAAGCTGGCCGATTCCAGCGAACAACTTTCAAAGGTGCAGGAATGGAAGACGCAGCCCTCCACGCGGAAGCAACTCAAATTTGAGTCGCGAATTGTCATGGAAGTCAGTGAGACGCCTTTGAGAGCGGGTCGCGGCAGAAGTGCCCGGCGCTCCCACGAGAATTCCACCGGAGTACTCCAGTTACTTGTGATTTGGATGCTTACTTCGGGCTCCACTTCCAGCCTCTCACTCCTTTAGTGCAACTCGGTGTTCGTAGTACGCACGAACGGCACCACATGATTCCGCTCTCGAGTTCTAGATTGTGGCACCCCGCTGGGGTGCGGAATTGGGTTCCTGCCTGACCCCGGGGCGACCGGAGTCGACCCGGGGCTATGGTATGCGATCCCTTCAGGATCGGGTTTGCGGCTCGGCACGATCAAAGTCCATGAGGCAAGACGAGGGCGATCAGGACGTCGGAGGATAAGCATCCGGCCCACGATCCCGCAGGGATCGCCGACGTTAGCCGCGGGTCGAAGACCCGGGGAACGCGAGCGTCCGGTTCAGCCGACCCTAGCGGGGTCGCAGAATCTTGTACGCCGGTAAAAACCAACCGGCGGCTACCCAAACTGCCAAATCACGATCGACGTTCAACTTCCGAACGATTTGGATCAGGATTTGCGAGGATAAGCATCCGGCCCACGATCCCGGAGGGATCGCCGACATTAGCCGCGGGTCGAAGACCCGGGGAACGCGAGCGGCCGGTTCAGCCGACCCCAGCGGGGTCGCAGAATCTGCTGCGCCGGTAAAAACCAACCCGCAGGCAAAATCGAAAGAAAAAACCCATGCGTGCGAATCGCAAACATGGGGATGGTGGTGCCGCCAACCGGACTTGAACCGGTGACCCTAGCATTTTCAGTGCTATGCTCTACCGACTGAGCTACAGCGGCACATGGCGCGGAAGACGGGACTTGAACCCGCGGCCTCCGGCGTGACAGGCCGGCGCTCTAACCACTGAGCTACTCCCGCGAACAGAAGGAGAGTATGGCACGTCAGTTCAAAAATTTCAAGGCCCCCCGCGCGCCCTAAGCCGACTGGTTCAAAAGCAGCCAATACATGGCCGTTTGGAGGATCACTTCGGAGTACTCCTCGGGGTCGGTTGGCTTGCGTACGAAGCTGTTAGCGCCTTTCTCATAGGCCGCTCGGCGTTCGTTGCCATCTTCCAGAGCGGTCAGCACCACCACCGGGACGCAGGTCGTGGAAGCGTGCGCCCGAATCTTTTCCAAAACCTCAAGCCCGCTCAGCTTCGGCAGTTTCAGGTCGAGGATGATGAGCGACGGCAGCAACGACACGTCCCGGCCCACGAACTTGCCCTCGGCAAGAAGGTAGTCCACCGCCTCTTGCCCGTCGCAGGCCACGATGACCTCGTTCATCACGTTGTTCTTGCGCAACGCCCGCAGGGTAAGCCGCTCGTCGTCCGTGTTGTCCTCGATAAGGAGAACTAACTTGCTATCCGATTTACTTCCGCCGGTTCGATTCATATCGCTCTGTTCTAAGTATATGGCCTTGCGTCGTTTCAGCGTCTTCTCGCGGGATTGGATTGGTTGCCGCCGATTTCCGCTCTACCAACCGGGGACCAAGGTAAACTTTTCAAACAAATCACAGTCCGCCTTCAAGGTTCTTCCGGCCGTCGGAAATTCCACAGAAGGGGCAGCGGTGCAGGGACTAAGCGTTCCGACCCACAGCATGGCAGTTTTGTTTTCCGATCCCATTGGGGTTTGGATTGTCTTCTAGGTCCGTTCTCATGCAAAAGTTCGTTTTCGTGTCCGCCGTTCTCGTGGCAGCCAGCTCGGCCCACGCTGCCCTCCTACATCTGGATACGACGTACGTACAGTTCTACCGGGACTTCCTGATTGATGACGGGTCCTTGAACATTCCTTTCACTTTCTCCTTCGACGTGTACGGCTCATTGACTCTCACGGAGGAGGACGCCTTTGCTTCCCCCGTCCTTACCTTCGGGGAGACGATGGACGACTATATACAAGCGTCTTTCAGCGCGGCACCCCGAGCCACCGATAATCAACCCCACGCGGACTTTGTTGGGGCCTATACTCGAACCGGGAAACTCGGCACAATCTTCTTGAATGTGCCGTTACCGGCTTACGTGTATGGAACCGATATAGGACTGCACTTCAACTTAGGAGTTGGTCGCAACCGCGGTTCCACCCCGTGGTATCCCGCTCCGGCAAGCCAGTCAGCAATGATCACACTTAGGATGATCGAACCACAGGCTCCGCCAAATCCGCCCGTTCCAGAACCGGCTTCGCTTGCCGTGCTTGGCGTAGGAGCCCTTGCGCTTCTGCGTCGCAAACGAAAGTCTGGGCCATCTTCTAGGAATATCGACAACCCATGAAAAAACTCCTCCTACTTACCGGCCTCCTGGCCGCCTCTCTTCCTGCCAACGCTGCTTTACTGCAAATTGACCCCATGCCGACGGTCGAAGTGTTCCGATACTGGGTCGAAGGGGAAGATCGCGATTACGTCGATTACGGAAGGAGCTTCGTGTTCTCGTTCAACGTCTACGGAACCCTAACCCTCACCGAAGAAGACGCTTTTGCAAGCCCGGTAGTCGTTTTTCCTACTGGCTACAAAGGTCGCATCGACGGGAGTTTTATCTCTGCCGAGCAGGGTGAGACGGCGTCGTTCGTCGGTGCGGGTACCCGAACGGGGCTTCTGGGAAGGATTGAGCTGAACGTTTGGGACCCTGATTTCGTCGGCTACAACCAGACACGCAGGTTCAATTTAATTACTGGGGTTGGTCGGACAAAGAATGCCGCGTCCTGGCTGCCATCATCCGCCGACCAATCAAGTTTGATCCGCTACACAATTACTCCACCACGGCAAGGAGAGCCGCCGGTGCCGGAGCCGGCTTCGCTGGCCGTTCTTGGCGTGGGAGCCCTTGCGCTTCTGCGTCGAAAGCGAAAGTCTGGGCTATCTTCGAGGAATATCGACAACTCATGAAAAAACTCCTTCTACTCAGCGGCCTCCTGGCCGCCTCTCTTCCTGCCAACGCTGCTTTACTGCAAATTGACCCCATGCCGACGGTCGAGGTGTTTCGATACTGGGTCGAAGGGGAAGATCGCGATTACGTCAATTACGGAAGGAGCTTCGTGTTCTCGTTCAACGTCTACGGAACCCTAACCCTCACCGACGAAGACGCTTTTGCAAGCCCGGTACTGGTCTTTTATGATCACTATGCAGGCATCATTGACGGGAGTTTTATCTCTGCCGAGCAGGGCGGGACGGCGTCGTTCGTCGGTGCGGGTACCCGAACGGGGCTTCTGGGAAGGATTGACCTGAACGTTTGGGACCCTGATTTCATCGGCTTCAACGATACACGCAGCTTCAATTTAATTACCGGGGTTGGTCGGACGAAGAATGCCGCGTCCTGGCTGCCGTCATCCGCCGACCAATCAAGTTCAATCCTCTACACAATTACTCCCCCACGGCAAGGGGAGCCGCCGGTGCCAGAACCGGCTTCGCTGGCCGTTCTTGGCGTAGGAGCCCTTGCGCTTCTGCGACGCAAGCGCAAGGCGTAAGCGAATCTAACCCGCAACCGCTCACTCTTTCGATCTAGAGTCTGCTATCGTTATGCCTATGGCCGAGGAAACCAAAGGACATATCGAGCACACCAAAGAAGATCGCCGCCGGGGCTTACCGGGCGCAATGCCGCGAAAGATCAACGTCACCATGATGGGTGCGGGTTCTGGCTTCACCAACAGCGTCCTGAAGGACGTTGTTCTGATTCCGGACAACCTGGGCGGCGAGCTTCGGTTGGTCGATATCGACGCCGACCGTCTGGAACTCAGCCGAAAGCTGATGGTGAAGGTTCTGGAAGCGGTGGGCGAGTCCGACAAATGGGTCGTTCGCGCCAGCACCGACCGACGCGAAATGCTTCCGGGCACCGACTACATCGTCAACTCGATCGAAGTTTCCGGAATGGCCTGCGTTCGCTTCGATAACGACATCCCGCTTAAGTACGGCATCAGCCAGAACATCGGCGACACCATCGGCCCCGGCGGCCTGATGAAGGGCATGCGAACCGTGCCGGTTTGGCTCGACATCCTTCGCGATGCCAAAGAGCTTTGCCCGCAGGTGACGGTGCTTAACTACACCAACCCGATGAACATGATGATGTTGGCGGCGCTTCGCACCGTCGACCTGCCGATGGTTGGCCTTTGCCACAGCGTTCAGGGTTCCAGCCACCAGCTTGCCGGTTACACCGGCGTGCCCTACGAACAGGTGCAGTGGAAGTGCGCGGGCATCAACCACCTCGCTTGGTTCACCGAGTTCAACGGGCCGGACGGCGAGAGCCTCTACCCGATGCTGATGGAGCAGGCCAACGACCGGGAATCTAAGTTTTCGAAGGACGAGCCGGTCCGGTCGGACATGATGCGGCACTTCGGCGCGTTCATCACGGAGTCCAGCGGCCACCTCAGCGAGTACCTGCCCTACTACCGAAAGCGCAAAGATCTGCTGGAGAAATACACCGACACCGGCTACCGCGGCGAAGAGAGCTTCTACGCGAACAACTGGCCCACCTGGCGAAAGAACCAAGAGGAGTACCGCGCCAAGCTATTTAGCGGCGAAGAGGAGATCAAGCCCGAGCGAAGCTGGGAGTACGGCGCTTGGATCATCGAGTCGATCGAGAAGAACGCCCCGACCGTGATCTACGGCAACGTGGCCAACAACGGGTGCATCGAAAACCTTCCGCAAGACGGTTGCGTTGAGGTTGCCTGTCTCATCAACCAGAACAAGATCCAGCCGATTCGTTATGGCCGACTGCCCAAGCAGATGGCGGCGGTTTGCGACTCGAACATGCGGATGTTCGACCTCGCGGCGGATGCCGCGATTCACAAGTCGAAGGAACTCGCGACGTTCGCGCTCTACCACGACCCGCTGACGGCGGCGGTTTGCGCCCCGGCCGAGATCAAGGCGCTCGTCAACGAGCTGTTCGAAGTCGAAGCCGAGTTCCTGCCGGGCTTCAAGTAAACCATCGTAGGCAGACGGAGATTTTTCCGTCTGCCTTCACGCCCCTCCCCGGCGTCATATACCGACGTGGCGTTTCCCAGCGGCCGAAATCCTCGTCTCCGTCGAATCCAGCTCCCACGCCAGGCGCAACGGCAGACTGCGCCTTACCCTTTGGCCGTTCCGTCTTTGCGCGAAGGTTGGAAGGATGCGGCGAAGATTGTCATTGTGGGTGCCGGGATTGCCGGGCTCTCGGCGGCGCTGCGCCTACGCCAAGCGGGCTACCAGGCGACCGTCCATGAAGCCGCCGATCGCGTTGGCGGCCGCATCCGCAGCATTCGTGACCGAATTGCGCCCGGCATCGTCACCGAGGCGGGCGCAGAGTTCATCGACCCCGACCATACGGAAATGCTGGCGCTTGCCGAGCGCTATTCGCTGCCGCTCCTGAGCCTGGGCCAGGAGAGCGAAACCAGGCTCGGCGACACTTTCTTTTTTGAGGGTCGGCATCGGTCTGTCCGGGAGCTAGAGAAAGCCCTTCGGCCGCTGGCAGTGAGAGTTGCGGCCGACCAGCGCGGGTTGCAATACACCAACCACCGTTCGCATAATGCCTTGGCAAAGCACCTCGATCAAATGTCGCTGGACGAGTATCTTCGTTCGGCCGGTGCCGAAGGATGGCTCTACCGCCTGCTGGACGTCGCCTTCCTCACCGAATACGGCGCGCCGCTGGCGGATCAATCCGCCTTGAACATGCTCGCGGCAGTCGGAATGGATCCGGCGGCGATGCTGGAGACCTTCGGCGGGATTTCCTACGGATTCAAAGTACTTGGCGGAAACGACCAGATTCCAAAGGCGATGGCTGAGGAACTTGGCGAGGAAGCCCTGCAACTTGGTCACGTGTTGCGGGCCGTTCGGTCAAACAGCCACGGTTATGTGGCGACGTTCGACACGGATGGCGGCACGCAGGAAGTGGCCGCCGACTTTCTCCTGCTCACGCTGCCGTTTACCGTGCTCCGGCGCGTCGAGCTTGACGTCGCGCTGCCGATGGCGCTTGCCAAATCCATCAAAACGATGGCCTACGGCACTAACGGTAAGCAGGTGTTCGGATTCGAGCGCAGAACGTGGCGCGAGCAAGGCCAGAGCGGTTACTTCTTTACCGACCTTCCCGCACAGTCCGGTTGGGACAGCAGCCAGTTGCAGCCGGGCACGGCCGGGGCCATCACGATCTACCTGGGCGGTGAGAAAGGGGCGCGCCTGCCGGAGAACACGCCGCCGGAACTCAGCGCCCGGTGGCGGGCGAATCTCGACCGCGTCTTCCCGGGCAGTGGCGGGGCCTCAAACGGGGTTGAGTTCGGCGTGAACTGGACCACGAATCCGTTTGCGCTGGGCAGTTACTCCGCCTTCGGTCCGGGACAGTCCACAAACTTTGGAAGGGTTTCCGGGCCGGTTGGCAATCTATTCTTCGCCGGAGAGCATGTCAGCCAAGCGTTTGGAGGATATATGAACGGCGCGGCCGAAACCGGGCGAACCTCGGCGGAGCAGATTCTGTCTAGACTCTCGTAATGCCTGGATTCCCTACGAAGTCTTTTCGCCTCGCCGGCTTACTTTCCCTAACCCTGCTCGCGCCGATTGGCTCTGCCCAGGCGCAAACGCGAATCTACATCGCCAACGACGACCACACCGACTATCTCTGGACGGCCGACGCCGAGACTTACAACCAGTCCTTCGTCGACATGCTCGACTACTACATCGCTCTCGGCGACCAGACGGCCGGCAATGCCTCCCCGTACCGTTCGCGATTTAACACCGATGGCAATTACTGGCTTTGGAATTACGAACGCAAAAAGAGCCTGCCCGCCTTCAAAAAGCTGATCGCCAAGATAAAGGACGGCACGATCAGCTCCCCGCTGAACACCCTGGTCTCGTGCTACGGCGGGACTCCAACCGAGGCCGTGCTTCGCGGGATGTACTATCCCGGCCGACTGGAGCGCCGCTTCGCCATGCGGTTCCCGCTTGTGAACGCGATGGAAAACCAGACCCTACCGCTTGGGCTGGCTTCCCTGTTCTCGGGTGCCGGGGCCAAGTATTCGTGGCGCGGCGTATGCGGCTGCGTTTCGCAAACCAACCAAGCCGACCTTGCCGCGCGCGACCACGAGATCTACTATTGGACCGGCAAAGACGGCCGCCGGATCCTGATGAAGTGGCACTCTCTGTCGCCGCAAGGCAATATGAGTAGCGGCGGCTACGCCGAAGCGTTCAACCCGGTGGCAGCGGTCAACTTTCTGGATACCGACACCAATTTCCTAGGCCGGTACCGCGCAAAAGGGGCTTCCCAGCCGTTCAAAGTTCGGGGGGCTTTCGGGTTCGGCTGGGATGCGCTGGATCGCAAAACCGGCCAGCCGTACTTGCCAAACCCTGGCAGCTACCCTCAGGCGGATCACTTCCACATCGTCGCCCAAAACATGACGACCGCCACGCGGCAGGTCATCGCCTCGAACCAGATCGACTTCTTCCAGGATTTTGAGAAGGAATACGCCAAGGTCACGCCGTCCGAGGCCGTGACTTACGGCAACGAGTGGGAACTCTACGCCGCCTCGATGGTGGAGACCACCGCCCGGGTGCGCCGCGCCATGGAGAAGCTCCGCACCGCCGAGCTGGTGGCGACGCTGGTCAGCCGAAAAGACCCGACGTTCCTGACGCCGTTCATCGAGGCCCGCGACCAGGCATTCACGAACCTTGGGCTTTACTGGGAGCACGACTGGACCGCCGACGGACCGGTCAGCCGCGAAGCCCGCGCCGCCTGGCAAGAGGAGCTAGCCACCCAAATCGAAGCCTACGCGAACTCGCTAACCGACGCTGGCCTAACGCGGCTGGGCGGAATGTTGCCGCGGCTGCGAAAGGCGGTGCGGTTCTACGTGGTGAATCCGCTTAGCTGGACGCGGAGCGAGTTCGTCGATCGCCCCTACACCGGGCCAACCGATATTCATGTTCGCGACCTCCTCGGCAGCCGCGACGTCCCGCACCAATTCGTTACGATCAACGGCGTTTTGAACCTGCGGTTCCTTGCCACGGACGTTCCCTCGACCGGATACCGGGTCTTCGAGATCTTGCCCGGGCCGGGTTCGGCACCGAAAACCGACGCCGCGACCATTGCGGCCGGAGGCGTTTTTGAGAACTCCGCGGTTCGGTTGGTTGTCGCGCGGGATGGCGCGATTCGCAGCTTCATCGACAAGCGGCGCGGCTCGGTTGAGCTTGCGCAGACGATAGACGGCCTGATGTTGAACGACTTCGCTGCCAACCGCGTTGACGGCGAGTCGTTCGCGGTGGTCAATCGTGGCCCGGTCTCGGTGAGCCTGCGGGTTATCAGCTCCGCCGGTGTCCCCCACACGACGACGATCACCCTCTACCGCGACTCCGACCGGGTCGACATCCAGAACGAGATCACCCAGAACTTTGCCGACGTTCGGCACTGGGCGTTCAGCTTCAACCTCGCCTCGCCGACGGTTCGCACCGAAGAGCTGGGCGGGATCAATATCAACAAACTGAAATCGCAAGGCGGCGACTATGCCGAAAAGCGGGGCCGGTACGACTACGTTACGGTGAACCACTTCGCGGATATCACCTCGGGCGACGGGCAGCGCGGCGTCACGCTCTCGAACGCCGACCTCTCGTTTGCCAAGCTCGGCCGAAGCCGAACCGACTTCTTGGACTCCACCACGCCGCAGATTAACATGCTCGCCGGCGGCCAGGTCGATGGCGTGGGTTGGGGCATCCAGGGTCAAAACGGCGCCACCAAGTTCCTGCAGCGGTTCGCGTTGCGCGCCCACGGGCCGTACGACCAGACCGCCGCGATGAAGTTCGCGCTGGAGCACCAGAATCCGTTCACGGCTTCGCCGGTGCTTGGCGCGGGCGCGCTGTCCTATCCGGAAGTCACCTACTCGCTGCTTGAGGTGAAGGACCCGAACCTGTTGCTGTGGTCGCTCAAGCCTAGCGAAGAGGGCATCAGCTCGGGGATCATTGCCCGGTTCTGGAACCTGTCGGACCAGAACGTTCGGTCCAGCGTTTCGCTGGCGAGTGGGCTGACGTCCGGCCGCCGCACCACGCACATCGAGACGAACCTGGCGTCGATTGCGCTGAACGCCGACAAGAGCCTGCCGGTGTCGTTTACGCGCCAGCAGATTCAGACGTACCGGTTGGTGCCGTAAGCGGCCGGGTGTTCGCGATCGCCGCAAGGCGATCGCGAAGCGAGGCGTGCATCATTTGCCATGCCAACGCCTTCGACCAGACGGAAGGCTTCATCTGGTAGCGGTGAAGGATGTCGAGAGCCTCGGCGAGGGCCGGCCCGTAGCCGAGCTCGGCAACTTTCCTATCGCATTCCAGCTGAAGTTTTCGAGAGTAGGCCGCTGTAAGTCCAATGAATATCGGAACAGACGCAGCAAGACAAAGAAGCACGATTTGAATCACTTGTGCCAAGGGGAAGGACACCTCATACCGCCGAAACAGGAGGATAACCCCGACCGTCGCAATCGGCGCTACAACAGCCGACGCCCGGAGTCCGAGGCAATGGTCAATTCTGTCCCTCTCCTGAACTAGCCGACGAACGATGAGTGCGACCAGCTGCTCCCGCGAGAGCAGTTCAACCAGGCAAGCGGGAATCTCCACTCGGTTGCCGGGCCCCACGCCGACTTGCGGCCTCATACCAGGGATCAGAAACAGTTGCGCGGATGGAACGCCAACGATCTCGCAGGCGCGGCTAACCTCGGCCTCAAGTGAGTCTTCAGCGGGAAACTCTTTCGGCAGGCGGTCGCCACGTACGGCAGCCACAACTGGTAGGATGGCTTGCATTAACATCGCTGTAATTGTGAACGGCAAAGAGTTAGGCACAAAACGACGAAGTATTGCTCCAGCCGCAATGATGGCGAGTGGGACCACGAGGGTAAACGTTGAGAAAATGGTCAGTGTCGAGTTCGCCATCGCTCTGTCGAACTGCGGATGCTTTCGAACGAAAGACCGACTCCAGTCCGATTGCCGATTGCGTCCCGCCACGATGCCTACAGCGACTGCAATTAAAACGAGACCTAATCCATCGAAAATTATATAATGCTCTTCACCTTCTTCAGGCATTCCCAGCACCCATACAAGTACTGGCCAAATCGCGCACAAGCTCAAGAGAAGCGCCTGACCAATGACCTTAGCCGGAACGCTTCGCTTGTAGGCTGCCTGGACTTCGGCTTCGCTGGGCGGAGTGCCGTCGTCGCGTAGGTAGACACGTGGGCCGCAAAGCACTTTGAACATCCCGTAGGACGTTGTAAACGCCGCTAAGCCCCAAAGAACGGTGAGAGCGTCAAACGTCATCGCTTTAGTTCGTGCTGGGCAATTGCCGCGAGGCGGTCGCGAAGCGAAGGGTGGGTGAGTCGCCAACCTAATGCCTTCGACCAGACGGAAGGCATCATCTGGTAGCGGTGAAGGATGTCGAGCGCCTCGGCGAGGGCCGGCCCGTAGCCGTGCTCGGCGGCAACCCGATCGCACTTAAACTCGAGCCTACGCGAAAACGCAGTGTACAAGCCGAGTGCAAACGGCGGCGTGAAAGCGACGAAGGCGAGTACAAGCCAGATCAGGTCACTAGGTAAAGGATCAATCAAACCAACAACAAAGGCAGGAATAAGAAAGCCGATTATGGAAGCGACGATGCCGGTTAACGTGTCCATGCGCCGGGAAAGCCTCTTTGCATCACCGTCTTTCGCATGGGAGAGTTCGTGCGCCATGATCGCGGTCAACTGCCTCTCCGTAAGCAACTCTTTCAAGCCGGTCGTCAATAGAATGCTCCCGTCGTCCAAAACCCCCGCGTTCGCGATGGTACTGGGGATGAGCAGAATGCGCTTAGGCTTGATGCCAAACTCCCCGCAAACGGTTTCCAGCGCGATGCCCAGCGGAGAGTCAACGGGAATCTGTACCTGTGCCTTTGCCAAAAGCCTTATGACGAACCGCTGCTGCAAGGCCCACAGTAGCAATGCAGCGACGAGCAAGAAAATGACAACGAGACGATCCCAGCCAGGGAGCATCGCGATTCCGGCAAGGGCAAGCGGGAAGGAAACGGTGAGGACCGCGAACAACTCGGTCGAGAGCTTCAGTTGCGAGCCCTGAAACTTCGGGTTCCTCTCGATGAAGGATCAATCCCAATAAAACCGATCGAGACAGGCAAGGACGTAGGTCGTTGCAAGCAAAACTGAGATCCCTCCAAGCCCGCTGAGAAGCCAAGCTGGGTCGCCCCCGACTTCCGGAAAGCCCAATTTTGAGACAATGAATGGCCAAAACAGGAAAAACACAATGACGATGTTCTGCTGAATCAAGAGCAGCGGAACCCGTCGGTCGTACGCCGCTTGAACTTCATCTCCGGTGAACAACCTGCCGTCGTCCCTTACGAATGGCCGAAACCGGCGCGTCGCCTCGAAGGGAATCCTCCCGACGAGGTAGGCCACCAATATCCAGAACAAGGTGAGGGCGTCAAAAGTCATCGGTTTGCGGACTCCGGGTAGGCGGCGGCGACAATGGCGGCGGCGCGCTCGACTTCGGCCGGGATGTCGACGTGCACGATGAACCCCTTGCCGTTCGGGCCGTAGCCGTTGACGTCGTCGCGCAGGCGTTGAATCTCGCCCAGAAGCAGCCCGATGAACCGGTCATGTTCCCAATACGGCGGAACGGGGCCGTGGGTTGGCACGCACGGCGGCGCATTGAAAAATCGGGTTCCCGTGTCGCGCCACACGTGCCGAAACGTGGCGTCGGACCGCCGCTGCATCGTCGGGTCCTGGATCAGGATGACGCTGGCGGGCAGGTTCGGCTCCAGGAGTCGGCGGCTCTCCTGGGCGTTTCCGCCGGTGTTGGTCGAGCGCGTTTCCAGGCGCAATTGGGAGCTTTCGATGCCGCGCTGGTTTAACAGAGTTGCGAAAATTTCCGCCTCGCTGAGGTTAGCGTCGTCGATGCCGCTGGCTTCCCGGAGCAAAGGCGTCGAGTGCCCAATGCCCCCGCTGAGGACGACGAAAGGGATGACCTCCTCGCGCAAGAGGCGCGCCGCCACGTCCGCGCAGGCGATCACGGCATTGCCCAGCAGAATGGCGGCGTCGGCGCGCGGCGGAAGCGGATCCCGCAGGGCGAGAAAGTCGGCCAAAAGGTCAACGGCGTGCTCAGGAGTCATTCGGATGCAGAAAGAATAGCCGATGAATAAGTCATGCTGACGGGCAAACCAGTTTGCAGCGCTTGGGACGTACCTCCCCACGCCTTGGGAAGCGTTTAAGCGCCGAATCGGCCTCTGACCGTTACTTCCGGACGAGCCGGTAGACGTGCTCCATCGGTTGGGAAAGCCGACGAATATCCGCGACGATGCGGCTTTCCAACTTTCGCAGCGCGTTTGTCGCTGCTGTCGGCTTGTATTCGGCTAGCGTGAACTCAATGCTCCGTGCCCGAAGAAACGCCAGCTCGTTTCGGGCGACGATCTTGGCATGAACCGCCGCCGCCTGCGCCTGCATCGGGGTCGCGAGGTTCGCCAAATTCACTCCATCAGCCCATTCGTCCGCATTCGCCGTGGTCACCCCCTTGCCGTCAATCTCCAGCGCGTAGCTTCCCGCCGCCAGGCCCTTTACCGCAATCACCTGTTGGTTCATGCCACCAAGATCCGCATCGTTGCGCCAGGCGATGGCGTGCTCGGGCAAATTTGGAAACGGCAAAGACCCGTCCCTTTGCTTCCATTGAAGGTCCTTCAGGCCGGTAACCCGCGCGTTCTGCGTGCCATCCACCCGGCCCGACGCGGCATCAATCGAAACCCGGCTGACGACCGGTTCCACGTTCCATCCCCTCAATAGCGCAAATGCCATCACGAGGTGGCCGTTTGGCCCGGGGTGAATGGCGTCCGGAATGATCGTCGGCACCGCCGCTGGTTCCGTCTTTGCCACCCGGCGAATGAGCTCACTGACCGGCGCGTGGAAATCCACGAACTGGGCATTCCGTTCTTTGGCCAGGGTGGGCACCCACTGGGCAAAGCGCGCCACGCTCTGGTCGTAGCCCCTGAAGTCGGTCTCCGGATGGCCGAAGTCGTCGTACGGCGAACTGCCGATTAGGGTGAGCCTTGCGCCGGGAGCGGTCGCGCCAAGGTTCGTCACCAGCTTGCCGTACCACTCCTGAAAAATCGAGAAGATGCGCGCGTCGAAAGGAACGTAGCCAGCATCGTTCATGCCCAGCATCACGGTCACGACGGTTGGCTTAGCCGGAGCGACGTCGCGCTTCATCCGCGTGTCGGGGTCGCCCATCCACCCGCCCCAAGTGGTGTCCCCGCCAACCCCCGCGTTGGTGTACGTCAGCCGCATCGTCGGGTAGCGCGTCGTCAGGAAGGTCTCGACGTAGGTGGTGTAAAGCCGCTGCTCCGTGATGCTGTCGCCGTAGAAAAGCACCCGGTCGCCGTCCTGAAGCGCAAGGCTTTGGGCGAATGCGGGGGTGGCAACAAGCATGATGAGGGCGGTGGCGCAACGATGCGGCATGCCGTTAGCTTAACCTGATGTGCGCGGAAGACACTTTGCCCACGGCCTGCATCAATTGATCTCGAGTCCACAGGTCGGACTTAAGGTCGTAGCCGACATAGGAAGCTGGGTCGTCTGCCATTCTGGCGACCGCGCCCGCGATGTAGTCCATCGGGAGCCGCTTCGCCGCAGGCAGTAAGAAAATAAAGTCCGCGTCCGTTGCGGCAAGAGCCGCTTCAACCGCTTTCGTTGGGCTAGCATCCAGCACCGTAAGCCCGGCCAATTCCGTGGCCGTCGCACCTTCCACAACGACAAAGGACTCGTTTGCGGGCAGTGCTTGCCCCTCCAAGTCGAGTTTCAGCTGGTCAAGCCCATCCGCGCCAAAGACTACAACGGCAATTTTCGCCGGTTTCATCTTACGGAAGTCGTGAAAATCCACAAACTCCGGCGTCACTCGCACTAGCGTAGCCACCAATGTCTCCGTGGCGAACAACGAACAGCGGCGGAGAGCCGTCAGTTTGAACCCGATGCGACGGTAGAAGTTAAGGTCCCGCTTGCCCGCCGAGCCAAACACGTGAATGTAGAACTGGTGAATGCCTTTTGCCCTTAGCGCGCTAAAGTAGGCATCCAGCAAGGCGTCACCGGCCCGCTTCCCTCCCCGGTTATCGGTCGAGACGTTAAAGTGGAAGTTCGAAGCACCGGCCGGCGCGGGCGGGGTTTCGCGCCAGCTCCGCGTCAACATCCACCGAACGAAGCGACCGCTGGCGGGATGCGAGCGATACTTGCCGCTCATGTAATTGCAAAGCAACCGCAAAAGGTGCGGAAGCAACGAGCGAACCGCCCGCCGCTTAAACTTGGGCTTGATCCCAGAGACGAGGTAGCCGATGACCTCGCCATCGTGCTCGGCAACCCAAGAAGATTCGGGTTCACCATCTAAAAAAGGAGAGAGCCACAATTTTGCGAAGAGTTCGGGGTCGCTAAAATAGTCCTCAAGTTTGCCCCGCAGTCCATTGCGGATGCAAATCTGTTCGACAACGGCTCGGTCGGAAGGTTGGTAACTCCGGACGGTCAAGGATGGGCCGCCAAACCGTAATACCGAACCAGTCCCTTCACCGCCCGCTGCCAATCTCGGCGCGCGGCAAAAGCGAGGGCGTGCTTGCGCATGGTCCCCCGCATTTCGCGGTCTTCCACTAGCTTACGCAGGGCGGCGCGCATGCCTTGCGGACCATCGCAAACCATCGCGTTCACGCCGTCCGTCACGAAGTCGGTTGGGCCCGGGCCACGCGCGACGATCGGAACAACGCCGGAAGCCATGGCTTCCAGCACCACGTTTCCAAACGTGTCGGTGGTGGACGGAAATAGCAGCAGTTCGACATCGGCATAGGCGGTCGCCAACTCTTCGCCATGGAGGTAGCCCGTGAAGCGGCCGTGCTTTAGCTTTTGCTCAAGGATGGGCCGTTCTGGGCCGTCGCCAATCACCCACAGATCGCTTTCGATACCCTCGACGATTTCGGGAAGCGACTGCACGTTCTTCTCGGGAGCGCATCGGCCCACGTAGGCGGTGACCACCCGGTCGTCGGTTCGCTTGCGTTTGGATGCCGAGTAGAGCTGCGTATCGATGCCCCGCGAGAACACGCCGAGGCGATTGCGGAACCCTCGGCGCTGGAGTTCTTGCGCGCACCCTTCGGTCGGGCAAAGCACCCATTTGCAGGGCGCATAGAACCACCGGAGGAAGTTCCGGGTGGCGTCCGAGATCAGCTTGCGGACGGCGGGCCGGCTTCGCATGCCCGTGTAATCCGAAAAATGGGTGTGGTACGTACCGACCACCGGAAGGCCGAAACGGGCCGCGAGGTTGCGGCCCGTGATGCCCATGCTCCCGGGAGTCGCCAGGTGAACCACCGTGTAGGGGTTCGACTGCATGGCGTCTCGCCATGCCTTTCCGATGCGGAAGTCCGGCGCAAGCTCAATCGACATCCGCTCGTAATAGTTGTGGGCAACGCGGTGGTTGAACGTACGGATGGTGACGCAACCCCGGACCTCGGTCTTTTCCTCGTCGCCGTAGCAGTACACGTCAAGCGGAATCTCCAGATGCTGCATCATCTCCGCGACTTTTCGGAGCGTGTGGGCGGCACCGTTCACCTCGGTAAAGGTGTCCGTGAAGAGGGCAACCCGCGAGATTTTGGGAATCGGGCCGTCGTCTTCTAGCAATCCACCCACCCGATATTCCTCGCTGTCAAACGCGCTTGAATTACCGGCGAAGTTCGTTCGGACGTTGGGGTCTTCGAGATGCATTTCTCTCCTGCGCTGGGTGTCGATCTGCGCCGCATTTTAAGGCGCAAACAACACTCCGCTCATCTTAACTAACTCGACTCCGCGATGGCGATAGTCTTAAACGTTTCATAACAATTGGGGCGACTTTTGATAAACATACGTTCAACCGTGTCGCAGTGCTTCAGGGGTCCGAACGGTTTTCTGCCGCTGGCGAAAAGTTAGGTAAAAGACGATCATGGCAGTTTTCAACGGACATAACGTCCGCCGTTCAATGGGGAACACGATGGAGACCGGAGACATCCCGAATTTGCCCTATCCGGAGAAGTTCGACCTGGAGGCCGCGATCCTCGGCATGCACCGCGACGGCTACTGCATCTTCCCCGGCGTCCTGAACCGCGAGGAGGTTCAGGCATTCCGCGACAAGATCGACGGCCTGGGCGGCGACGACGCGCAGTATGAAGTTGAGAAGTGGTGCTTTAACAAGCAGCTGGCCAGCGACTACCAGCACGACCCCGAGATGCTCCAGTACATCGACAAGGACGATGTAGCCGCCGTCCTAGAGAGCATTTTTGGCGAGCATCACCACTGCATCGGCGGGTCGCTTTGGGTGACCGGAAAGGGTCGGGGAATGGGCATCCACATCGACTTTCTTCCCTTCCCTTACGTCGTGCCGGCCGAGGTGACGATTCCAATTTTCATGGCGACCGCGCATTATTACCTAGATGACCTGACCTTGGATCTCGGACCGACCACGATTATTCCCGGCTCGCACCGGGCCGCACGTCCGCCCCAGGATGAGACGTCGTTCAACGGCATGGGATCACACGCGGTGATGCTTAAGGCGGGCGACGTTTGCCTGTTCCGCAGCGACCTGTGGCACGGCGCGGCGAAGAACGTGAGCGAGCGGCGACGCTACATGGTTCAGGTGCACTACGCGCACTCGGCGATCGGAAAGTGGTATCCCTCGATCGAGCAAGAGTCGCTCTGGAGCCCCGAGGTTCTGGCGGCGGTGACGCCGCGCCAGCGCAAACTCCTCGGCAGTCCCTATCTGCCGTGAAACCACCGATCTCTTACCGAACGGACGAGCGGCTGACCTACGCTGAATACGTTCGATTCCTCATCGATTCCGACCTGGGTGCGCAGTATCCCCGGCAACGGTTCGAGGAGCGGATCCCGAAGCTGTTGGCAAACAGCTCGGTGGTCGTTACCGCCCGATCGGAGGGTCGGCTGGTCGGCGTGCTGATGGCGGTTACCGACTTCGTTTACTTTATGCATGTAACGGACCTTGGCGTCGTCCGTGATTTTGAGAAGCAAGGCATCGGCAGCCAACTCATTGAGCACGCAATCGTGGCCGCCGGCGGATCGGACGATATCATCGTCACCCTCATCGCCAACGAGGGCGCGATTGGCTTCTATGAGAAGAACGGCTTCAAAAACCACGTAGCGATGATGTACCGCTCGAAGGTGGAGTGGGAAGATTTCGTCGTTGACGAATCATTCCTGCCGTGATTCTCGATCCTTCGAATATCCTAAGGCCTAACCATGTTGCGTGATGTTTCTCCCCTGCCCGGCTACCGCGAAGACGTCGGTCTGCTGCTATCGATTCTTGAGGACAGCACCCGCGAGTGGCGGGGCGAGCTGGGCGAGCCACCGGTCGAGGCGATCGCCTGGCAGCCGGTCGCCGGTTCCTACAGCATCGGCGCTTTGCTGTTGCATATGGCTTTTGCCGAACTCATCTGGTTCCAGGGAGTCGTGGCGGACACTCCTGTCTCTGACGAAGACCGGGCGCGGCTGCTGACCGCCGAAACCGACGTGGACGCCGGAAAGTGGCCCACGCCGCCGTCGGAGCCCATCTCGTTCTACTTTGATATTCTTGCGGAAGTGCGCGGGCGGTCGTTGGCGATCCTGAAGGACGCCGATCCGGATGCGGTTTTCCAACGGTCGCGAGGGTCGGTCTCGCTTCGGTGGATCATCGGCCATATCATCCAGCACGACTCTTACCACGGCGGGCAGGCGGTTCTGCTGCACGAGCAGTGGCTGCGGAGGGGATCGGATGCCAGTTAGCCCGGAGGCCGTTGAGCGGCTGATGGCGCCGCTGCTCTTGGTTCGACCGATCACCTCGCGCAAGATGTTCGGCGGGCTGGGGATCTACTGCGACGGGGTCTTTTTTGGCGTCATCGACGACGACCGGTTGTACTTCAAGTTCGACGCGGTGAACGGTCCGGATTACGACGCTTTTGATTCCCCGCAGTGGGTGATTGAGGGCGAGAACGCCAGCGCGATGCCCTACCGCGAGGTTCCGGCATCGGTTCACGAGGACCCGGATCGGCTGGCGGAGTTCATCGACGCCGCCGTGGCTGTCGCCCTGCGAAAGAAGACGAAACCCAAACGTCCCAAATCCGGGGAGTGACCTAGCCCTCCCAGTCGAATTCGACCTCACGACCGCGCAGTAGCCAGCGCGCCGGCGTGAGGGTCGTCTGCCAGTCTAACGGCTCGCCGATCGGCTGCGGCAGGGACGCGTGCGCAAACCCCTGTCTCAGGGCGGCCTCCTGCGCCGGACCGACCGCATCCGGTGCGGCAGAAACGAACAGAGGCGTCCCGCCGTCTGCCAAAAGCTCCAGCCACTGCCGATTTAGCTCCCACGGAATTTCCTTCGTGAGTCCCACGCAATCCGCGTCGGCCTGGAAGAACGCACCGTGTTGGGGCGCGCGGAAGGCGGCCGTGTTCACGCCCATTTTTCGAGTCCGGCTCCACTCACGACCGCTGGTATCGTCCCCCGTACGCTGGACCTCGTGGGTGCCGGCCGCCAAATGACCGACCGTATTGCAGCCGATCAGGACAGCTTCGCCGGCGGCCGAGCGAATGGCATCGTACAAACCAGAGATGATCTCGGCCGTTGTCTGCCGGTCGTTGCTAAAGGTTGGACCTGGGCCGAAGAAAGCATCCGCCATCTCGAAGCCCCATCTGCCGGTGATATCCCACGTCGAAAAGTCGTGCTTGATCAGGTCAAACCCCCAATGACGGCACCGCGCCATCATTTCGGAAACGTGCGCCAACACGTCTGGGACGGAGGGATCGAGGGTCTTCGGCTTGAGGTACCAATGCTCCGGGTGCGACTCCTCCGAGAACAACGGCCGAATCCAGATGCCGGGACGGCATCCCGCCTCTCGAATATCTGTCGCCAGCGAGGCCATGTCACCAAAGGCTTCGTTGCCGTGATCCCAGAATCCGCCGTCACAGCCACCCGGTGGCTGCCAGCCCGCATCGATGACGCAGTACGGAAGGTTCGCCAATCCGGTTGCCCAGCCCGCCGTTCGGTGCGCGTCCCGCACGAGATCCTCGCGACGGTTCTTACCGTAGGCGTAGTACCAATCGTTGGTGCCGTAAATCGGGTGACCCACGATTTTCGGCTTCGGGCAAAGCAGCCGACAAAACGCCTGAACGGCGTGAAATGCGTTTTCTCGCGGAAGGGAAAGATAGTGCCGGAGTCGCGCGGCTTCAAGTGTCTGACCCTCCAGCCGAAGCGGCCGATTGCCCGACCGTAGGTCAAGGTGTAGCCGAAGATATCCTGGGGTGATCTCCCAGCTTGCCAACGCTTTGGCTCCGGTCTCAGTGCCCACCGCTACCGTATGGCCGTCTACGGTCCAAGCCGCGTACCACGGAAGTCGACCACGATCGTCCGCCGGTCCCCAGGCCAGATCGCCGTACCCTCGCTCCCAGGTATCTCCCAGGAGCTGCGTCTCTGGCGGAAGCGAAAGCGGCCAGTAGAGCGTGACGAAGTCCACCTGGGCTCCGGTCACACTAACTGCGACTGCACTGCCGACCTCTGAGAGTTGAACTTGCACACCTGGCGCAGCATCGATCCGTGATGGGGCATTCAGCGATGGCATCATCTTTCCCATCGTATCCAAACGAGGCCAAGGTTTTCCGTTGGGTAATCTAGATTTGATTGGGGCGCTTAAGGATCGCCGACTCAGCCGAAGTTTGATTGACAGTCGGGGCGGTTAGCTCAGTGGTAGAGCATCCCGATTCATCGGGAGGGTCACGATCTGGTTCGGCCAAAGTTTGATTGACAATAGGGGCGGTTAGCTCAGTGGTAGAGCACTTCGTTCACACCGAAGGGGTCACAGGTTCAAATCCTGTACCGCCCACCAGTTTTCATGTTCGTCCGTTTCGGGCATGAGTGTTTTGGTTCGCGCTTGACGCCGGGGAGAGCGCGTGCGGTCGACGTAATCATTCGACCGACAGGAGTCCTTATCGTGTCGCATTTCTACTTGTTGGAAGATAAGCGCAATGAAATTGCCTCTCTTTGCAGGCGCTTCGCGGTCACACGCCTCCGCGTCTTCGGCAGCGTTCTCGGCGGCGAGTGGAACGACGAGCGAAGCGACTTTGACTTTCTCGTCCAGTACGGTCCTGAATATCTCACGTTGCAGCCGCTGGAGCGCTTGGTTGGCCTTAAACTCGCACTCGAAGACCTTCTCGGACGGAAAGTAGACGTGGTCAACTATGATTGCATGAGGAATAACCTACTCCGAGAAGCGGTCGAGAGTAAGGCAGTTGATTTCTATGCGGCTTGAGACGCGAGTTTGCCTTGATGATTTGCTTCGCGCCTGCGAGCTCATCCAAAGCGCGGTCGCGGGTTTAACAGTCGAGGAGTTCCTCTCGCAATGGGAGAAGCAGTCCGCCGTTGAGCGACAGTTCATGATCGTGGGAGAGGCCATTGTGAGAATCCGCCAGCTCGAGCCCCCAGTTTACGAGAGCATTCCCGACGGCCACGCCATCATTGGCTTTCGCAATGTGTTAGTACACGGCTACGACGTCGCCGACCCAAAGGCTGTCTTTGAACTAGCAGGCTTGCCAGTTCGGGAGCTAATCGTGTTGGTTGCAGAAATGCTCAATACATGAGATAGCACCAGTGCTATCGATGTGGCCCTGATGTCCGACGGATTGTAGACTTCGTCCGCCTGACCACAACTAGCAGGGTGGGGACTTCTGCCGGATCGCCCGGCCTTGATGCGGGTGTTCCGATGAGAATGTCAGAAAATGCGACACGATTTAACATTCCCTGAAGAACCTGTGTGTACAGTAATTCTATGAGCGGAACTCTTCTTCTGTCGCTGGCCTCGATCATCGTGCTCCGCCAGTCGGCCACCGTCCAACCGCCCGCCAAAGATCCGTGGGCAGAGTTCCGCAGCGTCACCTACATCGGCCAAGTGGATGGCGTTGCGCCGACGGCAACCAAGCTGCCCGACGTTGCCAAGTTCGCCAAGCTCCCGGGCGAGCATCCGGTCGGCGACCGGCTGATTCTCAGCGTCGCCGGCAATGGCGATGCGATTCTGGTTTCGAAGGACCTTCCCGAGTTTGCCCACATGTTCCTCGTGAACGATGCAATTAAGGCAATCGGCAAAATTCCCGAGAAACCGTTGCAGACGCTGGGCGACTATCCGCCCGCGCTTCAGGCCTTCGTGAGCGAAAGCGCTCGTGCGACCCTCCCGATGCACGACATTCCGACCACCGGTCTTCCGACCGACACAAAATTCCTGTTCCGGACGAGCAACCGAATTCGGTTGGAAGATTCCAACGGGGATTCGCTTGAACTCACGATCGGCGATCAAACCGTCAGCGGGCAAGAGAAGGAGTACATTAAGTCGTTGTACAAGTCTTTGGAAGCCACTCCCATCCGAATGACGAAAACACAGAAGCAGGTTAACGAGGCCCTTCAACGCTCGATTCAGGAGTTTGAGCTGGTAGGCGCGGCCCGCGGATACCGAATGCTCATTCTGAAAACCCCGGCGTTCGATACGAACCTCGAAGTTCAGAATGTCGCGGCGGCCAAGCAATACGCCGATCTCATGCGCAAACTGCGCACCCAAGCAACCGCCTCGATGGCCCCGCTCATCGACGATATGAAGAAGCGGTATCCCCATTTGATCGATAAGTACCCCGTCGATAGCAGCGTCTCCGGCTTGCCGAAAGACACGGTTAAAGGGCTGAGTATGCTCATGCAGACTCTGGCAAGTTTAGGCGGCAAGGTCCCCTCCGACATTAATGGGTTCCTTTCAAGGGCCCGAATCGTCGACTCTCAGCCGGGAATCACCCTTGGGTTTGCCATGGACCCCGACGGTGGAGTTCTTGGCGTCCGCCTCTGGCCACGCTAGAGCTAAGTGCGATCGCAGAAAGGAAAGCGCCGCACCACGGATCGGGGTGCGACGCTTAATGCAATTACTTGGTGCCTTTTCCGGCTTCGCCAATCGGCTTTGCGTGGCCGGCCATGTTCTTCTGGAAGATGGCCTTCTGCTCAGGCGTCCACTTGGCCGCTTCAGCGTTGGCTTCTGCCTTAGACTGCGGCGATTCCACCGCAGTCTTGTCTTCCGCCGAGCCGCAACCGGCTACCACCAGTAGCGTAGCCGCGAAAAAGATCGAAAGTTGACGCTTCAATCCTTCCACCAGATGGCGCCGAAGGCTTCCGGAGCCGCGGCCCAGGTTCGGCAGGTGAAGTTCGTACCGAACGGATAGCCGTCTCGGGGGAACGGAGCAACCGCCGCATCCGGGTCGGCGCAGTACAGCTTCACGCGATCTTCGAAGCTCTTGGGCGAAGCGACCAACGAACCGAACGCGGGGATAACGCCACCCTTCCACGCAACTGCCTTCGCGCTGCTGTCGGCTCGAACCGTGATGATGCGGCCACCGAAGTAGATGTCGCTGTTCTTGCCCTGGCCCGTGCTGTCATATCCGCTATAGTTGTCGAAGAACCAACCGTCGGATCCGCCGAGCGTCTGTCGCGGCGTGTCGTAGGTGTTACCGAAGACCATGAGGTCGGACGGGCTCGTCATGCTGGTGGTCGAAATGCCATCCATGATGCGAACGGCCGAGGAGCCATCGGCGTTGTTGCGCTCGGTGCAACCTTGCACGGCGCCGCCGTCGCTGCATCGCTCTGCCTGAACCACCGCGCCGCCGGAGCGGATTTCGTAGCCCCAGTTGTAGCCAAAATCCAATCGGTCGTAGCTGTTCGCGTTGTTGTAGAACTGCCTGCCGTCCCGAATCTTGTTTCGGAAGCCGCCCGCCCAAACGCCGCCGCTCTTCACGTAAGGAGCCATGGAGCAAGCCGGGTCGCCGCCGCAGCCGTTGATCGAACCCTGGCCATCGTCGTAGATGGACGGGAGCTTGTCGTCGTGATCGGCCGAGTAGATGTTCACGGCGGTGCCGAGCTGCTTACCGTTGCTAAGACAAGCGGTCTTCTTTGCCGCGGCCTTAGCCTGGGCGAAAACCGGGAACAGGATGGCGGCCAGGATGGCGATGATGGCGATAACGACCAAAAGTTCGATTAGGGTGAAGGCTCGTTTCATCATGGGATGGTTGGATTCCTTTCGCAAGGCGAGCCAAGCATGCTCCCGGAAGTTTAAAACTCCGTTAAATCAAGAGGTTCATACAGGAAAAACCTCAGACCTGGCAAAAATGCTGGACCGATGTTGGTCAGCCTCTGAGTGCCGCAACAGTAGACTTGCCGCCCAGTGAATCCCGAACCTATAACCGTCCTGGAGGCAACGTATCGCGCCGAATCGCGCGCGCTATTCGCCCGGTTGGTTCGGGTCCTAAACGACTTCGACGTCGCCGAGGACGCCCTGCAGGACGCGGTTCGGGCGGCCGTGATCCAGTGGCCGTCGGAAGGAGTGCCTCAGAACCCGGCCGCATGGCTATTCCAAACGGCCAAGTTTCGCGGCATTTCCAGCCTCCGAAAGAAGAGTCGCCTCGTTCCCTTGCTCGATTTTGAGCCTATCGCCCCGGCAGACGATGGGGATGATCTCCTCAGTCTCATCTTCACCTGCTGCCACCCGGCAATCTCCCCGGATGCTCAGGTCGCGCTGACGCTCCGCGAAGTCTGCGAGCTCACCACCGAGGAGATCGCCTCGGCGTTCCTTACGCCGACGCCGACGATTGCCCAGCGCATCGTCCGGGCAAAGGCAAAAATTCGCGAGGCGTCGATTCCGTTTGAAGTGCCGGGCCAAGACGAATTGCCGTCGCGGCTCCCGGCGGTGCTCAAGACGATCTACCTGGTGTTGAACGAAGGGTATTCGTCTAGCTCGAGCCAGAACCTAGTCCGGGCAGACCTCATGACGCTAGCGCTCCACCTCGGCCGTCAAGTCGTCGAACTGATTCCCGAACCAGAAGCGAATGGGCTGTTGGCGCTGATGCTCGTCCACCAGGCGCGCAGCGGCACACGCTCATCTCCCGACGGCGAGATTATCTTGCTGGAAGATCAGGACCGAACGCTTTGGGATCGAACCGCCATCGCGGGGGCAAGTGAACTGATTGCGAATGCGTTGCGCTCCGGTCAGTTTGGGCCGTACACGCTTCAGGCGGCGATCGCGGCGGTCCATGCCGAAGCGCCAAGCTATGCAGAGACCGACTGGAACGAGATCATCGGGCTATACGACCTGTTGATGCAGTTGGAACCTTCACCCGTCGTGGCCCTCAACCGCGCCGTTGCGATCGCCATGCGCGACGGACCACAGGCGGGAATCTCGCGCATCACCGACCTCCTGGAGGCGGGCCAACTGACCGGTTACCACCACGCCTATGCGGCGCGCGGCGAGCTCTTTCGGCGCAAAGGAGACTCGTCATCCGCCCGCGCAGACTTCACGACGGCGCTAGCGCTGGCCCGTCAAGAGCCAGAACGGCAGCTGATCCGAAAACGGCTTGCGGAATTATTGTGAGCGGTGTTGAGTCGATGGGTTCGGTAAACAAGAGTCTCTCCGCTCCCAACAAATCGTTCCGGCCAGCTTAAATCGCGTTGTCCACATTCGGTTAAAATGACTTGTGGCCGAAGAGGATGAAAAACAAGGAAAAGGAAAGGCCTTTTTACGAATCGACGTCGCCGAGATTCTAAAGTTCTCCTCAACACCACACGGCATAATAGCTCTTCTCATTGTGCTTCTAGGTGCGGGAACGTTCTTTTTCCTTTTCGAACAGCCGCCAGTCATCAAGCTTTTAGCGGGTTTTCTCTGCCTATGCTCGCTACTTGTGCTTGGAACCATCGCAGTTCGAGCCATCCTTCCTCTAATAGCCGCGCCGACCGAAAGCTCCGGCAAGTCCAGCGCAGAACAACCATCCGGTGCCTCCGGCCGAACAAACATGTCCACCAAGAGAGTAGTCAAAGTTCGGAAAAGAGAGGAATGTCGGCCGTACCGGAGGAACGGCGCTCTTGACTTCACCGAGAAACATGCAGCATACTGTGGAGCCATCGCGTCAGTAGTACGTGAAGGCAGCAACCCGGACTTCATCTACCTTGATATAGACTGCGGCGAGTTGGCGTGGGCTCCAAGTTGGGTTGAGGATCTGTTGGGCAAGGAAACATAAAGGCTTGAAGACTAACGAATTCTATGGGTTTGAAGCTCGAATTGAGACAGACATTAGTGCAGCAAAATTAAGCGAACTGAATGATCGCCTTACGCCGCACTTACCTGCAAACGGAGTTCCATCAGATTACAAGATTTACGCTTTGAGGGTATCATTTGCCATCAAAGAGCGTCACTTTACCGTTGAGGGACTGTCCAAGAGAGCGAACTCAGTAAAAATTGAAATATCGATTCCTGTGAGGGCTCAGAAAGGCTACGATCTCAAGTTTAGAGATTTGGCGATTCCACCCCAACCGGATGTCAGACTAACTAGAAGCGCGGTGAGAACCACGTTTGTGCTTCCGGCGACGTATATCGAGAATACAGGCGAATTCGAGGACTACTTGGTTCTCAGCGGCGACGAGGGTGCGCACAGAGCGAGGCTAAAATGTTCGATAACCACGGAGCCGACTGCTGAGTACTCGACCCGACTACAGTCTGACCGGGCAGCTGGCGCGACCATCATTGGCTTTTCACTGAGCAGGAGTTTGCAGATACGCTTGGATTTATAACCAACTCCAACTCAAATTGTCATCCGAGGAAGTAGAGGTTCTAGCAGCTTCGGAAACGCACTAAGTTCGAGTGTGGCTCCACGTCGATTTGCTTTGAAATAATCATATGCCTGCTGTTGTGCTTATTTAAGTTCAGAGAGGTTCACGGGGCCAAATTCTGCGTGGCCGACCGTGCCGCGGCATGTTTCTGCTTTCAGCACAGTCAGAGTTTTGGCCGCAATCTAAACGACGCAAGCAGCCTCCTAACTGTCGGCGCACGCCAGCACGTACCACGAGGCCACGGCGTGACTGCGCAGATAAGAACGTAAGGAATTGTGGTGCGATTTGAAGCTATCTGAAGAGTGTCTGTATACAGTAGTTCTATGAGGGGAACTCCGCTTCTGTAGCTGGCCTCGATCATCCTGGTTAGCCAATCTGCTGCCACCCAACCGTCCGCCCCGGCCAAAGATCCGTCGGCAGACTTCCGCAGCGTTACCTACATCTGCAAAGTCGATGGCGTGGCGCCAAAACCGGCGAAGCTGCCCGATCTCGCCAAGTTTGCCAAGCTAACCGGCGAGCATCCGATCGGCGACCGGCTCGTTATAAGCGTCGCTGGCAATGGTGATGCGATTCTGGTATCGAACGATCTTCCCGAGTTTGCCCACATGTTCCTTGTGAACGATGCAATTAAGGCACTCGGCAAAATTCCCTAGAAACCGTTGCAGACGCTCGGCGACTATCCGCCCGCACTTCAGGCCTACGTCAGCGAAAGCGCCCGTGCGACGCTGCCGAGTCACGAGATTCCTACCGAAGGTCTCTCTAACGACATAATATTCCTAATCCGAACAAGTAACCGAATTCGGTCGGAAGATTCCAATGGCGATTCAAATGAACTCACAATCGATGATCAAACCATTGGTGGTGAAGATCGGGAGCACAACCGGTCGCTCTACAAGTCGCTAGGATCCTCCCCCATTCGCATCACGAAAACGGAGAAGCAGATTGACGAAGCGATGCAACGCTCGATTAAGGAATTTGACCTGGTTGGAGCAGCCCGTGGATACCGAATGCTCATTTTGAAACCCCATCCTTCGATACCAATCTCGAAGTTCAGAACGTTGCGGCGGCCAAGCAGTACGCCGATCTCATGCGCAAGCTATGAACCCAGGCAACCGCCTCGAAGGCCCCGTTGATCGAGGACATGAAAAAGCGCTCCCCGCACCTCATCGACAAATATCCGTCGGTAGCCAGGTTTCCGGCTTGCCCGAGAACACCATAAAGGGCATGAAAATGATGCTCAATACGCTGGCAGGTATGGTCGGAAAGGTTCCCTCCGAAATCAACGGTTTCCTTTCAAGGGCGCGCATCGTTGACTCCCAGCCGGGAATCACCCTTGGGTTTGCCATGGATCCCGACGGTGGAGTTCTCGGGATCCGCCTTTGGCCACGCTAGGAATTTCGCCCCGCCGAAATTCCTAACAATGTTTCGCCGACCATGTCGATTCCGAGGCGGCTCGCTTGACATATCATTGAGGGCGCAACTAGCCCGCTCTCACCGAGACCTAAAACCATGGAAAAAACCATCATTCAACCGATTCCCTACCTGTTTTTTGACGGCACCTGCACCGAAGCGCTCGCGTTCTATGCCGAGGTGCTCGGCGGAACCGTTGTTAGCTCGATGACCTACGGCGAGATGCCGGGCGACATGCCTTGCCCCGACGAAGCGAAAGACCGCGTGATGAACGCGATGCTGGAGCTCCCGGGCGGAAACATGATCTACGGCAGCGACAGCTTCCCTGGCCGCGCCACCGGCCCGGTTTCGGGCTTCATGATTACGCTCAACTACCCGACGGTCGATGAGGCTCAGGAAGTGTTTGATCAACTTGCCGACGGCGGCGAAATCGGGATGCCGTTTAGCCCGTCGTTCTGGGCCGAAAAGTTTGGAATGCTGACCGACAAGTTCGGCATCGAGTGGGCGATCAACGGTAACCTTCCGCCACGAACATGAAGTACTTATGCCTTGTGTTTCTGGACAAGGAGAACTGGAGCGCGTGCCCAGATCCGCACTGCGCGGCCTACGGGCAGGAGCTTGTCGACCGCGGGAAGCTCTTGGCGGCCGAGGCGCTGCATCCGGTGGATACGGCGACGACGGTCCGGATGCGAAACGGCACGCTGTCGGTGACGGACGGCCCGTTCGCCGAAACCAAGGAGATGCTCGCCGGGTTCTACTTGGTGGACGCGAAGGACTTGAATGAGGCGATCCGCATCGCCTCGGACATTCCGCCCGCCAAGCACGGCTCGATCGAGGTCCGCCCGATCCGGGAATTGGATTTGTAAACTGAGTTAAACCTTTTGGAGTGCGGCGGCTCTGCCGCCGCTTTTGCATTTTCCATCTATAACACAAGTAGATGAAATCCTAGCCACCCGGGTACTCTTCCCCGCGCCCATGGAAGTCAACCCAATCGACATGTGGAGGCAATCCGCCGGTGCCTGGATCGCCGATCAGGGCGATGAAGGCGACGCGTCGCGGCGCATCATTCTCGATCCGGCGCTCGAACCTTTCCGATCTACACTAAGCGGCAAGCGCGTGCTAGACCTTGGCTCCGGCGAAGGCCGCTACGCCCGAAAAATGAGTGCTGCCGGAGCGCTGGTAACCGGAGTCGACCCCGTACCCGAGTTCATCGAACGCGCGCAGCAACTCGATCCGGCGGGCGACTACCGGGTTTGCCGTGCCGAGGACCTTCCGCTGGAAGCCAATAGCTTTGCCGTCGTTCTGTCGTACTTGACCCTCATGGATGTCGAGGATTACGTGCGGGCCGGACACGAGATGGTGCGGGTGCTGGCGCCCGGCGGCAGAATTCTGCTGGTCCTGATTTCGAACCTCACGTCGTGCTCGGAAGGCTGGATCAAGGACGCCGAAGGCAACCGACTTTTTCGCCCGGTCGACCGGTACATGGAGGAGTTTTCGATGAATCTGGAGTGGCGCGGCATAAACATCGTCAACTATCACCGGCCGCTCAGCGCGATTCTCAAAGTCTTCTTTTCGCAGGGTTGCGTCCTGACGGACTTTATGGAGCCGCTTCCGCCGGCCGACCATCCGTGGCATGCCGAAGAGCACCGCGCGCCAAACTTCCAGATTTTGGAGTTGATGAAACTCCCCTTGGCGTAAGCGTATCTTGGTCCTAAGTGATGACGCCCTGCCAACTAAAGAAGGTAATATGCAGTATGCGAAGTCGCATCATGTATGTCGAAAACAAGGCCGGTGGGTTGAACGGCCGGGGCAGCATCGGTCGCGTCTCATTCTCTAAGACCGGAGCGACGCTCTACTACCAAGGCAAATCCTTCCGTAGCCTGAAGGGGGGCTACAAGGCGAACTACTTCGACATCGACTCCGGCGAAGAGTACTGGATCAGCGGACCCAAAAAGTTTGGGAGCGACCGGCTATACGGCACGCCGGGAGTGACCATTGACGAAGACGTGCGGGGCGAATACTGGACCCAGATTCGGAAACAGCCGCAACGAATCCGCGAACAGACCGCGTAAAAATCGCCCTTAGCCATTCGGCTTTGCCAGGAGCCGAATGCGCTCCATCACGCGGTTTTGGACCCCGTTGTCGTGGATCGTGAACAGCAAGTCCTCAATGCCATCGGTCGTGATCTCGAAGATGCAGAGCGACATCTCGTCGTTCGAACCCTCGCCGTACACCACCGGGCGGGGCGGCGAAAACGGATTGTTTAAGTTCTTCGCCGAGTTGTCATGCCAAGACTCGACCTCAAGTCGCGTGCCCGCCGGCAGCCGCAAAGACGGCTGATAGACATAGGTTTCCTGCCAGCGGAAGTTCCACGGCTTCACCCAAACCAGCGGCCGGCGGGTGCCGTCGGGCAAAATCGCCCGGGCACGCATCTCCTTTCCAAGCAGATGCATATGCGGAGTGATCGACAGCAGCGTCGTGTCCCTTGGCAAAGTGTAGCTTGAGGTTCGAAGGTAGTTGGAATCGCCCGCCGGAATCGCAATCTGCCAGTTTTCGACGCTGATTCCGCCCACAAGTTGGGTGACCGGCTTGCGACTGAAGTAGATGCCGATCTTGGATTGGTCGCGTTCCGGCCGTCCGGTTGGGTGATAATGCACTTGCAGGACCACGTCGGAACCCTTTTGGAAGTAGCGGCCCACGCCGTCCGGGAGCCATTTGGTGGTCCCGCCGGGAGCCCACCCGCCCAGCGAGCCGCTCGGAAAAAATCCCGGGCCACCGAACGAGAGATATCCGACGCCCGGATCGGCGGCGTCTAGCCGACGCGCGCCCCCGGAGTTGTCTAAGAAGACCAGCGCGTGGTGGACGACCCGCGCGTTACCGGGTCGGAACTCCAGCGCGCCGACAGTTCTATTTTGCAGCAATCCAGACGGAATAACGATATTGCGCAGCTGGTCCGGTCCTTCCGCCGGAACATCCACGGCCTCGGGCATCGACAGCACGAGGTCCGGCTCGCCCAGCTGCCAGCCCTTTGTGAACCGTGGTGGCTTTGGCGCGGCCGCAAGATTCCCGGGCTTCGCGCCGGTCTGATGCCAAAGTTCAAGAAGGCGAATCTCGGTTGGGCTAAGGACGCGCGCTCCCTCGAAGTTTCCGTGCCCGGGAATCGCGCTCCAGGGTGGCATCGACCGCCGTTTGGTCGCCAGCGCGATCATCGACGACCACTTTTTCGCTTCGGCGTAGGTTGTCAGCGAGAACGGCGCCGACTCGCCTGGGCGGTGGCACGGCACGCAACTGCGATTCAGAACCGATGCGACGTTTTTCGCATATGTTGGGGCTTCGGTTTGAAGCATGGCGATGCACAGCAGCGTGACCACAACACCGATTACCGTACCCGCCCTGTGGCGTCGCTATCGGGTCTACGAACGGGGACGTCTGGTATCCGGTGTATGATGGACTCGGCAACATGGTGGCGACATTAAGCATGTCTGTGACGGGATCCCGCGTCACGGAGCCTTATCGATCGGCAGGAGTTGGCGATCCACCGGATCTCGTTCTCGGCGCTTCCGGCTTTGACACCCCAGCAACTCTCAACGCGGCGGACTGTATTGCACTTTCTGGTTTTCGACACATGAATATACTTATCGCATTTTCGCTTTCCGCCGTGTTGATGCTCGTCGCCTTGGGTCTTATGCGCTGGCAAAAGAGAACAGGTCTTGGCGTCGTTGTGGGGCACCATATCTGGCCCCTTACGCTTATCCCAGTTTTTCAGGCGCTATATCTCTATAGTGAGCTGGGTTTGATGAACGGGGTTTTGCTGGCCATGGGATTTTTCTTCGGTCTCCTGGCGTACCGCTACCGTGAACGTTGGGTCCGCTCGGTGCTCGAGGCAATGGCTATTTGCTTTTCATTCGGTCACTTCCTCTCATACTTCTGAGGGAAGACCAGACTACATGCCCGAGTCCGAGGACGACCCTGCGGGAAATCGCATTCTCGCACTCCCAACATCGGCCAGTCGACCGCCGGCGAGCGGAGCGGCCTACCTGGCATTTTTCCTCAAACAGAGTGAATAATGGGTGCGCAACCGCCGTTGTTCCGTCGCATTAACTTTCCTTCCTTGATTGCAAATGAAGATCATACTCATACCGGTCTACCTCGCTCGGGCCGTTTGGTTTGCTACGCGGCAAGCTAGCCGCCTGCAGTTCATTTCCTGGCGGCTAAAACTCACCCGAGAAGAGCGGCTCGCCTTTCGCATGTGGGCAACAGCCAACGCTCCTTTGCTGGAAGGGATTAATACGCCAACTCGTCGCGAAACCGGTGAACTCTCCCTGCTGCTCCGATGCTGGCTGCATCCGGCAGATTTCCATGAGGCCGATAATGATCGCGAGGGCGTTAAGCTGAAACTGCAGGACTTACACGATCAGGACGCAACGACGCGAAGGAAGGCGATTGCTTCTGACACCCGGTTGGACGCACAAAAATTGCTCGCTATCGTGAACTCCAGCACGTCTGCGGGCATCCTTCAGTATTTGGCGTCCTCTCCTGGACCCTGAAGTCAGTCCCATCTTTCGTTACTCGGAGTCCGTCTCTTTCGCCGTGTCGAGGCTCTTTTTGGATTTTAGACGGAGGCGGCGACTCGCTCTTCACGCCGAGCTCGTAAGCTCGCCCTATGAAGCCCTTCTCCGAGCGGAGAAGGGATGGGATGAGGCCAAAAGGACTGGCTTCAATAGAAACAGGCTTTGGCACTTCCACGGAAGTCAGACGTCTCCGCCTCATCCTAATCCTTCTCCCGAGGGAGAAGGACTTTAGCATCGCGAATGCGAAAGGTTTTCACTTTTCCCCAAGTATCATGGACACGGCAATATGGTGGCGATCCCTGCAAGCGCCGTGCTTGTAGGCTCGCCGAGTAAAGCCCTTCTCCGAGCGGAGAAGGGTCGAGATGAGGCCAAAAGAACCTGCTTGGACCGGAAGGTGCCTTGGCATTTCCATGGAAGTCAGACATCTCCGCCTCATCCTAATCCTTCTCCCGAGGGAGAAGGACTTTAGCGACGCGTATCTGCTGGCTCTTCAGCTTTCTGCTAGCATCATGGACACGGCAATATGGTGGCGATCCCCGCAAGCGCCGTGCTTGTAAGCTCGCCGAGTAAAGCCCTTCTCCGAGCGGAGAAGGGATGGGATGAGGCCAAAAGAACCTGCTTGGACTGAAAAGTGCCTTGGCATTTCCACGGAAGTCAGACGTCTCCGCCTCATCCTAATCCTTCTCCCGAGGGAGAAGGACTTTAGCATCGCGAATGTGGATGCTTTTCACTTTTCCCCAAGTATCATGGACACGGCAACATGGTGGCGACGTTAAGCAAGTCTGGGTCGGGCTACAACGTCTCGAACCGGTTGAGGTCCGATCATAGAGCAGAGGAGCCGACGAATAATGCTGGGAGCAAGCTTGACCTATAAGCAGAGGTTGGGGTACTGGTCGATTTCACTCATTGTCCTGTGCCTGCCTTTCGTCAAAATACTCATAAAAAGTCGGGAGTGGGACACAACAGCTAGCCTTTGCGTTTTCGTAATTTCCTTCCGCATAGCAATGCTCGCCTGGAACGTGCTTCGCCGGAAGGACAGGACAAAATTGCTCGCTGAAGCAGAACTGAATGTGGACATGCTTATTTCTTCAATTTGCCTATTCAGTTTGTAATGCTGGCAGATTGCGTCGCATTGATTGAACCATGTTCATATCTTTAGCGACCATAACTTATAGATACAATAATATCTATTCATTCTTAATGCGTGAAACCGTTAATTGAGCCTGAGGACAAAGCTGTTTGTACGAACGAGAATGAGAGTTTGGGGATGAAGTGAGCGTCGTGATCGTAACGGAGGCTCGGGATTGGCGCTCCGGGTGGCCCGGTTAACAGACCCGGCCCGTAGTCGCTTTGAGCGAACTGGCGTATCCTTGGCTACACGAAGTATATGAGGAGCAAGACGACGGTAGTCAAGGGAGTGATTGTTGGCACCAGCGCAAGCTTGTTGGTTTCCCTCAGCATCTATTATCTTCTCGATCCAACGTCGGAGAAAGCGGCCCTAATCATGGTTGCCGGCCCGTCGTGGCAATATTTGCTGCCCTTTAACCGACAAACAACTCTGACGAAGGCCATCGTTTTGACTTGCTTTGCAACAATTATCCACTTCTTGTTGATGATCGCCCTAGCGCGATTTATCATTCGTATCTGACCCGCGCTCTTTCGTGCGTTCGTGTGGCGCGTGGGGTGGATATTGGGTCCACCAACGGGGACGTGTGGTATCTGATTTACGATAAACACAGCAAAATAACGGCGATGTGTCCATGCGCCGTGCTTGTAAGCTCGCCAACTAAAGCCCTTCTCCGCTCGGAGAAGGGCTTTAGTCGCGCATGTCCTCTAGCTTGGGCTCCTCTCGCGAGTATGATGAATCCGGTGAGTGCGAGGAAGCTGGAAAAGATTAGGCGTATCTTTTACTTTATTGGGATTGGAGTCGGGCTTCTCGTATTTTTTGCAGTTGGGAAGGTTACGAGTGTTAATCGCAGCCAACCTCCTGTCCCGAATGTCGCATCGGAGAGCCACCATCGATGATTCATGACAATGGGACCACTTCCCTCGCTGCCAACTCAAAGAGCAAGTCTTCAGAAGGGGTCTCGAGTACCTGAAGGCTCGTGAAGAACAGAAATGAAGCGCCTCTTACTTTGGATTCTTGAGTGCATCGCCGATCTGCTGATCGCTTCCCTACTCTGGCTATCGTTCGCCAAATCGCTTCCGGGCAACGAGCTCGTCAAGCTCTTCATCCTCTTCTATCTGGCCATCAAGCTCCGGAGGGTCACCGTGAAAATCTGGGTAGCCGTGGCCAAGAGGAGTAAACCGGTCGCCATAGCGGACGGTCAGTGAGCAGGCCGACGCCGTTTCGGGCAAAATATTCCGTGCCTAGCGTTCCATTCATCCTGCCGTCCCGGAGCCGAAGGTGAAGAAGCCCGCGAAGCTTGCGGCGTGGGATCGAACCAAGGGCCGCCCCGAACCCATCCGCGCCCTCAACCGGATTCCGGAGGTCGACAACCAGGAGCCGCTGGTCAACCTGCTGGAATACACACCAAGGATCAAGCTCGCCCGCGATAGCGTGATACCCTACGTTCGCAAGACGGTCGCCGAGATGTGCACCACCGCCGCCGAGTCGCTCCCCGAAGGCGTGACCCTCGGCCTCATCGAAGGCTGGCGGCCCTTCGCGCGGCAGCAAAGAATCTATGCGTTCATGTGGAAGTGCGCCAAAGAGGCCTTCCCCGACCGCGACCACGCCGCCCTTCGCCGAACCGTTTGCCGCTGGGTTGCCCCGGTCGACCAGAAAGCCCCGCCCGGACACTGCACCGGCGCCGCCGTTGATGTCGTGTTGCTCAACGAGAACAACGAGCCGTTCGATGTGACTTCTCCCTACGAGCGCTGGACCGCAAGCCGAACCTACACGCTGGGCCTCACTGCCATGGCCCAGGCAAACCGCGACTTGTTGGTGAACGCCATGCTGGGCGCCGGGTTCTCGAACTGCCGCGACGAGTGGTGGCACTACAGCTACGGCGACGCCGGATGGGCCGTGCGCGCGGATCGCGACCGATGCTTCTACGGCCTCGTTCATCTTCCCGAGGAGCTCTACGCCGAGCTAGAACTCGAGCATGCCGCCGCAATGGACGGACGGCCGAACCCGTTCATGGAGCCGACGGCGGCTACTTATCCTGAAAAGGATCCGGAATCCGAACTCCCAACGGACGAAACCGGCTTGGAGTAAGCACAATCGCGTCGATCGCGTACTCGTAACCGAGCGGGCCATCGATGGTGAGCCGAAGCTTGGCGGTGTTGCCCGCAAGGCGCGAAACGCCCAGCCGGTACCAAGCGAAACCCTGCCCGTAGTAGGCAACCGGCCGCGCCTCGGGGATGAGAGTTTGGCCGCCGATCTGAATCTTGAGATCGCTATTTCGTCCGCTTGGAATCTTCGCCGCGACCCAAACCTCCTGGTCCTCTCGCGACCGAACGGAGAAGTTGTAGTCGGCATAGAAGCCGTTTTCGTTGGGCAGTCGTGCCGAGAGAAGGAGGGCGCCACCGCCGCTGCAGCCGCCGACGGCGACGGCGTCGCTGAACGAGTTCTGCCGGGTCTGCTCGGCTTCAATCCAGGTCGTGTCGCCGATTTTTAGGGCCATCCGGTTATAGAGCGCCCGCATCAGCGCAAAGTTGCCGGCTGGATTGCGGTCGAGGCTCCGGTTGTAGTCGCGGAACATCATCGACTCTTCCATCAGGTCGCGCTTCAGGGTCTGGTTCATCCGCGTGATTTCGGCGGCCCCGGCTAGGGTCTCGGCCACGGCGACTTCGGGAATAGGAATATCGGTCACGCCTACTAAAAGAGTCGGCAGAGGGCCCAGATACACCTCGAGGCCACCTTTAACGGCCTTCAGTCCCGCATCCGAGCCATCGGTGGTTTGGGCCGTCACAACGTCAGACTTGGGCAGAAGCAGCTTCACACGACCGGGTCGATCCGTCCAAATGGCAACGCGGCCGACGCTGTCCTGGTCGAGTCGGTAAGCGAAATAGTGCCGCCCAAGGTCGATGCGGTTTCCGCTGGCCGGGCTTGGCAGCCACCAAAGCCCGCCGGGAAGTTTTTGGGCGGCAGCCGGTTCACTGGCGTTTTCGGGGAAAAACAACGCGTTGCCGCGGGCGGCCGCGATGCCGCCGTCGGACGCCAGCCGGGTCGCTTCGGCGACGATTTTCGGCCAACCCGCCTCCTCTTCGCCGGGCAAAAAGATTCCACGGCATCCGAGGGAAACCAGGTCATCCAAACTACTCGCGAGGTCAGCCGCGGGGACACCCATGCCCGCCGAGACTTCGGTCGCTACGGTCCAACCCGGACGGCGAAGGCGGTGCGCCGAACTTGCGGCCTGCGCCGCCGAGTTCACGATCTCGGGCGCGGTAACGCCAGAGGGTCGCACCCCGATGCCATCAATGGCGGCGTCACCGGTTTCATAGAGTCCGGCCCATCCGGCCCAATCCTGAATCACGGGGACATCGGCGATCTGCCGAATGCTGGCAACCAAACGGTCGTACCGCTTCAACTTTGCAGTCACGATGGCGAGTTGGAGGTCGTCCCACGCGACCGATCGTTTGGAGTCGCAGGCGTAGGTCGTGTTCGTGCTTGGGTCTAACAATCGCCCGATGCCTCGGTTTCCATTCCAAAGGGGCACCAGCCGCGCCATATCGGCAAAGCTCGTATTCACGCCGCCGGTCGTCTGCCCGTTCACCAGCCTTTGCTGAACGAAGCCGGTCGCAATTCCCCAAGAGCGGGCGGCGGTCTCAATGTTTCGGTACTTCTCTTGCAGATATTGCGCCAGCTCCATCTGGAAGTACGGGCTGCTTGGAATCAGGCGGTTCGAGGCGTCATCCAGGCGGACGGCGCTTCCGAGCGGGTTCACGATTCCGCGAAGGCCGGGCCCGAGTTTGCTTCGCTTCAGGGCCGAAAGGAGCTGGTCTCGATGCTGATCAAGCCCCTCCCAAAAGTCGGGAAACTCCGAGGTCTCCACTTCGGGATAGACGAGCAAAACATATTCTGTTTCCGGGCTGCCGTATTTCGCCTCGAATTGGATGACGCCGTTGACGGCCGGCACCCGACCGGATTGCGACACGCTTCCGTCGCTCTTCAGCGCGAGCACGACAAACGCGCTTTGCGCTTCGGGAATGGAAAATCGAAAGGTCTGAGGACGCGTTACGCTCGCTACCCGGTAACTTTGCGGGTCGATGGTGAAGCCCTTCGCCGCCGGGGCGAGCGAGTTCAACCGAAGGAGGTAGCGCAGATTCGCTTTTTCGAGGTCGGCGATCTCTTGGGGCCATGCCTTTTTGGAGACCGGAACATTTAACAGAACGTCCGAGATTCCGGCGGCCTTAAGCTGCGCCGCCTTCGAGGTCTCCGCAGTACTCGCCCCAACGGGCGAATAAGGCTGGCCGTCCCAGGTGAGCAAACCGGTCTGGCCGATGGACCAATCGACCGACTTGGCCTCGCCAAATTTGTAAGTGCCGGTGCGGCCGGCGGTTTGACCGGCAAGGGCAAAGCATCCCGCGAACAAGCCCAGGAGCACCGCTCCAACTTTTGCCAGACGGCACGTTTTGTGAACCAAAGGAATGCCTAACACCAACGTTGAGACTACCAGAGGGCCAATTTCGGTTCGGCGATCTACTTCCGGGCGGTCGAAGGCGCACGTGCAACCGCTTCCCGGGCGACCGAGGTGAGCGCCACTCCGCCTAAAACCAAGAGAATCCCAAGCCACTGAAGAGGCAGGATCGGCTTCTTGAGCAACCACATCGAGAACAGCGCCGCCAGTGGCGGAACGAAGAATTGGTACCGAGTGGCCTTCGCCGGGCCGATCTTTTGGATGCCGTGGTAGAAGCAGACGAAGGCGACTCCGCCCGAAAGCACCGAGATTTGAACGAGGTTGCCCCACCCCGACGGGGACAACTTGCTGAAGTCGTAATTGAGCGTCGGGACAAGGCCGTAGACCAAAAGAATCGGCGCGGCCCCCGGCAGCGAAAGGGTGAGGAGCGGCAGCGGCTCGTACTTCGTCAACAATGGCCGCATCGTGAAGGTGGCCGCCGTCCAGACGATCGCGGCGATAAACACGATCGAGTTCCCCAGCACCGTGCCATGCCCATCGACGCCGCCACCCATCACGACGCATACGACCCCGGTGAAGGCGATAAGCGTGCCAATGATTCCGGCCAGGCTAAACGGCTCCATCCGGCGGACGAGGGAGAACAGATACGCCCAGAGCGGCGTGGTGGAGATGAGGATCGCACCCTCGGCCGGATTCGTCAGCGCCATTCCGGAGAGGAACAGCACCATATAGATGCCCATGGCCAGGGCACCGGACCAAAGAATGCGCGGCCAGTCGCCCTTCTCGACCTGCATGTTCACCCTCAGAGCGAGACAAGTTCCCCAAAGAAAAACGAGCAAAGCAAAGTAGCGAACTAACGCGACCACTGGCGGCGTCATTTCGGCGTACAGCAGCTTTAATGAAACGAAGTTGTAGCCCCAGGCGAGAATCGTGATGAGCATCGGGAGAGACAAACTTCCGAGCCATTTTCGATTCACTTCCAGAAGTATGGCAAGTAAGTTATGCTTAGAGGGCGTACGGAAGCAGACATGGCAATTTCGGAATCTGGATCCACTAACTACGGGGCCGCGAAGCGGTTTCGATTAATCCTTCGTGAAGCAGGCGTTAGCCGCGACCTTGGCGGCGACGACATCTCGATCGCAGTTCAGATTGCCGACAGTATCTTCATGAATGCGCTGGACACCGGCACCTCCGACATCCACCTCCAGCCGGAGCGCGACCAGCTGAAGATTCGATTCCGGCAAGACGGCATCCTCCACGAGACCGGACAATTGCCCCCGGAGCAGGCCCAAAACGTTTTGGCCCGTCTCAAACTCGCCAGCGGAATGCGGATCGACGAGAACCGAGAGCCGCAAGACGGTCGTATCGACATGGAGTACATGGGACGCCGCCTCAGCGCTCGTGCTTCTTGTATTCCCTGCCTCAACGGCGAAAAGTTCGTCATGCGACTTCTCGACCCGACCGCGATGCGCGTCGATCTTGCCAAGCTCGGAATGGGCGAGGAAGTCTTGCGTCGCTGGGTGCGCGCGGTTCAGGTTCCGTACGGCCTTATCTTGGTTACGGGCCCTACCGGTTCCGGAAAAACCTCAACGCTCTACGCATCGCTGCACCAGCTCGACGCGCGGCACCGAAACATCGTCACCGTTGAAGACCCGATCGAATACGAGTTCGACAAGAACATCGCCCAGGTTCAAGTTTCCGAGAAAATGACCTTCCCCAAGGTCATGCGAACCTTCTTGCGGCAAGACCCGGACGTCATGATGGTCGGTGAAATGCGTGACGCCGAAAGCCTGCACATCGGCATCCAAGCCGGCCTCACCGGTCACTTGGTCATGAGTACGCTGCATACCAACAACGCCGTCGAGACCATCGGCCGAATGATGGACATGGGTGCCGAGCCGTACCTGGTCGCCAGCGTTACCGTTGGCATTCTTGCCCAACGGCTTGTCCGTTTGAACTGCCCGAAGTGCCGCGAGGCCTACGTGCCCAGCGAAGAAGAACTGGCCACCCTCGCCGTCACGACCGAAGAACTCGGCCGCGCGCGGTTCGCAAAGAGCAAGGGCTGCTCCGACTGTCGAGGAACCGGATACAAGGGTCGAATCGGCGTCTATGAGCTGATCTTGGGAACGCCCGAGTTCCGCCACGCCGTCGCCACCCAGGCATCGGCCCCCGAGCTGATGGCCGCCGCCCGAAAACAAGGCTATAAGACCATGCTTGAGGACGGTAAAGCGAAGGTTCTGCAGGGCTGGACAACGCCGGACGAGATCATCAAGGCCGTTTACACGCAAGCCATCGAATAGACGCCGGAACACTATAGGAACGGCGTAGGAACGCGCCGTTCCGGCCCGGAAAACATCACACACCCGGATGGGCTGGTGTACGATAGGGACAGGGGCGAGAATTCATCGGGAGTGCCAAAGGCAATCTCGAGAGGTGTTTGCCCCTATCCGCTAGACCGGCAGCCGCCCGGAAACTGGCGTGCTTTTGCTAACCGGCTACTTACCACTTCGATGTATCGAAGATTCCGGGATTTATGGCAACAAAAGAACTCTCTCCCAGGGAGAAAGAAATCGTCGAACTTTGTATTCATGGGCTGACCAACGAGGCGATCGCCCACAAATTGGGCCTCAGCGTAGGAACTGTCAATACGTACTGGTTGCGGATCAAAATGAAGGTCGGCGGGACCGGCCGGACCGACACCGTCGTTCGCGTGATCAAAGAGCGTGCCGAAGTGGCACTTCGTGCGGCAAACGTTGAACGAAAAAGTCTTACCGATTTGGTCGCGGAACACGAACAGATGGTTCTGGAACACCGTGCCGCGCTTGCCCTGCTGCACCTTGCGATGGACCAGATCAAATCGGCCGTTTGGGCGACGGACATGGACCTAGTGATTCACATCTTGGCGAACGGCGAATTCCCTTCCGCCCACTTTGGCGTGGTGTGGGAAGTCGGCAAAACCGTTTACGACATTTTCAAGACGTCCGATCCGGCCGACCCGGGCGTGGCCGCCCACCTTGCAGCAATTGCCGGGAAAGAATCGGAAGTTCGCCTTGCCGGCGAATTCTCCAACATGTTCCTTCGGGTGATCCCACTGCGAGACGAGAATGAGGAAGTGATGGGTTGCATCAGCATCCTCAATCGGGTCGATAAGTAAGGTCTTCAGGCTGGGTCGGCCGGGAAGTAGTCGAGTCGCGAGAACGGAGTGCTTCGCAGAAGATCCCGCGCGCGCTGCACTTCTTCTGGCGTGCCGTGGGCAAACAGCAAGAAGCTGCCCGCTTTCAGTTCCGATTCGTACTGCAGGACCGTGTTGTCCGGAATGCCGATGCTGGTCAGTGCGCCGCCAATGACGCCTGCGGAAGCTCCGACGAGGGCACCTTCTAGCGCGCCGACAATCCAGCCCGCAAACAGCAGGGTGCCAAATCCGGGCAGAACGAGCAGGGCCGACCCAAAAAGAAGCCCCCAAACGCCGCCCCAGAAGGCACCGTATTTGCCCCACGACCACATTCGGTCGCCGGCGTTCACAAACCCGATCGGTCGTTCCTCGGTTTGGTAGTCCTGGCCGATGATGCTGAGATGCTTCATGTTGAAGTCGGCATCTTCGAGGGCGTGGACCGCTTCTTCGGCTTGGATGTGGGTCGGGTAGACCGCCACCGTGTGGTCGGAGAGGGTCGTGAGACGAGTCATGGTGTTGTTCATGGAAATTCCTTATCGGATGGAGAGGTACGGCGTGACCCAACCGCGGAAGGCCAGTCCGAGCGCGATTTGGACCGCACGTTGCTCTTGCGGCGTCGCCGGACCGCCGCTGACAGCGGTGACGATCGGGGTTAGCAGAAGGGCCGCGGCAACCTTATAGCCGTTCGACTTCTCGTCGCTTCGGCCGGAAACGTTTCGGTTCTGGAAGACGACCTTGTTCTGGCGAACGTCATACACATACGCGTTGACCGTCGCGGTTGAGATCGTTTTTGGCCCAAGGTTCACCCAGATGCTTCGTGTCCGCCAGGTGACGGAGCCGTACAGAATCTGGTTTGCGCGGGTTTTCGCCCCGAACGCCCTTAGTGCGGCTCGGGTTGGCATTGAGCCAACAACCGGCATTTTGTAACGGATCGCCGACCACGCGGAGGCCGCAGTCGTGCCCGGAACCGAGGCATAGTTCGCGCGACGAATCAGTTCTTCAACCGTTTTGACCGCGGTGATGCGGGCGGTCTTGGTGCCCTTTTTAAAGGCCCACGGGTAGGCGACGGCCGTGCCCTTCGGGCGGGTTCGAGCGATAGCGGCGTCCGGGTCCTGCGGCAAAGCGATCGAGGGGAACATGGTGGCCGCGAAGACGAGGCTGCCAATGAGAAGGGTCGATTTTATGTGCAGTTGGTTTTTCACGGAGTTAATTCCTAGATTCCATCCTGGCGACAAGCAAGAATCTGAAACAAGTCGGCGTTTATGCGTCTGCCAGTCGGCGTACGAAAAAGGAAGAACCTGCCCTATAATCGTGCCGTGCGAAAGCTTTCTTGTTTGTTTGTTCTGATTTGCGGCGTCTCGGTAGCAGGCGCGCAGAGTTCATTCACGCTCAAGGCGAATGACCGCGTGCTCTTCTACGGAGACAGCATCACCGATTTCTCGCAGTATCCAAACTTCGTTGAGAACTTCGTGCTCACTCGGTTCCCGAAACTGCCCGTCCGGTTCTTCAACATGGGCGTAGGCGGCGACACCGTGAACGGCGGTTGGATGGGCGGAATCGACCAACGGCTCCAGCGCGACATCATCGACATGAAGCCGACGGTTTTCACGGTCATGTTGGGAATGAACGACGCCAACTACGTTCCTTTCGACGCCACGATCTATAAGACTTACACGACCGGATACGAGAAGATTGTCGCGACGATCAAGAAGCAGTTACCGACCGCCCGCGGATGGCTCATCCGACCTTCCCCATATGATGACGTCACCCGACCGTTCGACTTCCCCCTTGGCTACAACTCGGTCCTCCTGAAGTACGGCACGTTCACGGCCCAGCTCGCCACTCGAAACGGCTACTCAAACGTGGACTTCAACAAACCGGTTACCGATTTGCTGAAGTCGGCTTTCGCGAGCGACCCCAACTTGAGCAAGGAGATCATCCCAGACCGCATTCATCCGAGCAACGCTGCCCATTACGTGATGGCCTGGGCTTTGCTGAAGTCGTGGGGCGCGACCGGACTGATTTCGAGCAGCACGATAGATGCGGCCACCGGAATCGCAACCGGAGACAACGTCCAGTTTCGGAACGTGAAGGGTGGGACGAATAAGGCCGAGTGGGAATCTTTGGAAGGTGCGCTGCCGTTTCCTTTCGATCGCAGCGACCCCTCCATGGAACTTGCCCTCAAGGTGACGAACCTCGATAAAAGCATGAACCTGCAGACGATCAAGGTTCCGAACCTTGCGAGCGGGCTCTATGCGCTCAAGATTGACGGCAACGAGGTAGGCCGATTCACGAACGGTGCATTTCGGTTTGGGGTCAATATCGGAAACCTGTACACACCGATGATGAACCAGGCGGTGAACGTCAACACCCTGACCTGGCAACGATCGGATCTGCAGAAAAACTGGTGGCGAGAGGTGCAGTTTAAGTACGCCTGGCTTCCCGGCGAAGGCAAAAAGGACGCCGTCAAGGGGCACCAGGCGATGGAAGCCGACTTCGTGAAGCACCAGCGTGCGGCCGCGCAACCCACCTGGCACCGGTTCGAAATCGTGAAAGTCTAGGGAGCCGGAAAAATGTCACCACCGCGGTCAGCGGTTCGATCATAATCTCGGCTTGATGAAGCTGGTTTTCGTTGGTGTCCTTAGCCTAAGTGTTTCGGTAGCCTGTGCCCAGGGAACGTTCGCGATCCGTAACAACGATCGCGTTTTGTTCTACGGCGACAGCATCACGAGTACATCCAAGTACACCAACTTTGTAGAAACCTTTATTCTCACGCGGTATCCGAAGCTGAAGGTGACCTACTTCAACGCCGGAGTCTCGGGCGATACGGTCTACGGCGGAAAGTCTGGCACGATCGACCAGCGCTTGGCGCGGGATTTCTTCAGTTTTCGTCCCACCGTCTTCACGATCATGCTCGGGATGAACGACGGCGAACGCCGGGGCTACGACGCGGCCCTTTTCGCCAGCTACAAAAGCGGCTACGAGAAAATGATCGCCGACATCAAGCGGAAGACGCCGACGGCCCGGGGCTGGCTTATTCAGCCGTCTGCCTACGATGACTTCACGCGTCCGCCGGTCGTGCCCGGCGGCTATAACTCCGTGCTCGTGAAGTATGGGCAGTGGAGCGCGCAACTCGCCGAGCGCAGCGGCTACGGCACGGTCGACTTCAACCGGCCCGTCGTGAATCTGATGAGAAAAGGTTGGATGACCGACCAGGGACGGAGCCACGATCTGGTTCCGGACCGGATCCACCCCAGTCTTGGCGCGCACGCGACGATGGCTTGGAGCCTCCTTACGGAATGGGGTGCAACCGGTCAGATTTCCACCACAGAAGTAGATTCCTCAACCGAAAAGGCCACCGGCGTAAATGTTGCGTTTCGAAAGCTTAAATCGACGTCCACGGGTATCTCCTGGGAATCGCTGGAAGGCTCGCTGCCCTTCCCTCTGGACCGGAATGAGCCAACGGTCGACTTTGCGATTCGGCTAACCAACCTGGACCGCGCGATGAACGTTCAAACCGTGAAGGTCGCCGGCCTTCGTCCTGGCCGATATCGCCTGAAGATTGACGGTCGAGAAATTGGACAGTGGACGGGCGCGGCACTGGGTCTCGGCGTGAACATCGGAAACCTTTCCACGCCGATGGCCGATCAAGCCGAGACCGTGGCCCGGATGACCTTCGAGCGCAACGTGATCCAGAACATGTGGTGGCGGAACATTAAGATTCGGTACGAGGGAATGCCGGGCGAGGGAATGTCAGACGCGATTGCAGGCGTCAAGGGCTTGGAAAATGACTGCTTGATCCAGCAGCGTCTTGCCGCCCAACCGCGCTGGCACCGCTTCGAAGTCGAAAAAGTATAGACAGCCGTCGCACGAATCCGTGACCCGGTAAACCGCGATATCCGTTTTTTGGTGACGGAGGACATGATGAGCCTAGTCGGAGTTGTCTCCGTGGTTAGGGGAATCGTTATGTTTTCGAAAAATATTGCATTGATCACTGTTCTTGCGGCGGCCGCGGCCTCGCAGGCAGGCGTAACCTACGCCATTAAGGACTTCAGCAGCTCGGCTCTCGTTGAGAACGGCGACCGAACGTTCGTCGGCACGGGCTTCGTTGGCTCCAGCTACACGATGGATTCCTCGAACACCGGCTTCTTCGGAGACGGTCGGTTGACCATCGGCAGCAACTCGTACGGTTGGAACGATAGCATCCCGGGTGACTTCGGCGGGGGCAACGACTTCGCCCTTAACCCGGATCGCGGAGACTACGCAACCGCCTATGCCGGCGAGTCGAACGGCCAGAAGAGCGGCACGCTCAAGGAAGTTTTCGGCCAGAGCAATCTCGGCTACCTTCTCGATGGCGAGTCTGATGTGACCTGGGACCTCGACTTGATGTACGGCAACGGTTCCTACATCGAAGTCGATGGCAACTCCACCTCGCCCGAGCTTCTGATGCTTGAGCGCGGTCGCAACAGCGCGATGAACGTTCAGGCGATTCTGGCGAACGGTGCCCTCAGCAACGTATTCATGCTCGACTTCCGAAGCTCGGCTGGTCAGTCCGGCGCGGCCGACTACAAGCTCGACACGATGGAGATTGGCGGTGAGCAGCAGGTCGGCGGAATCGGCCTCGGCCTCGACGCTTTCGGCCTTCATACCGGAACCCGAATCTACGGCTACAAATTCTCGGTAAGCGGCGAAGCCGATAACCCATTTGACGGCCCGGACTTCATCGGCTTCGTTGCCGGTAAGACCGCTCCGACGCCCGTGCCGGAGCCGGCAACCATGGCCGTTCTCGGTCTTGGCGCCGCCGCTCTTCTCCGACGCCGCAAGAAGTAAGCGAACGCCGCTTGCCCCCGCGACCGAGACCGGTTGCGGGGGCTTTTTGTTTTTGGCTTGCTTCGACTATGCTAACCGGGATGATGAGTCTGATCGCGGCCGTGGCCGTTGGCTTCCCGGTACCGGTCCTGCAAACCCAGCCTGTGCCGGTCCGGATCGCGAAAAATGCCAGCGGGTACCAGCTGTTGCGCGGCGGCAAGCCGTATCTCATCCGGGGAGCGGGGATCCATAACCCTTTACTGGAGACGTTTGTTCGCGTCGGCGGAAACTCGGTTCGAACCTGGGGAGCCGACAACCTGGAGCAGCTTCTAGATGACGCCAACCGCCTCGGCGTGACCGTAACCGTCGGATACTGGATGGGCCATCGCGGCCACGGCTTCGACTATCGCAACGCCGAGCAAGTGAAGAAGCAATTCGACGGGGCGATGGCCGCATTTCGAAAGTACAAGAACCACCCCGCCGTGCTGGCGTGGGCCGTAGGCAACGAGATGGAGCTTGGTCAAGAAGGTCCAGAGGTCTACAAAGCGATTGAGGACATTGCAAAGGCGATTAAGCGCGAAGACCCGAACCACCCCGTGTTGACCGTGGTCGCCGACATGTGGCCGGAGAAAATGGCGATGCTGAACCAGCATTGCCCCAGCCTGGACTTTCTGGGTGTGAACAGCTACGGCGGACTGCCGACGCTCGCGGCCCGGATGGCCGACTGGAAGAAGCCGTACGTCGTGACCGAGTGGGATTACCCCGGCGCCGGCGACTTTGGGCAAACGCCCTGGAAGACACCCCTCGAGCCCTCTAGCACCGAGAAGGCAAAGCTGACCGCCGAGTACGCCGAGAAGTACGTTTACGGCGCGCCGGGCCGCGTGCTGGGCGGCTACTACTTCCACTTCAGCCCGCCCGAGGCGGCGACTGTCGGCTGGAACAATGCGTTCCTAAAGACCGGCGAAAAGCTGGCCATGGTCGATGTGCTTCAACGCCAGTTCACCGGGAAGGAGCCCAAGAACCGCGCGCCGTCGATCGTAAGCGTTACCGCCGCCGTCACCCCGACCCTCGCACCGGGCGGCAAACTTGCGGTGCGTGTTTCTGCCTTTGATCCCGACCGCGACAACTTGACGTACGCCTACGAGATTGTCGGCGACGACCCGAAGAAGCGCTTCGTGGGCGACTTCGAGCGGGATGCCGGGTTTGCGGGCTCTGGCGAGGCGTCTCCTGACTTCTCAATCACCGCACCGAAGGAAGCGGGGCCCTACCGGTTGGTCATCGTCGTGCGAGACGGCAAGGGATCGGCGGCGACGGCCAGCGTCTCGTTCCAAGTGAAAGGCTAAACCAGAAATACTGTCCACGACAGTGCCCAAAATATGATAGGATAATGGCTTCCGTTGGCGGCAAACCGACAACGGAAGAAATGACGAGAGCACAATGATGAGAACTCGGCCCTTTTTGAACCTGTTGCTTCTTCTGAGCATGCTTCTTGGTTGCTTCTCGGCCGGGTTTGCCCAGTCGCCAAGCCTGCCAACCGACCGGGGCCGCGTGACGGTGAGATCAATCGTCGATCCGCTGGGGGGTCCGCGGCTAAAGGTGATTCGAACCGACGCCGTGACGCCCATTCGCGCCGGAACGGCCTGGATTTGGTCGAAGCAGTGGGAGGAGGAACCCGCGGAGTATTACGCGGCGCTGCGCGGAAGAGGCTTGAACGCCGTGCGGATCGTGCTCTTCGACACCTGGGAACACGAAGCGGGCTACGGCGGCAGCGACTGGAACGACCCGGCCTACCGAACCGCTGCGATCGGCCGCATCGAGCGTGCCGTCAACTACTGTTCGACGAACGGCCTGTACGCGATCATCAATTCGCACAACAAGATCCCGGAATACGCTGTCGCGTATAACGACGCGCTCTGGACGCATGTCGCGCCGTACTTCAGAAACCGGACCCACGTTTTGTACGAGGCTTCGAACGAAGCCGTGAGCGGAACGGGAATCAAGGCCGATGGCCTTTATGGGGACAGCCTGACGCGGCTCCAACAGCTTCGGACGTCGCATGACCTCATTCGCCGCTTGGCGCCGGACACCCACGTGATGGTGCTAACCCCGGCGGGCGTTTCCGGCTGGGGGTTCGTGGACGGCTTGGCCCGAATGACGAAGCGGTTCGAACAGCTGCCCGGGACCGCCATCGATTGGACCAAGACTTCCGTGGCCTACCACCTGTACCACGCCGACGAGAACCTTTTCCCTAAGGCGGAAAACCTGCGGGCGTTCCACGCGAAGTACCCCGGCTGGCCTTCCGAGAACAATTTCCCTAAGACCCTTACGAATGAGCAGCTCGGCATCACGGACACCTGGCGAGGTGTGAGTTTTGGCTCCGACGAGTTTACGAACCAAACCTGCGAGCGGCTCGGCCTCGGCTGGAGCCATTGGAACATCAACCGATTCGAGCAATTCAACCGGAACTTTCCGTTCCTGTGGAAGGACGCCGTGGACAAGGGCTATGCCTGGAAGCCCGATCCGGTCGTGAACCAGCTGGCGGTCATCAATGTCGGCGGGCCGACGGTGAGCCGCTTCAACTACGACATCAACTTCTTCGGTGGCGACATCGTCACGAACAATCCGACCGGGCCGGTTGACGTCGCCGGGGTGCCGAGCGCGGCGCCCGCCGATGTTTACCGATCGGAACGGTACGGGAACTTCACCTATGAGGTTGCCGGGCTCACCCCGACCAAGAAGTACCGCATCCGGTTGCACTTCTGCGAATCGTGGTCCGGCATCACTGCCATCGGGCAACGAACCTTCAATGTTTCGGCCAACGGCCGCGCCTTGCTCACCAACTTCGACATCTTCGCCGCCGCCGGGAAGAAGCGCAACCGCGCGCAAGTCCGCAACTTTGTTATGAACCCAGATTCGAAAGGCAGACTCCTTTTGAAGTTCGACTCGGTGGTCCAAAGCGCGAAAGTCGACGGGATCGAAATCCTGCCCGAGAACTGACTTGGCGGAAGCATCACACACCGGTAGAATTTTGTTGGGAGGCCAAAGCAGATTCCGAAGATAGCCACGATCGAAAAGGCGAAGTCCGCACTGGAAAAAGAATTGCGGCAACTTTGTGCCGCCAGCGTCTACGGTTCGGAGCTGATTCCTTCGTTGCGTGAGCTCTCGCAGAAGCATGGCCTCTCCAAGAGCCTCGCCCAACGGGTCGTCCGATCTCTCTGCGATGAGGGCTTGCTCTACCCCGTGCACGGCATGGGCACGTTTGCCGGACGACGACCGACCCAAAGCGGCAAACTGTTTCTGTTTGTTGGCGATGGCGGCCCGCGCGACGTCACCATTCGGCAAGGCTTCGAAGAAAGGCTGAGTGCCCTCGGTGCGGTAAGCATCGCCCTCCTTCGGGAGGATGCCGGGCTCCAGCGGAAAGACGGACTCCTGCCCGAGATTGACGGCGTTTGGGATACGCGCCTCGAGAGCACAACCCAGGTTCCCACGGTCGGACTGCTCGGAAAAGTCGACCCGGCGAGTTGCGATTCTGTCTTTTTTGACGACGTTCAGGGCGGAAACACGGCCGTCCAGCACCTGCTGGCTTTTGGCACCCGATCCGCCGTGTTTCTGGGCGTCCACGTCGACGGTGCTCCCTACGGAGCCCTTGACTGGTCGGAAAGGCGGGCGGACGGCTTTCGCCAAGCGATGACGTCGGTCGGGCTGGAAGGTTCGGCGAGAGTACTTGTCCCGGCGGCAGTCATGCCGATTGACCGCCCCCTGGAGCCTTGGGACTACTTCGGAATGGGGGCATCTCTCGCCAGCCAGGTTGACTGCCTGGAGCCGAACCTCGGCATCGTGGCCGCGAACGACCGGGTGGCCTACGGCTTCATCTCGGCGGCACTCACCGCCGGGGTTCCCGCCGACCGAATTCCGCCGATTATCGGATTCGACAACTTGGCGTCGAAGTTTGGCAGCCATCTCAGCTCGATGGCGCTACCCTGGGCCGAGCTGGGGCGAGCCGCTGCCGACGTTGTCTTCCGCCGGGCGAACGGCACCCTCGCGGGCGATCCGGTTTCGGAAGTGGTGTCGATGATTCCGATTACCCGGCTGAGCTCTCGCCGAGGCTGGCTGCCGCTTGCGCCGCGCCTCTTGGCCGTTCTGCAACATCATCCCGTCGAAGCCGATCTCTTCTGATCGCGGATTTGCCACCGAGTGCAAAACTCTGCGGCGCAAAACTCTGCCGCGAGGAGAATAGAAACTGTCGTATACTGTCGTAGACGGAAGGGGACTCCTCCGTCGGTTACCAAAGGTGGTTACTCCAATGTCGCATTCTCAGAAAGCATTTACGCTCATTGAACTTCTCGTCGTCATCGCCATCATCGCCATCCTGGCCGCGATTCTCTTCCCCGTTTTCGCCCAGGCGAAGAACGCCGCCAAGAAGGCGAACTCCATCAGCAACATGAAGCAGATCAGCCTCTCGATGCAGATGTACACGAATGACTACGACGACACCCTCCAGCCCATGCTTGGAGGCCAGATCGGCTCCAGCCCTTGGGAAGTCGCCACGTGGGACAGCCTCGTTGGACCGTACATCGGCGTGAAGGCCGTACGACCAGAGCTTGGTGGTGGCGACGGCACCGTTTTGAAGGACCCTAGCGACACGACGCGAGCCTCCTATGCCGGATACAAGAAGCGCAGCTACGCGCTTCCTTCTTTCGCCATGGACGACGCGTCGATGGACTCCTCCGGCTGGGCGGGCGACCGCAAGCGACTCTGGCAGGGCGACGCAAACGGCTCGGGCCGGGTCCTGTCCTCGCTCAGCAAACCAGCGGCTACGATCAGCCTGGCGCAGTGGAATCATCCGCAGAACCAAGTGAACGAGAACCACTTCCTCTGGGTGATGGGACCGGGCCAGAAGGACATGAACGGTACCGGATGTGCCAGCTGGTCGCCTTGCCAAGCCTGCGCCGCCGGCTTCAGCAACGGCGATTGGGGCATCTGCACAAACGGCCAAGAGCCTCCGTTCGCCGGATCGTACAACTACGCGTTCGCCGACGGCCACGTGAAGAGCATGCGACCGGAGGCCACGATTGGCGCCGGCAACTCGCTGTTCAATCCGTGGGGCGTCGTGGGCATGTGGTCCATCGACGGTCAGTAATCCAACCCTTGGTAGGCGCGCCGGTAGCGGCCGCCTACCTTTTTACTGCATAACGCAAACCCCATGAAGAACTTTCTCCTGATCGCTGTCTTAGGCGCGCTGCTCGCCGGATGCGGAAATTCCGAGCCCGCCGTGGACCCGGGCACCGGCAACCCCGCGAATGAGACCCCCGCCCAGTACCGCGAGCGAATCGAAAAGAGCTCGATGCCGCCCGACGAGAAGAAGCGGAAACTCGAAGAGATCGACAACATGGCCAAAATGAACGAGGAAATGTTGAAGCGCGGCGCTCCTTCGACGCCGACGCGCGGCAACTAACTTTTCCGGATAGAAACGACATGATCAAGACGCACGACGGTGGCCCTGTTTCTCGCATCGGCCTTGGCTGCTGGCAGCTGGGCGACGACTGTTGGGGAGACGTCAGCGAGGACACGGCCCAGTCGATCTTGCGAGAGGCATACGAAGCCGGCGTGACCTTCTTCGACACCGCCGACGTTTACGGCGGTGGTCTCAGCGAGAGCAGAATTGGCCGGTTTTTGAGCGAATCCGACGCCGACGTCACCGTGGCCACGAAGATCGGCCGGTTCGGCGAACCCGGTTGGCCGCTGAACTTTACGCGCGACGCGATTCGAAAGCACACGGAGGCATCGATCCAGCGGCTCGGTGTCGGGGCGCTGGACCTGGTCCAGCTCCATTGCATTCCAACCGAGGTCTTGGTGCAAGGCGAAGTTTTTGAAACCCTCCGCGAGCTGCAGACCGAAGGGCTGATTAAAGCCTGGGGCGTCAGCGTGGAAAGCGTGGAGGAGGGTCTTCTCTGCCTCACCCAGCCCGGTCTCGCCTCGCTTCAAGTGATTTTCAATGCGCTGCGGCAAAAGCCGGCGCACGTTCTGCTGCCGCGAGCAGAACAGATGGGTGTCGCGATCATCGTACGGCTGCCGCTGGCGAGCGGAATCCTTGCCGGGAAATACACCGCCGAAACCACTTTTCCCGCCAACGACCACCGCAATTGGAACCAGGACGGCGGCGCGTTCCACGTCGGGGAAACCTTCAACGGCATCCCGTTTGTCGAAGCCGTCGCCTTTGCCGATGCGCTCAAGACTTCCCTGCCCGAAGGCTGGTCGCTGGCCGACGCCGCGCTCCGATGGATCCTGGATCACGAAGCCGTGACCACGATCATCCCTGGTGCCAGCAAACCGGGCCAAGCGACCCGCAACGTGGCCGCGCTCAACCTGCCGCCGCTGCCGGATTCGGTGAAGGAAGCCTGGGCAAAGTTGTACAATGAACAGGTCGAAAAGACGATTCGCGGCAACCTGTAACGTAAAGGCGCGACTCCGATTTCCGGACGTCGCATGCCAAAATTGCGGAGATGTCGTTCAGTTCTGCAAAATTCATTTCAGTTTCTCTGTTGGTCGTCGCGGCGGCCGCCAGCCAGGCTCAGGTCGTCAGTGCTAGCTTCTACAGCGGTGCCACCACCAACCCGCAAGACGCTAACATTTTTACGCAGCGCGGCCCGCAGGCAACTCCGTTCGGCCAGCTTCAGGCAGGCGACTTCAACCCGACGCTTTCGGGCGAGAACGCTTACGTGTTCGACGGACTTGCGGGCGGATGGCTCGCGAACGGCGGCCTCAGCAGCGGATCGCTTGCCAAGTGGGTTGGCGTCGATCCGAACGGTTACGCCGGTGCTTCGCACTCGGCTCTCTACGCCATCTCTTTCAACCTTGCCCAGGCCGGTGCCGCGAAGTTGAACTTCACCTACACTTCGGACGATCTCATCGGTGACGACCTGAACGAGGGCTTGTTCCTGAACGGCAACGCCATCGCCGGAACGAAGTCGCCGGGAGTTACGTGGAACGGCGTCGTGACCAGCCTCACGAATCTCGACCTCGGCGTTCTCTCCGCCGGTCAGCACACGCTGTACATCAATGTTGCCAACACCGGCAACGGCCCTTCGGGAATCATGTTCGAGGGTTCGGTAACCCAGGAGCCGGTTCCGGAGCCGGCTTCGATGGCCGTTCTCGGCCTCGGCGTCGCCGCTCTTCTCCGACGCCGCAAGAAGGCCTAAGCCGCTACCAGCGGCCCAAACTGGGCGTCGTGCAGACGCCTATAGATTCCGTTGACTCGGAGCAGGTCTTCATGACGACCCTGCTCCGAGATTCCGGTCTCATCCACGACCACGATGCGATCTGCGTTCTGGATCGTCGCCAGCCGGTGGGCAATAACGAGGGTCGTTCTTCCCTCCGCCAATTCGGCAAGTGAGGCTTGGATCGCTCGCTCCGTCTCGGTATCGAGTGCCGACGTCGCCTCGTCCAGAATCAAGATCGGCGGGTTTTTCAAGAACATCCGCGCGATGGCCAGCCGCTGCTTTTGGCCGCCCGAGAGCTTCACGCCCCGTTCGCCGATAACCGTGTCGAGCCCGTTCGGAAGCGTTGCGATCATCTGATCGAGTTTTGCGCGGCGCGCTGCCTCAAAGATTTCTTCCTCGTTGGCATCGAGTCGGCCGTAGCCGATGTTCTCACGAATCGTGCCGGCGAACAAGAACACGTCTTGCTGCACAATGCCGATCTGGGCGCGCAGCGAAGCCAGCGTCATCTTTCGGATGTCGATGCCGTCGATCGTGATTCCGCCGGATTCAATTTCGTAAAATCGCGGCAGAAGCGAGCACAACGTGGTCTTTCCGGCACCCGATGGTCCAACAAAGGCGACGGTTTCGCCCGGATGAATCGCAAGGTCGATCCGATCCAAAACCTTCTTATGGCTCTCGTAGCCAAACGTGACCGCCTCGTAGCGGATCTCGCCTCGAAGGTGCCCGACGGAGACCGCGTCCGGCGCGTCGTCCACATCCGGCGCCGTATCCATCAGTTCGGTGTAGCGTTTGAACCCGGCAAATCCCTTTGGATAGCTCTCCAGCACCGTATTGATCTTCTCGACCGGCCGGAAGAAAACGCTTACGAGCATGAGAAATCCGACAAAACCGCCGTTGGTGAGCTCGCCGTTCAAGACGAAGTACGATCCCGCAATCAGGACAAAAACCTGTACGATGCGCATCGTCATGTAGCTCAGCGTAAAGCTCTTCGACATGAGCATGTAGGCCTCCAGCTTGGTGGAGCGGTACGCGTTGTTATCGCGAGCGAAAAGCCGCTTCTCGTGCTCTTCGTTCGCAAAAGCCTGCACGACGCGGATGCCGCCCACGTTCTCTTCGATCCGCGCGTTGAAGTCGCCGACGCGGCTGAACAAAGTCCGCATGGTGCGCGTCATCGCCGCGCCGTACCGGGTCGAAATCCAGGTCATCGGCGGAACCACCAACGCCGTGATGAGCGCCAGCTTCGGGTTCAGGCTGAGCATAAGGGCCAAAGCCCCGATGAAGGTCATTACGGCGATGAGGACGTCCTCGGGTCCGTGGTGGGCCATCTCGCCAACCTCCTCAAGGTCCTTCGTCACACGCGCGACGAGGTGGCCGGTTTTTTGGTTATCGTAAAACCGGAACGAGAGCTTCTGCATGTGCGCAAAAATCTTGCGCCGCATTTCGGTTTCGATGCCGATTCCGAGCACGTGGCCCCAATAGTTCACCACGAACATCAGGCCAGTATTCAGCAAGTAAATCGACATGAGACCCGCCACCGCGATCATGATCTGGCTCCAATTCCCGCTTGGCAAAAGCTGGTCGACGAAGATTTTGGTCGCAATCGGGAAGCCGAGTTCGAGAACCCCGGAGAGCACCGCACAGCATATGTCTAACGCAAACAATCGGCGGTGCGGGCGGTAATAGGAGAAGAATCTACGGATCATAGGTTGGGGATTCCTTCCAGTATGGCAACGTCTACGCCATTTGGCGAAGCATCAGCGGCCCGGAGAGGTAGGTTCCTAATAGCCGCACGTCACTGTACGCCCGGTGCAAAGGCGGAATATTATCAAAAAAGGCAAATTTTCTCGACGCGGCTTCATCACGGTGGTCGGCGGCGGAATCGTTCTGGCGGCAGGAGCCGCCACACTTCTTTCCCTGAGAAACGGAACCCCGAAGGAAGCGCTTGAAGCGTGGGATGGGCCGGACGCGGGCGAAGGACTTCGCCGCAAGCTGGTGTCCTACGCCATCCTCTCCCCAAGCCCGCACAACCTGCAGTCGTGGCGCGTGCAGTTCTTCGGGACCAACGGAATCCGGCTCTTTGTCGACCCAACTCGGCTGATTCCGGAAGTCGATCCGGAAGCGCGGCAGATCATGATCGCGCAGGGCTGCTTTATCGAAACGCTGGCGATCGCCGCCGGCCACCTTGGCTACGCCACCGAGGTGAGCCTCTTTCCAGATGGCCCGGCGCGAGCCGACTTTGAGATGCGACCGGTTGCAGATATTCTTCTGACCAAAGCGACGGGCGCAGCTGACCCGCTCTTCGATGAAATTCTCCGCCGCAAGACTTCGCGCGCTCCGTTTGACGCCGTCCCGACCGTGACCGCCGAAGCTCTGCAAAATCTTGCCGACGTCCGTGTGACACCCGGCATCGAGATCCGCGGGACTCTGAAGCCGGCGGATGTAGAGGCGTTCACCACGCTTGCGATATCCAGCAACGAGGTCGAATGTGACACCTTGCGGACCCGGAACGAGACGGTGGACCACATCCACATCGGCGCCTCCGAGATCGCAAAACATCGCGAAGGCATTTCGATTGCGGGAACCGGCGTCTGGTGGGCCTCGCACCTCGGTCTGCTTTCCAATTCCGCAATGCGCGATCCCTCGACCAAAAGCTTCGCCTCATTGAAAACCATGGTGGAAGACGCGGCTAACAGCAGCCACGCCTACCTCTGGATCAAATCGCACTCGAACTCGCCCGAGGACCAAGTGACGGCAGGGCGTGCCTGGGTTCGGGTGACGCTGCAGGCGACCGCCCAGGGGCTGGTGACCCACCCACTTAGCCAGGCGCTGGAAGAGTTCGCCGAGATGAAACCTCACCACGCAACGATGCGGCAGCTAACCGACTGCAAGGACAAGGAGACGATCCAGATGTTCGCGCGGTTGGGATACGTCGCGGGCGGCGATCACTCGCCACGCCGACGGGTGGCCTCGTTCATCACATCCGCCTGAGATGACTGTCGGCTGGTTCACGGACGTACAAAGAAACGACTGGAGAATTTTCCGGAAAGCGACCAGTCTAAAGAAGTGGAAACAATACTTCTGAACCGGAGATACCCAAGATGAGCTTTGACGTTGGTCGGACAGAGGTGCAGCAAACGCCTGGACCCTATGACACCCCGGTGATGTCTGGGTTTGATGAAGCCGCCTCTAAAGGCTTTGGGAGCTTCATCTCTTGTCTAGGGCTGGTTTCTAGCGTCTGCCAGGAGATGCGGACCCCAGCCCCAAAGCCAGACATCATCTTCGAAGCTTTGCCACCGCTGGGTGAAAACGCTTTAGAACTTCGGAACGGGCACCAGAGCGCCGCCTAGCAAAGAAGACTCGTGCGCGCAGATTCCCGCCGCGCACCAGTTCGCCGCCGTGACCTCGTCGATGCGGGGCTTGCGTCCCTCGACGATAGAGCGGACGAACTCATGCGCCAGATGAGGATGCGAGCCACCGTGCCCGCCGTCCACAAACGGTGCCAGCTCAGCCGGCAAAAGGTCCGGCCGAAGGGGCGGCTCCACGCGGGTGGCCCGGCAACCACGCCAGCGGACTTCAGTCTGAACCGGCTCCAATTCAAAAACGACTGGCGACTCGTGCTCCAACTGCGTCCACTCGAAGCCCATCTTCTCGCCGTATGCGCTGAACGACTCGACGTAGCTGTGCGCGGTTTGGTACCAAGCCCGGTTCACCTGCGCTACCGCCGCATGGCCCTCCAGGGTGAACAGTCCAGACTGCATTGGGAACGGATTCCGCGGGTCGTCGCAGATGTCTTTTCGAAGCCGCCCGCCGCCAATGCAAGCCACGCTTTCAACCCGGGTGTTCGTTAGGGCGAGCAACGGCGCGATCGCATGGGTGGCGTAATGCATCGGCGGCACTTGCCGCCAGTAGGCCGGGTAGGTCGCTTCAAGGTCCTGGAAGTAGTCGGCACGCAGGAACGTGATCTCGCCCAGATCAAGCGATTGGGCGAACAGAAACTCCCGCGTATACACGGCGGTCTCCATCATCATGTAGTTCCGGCCGCTCGCGGTGACCGCATCCACGACGGTCTGGAGTTCCTCGATGGTGCTGCCCATTGTGACGGCGCAGGCGCAGTGCTTGCCGGCCGCAAGCACCGCTAGGGTGTGCTGCACATGAAATGGAAGCGGCGTGAGGAGGTGCACCGCATCGACCGAGACATCCTCTAAGACTTCGGCGAGGCTTTGCCTCGCCGCAAATGGCGCGTACTGCGCTCCAATCCTGCCCAGCACCTGCGGGTCCGGGTCACAAATCGTGACCCGATCCACGTCCGGGTGGGCCTGATATATGGGGACGAAACATTCGCCAAAACCAAGGCCAACCACCGCGACGTGCATGACCGTATTTTGGCGGTTTTGTCAGGGCATGATCGTGAGTTTGTTCTCGATCTTCTGGGTAGCGCTCTTCTCTTTGAGTGCCTTCATCGTGATCGACTCCGCGAGATCCTTCAGCTCTTGCGAGGTGACGTGGCCGCTGAGGTTGACCGTCTCGCTCGTGCAACTCACGTCGATCAGGTTCTTGGGATCGTTGAGCCGCTTATCCGCCACGATGGCGGTCTTGATCACGGGAGTAAGCGTCGTTGCCGCGCCGAAGTCCTTTCCGGCCTCACTTGCGCCGCGCGAGATGTTCTGTGCCTGCTCCGCCGACTTCTGGCCGTTGTCTTTCGAGTCTTCCTTCATCCCGGCAGCGGTGTTGCCGCAACCAGAGATGAAAACTACGGCGAGAGCCGCGACGATGGTATTTGCGAGTGTCATTATTGCTTCCTAAGGGGCGGGGCGATTCCGTTTTGCGGAACTGCTCCCTCGTCTAAGGATGCAGTGAATGGCACTATGTGATCTAGTCGGTAAATGCACGGACGCCGTTTCGTAGACGTTCTTCACGAATCACCCCAAAACTATGCTGGGGCGTGCAGCATCTCATACGAGCGGTACATACCGCTATCTACGCCGTCATGACCGTTTGCTTGGCTTACGTTTTGTACTGCGGCATTGCCGATCAGTTTGGCCCGTGGAGCTATGCGGCACTCGCGGTGGCTACCGTCGAATGCGTCGTCTTCATTGGCAATGGGATGCGATGCCCGTTAACCCAATTCGCCAAGCGGCTGGGAACCACAGACAGCACGTACTTGCCCGATTGGCTCACCGCCTGGACGTTGCGCCTTTCGCAGGCAGCCTACGCCGGCTGCCTGCTTCTACTCGTCTACCGTCACCCGTGGAACTAGTTGTGCGCGCGCTCGTTAGCGGGATCAAGCAACGGATTGCCTTGGTAGCCTTGCGGGCGGCCCGATCGCGTATGCGACTGCGAACGTCGAACAAGACCGATCTGCGCCTCAACCTCGGCGAACTCGTTCTTGCCGCTGTGGTGCTCGACGCCCAATGCTCCGGTGTAGCCGGCTTCGGCGAGGATCGCCAGCGAAGCGTCAATTCGCTCGTAGCACGTTCGCTGGTCCACGTGGGTGTGGATGGCGATCGGAGCCAGCGCGCGGTCGTAGTCGTCGGCCGACGTCCAGGTGTCCTTGCCGAGATGAAGAAGGATTCCATAATGCTCGGAGTTCACCGCCGCATGGAGCTTTAGCATGTTGTCCGGATAGTTCGTCGCGCCCCAGTGGGTTTCCGGGCCGACCTTGTAGCCGCCATTGCCCGCCCGCTCAGCGAAAGCGATGAACGCCTGCGCAATGAAATCGAACTGCTCGTCGGTCCAGAATCGATCGGCCCCGCCGGTATCGATTCGCACCGTCTTGGCGCCAAGGATTTCGGCGGCGGTCAGGTGCCGCTGGGCGAGTTCGTGATGCTTCGCCCGCACTTCGGCGTCGGCCTCCCAGGGGTGGCAGCCGTCGGCGTGGTAGTTCACGCAAGTCAGGTTCCGCTCGTCCATCGCCTTTCGAACCTTTCTAAGTCGGTCCTCGTTCAGCTGAATTTCGACATCGCTGCCGAGTAGGCCGTTCCAGATGTCGGCGGTGTCCAGGTGATATCGATATCGGCAGGCCTCGAGGTAGCCAAAAACGTCGAGGGTGCCGTCGGCAACGGCGCCGTGAAACGAGAAAGAAGCGATGCTGATATTCGTCATTGATTACTCCGCGAGGACACGAGGAATGGTACCAACCCGCTGGAGCTCGCCTCTTCGGCCCGGCGGGGTATTATGTCTCTCACACCCGGACGTAGCTCAATGGATAGAGCATCAGTCTTCGGAACTGAGGGTTGGGGGTTCGAGTCCCTTCGTCCGGGCCAATTCGCTTAGGCTTTTACGTCGTCTTCGTCGAATCGGCAACCGCTCGCGGCTTTCTTCGGTGCCCACTTAGTATCGATCTTCATTGCCTTTTGGCCCGTTTCGCTGGCCATCATGGCGTTCATTTCCTTGATGAAGCCGATACTGTATCCCGGCCACATCTTCACGATTTTGCCGCCACGGCTGACCAGGGCCGAAAACGCGGAATTCGTCGCGCCGTAGGCTTTGATGATCTCTAGCGAAGGGTCGGCCACCACGGTGTAGGGCATCAACATCTCCGTGTGCCAGCGCCGGGCAATCTCGTCCTTCTTGTCGATCACGCCAATGAAGTCGATCTTATCGCCGAATCTCTTGGACAGATCGTGGAACAGCGGCTCGACTTCGATGCTGCACGGGCAGCCGTCTTTGATGAAATAGACAAACTGGGGTCGACCGCTCGTCGTGTCGGCAATGGTTACTTGCTTCCCAAACGGATCCGTTCGTTCGAACGCGGAGGCCACTTTAAGCGCTCTGCCATCGGTGAACTTTGTCATCTCGGGCGTCACAAGGTGACGTGGCTCGCTCGAAATAATGGGCTGGTTTACGACCACCGGCTGAGTGGAGAGGTAGTACATCAGCCCACCGGCGGATGCCAGCGCGGCCGCAACCGCGAGGATGAAAAACTTAGCTTTCACCTCTTCAGTATGGCATAGCCTGCCACGTTTACCGGGTCAGTTAAGGCCTAACTTTGCCGTTCGTTTCGCGTCTCTGCCCCGCTTCACGTATTCCCAGACCGCTGCACCAATCACGCCCAGCATGAACAGCACGACGCCGGCCATGGCCGGTCTTTTGTTCCCGGGCTCGTCTTCGCGGAAGGGCGGCTCCAGCACGGTCCAGGTGACACGCTGAACCTGCGCGTCCACCTTTGCCGTTTCGTACCGCTGGCGCAAGGTAAGCAAAACTTGTTCCAAGGTCCTTGCTTCCGTATACAGCCGACCCAGGGCCATTGCTTCACCGGGTGCCAAGTTCGCGAGTTGGCGGGTTTCGGCGACTTGGAAGGCCAAAAGAAGTCGTTGTTGTTCAAGGGCCGCGACGGTGGAGTTCAAACCTTCGTCAATCGACCTCTGCTCGGCTCCGGTTTCTTGGGCCGCCATCGTCTTCGCTTCCTCAAGCGCGGCCCTCGCCTTAACGACCGCCGTGTTCTTCGGGCCGAGTTGGGTTTCTTGCGTTCGAAGCTGGAGTTCCAGCTCTTTAATTCGGTTTCGCCAGTTGCCGGAAGTGGCACTGGTCGTTGGAAGGTCGATACCGCTAGCAGACGCCCGCTCGGCCGCCGCACGCGCTTCCTTCAGCTGCTTTTCCACGCTCGCCAATTGGAATTGGAAGTCCCGCGCCTTCTGCATGTTGATGCTAACGGAGCCGACATCGGTCGGATCGCTCGGTGCCTTCATGGTCTTCAGGTACTCGGCCAGCTTCCCTTGGGCGGTCTCGAGCTGACTCGTCTTTTCCCGGATGGAATCTTCAATGAACTTTGCCTGCAGGTCGGCAGCGGAGAAAGCGACCGTCTTGTTCATGAATCTAAGCGACTCGACCATGTCACGGAGGATCTTCTGCGACCGCACTTTGTCTGGGTCGTTGGCCGCCATCGTCAACCGGTTTTTCGCGTAATCCTTCGAAAAAGTAAGAACCTCTTTGAGTTCCTTCACCCTTTCAAATTTGTTTGCCTTTGCGACGCGTTCCAAGCAGGTGTTGCTCGTGGCAACGCCTTCCATGATGTCGAGCGGCGTCGGTCCGGTGCCGGGAACAAGAGCCTGGAGCGCACTCGCCTGCTGGGTTGCATCGCCCACGATGAGCAGCGACGAACGGTAGGTGTAGATCGCCGGGATGACGAACATGTAGATGACGCCTACGAGGCCTAAGACCAATCCAGTCACGAAAAGCTTGCGCGATTTCGACTTCAGAAAGTCGATGTGCGATCCAAGATCCAGTTCGTCGTTATTCGCTGGCATCGTTCCTCAGTGGTTTCCAAATCCGGTTGGCACAAACGGGTAATGCTTGCGTGGCCGAGGAAAGTATAGCCAATGAACATTCCCAGCGGCGAGCGTATACTCCGGCTGGAGATGGAGAAGCGAAAACGGTGGGTTTTTAACCGCGACGAGCTCATCGCGAAGCTGTATCCCTATCTCTTTTTGCCGATGGTTGCGGGCTATCCGCTTGTTGCCGGGCTCGGCATCATTGGTCGAATCCCCGGGTCGATTCCCGGAATCTCCTTCCGGATCGCCACGATCGGCCTTTCGGCCCTGATGATGTATCTCGTCATCGGCCGGCCCGGCCGGTACCTACACACGGGCATGCAGTGGCTTCTTGGGGGCATCTGGACGTTGCTCTTCGCCCGCATTTTGATGGACACCGTCATTGCGCCCATCCCGCTCTTCGCGGAACCCTGGCGCATATGGCTCTTTGCCGTCGGCGTGTGCTTGCTCCCGACTTTCCCGCTCTTTATCCTTCCCGAAGAAGAGTGGCTGACCAAGACGTTCAGGATGCTGATGAACCTCGGCCTCTTAGCAATGCCGGCCGGAGCCATCGGCGCGCTGATGGAGCCGAAAACAACCTACACACTGCGTCTAGGTGGCGACCGCATTTCGGCCCTCACTCTCGGGCACCTCGGCGTCAGCGTCGCCATTATGTGCGGCTGGTGCATCGCGACCAACTATCGCGATCGACAGTCCACCTTTAAGCTGTTTGCGGGGATGTTCGGCGGCATCGGCATCGTTGCCCTCTCCGGCTCGCGCGGCCCGTTGCTGGCTCTCATCATCTGCTTCTTTATCCTCCTGATCACATCCGTGAAGCCGGCGCGGAAAATGCCGAAACTTACGGTAGTCGGCGTTGGGCTCTTCGCGCTAGGCGTGCCGACGATCATCGTTCTCCTCAGCACCTTCACCAGCTATAACTTCCTGCTGCGCTTGGCTGAGAGTGCCGGCGGCGACGAGGGCGACACCTATTCACGCGGAAACGTCATTCCGAAAACGATTGAGTACGGATTCAACAACCCCGTGACCGGCGCGGCACTAAACCATCCCGAATTCGCCATCTATCCGCATAACGCGTTGGCCGAGGCGTTCATCGCGTCCGGCATTCCCGGCTTGACGATCTTAATCATCCTTCTCGCCGTTGAGTTGCGCTGCGCATGGTGGTTGCTGAAAAACCGGTCGCGCCACGGCTGGATTGGCCTGATTGCCATCCAGTTTGTCATCATGCTGTCCACCTCGTTCTCCATTTTCCTGGAGGGTGGCTACTGGGCGATGATGGCCCTCACCTACACCATCTACATTTATGAGAAACGGCGCGGGCTGGGAGCAGCACCTTCGGCCGCTCCCGTGACTTCGACGCCGGTTCCTGGCTAGCGAAGGAACGCGTCGGCGAGACCAGCGTCCACCGCGATGACCTGGCCCGTCGTCTGCGATAGCCGATCCGACGCCAGCAGGTACAGCGCGTCGGCCACCTTTGCCGGGGTCACGGCTTGCTTTAGGAGCGTGCGCTGGGCATAGAATTCGGCAAGGCGGGCCCGCAGTGTCTCGTCATCCATCGACTCCTCGAATGGAATGGCGTACTTCGCCAGCGAAGCCAAAACTCGGTCTCGCGGGAACATTTGCGAGCCCGAAACCACCGTGGCCGGCGCAACGGCATTCACCCGGATGTGCGGGGCGTATTCCACCGCAAGCTCGTGCACGAGGTGGTTCATGGCCGCCTTGCTGGTGTCGTAGGCCACGCTTCCCTTCTTGGCGACCACCGCGTTGGCACTGCTGACGAGAACGATGCTGCCGGGGGTTTTCTGTAGCTTCATCACGCGCGCGGCTTCGTCGGCCACGATGTAGGAACCAACCAGGTTGATCTCGTAAGTCTTCATCCACTTCGCATCGTCCAGGCGACCGCTTTGGTCCGGAGCGAAGAACACGGCGGCAATGTTGACCAAAGCGTCCAGCCCACCGTATCGCAGCGTCGCGAAGTCCATCGCCCGTCGAACGGACTCCCGGTCGGTGATGTTGAGCGAAATTGCTTCGACATTGTCGGCCCCGTACGTCCCGCGAAGCCGGTCCCGTAGCTCTATGGCAAGATCCAGATTGATATCTGCGAGAACTAGCGCGGCGTCCTGGGCGAGCAGTCGCTCGGCGACGGCCGCTCCGATCCCGGGTCCGGCACCGATGAGCAACACAACGCGTCTGGCAAGCTCCTTTTCGGGCGGCTGTCGCTTCAGCTTCGCTTCTTCCAGTTGCCAGTATTCGATGTTAAACGCTTCCTGTTCCGGCAGCGCGGCATACTTGCCGATCGCTTGCGCGCCGCGCATCACTTCGATGGCGTTTCGGTAGAACTCGCCGGTCACTCGGGCCTCGCGGGCGCTCTTGTTGAAGCTCACTATGCCGACGCCCGGGAGCAAGACCACGCTCGGGTTGGGATTCCGCATTGCCGGCGAATCGTCCCGCTTGCAGCGGTTGTAGTAGGCAGCGTACGCCTCGCGGAACTCGGCCAGGCGCGCGTCGATCTCGGCATCGTCCGCGGTAGGAGACAGCACTAGCGGCCGAATCTTCGTGCGGAGGAAGTGGTCGGGACAGCTCGTGCCAAGGCTCACCAAGTGCTCGAAATCCGGTCGCTCGAAGAACGCTAGTACGTCGTCGCCGGTATCTACATGGGCCACCAGGCGCTGGCCGTTGAACGCGACCTTGCCGCGCAAACGCGGCAGCAAGTCAATCAGCAGCGCCTCCGAGTTCGCCAAGCGCAAGCTCGGATTGGGCGCGACTTTCGCGCCGTTCGGCTTCGACTCAATGAAGTCGACCGCCTTGTTGATGAGTTCCAGCGTGAGTTCGTAGGCCGACTCCCAGTCGTTCGTCCAGCAGATGAAGCCGTGCGAGCCCATCATTGCGCCGCGCGCTTTCGGGTTCGCCAGGATGCCGTCCCGAAGCATGAGGCCAAGTTCGAACCCCGGGCGCATCCAGGGAAGCCAAAACATCTCCTCGCCGTACACCTCACGGGTGAGTTCTTCGCCGTTCTCGGCCGCGGCAATCGAGATCACCGCGTCGCTGTGCATGTGGCTCACCGCCGCAAACGGGACGTAGGCGTGAAGCGGCGTGTCGATGGATGGCGCAGCCAGGTTTAGGTTGAAGGCGCACTGCGGATACAGCGGAACGACCTCGTCTTCCGGCATTCCCGTCTCTCGGTAGCGCGCCTCCAGCGCAAGAACCTTGTCTTGATAGAGTGAAGCAAATCCGGCGCGCTTCGCGCTTCCGAGATCACCGCCGGAAGCCTTCACCCAAAGCACTTCGGCAGAATCGCCCGTCAGCGGGTCGGTCATCGGGAGTTTCGAGCTGGTGTTGCCGCCACCAAAGTTGGTGATGCGAACGTCTGAGCCGAGCAGATTGGAAGCGTAGACCAACAGGTCAACCGGATCGGCGGGAGCAAGCTCTCGATTCCACTGCGAAGGCACGCGCTGACTCATGACGGCCTAGAATATCCGTTCTGCCCGGCCGTTCACCCTCGCTAGTTCAGGAAGTAGCGAGGATTTGCAACGACTACGTTCGCCCGCTTTGCCAAAGCCTGCCGAAGTTGGAGGGCGACGTTCTCCGAAAGTAAACGCTGGTACCACTTCGTGCTCACGGCCTCGGACACGATGACAGTGATGAGCGTATTCGGGTCTTGCTCACGCAGCTCGTCCACGTAGCCAAGGACCGGCTCAATGAACGATCGGTAAGGCGATTGAAGGACCACGAGCGGAACCTCGTCGCCATACTTCTGCCACTGCCGCTGCAAGTCGGGCAGCGTCTTCTCATTGATCGTCACGTGAACGGCCTGAACGTCGCCCTTAAGGTTCTGAGCGTATTGCAGCGCGTCCAAGATGCCCCGATTCACACGCGGGACCAGGAGCAAGACGACGTGACCAGAGAACGGCTCCGGCTCCGTGAACGATTGCTCCAATTGCTTGGCGATCGAGTCGTACCGGCGGTGAATCCCCATCAGCACAAAGTAGAGGACCGGCAGAATGATCGAGATGATCCAGGCGCCTTCCTTAAATTTTGTGATGAGAATGATGAGAAGGACGATGAAGCAAAGGAAGGCACCGGTTCCGTTGATGGCCACGCTGGTGCGCCAGCCGGCTTCCTTGCTCTTGAGCCAGTGGGCAACCATGCCGGACTGGGACAGCGTGAACGCGGTGAAAACGCCGACGGCGTAAAGCGGAAGAAGCGTATCAAGCTCGCCGTGGAAAATGACGACCAGTGCCACCGCGGAAACGGCCAACAAGATGATGCCGTTGTGGAATACAAGCCGGTCCCCAAGGCGGGCCATGTACCGCGGTAGAAAGTTGTCGCGCGCCAGAAAGCTACAAACGCGCGGAAAGTCGGCAAACGCGGTGTTGGCGGCGAGAAGCAGAATCAGCGCGGTGAAGATTTGCACCGCGAAGAACATCCGCGATCCGTTGCCAAAAACAAACGTGGCCACTTGGGAGGAAACGGTTCGAAACGCCGGGTTCTTTGCCGAATACAACCCAAGCTGCGGCATGTGCCAGATGATGTAGCCCATCCCGATGAACATCGTGCTGAGGATCACCGCCATCCGGACGAGCGTGTTTGAGGCGTTCTTGACTTCCGGTTTCCGGAAGGATTGGGTGCCATCACTGACGGCTTCGATTCCGGTAAGCGCCGTACATCCGGCGGCAAACGCTCGGGCCAGCACGAACCAGATCGGGAAGTTCGCTTCGGACCCCATCTTGCCGGGCTCGGTGAGCACGATCGGCGTTGCGGGAGGCGTGCCCCAAACTTTGTATAGTCCAACCCCAATCATGATGTACATGACCACGACGAAGCCGTAGGTGGGAAACGCGAAAATGGCGCCCGACTCCTTCATGCCTCGAAGGTTCGCCCATGCCAGCAAGGCGATGAACAGCACGCAGAGTTGAATCAGATACGGATGAAGCTGGGGCAGGGCCGAGGTAATCGCGGCGACACCGGCCGCCACCGACACCGCCACCGTGAGCACGTAGTCGATGAGCAGTGCCGAGCCGGCAATCACACCGACTTTGGGCCCAAGATTATCGGAAGCAACGACGTAGCTTCCGCCGCCCATTGGATAGGCGCGAATCGTTTGCCGGTAGCTGAAGGCAATGATCGCAATGAGGGCGATGATCGCCAGCGATATCTGAATCTGGAGCCCCAGGTACTGGGCACCTAGCAGGACCAAGACCGCCAAAATGGCCTCGGTCGCGTAGGCAACTGAGCTCAAAGAGTCAGAGGCAAAAACCGCCAGGCCGACGCCCGGGGACAATTTCTCATGGTGCGCCTTCGAACTTGCGATCGGCGCACCCATCAGGGTCCGGCGTAAACGCGAAAAAAAGCCTGGAGGTTGGGAGTCGCTCATGCTCGATTAATGCGTATCAACCGGCGGCGTGGTTTCGGTTGAAACGACGATGATATCCACCGTGCGGAGGTCGCGCGCCAGTTCAGAAAGAATCGAGGGACGGAGCACCTCTTGAAGTCGCGACCGATCCGGGTGACCCAAAATGACGGCCGTCACGTTTCGCTCTTTTGCGAACTTGACTAGCGTCTGGCCCAAAGAGCCTTCCAGCATGACGGTCTCAATTCCAAGCCGTGCCGCCAAAGCGAAGTCGTCGGCCAAAACTTTCTTCGCGGCCTCGCTCTCGTGGCCGTGGTCCTTCACGTGCACGGCAAAAACCTCTGCCTTCATGCGTTGGCCCATTCGCCAGCCGCGCCGAATCAGTCGCATGGCGGAGCGGGTCGGGCTGATGCAAATCATGACGCGGTCGCGAGTCGCCCATGGCTTCTCAATCCGCTTCTCTTTTCGATACTCTTCGAGATCTTCGTCCACTCGGCCAGCCGCTTCTCGCAGCGCGATCTCGCGGAGCGCACTCAGCGTCGCCTCATTCGAAATCTTGGTGATGAACGAGCCCACTTCCTCGCCCGGGTCCACGTCGCCGCGCTTGATTCGGTTCAGCAAAGCGGTCGGGGTCAGGTCGATGATCTCAACTTCGTCGGCCTCGTGCAAGATGTGGTCGGGAACGGTTTCAAGGATTCGCACGCCCGTAATGTCGGCAATTTGATCGTTCAACGACTCCAGGTGATAAACGTTGAGCGTCGAAAGGACGTTGATGCCCGCGTTCAGCAAGACCTCGATGTCTTCCCAGCGCTTGGCCCTGGGGCCGCCCGGCGCGTTCGAGTGCGCGACATCGTCGACGATCACGAGATCCGGCTTTCGCGCAAGAATCTGGTCAACGTCCAAGTCGCGGTAGGTCTTTCCCCCGACGCTTCCTTCCAACACGGGAATCACTTCGATTCCGGCGGCTACCTCTTCGGTCGGTTTTCGGCCGTAGGCATCGAGCGCGCCGATGACGACTTCCTGCCCGCGCGCGCGTCGGCGCTGCGCTTCGTCTAGCAGGGCGAAGGTCTTTCCCACGCCCGGGGCATAGCCCAGAAAAATTTTGTGTTTGACGCCGAAGGGAGCTTTGTCAGGCATGAGTTTCCACCGCTCCAGCATCCTGGAGCGAGATTGTGAGGACCGAGTCTAACCACTTTTTCGTGGAAGGCGTCAGGTCATCGATTCTAAGCTGGTTGTTCGGCGGGAGCGCGGCCTCTTGCCAGAGCGCGCTTGAGAGCGCATCCTCGCACATCGCCTGCCAAAACCGCTCGCCGCCCGGCAACACTTCGGTATCGGCATGAGCGCGAACGAGTTCCTGCACGTATCCCGGAAGCATCACGCGGACGCGCGTTGTTTGGTCGCCACGATGCACGTCGTAATCCAGCATCAAATCGCCGCCGGCTTTATGGTCTTCGTGCCCGTCGGCCAATTCAAACGAGAATCCGTTGATCGTCGATTTCGTGAACTCGCGGCAGATGAGGCTCACCGGGACCGCGGAGACGCGTCTTACGGGGCGCTCAAGGGCCGACTGAACCGCGGTTCGGAGGGTTTCAGCCGTGAACGGCTTTCGCAAAAAGTCTTGCGCCCCGGCCTGAATCGCCTCCAAGGCAAGATCCATGGTGCCAAAAGCGGTGATGAGGATCACCTTGGTTTCGGCACGACGCTCGAAGATCTCGCGAAGCACTTCGATTCCGGGCATCGTCGGCATCCTTTGATCGAGCAACACGAGATCGAAGTCGGCGCCTTTCCCAAAAGTCTGGAGGCCCTCGACACCATCTGCCGCAACCTGCACGTGGTAGCCGGTGTGCTCAAGCGCGAGGCGCATCATGGCACGGATGTTCGACTCGTCGTCGATGATGAGAATTCGCGCAGTTTGCGATCCGTTGTTCAAGCGATTTCTCCTGGGATGGGCGTTCTGAATTGCCCGGGCAACGGAAGGGTGAATTCGAACACCGATCCTTTACCTACCTCACTTACTACCGACATTTTGCCGCCATGGTTGTGAATGATCTTCTTTGCGATGCTAAGACCTAGGCCCGCACCGCCTTGGGTGGCACCGGGAACTTGCACAAACCGTTCGAAAATCCGCTCGCGGTATTCGGCCGGAATGCCCTCGCCCGTGTCCTCCACGGCAAAAGATACTTGATTCTCATCGCGTCGCGCCGTAACGGTTACGCGTCCCCCCGGCGGCGTGTGGCGTATGGCATTGTTTGCCAGATTGATCAGAACCCGGCCGATCTGCACCCGGTCGATGAACAGCGCCGGAACATCCTCGGCGACGTTCAATTCGAGGTTGATCGAATGCTCGGCCGCAGCCGGCCGAATCGTTCGTTCGAAAGTGCGGAACAACTCGCCGATCGGCACCGATTCGAGCCTAGGTGCAAGCGTTCCGGCTTCCAATTTCGTGACGTCCAGCAAGTCGTGGGTTAGTTTTTCGAGCCGCTCGAGGTCCTGACGCTGCACCGAAACCAGTTCTTTTTGTGATGCCGTGAGGTCGCCGGCGGCACCTTCGTCCAACAACTGGGCCGAGAGGAGCAACGAGGCAACCGGCGTGCGAAGCTCGTGGGCGGCCACTCCGATAAACTCCGTCTTCATGCGGTCGAGGTCACGAAGGTAGGTGATGTCTTCCATCACGACAACCGCGCCCAGGCACTTCCCTTCCTCGTCGTTCATCGGCGTCGCCCGTAGCCGGTAAATACGAGTGACACCGCCATCTCGCAGCGTCATCTGGCTTTGCTCGTCTTCGGTGGCCATCGCGGCCTTGGTGCCGATCGCGTGGTCGATCGCCTTCAAAATGCGAGTATCTGGAATGTGCTCGTTCACCAGCATCTTGGGCGTTTCGGGCTCGCCAAAAACGTGCACTGCGGCGCGATTAAGGTGGACGATTCGGAACTGAGCGTCAGTGACGATGACGGGGTCGTAGAGCGAGTTCAGGGCGAGGTCCGACATCCGCTGGGCCCGCTCTAGCCGGCGTTTAGCCGCGCTCCGGAGCTCGGCGAGGCGGGCCGCCATCTCGTTTACACTGTCGGCCAACGCGCCAATTTCGTCTCGCCGGGGGAACTCCAGCTTTTGGTCGAGGTCGCCGCTTCCAATGGCTTCGGCGGCTCTCGCGATGATCGCCAGCGGCTTCAGGGAGAGGTCCATCATGCGAAAAGCGAGCACGAGCGCGATTATCAGGGCGCCGATGGTCACGGCGATACCGATATAGGAAAAGCGGAGCGACTCTTGCCGCGTCCGCTCGTTCTCGGAAATGATCGAAATCTCATTAAGCGCCGAGATTTCTCTCGCCAGGCTCACCATTTCGTCCATGCGGGGAGCCACACGCTGACGAATGACCGTTGACAAGCCCTGCTGGGGCGAAAGGGAGTTTGCGTTGGCAAGCGCTGCGGCATCGAGTGCCTGGCGATCCCACAACTCGCGAAGCATGCGAAAACGCGAGACTTCATCCTCGTTTGTCACGAGATTCTCCAACCGCCTCAGTGCGCGATCGCCGGTTTGGAGGGTTTCCACCAAAAGCGGTTGCGCCTGCGGAACGTCACCGCCGACGTAAAGCTCGAAAGCGAGACGCTGCCGCTCGACGGAAGCTTCAAACGATTGCGCCTCGAGAACGCTGGGAAAGTTCTGCGCCAGAACGCCGTCAATAGAACGCGACAGCGAGAAGAAGCTGAGTACCGCCCCGCTGAGCACGATTCCGACGAGGACCACCAAAGAAAGATGCGAGCCCAAAAGCTGCAGCCGCAGGCTACGGAGCTCGATTTTTTTAATGGGCTTCACGGATTATCCGACGGCGGCGGGGTCACGACGGGGATGACATACGGGCCCTTCGGCAGGACGGCGATTCGAACATCTGGTCCCATTTCTTGCACCGCGTCTTCAATGCTGGCAATCGGCGTGACGAACAACCGGTCCACAACCTCCGGAGGGATGCCGTCACACTTCAGCAGAACCCGGTGATTCCGGACGGCCTTCGCGAGTTCTTCAATCTGCCACTGGTCGGGCACGCGTTCCCACTCACCACTTTCCGCGCGTTCGAGCCACGTCGAGATGTCGCCTACGCGAAACAGGGCGTCCCGGAAGTGACTGTTCCCGATGCCTTCGGCGCATTCGGCCGCAATGATGATCGTTCCGCCCGGCTTTACGATCGGGACGACGCCCACCATCCCTTTGACGGCTTGGTAGTACGTGAGATCGAGCGGGTACCCGCCGCAGGTCGTGATCGCGACGTCGACCATCTCCGGGATTTCAACCGTATTGTTTTTCGCGACGAACGCCACGCCGGCGTTCCAGGCGGCTTCCATATCGCCCGCAAAGACGGCGGCGATTTTCTTATTCTTATCCAGCGCGACGTCGATGATGAAATCCGGCCGACAGCGATTGGCGATCCAAAGGGCTTCCTCGTGGACTGGGTTCCCTTCCACCGCCCCGTTTGTTGCGCGCGGATGCTCCAAGAACTTCGGCGAATGCCAGGCCTGCACCGACTCCAGCCCGGCGATTCCGGGCATCACCATCTTGCGGCCGCCCGCGTAACCAGCCATAAAGTGCGGCTCGATCATGCCGACCGTGATCTTGAGATCGGCCCGCGTGTAGTGGCGGTTCAGGGTGATAGGAACGCCGTTAGGGCTGTCGCCGAAGCTCTCCATCGCCGAGTCATCGGTGCAAACGTGATTGATAACTTTGCAGCCGGCGGCGGCTTCCTCACCCAGCATCTGCAAAAGCTCGGCGGCGTCATTTGGCCGGTGTGTGCCGGTCGCGATGAGGATCGTGACCTGGGACGCCGGGATGCCCTCGCTTGCCAGAATCGCAAGAAGCTCAGGGAGGATGATCGGGTTGGGAACCGGTCGCGTAATATCGCAAACAACGATGCAGGCGTTCTTTCGCCCTTTTGCCAGGTCGCGGAGGGGTTGCGTCCCGATGGGCGATTCGAGGGCTACGAGGACCGATTCGGCCGCGTTTTCCACGGCTTCGGCCTCCCGGAGGGTCATGACGGCCGCTACGTTTTCATCCGGCAGATTCACGATCAGGCCGGATCGGCCGTATTCCAACGCAACGCGCATGCTTCAAGAATAGCCCAGGCCACCCAACCGATGAGGAAGGGCGGCCTGAGGAGTTAGTTGCCGGACCGAAGCGAAGGCAGGTCCAGAATCACCTTGTCGGACGAGTTGTACGTCTTGCCAAGGGTCTCTTTGAAGTTCGCGGTTCGGATGACAGGCGTCTTGTCCTGCCACTCGCCTTTGCGAAGGATTTGGTCCCGCGAGATTCGAAGGGTCGTGTACATCACACGCTGTCCGTCGCGAATCTTGGTATCCAGGAAGTTCTTGTCCGTCATACCGTCTCCGTCCCAAGAGAACTTGTCTTGGATGTGGGGCGGGGCCGAGCGCGGGTTGTAGTAGAACTCAACAATGTAGTCCTTCGAGTCGAAGGGATACATCGTAGGGTCCTTACTCATGTCGACCTTTCGGTTGAACCGCTGGTTCTTAACGAACAGCTGCTCTTGCATAAAGGTCTTGTCTCGCGGCGGATCCAGGTTGACGTCGTTGCTCGCGTCCCACTTCATTCCCGCCGGCTCGGCGTTCGGGAAGTCGATGTCTTTGATGACGGCTCGGATTCGGGTTCCGACCGGCTTGACGTTCCAGGTTCCTTCGAACCGCAAAACGTACGGGTCGATGACCGTGACCTTACAGCTGAAACCAACGTTGTAGGGCGGGTTCACGTCGTAGCCCGTGAGCGGTCGTCCTGCCTCTTTGGCAAACCAACCGCGCTGCGTCATTCGAACCAAGTGGGTGTCGAGCTTGTTTTCGAGCGTGTCGCGGTTCTGTCGGTTACCATACGACTCCTTGTCGGCGCCGTAGGCCTTAGCGGCATCGCCGTAAAGCTTGTACAAGACGCCGAGGGACTTGTCGACTTCCCCATTCCGCTCGTAGGCGTTCGAAAGAAGGTTCTTTCGGGCCGGGAGCATGTCCGGCTTTTCCGCCGCCTGTTCGAACCACTTCACCGCGTTCGAGTAGTCGTCGTCGATCTTGTGGTACCACATCCAACCGGTTTCGAAGAACATCTCGTAGGTTTCCGGATTGTTCTTCGTGCCTTCTTTGCCGAGCGCGAGCGCAGACGGGATGTACCGTCGGTCGGAGCGTTGCTCTTCGTCCGTGAAGTTGTAGCCGATGTGCCACATTCCGGTGGCATAGACGTCGATCTGCTTGGGGTCAAGTAGCGTCACCAGTCGGATGATGGGCAAGATGGCGTCGTAGTTGCCGCTGTCGAAGAACGAGTCGGCACGGACCCAGAGGATTCCGGCGACAAGCTCTCGGAAGCCGGCAAGGGCAAAGAGCATCTGGTCGGGCGAAAGTCCGCCGGAAATTTGTCCCTTACCCGCACTGAAGTCGCGTTGCCAGAGGCTCGTGATTCCCTGGAACGTCGGAGCGGGAGTTCCCTTCTTCAGGGTCTTGACCGTCCGGCTGATCTCGTTGGTGATGACGACCCGCTTCACCTCGTAATCGGTCGAAGACGGCTGCGGGCCGATGCCACCTTGAAGGACGCCTTGCCCCACAAAGCAGGCGGCCATGATGCCAACCGCATTGGTAATTTTGACGCCTGTTTTCATGGGTTAGACCTCTCTTCGATCGAAGACGAGAATTCCGCCGACCAGCAGGATGCCGATGTAGAACAGACCGTAGACCGATACCTGGAAGTAGTAGGCGCCTTCGTTGGCGATCGACTGTCCGGGGTTGATGATCGGGTTCTGAACGTTGTAGTTCGCGAAGTTCGGAAGAATCACGTTCACCAGCTTCGCGGCAATCTTTGCACCGAGCGGAGTCGTCGGGCTCTGATCCAGGGTCTGGAAGAACGGATTGAACAACGAACCGAGGATGTACATTCCGCCCGAAAGGAAGAAGTTCACCAACGGTGCGACGAACGTCGAGAAGAATACGGCGAGCGCGGCGAGCAGACTCATCTGCACGAAATACATCACCGGAGCCTTCACAAGCTCAGGAACGGCCGTAAAGTCTCTCTGCTGCAGATAAAACGTGAAGGCCATAACCGTCGTCATGAGAACCATCATCAGTCCCAGCGAGAGGACAGCACCGAGATACTTTCCGACAAGGAACTGCCAGCGTTGAACCGGCTTACTGAGGATCGTGTAGATGGTGCGTCGCTCGATCTCGTTCGGAATCATGTAGACCGTGAGAACGACCGCGATGACCGCGCTGGTGAGCTGGATGACACCCAGGAGCATTCCGCGCAGAACCGTCGTTTCGGATCGGGCGGAAAGAACGCCGAGGCCAGGAGCGATGACGAGGAAGAGAATCCCAATCAACAAGATGATGAGAAGGACCTTTCGGCGAATGGCTTCGCCGAGGGTCGTGCTCGCGATGGAAATAATCGGTCTCAAGGTTTGTCTCCGCTCTCAACGGTGAGCGTTTTCTTGGCGGCAGCGGGAGCCACCGACTTGTCTCTAACGGTTTCGACGAACAGGTCTTCGAGTCGCTTTTTGCGCGGGACGATGCTGAGCAGCTTGCCCTTCTGCGCACGAACGGCGTCGATAACGGCGGTGATGTCAGCTTCTTCCGGCATGTCCAAAAGGACGCCGCCTGGGATGGCCCGCACGTTTGCATCGTTGATTTTCATATCGCTGATGAACTGCGTCGGGACGCCCTCGGCCGAGATCTCGACGCGACCGCCGCTAAGCAGGTCGCTGAGCTTGCCTTGTCGCTCGATGACGCCGCGGTTGATAATGGCGACGCGGTCGCAGATCAACTCGACTTCACTGAGCTCGTGGCTCGAGATGAAAACGGTTCGTCCTTCATCGCGGAAGCTCAGGATCAAGTCCCGGATTTCGCGGTGCGCGATCGGGTCGAGACCACCGGTTGGCTCGTCGAGGAAAAGAAGCTTTGGATCGTTGAGCAAGCTCTGGGCGAGGCCAACGCGCTGCTGCATACCTTTCGAATACTGAGAAATCGTCTTGCTAGCGTCTCGGTGAAGGTTGACCTTCTCGAGAAGTGCTTCGAACTTCTTAACATCCGTGATGCCAAACAGCGAGCCGTAGAACTTAAGAAGTTCCATACCCGTCATGTACTCGTAGTAGTACGGGCGTTCCGGCACGTAGCTGATCAGACGGTGGACATCCATGTCGCCGATCTCTTTGCCAAGGACATAGCCTTCGCCCGAGGTCGGGTAAATGATGCCCAGCAGCATCTTAATCGTCGTGGTCTTTCCGGCTCCGTTCGGCCCGAGGAATCCAAAGATCTCTCCTTCTTCGACGTGAAGATCGAGCTTGTCAACGACGTTGACGGTCCCGTGAATTCGTGATTTGTAACCTTTTGTGAGCTTCGTTGTTTCTATGGCGGCGGCCATTGGCAGCTCACCTCCCCTAAGGATATTAGCCGCAGGATTATACCTACGGCATGCCTAACCGACCTCACCGGGCTTCGGTTCCCGGAAGTTGCGATCAGGCGCAAACAATGCAGTGTGACGTAATTTTCTGCCCCGCGCATTGGCAAAAAGAACTTCCCCGTTTCGAAGAAGCTCCGCTATACTTGGTGATGTTAGGAATCACGAGTGGTCCTCGAACTTATTGAAGGGCCCCGCTTCTAGCAAGAGCCTCGCGGAGGCGTGTTTCGCTCTCCTTTCTACGTCTCCGCATTTTTTCCTTTTCGCCGGTTCTAGCGTATTCCAGTGCCGTTTTCAGGGTCTGGGTTTCGCCCGGCAAGAGGGTCTTCAGCGGCGAGTTGAGTTCAAGCTCCACGTAGTGATGCGGCTCGGGGTTCGTGTAAACCTGCTGGGCTCGATCGCTGTCCGGGTACTCCCGGTTGACGTCCACCTCGTGTCGCATGACAAGCCGCTCTGCGCCACGGAAGGCCACGAGCTCGCCTGCGAGTCCTTTCGCCCCGTATTTTCGCCCGTCGTACGGGTCACGCAAAATCTCGACCTGTTCCTTGCCGGGTACCAGCGAGAAGTAAACCGTCGGCGTCGCCTTTCCGGGATAGGGCCGGAACTTCGTTGACGAGATCCATACGCGATCCGGAGCGTCTAGCTGGCAAATTTGCCAGACGGCAAGCTTCTGTGCTTTTGTGCCCGTGTTCCGCATCCGGTTGACGATCTGCACGCGCGCGCTTCCTGGAACGACTTGGAACGTCCGCTCAAACACAAGGCCAGATTTGGCGCTCGGCTTTCCGAAGACGCTGAAGCCATCCGCGTTGATTTGGTACGTCATCGGCGAGCCGTCCAGCGCCGGGTCGGGAGGCCAACCCCAAAGCGATTGCGGCGCGGGCCAGAGTTTGTCTCCGCCCCAGTTTTGCCAGCCGCCGGTATTGAGGGGCTTTCCGTCGGCACGCGGCGACTCCCACAGCCAATTCTTCCCACCGGGTGGCGCCAAATGCATCAAGCGGCCAACTTCCGGCACGAAAACAATCTCGAGTTCTTCCGAGACAGCATGAATGGCCTTCGGCCACATTCCGTAGGGCTTCACTTCGATCCGAAGGGGTGCCGGTGCCATGACGAATAGTGCCGCCAAAACCATGTCGCAAGCCTACCTAGATCAGTCCCTAGTACCTCTTTTGCGTGACACCGAAACGCGTGTACCACGTTGGTGGTGCCGCTACGTTATTCTTGCGCCATGTATTTGCGCCGAACCGTTGTTCTTGCACTGACGCTCTGCGGGGCCGCCTTTGCCTCGGCACAGGGCATTTACTCCCCGTCGCAATATCAAAAGTTTTCGGACGGACCACTTTCGTTCGTCGATTATTCCGGCGGCTACTCGCACCTGGAGAACTTCGAAGATGGCGCGTTCAACGCTCCCGGCGTGATCGGCAGCGGCGGTGCGGTTCTCTCGCCCGGCGTCCAGACCGACTCCGTTGACGAGGATGATGGAATTCTGAACGGACTTGGTTCGGCCGGCCACAGCTATTACGTCAGCGGCAACAAGGTCGAGTTCACCTTCGACAAGAGCGTTCTCGGCTGGCTCCCGACTCATGCTGGATTCGCTTGGACGGACGTTGGATTCTCCGACCTGGTGCTGGGTTTTGATCAAGTGCTCTTTGAGGCGTTCGACGGAGCCGGCGTTTCGATCGGCACCAGCGGCTGGCTGCTGGTCGGCGACGGCAACACCACCGGCGAGACGGCCGAGGACATCTTCTTTGGCGCGAATCACGCCGCCGGGATCGCAAAGATCTCGTTGACATCGAAGTTCTCGACCGACTGGGAAGTTGACCACCTTCAGTACGGCTACCAGCCGGTTCCGGAGCCCGCATCTTTGGCCGTGCTCACCCTGGGTGCCCTCGGCCTTCTTCGCCGCCGCAAGAAGTCGTAATTCACCCCGCCGTCCTGGCCTAACCGCCGGGACGGCGTTTTCATGTAAAGTCGGTAGTTCATGGACGAGTTTCCGTTGGACCGACCGGAAATCGACGGCTCCCTTTTTAGCGTCGAATTTGGATCCGCCGGGCGCATCCACCAGCTTTGGCTGGCCGACCCCCTGCATCCGGACGGGGAGGAGTTCCAATTTGTGGCCCCCATCATGCCGATGGGTGAGGAGCTCACCGAGGACTACCTGCCCGGTTCAATTCTCATTGCCGCGCGCGTTTCTCCCGACGAGCCCTGGATTTCCAGCCGAACATACGCCGCCACCCAAAGGGACTCCGACTGGGGCGTGGGCTTCAGCTACGACTTTGGAATTCTTGAGGAGCTCGACGCGGTCGGCCAGTTTTATGAAGTCCTGACCCCAATGCCGCATCTGGTGTGGGACGTCGAGATTCGGAACAAGAGCCGCCGCAGCATCGAGATCGGCGAGCTTGGCTTCCCGTTCGCGCTGAACAACATCTTGGAAGGCTACGGCCGCACCGATGAAGGCGTGCGCGAGTTGTTCCACGACCGTGTTCACGTGCATCCGTTCATCGGTGGAGCCGCCAGCTATCTGCACGCCTCCCGGCTCGTCCGGCGGCCCCCGGGCCTCCTCATCACGCCCGGCGAAGGCACCCAGTGGGAGTTCTACAACTCGGCTCGGCCATCGCTCCAGTCGCCGTTTAGGTGGGAAGGCGTGCCGATCGTTTACGCCCACAGCCGCGCTACCATCGAGCGCGAGGAATGGCCCGAGTGGGTGAACGGACACTCGGCCGTTATTCTGGAGCCGCGCGAAACCCGAAAGTATCAAATTCGGTTCTATCCCACCGAGCGCGATCATCCCGATCCGGTCGGTCATGCGTTGGTGATAGCGGGGCGACCGATTGTGAGGTTGTTGCCGGGGGCGGTTGTGCCGGCGGACGTCGGCATTGCCTTGGAAGTCGGCGGCGCAACGCCGGTTCGATTTTCGACCGACGTTGACGCCGAGCTCGAGACCGATGCGGACGACGAGGGCGGATTCTGCTTCGTTAAGCCCGGTCAAGCCGGGCCGATGACGGTGGCCTTTACCGACACGTTGGATCGCACCAGCCAGGTTCACCTTGTTTTCACCGAGCCCATCGAGCAGCTCATCTTCCGGCGGGCACAATGGATCACGACGAACCAGGTGATCTCGACGCCCGGCCCGTGGCAGTGCGCGATCGTTCCCGGCGACAATCGCTGGACCGAGGCACCTGCCGAGCCCGAACTCGGGCTGTTTGAAACACCGTTCGGCTTGATGTCGTCCCTCAGCGACGCTCTGTTTCTCTCCGAGAAGAACCTGCGTTATCCGGTGCCGAGCGAGATCGTGACGCTGCTCAGCTACGTCGAGCGGTTCCTCGAACCGCGGGTGGTTAACGTCGCCAGCGGCGAAGTCGGGTCGCGGATGTCCGCATTTGGCGTGGCCTACAGCTACGGGCATGCGCCGATCTACCCGCTCGCCGCGCTGCTGTACTTCAACCTGGCCGAGCTGTTAAGCGGGCCGAACGGCTCGAATCCGCTGTTGAAAATTGGCGCGTTCACCGCCGCCGCGAGGTCAAAGCGGGCGGAAGAGTTCGTCCTTACTGGATTGCGAATCGCCACGACAGCGGCTCGGCGGATTCATCCGTCGGTATGGCTGGGGACTCCGTTGCTGTTAGAAGCCGAGGTCCAAAAGCAGCTACGCCAATTGGAGGCGAACGACGACGAAGGCGAGTTTGGCGATCTTGTCCGCCACTTGGCCGCCCGCGCCCTGGAACTCCGCGAGGCGCGCCTCGAAGCCCTTGCCGGCCGGCAGTATCCATTCGTCGGCGACAGCGCGTTTCAACTCGACGGAACGGCCGAAGTCTATTCCGCCGCCAAAGCAACCGGCAACATCGAGCTCATGGAGCGGTGCCGCGACATCCTGATGGCGGCCCGGTCGATGGGCCCAAGTTGGTGGAGCTACGGCACCGAGATGCGCTGGCGTGAGCAAACCGAAGCGACCCCTGCCATGCCCGACCGGGCGCGGATCGCGGGCGGCCCGGCAACCGTCGCCAACTCCGTGGTGTTGCTCGACGGCCTGGAGTTCGATGAGCCGGAGGTACCAAATGCGTTCCTCACCGCCGGGTTCGCCGGAATGCTCTCGCCGTGGGTTTTGGTTCGGCCGGACGGCGCCGGGGCCCTTGGCTATACGCCAGACTCCTCGTCCCAGTCGTTCGGCGCGCACTGGAGCGCGGGCGACCTTGGGCTCTCGCTTGCCCTGTACCTTCGGCACGCGACAACTTACGTGGTGTTTTCCACCCAGCAATCCGGCATCGCGCTGGGGGCGCACTTCGAGTACGAGAACCTTGGAACTCGCGAAGTCATCACGATTCGGCCGTGGGACGGCGTGGGCCGTCGCATTTGGGTTCGGCAGCTTGGGCTAGAGATCGAAACGACGTCCGGCCAGATCAAAGAAGCCCGATTCGACACAACAAAGCGAAATCTGAGCCTGAAAATTGGATCGCCAACCCTTTACGGCGGGTCTACCGACGTGGTCGTTCGCGGCCTTTGGGGCAGCCGCTTCCTCGTGGACGGCAAAGAGGTCCCAGGATTTGACGGGCGGCTCTCGATTCGCGTCGAACTTGCAGCTCAAAGTGAGCGTCTTATAGAAATAGAGGCAATATGACAGACATTCCAATTTGGTGGGTGGCCATATCCGGCCTGTTTTTTATCGTTAACACGATTTTCTTCATCGGCCTCACGGTCGCTTTGTACAAGATCGTCAAGATCATGCAGGAGCTTCAGCCGAAGGTCGAGGACCTAACGGTGAAGGTGAACGGTTTGGTCGGAACCCTTCAAGATGTCGCGGTTAAGCTGGACGACGTGGCGGGAAGCCTCAAGACAACCGTCAACGTGGTCGGTGGCTCGGCACAGCGGATCTCCGGCACGGCCGAAATGGTTTCGAAAGCCACGACACCTTCGCTCATGAAGTTTATGCCGTACGTTCGCTACGGCATGGCGGCGATGAAGGTCTTCCGGTTCATCACCAGCTTCCGACGAGCTCGATAGTTTAGGCTTGCCCGATGCGCGTTCTCATCATTGGGGGCACCGGCCTTATCTCCACCTACCTCGTGCGGCAGCTTGTGGAGCGCGGCGACGCCGTGACGATCTTCAATCGCGGCGAGACGGACGTTCCGGTTCCAGCTGGGGTAGTGGTTCTGCGCGGAGACCGCACCCAATATGAAGCGTTTGAAGCGGCGATGGCCGCCGAAGCCGACTGGGATGTTGTCATCGACATGGTCGGCTACCAGCCGGAGGACGCGAACTCGGTGGTTCGGGCGTTTGCCGGGCGAACCAAGCAGTTCATTTTCTGCAGCACGGTGGACGTCTACCGGAAGTTCCCGGACGCGTATCCGATTCAGCCCGATGCGCCGCATCGGGGTTTTGGCGACTACGCCGAGAAGAAGGTTGTCATCGAGGCCACCCTGCGGCAGGCGGCCCGCGACGGCGCGTTTGCGTTGACCACGATTCGGCCCGCGTTGACCTACGGCGAGGGTCGCGGCTTCTGGCCAACCCTCTGGCCGAAGGGGTACCTGGATCGCCTCCGGACGGGGCAGAAGATCATCGTTCACGGCGACGGCACGACGCCTTGGTGCTTCGCCCACGCCGAGGACGTTGCCCGTGCCTTCACCGGAGCGACCGGCAACGAGGTTGCCTACGGACGCGAATACAACGCGGCGGGCGAGGAATGGATTCCGTGGGATGTTTTCCATGAAATCGTCGCAGAGGTCGCCGGGGCGCCAAAGCCCAACCTGGTTCACATTCCGTCTCGGCTACTCGCGGCGGTGCATCCGGGACGCGGCGGGGTGCTGCCAAGCAACTTCATGTATGCCAACCTTTTCGACAACCGGTCGGCGATGGAGGACCTAGGCTACAGATACTCCATCGACTTTCGAACCGGGGCCAAGAGGGTGTTGGCGTGGCTGGAAGCGAACGGCAAAACCGGCGCCGAGCCCGACCCGGACTACGACCGCACGATTGAGCTTTGGGAGCAGCTAACCGAAGACATGGTTGCGAGATATCACACCTCACTATAAGATAAAGTTTGATGTATAGTAAATCGTGGCAAACCGACCCGACCTCGAAGGTCTGATATTGAGCGTGCTGGAAGAACGTCCGGCGCACGGATACGAAATCACGGCGCGGATTCAGCTGCGATCCAGCGATGCGTTGCGGCTAGGTGAAAGCCAGCTCTATCCGCTTCTGCACCGGCTGGAATCCTCCGGTGCAGTGACAGCAAGTTGGGAAAACCAGACGGGTCGCCCGGCGCGAAAGACGTACTCCCTCACCCCGGAAGGGAGTGCCTTGCTGGCGAAAAAGCGCTTGGAATGGGAGCAGTTTGTGAATTCGATCGGGCCGATTTTGCGGGCGGGAGTCGAGAATGTCTGAGCTCGGGCCACACGCACGGCGCCTTCTCGGCCGGATCGAGCTGCTGAGCAAGGGCGTGCTCGCCGATGATGTTCGGGTGGCCCTAAAGGACGAGGTTGCGTCGCATCTTCTTGCCAGCACGCAAGCCCGCGAAGAGCTGCATGCCACACCAAAGGACGCCGACCGCGCGGCGGCGAAGGCGTTCGGCCGAGTCTGGCCGATGATCCTCGGCATGTATCAAGACGAGATCGCGGCCAAGGCACCTTCCAAGCGAACGCAAACGATCTGCGCCGTGATCGCGGGTCTCTGCTCCCTTCCGTACATGCTCCTTTCCTTCAACGCCAGCCTGCTCCCTTTCGCAATGACATCGCTGGGGTTACTGGTAATGGCGGTGCTGGGTTTTCGCTTGCGAAAGACACCCTTCACGGTGGTTCGCGACGCGGTTCTAACCAGCGCTGTCGCCTCGACCTTGTTCGCCTTCGTCGGGACGGCGATCTCACCTGCCCCAGAGGTGCTCATTCCGCGTTACCTGAGCGAGAGCGCACTTCGTGGTGTGCCGCATCGCCGCGCCGACCTGGAAGCACGGGAAGCGCGGGTGCAAACGTTCCATGCGACGTTCCTGGCGAATCCTGCGGCCGGACGAGTACCCGTTTATGAATGGAAGTCGGGTGGCGCCAGCGAGTCGTAGCGGGCATTCCCAACCCTAGAATCAACTCGCGTGGCCTGGCAGAGGGCGGTACCGGACGCGGAGAAATTCTTCGCCGAAAAGCAACGCCGCCTCGACCTTAGCGCGGAGAAGATGCGAGCCGGTCTGACCGCTTCGCCGCTCGAGAAAATTCGATTGCTGCCCGAATTCGTAATGATTCCCGTGCTCGTCGCAACGTTTGTCGCCGCATACGGCCTTCTCGTCGGCTTTGCTTTCGCGCTCGCAGCAAGTTCTCTTCGGCATCGACTCCGGCGAAGGCGGGTAAATTTTAGGGCGTGAGTGAACTCCTTCAACTCGGTGCTCCCAACGAGCGTCCGCGTGCTCCGAAAGCGGGCGAAGTCAAGCTGAACTTCAGCAAACAAGGGATTGCCGAACTTGAAGCCCTGATTTCTCACTATCCGAACAAAAAGGCGGTCATTCTGCCTGGCCTTTGGCTCGCCCAGCGAGAGTACGGCGGCTACCTGAACGGAGAAGCCATCGCCGAGGTGGCATTCCGCCTGAACCGACCGTATGCCGAAGTTGAGGGCGTTGCCACGTTCTACACGCTGTACAACACCGCCCACGAGCCGGGCCGCCACAAGCTGGAGCTCTGCACCTGCCTCAGCTGCATGGTGAACGGCGGCTACGAACTGCGCGACCACATCTGCGCCAAGCTCGGCGTTCGTCATGGCGAGACCACCGCCGATGGCGTGTTCACTTTTGAGGAAGTCGAGTGCCTGAACGCCTGCGACCGCGCGGTTGTTATTCAAGTCGGCGACCAGTACTACGGCCCGATGACGAAAGAGAGCATGGATGAACTGCTCGAGAAGCTGCGGAACGACCCTGATTCGACCGTGGTCGAATATGCGAACTCGGTCGTTCGAACCCAGTTGCGCGACGTGGAAGCCACGCCGAAGTAATCTAGCGGCATGAATTTTGCCGCGCTGGTCCAGCCGATTCTCGAACGGCGGGACCTCACCCCGGAAGCCGCTCGGGGGCTGATGGAGTTTCTTGTGAGCGGCGAAGCCTCGGATGCACAGATTGGCGGCGCGCTGCTCGCGCTTCGGGTTAAGGGATGCACCACCCGCGAGTTGGCCGCCTTTGCCTCGGTGCTTCGCGAGCGATCTGCCCAGGTGCACCACTCCTACTCCGACCTCGTTGATACCTGCGGGACGGGCGGCGGCTCGCCTTCTTTTAACATTTCGACCGGCGCGGCCATCGTCGCGGCAGCAGCGGGCGCACGAATTGCGAAGCACGGAAACCGGGCCGTCACCAGCACCTGCGGCAGCGCCGACGTGTTGGAAGCGCTCGGGGTGCCCATTCACGGAGACGCGGAGACGCTCTCTCACCGCCTGGAAACCCAGGGCATCGTTTTTCTGTTTGCCGTGGCTCATCACCCGGTGATGCGGTTCGTGGGCAAGGCTCGGCGCGACCTCGGCGTTCGGACGGTGTTCAATCAGCTTGGGCCGTTGGCAAATCCGGCCGGAGCGCAACGGCAACTCATCGGCGTGTATGCGCCGGAGCTCATGCGGAGCATGGGCGAGGCTTTGAACCTCTTGGGTTCGGAGCGCGCGCTACTGGTTCACGGCAACGAGGGCCTCGACGAGATTTCCCCCTGCGGACCTACCGAATACGTGAAGGTTTGGGAGGGGCGAGTGAATTCCGGCACGCTTACCCCGGCCGATTTCGGGCTGGAGCCGATTCCGCCGGAAGCCTTGCTGCCTGGAGAGACCATCGCCGAGAGTGCGGCGATTTTGGAGGAAGCCATTTCGGATGCCGACTCGCTGCGTTCGAAGGCGTTGTTGCCAAACGCGGCGGCGGCGCTTTGGCTCGGCGGCAGGGCGGAGTCTTTGGTCGAAGCGGCGAAGCTCGCCTATGAGGCCATCGCGAGCGGCGCGGCCCGAACGAAGCTGCTGGCGCTGCAAGGAACTCCCGAGTAATGTCGATTCTCGAAACGATCTTTGCCACAAAGCGCGAGGAAGTCGCGGCGGCTCAGTCGGCGTTGCCTTTGAGCGAACTGCGGGCACGAGCGAACGACCGGCCACCCACGCGCGGCTTTTTGCACGCTTTGCTTCGCGCCGGAAACGCCGGGCTGATCTCGGAAGTCAAGAAAGCGAGCCCTTCAAAAGGGCTCATCCGCGCGGATTTTGATGCGGTCGAGATTGCGAAGATTTACGAAACGGCCGGGGCGACGTGCCTTTCGATCCTCACCGACACGCCGTACTTTCAGGGCGCGCCGGAGTTTCTAACGGACGCCCGGAACGCCGTCTCGCTTCCGGCTCTGCGCAAGGATTTCATCTTCGATCCGTACCAGGTCGTCGAAGCCCGCGCTTGGGATGCCGATGCGATCCTGCTAATTGCGGCTTCCCTTACCGACGACCAACTCGCCCAACTTTCGGACACCGCAAAAGAGCTTGGGCTTGATGTTCTGGTGGAAGTCCACACCGAAGAGGAAGCGGCGCGCGCCCTTAACCTTGCCTTCCCGCTGATCGGCGTCAACAACCGCGACCTCAGCAGCTTCAAAACTGGCCTCGAAGTCAGCGAGCGACTGATTCCCATGATTGCCGCCCAGGCCTTCCCGGTAAGCGAAAGCGCCATCGAAACCCACGAAGACGTGCTTCGGGTTCGGGCAGCGGGCGCGCGCGCCGTGCTCATCGGAACGACCTTCACCGCCGCCACCGATATCGGCGCGAAGGTCCTGGAAGTGATGGGTTGAAAGTCAAAATCTGCGGCATCACCCGCGCCGAAGACGCCCGGATGGCGATCGAGTACGGCGCGGACGCTCTTGGCTTCGTCCATGAGCTGAGCAGCCCGCGCGCTCTGGAAGACGAGGCCGCGAAGTGGATCGGCGACTTGCCGCCGTTCGTGATCAAGGTCGCGGTATTTGGCCGCGTCGACCGCGCACCGGCGAAGTCGTTCTACGACTTCACCCAAGGCGTCGAGTGGGATGTTTTGCCCGAGGCCGCGCCGAAGCGCGTCCATGTCTTGCGGCTCCGAAAGGGCCAAAAGGCGAACGACTTCGTGATGCAAACCGTCAATTCGGGGGCGCTATTGCTGGACGCCTTTCGGGAGGAAGCTTACGGCGGGACCGGACACACGGTGGATTGGGACCTCGCGGCGGAGATCGTTCAACGCTCGGTTAGGCCGGTTATCCTCGCCGGAGGGCTGAATGCGAGTAACGTACAAGAGGCGGTGCGACGGGTTCGTCCGTACGCCGTGGATGTGAGTAGCGGCGTAGAGCGTGCGGCGGGCATCAAAGATTGGGAAAAGATGCGCGAGTTCATCGAGCTCGCAAAGTCTGCCTAGGCTGCAACCTCGCACGGTACCCGTCCGTTCTGGATATGGAAAGATAGCCGTGTACCTTCTTCTCTTTCTCGTTGGCCTAATCGGCTTTGTCAGCATGGCCGCCCTCTCTCTCGTCGGCGGTCATGGTCATCAACACGGACACGGCAACCACACGCTGGATTCGGGCCACGGCCATGCCGGTCACAGCCATGCCGGTCATGGTCATGTTGGCGCGGGGCATGCTGCCCACGGCCCTTCGACGCCGGCACACACAGGAAACCACGGGGTGGCGCACGATCACACCGGCGTGAGCGAAGGTGCGGGATCTAGCCCGCTTCATGTGCGAACGGTGGCCGCCCGGGGCGTGAAAGTCGCCGGCGCGAAGGCGACCGACGGTCGGAACTTCCCTTCTTGGTTGCTCATCTCGCCGCTAGACATCTTCAGCTTGGCGCTAGGCGCGGGCTCGGCCGGGCTACTCGCGGCGGGTCGGTTCGCCGAGCCGCTCCTGCTTATGCTGGCCATCCTGGGCGGAATCGTTTTCAACTACGCCCTGATTCGACCCATGATGGGATTTTTGTTGAGCTTTGCCAGCAAGCCCATCGACGGTCTCGCCGGCGCCCTCGCGACGACCGGTCAGGCGACCATGCGCTTCGACGCGAACGGTCGCGGATTGCTGAAGCTGAATCTTGACGGCGAGATTTTTCAGGTACTCGCGCACCTTGACCCGGCCGAGGTCGCACAGGGCGTCACGGTCCAAAGCGGCGACACACTTTTGGTCATCGACATTGACCCGGTACGTAACACGTGCCAGGTGAGCAAGGAGATGGCGTCGTGATTTGCCCACGACGCCGGAATCAACCCAAGGCAACGACTCTCGTAAGATAACCCTATGCAACAAACCATCATCTGGGCGACACTTCTGGTCGCCCTCGTCTTCGTGGTACCGCTGCTCATCAGCCGCATTCTGCGGACGGTGGACGCGGGAACCATTCGCATCGTAAGCTGGATCACCGGGAAAACCCACGTGTACCGCGGCCCCGGTAAGTCGATGGAGATTCCGTTGCTCACGACGGGAACAACCCTGCCTAGCAAGGCCATCAACATCGACTTGGACATCGCCGACCAGACGGCGGACGTCGACCGCCAGGGTAACCCACGACCGATCAAGGTTCGCGTGTTGGCCAGCGCCATCGTTTCCGTCGGAGATTCCAACGAGACGATTCGCACCGCCGCCAACCGGTTTTTCGCGATGCCGCTCCCGGTTCAGAATTCCACGCTTACTGACCTGTTGACCTCGACCGGACGCCGCGCGATCAACCTTCTGCACCACGACGAGTTGTTTAACGCGAAGGTCTCGTTCTCTGGCCAAGCGGCCGAGCTAGCCAAACCGGTCTCGGCCCTGAGCACGGTGGAGGACGACGACCGCCTGGCGATCATCATCAAGAGTGCCTGCTCGCGCGAGCTTCAGGACCTCGGTTTGGTGTTCAACTCGCTCAACATTAAGGAAGTTCAGAGCGAAGTCGCCGAAGCCCGGCGACGCCAGTCAGCCGTGGAGGCGAAGGCCAACGCCGACATCGTTCAGGCAGACCAAGAGCGCCGCGCGAAAGAAGCCCAACTTGCCGCCGAGCAGGCCGTCAACGACAAGCAGCGCGACCTTGAAGAGCGACGCGCCCAGAACGCGGCGGTGATCGCCACTGCCGAAGCGCAGAAGCAATCGGCCCTTGGTCAACTGCGCGAGGCCGAGCTTCGCGCCACGCAGATCGCCCAGGCGGTTGCCGACGCCGAGCGTTTGAAGGTGAACGCCGAGGCTCAGGCCGAAGCCGAAGCCATCCGACTTCGAACGGTTGCCATCGCCCAGGCGCAAGCCATCCGCGAAGTCAACAACGCCATCGCCGAAGGCGGCGACGCGTACCTTGCGCTTCGGCAACTTGAAATGCTGCCGCTGATCGCACCCGTGATCGCGAACGCGCTAGCTCAGGCTCGCATGGTCACGATCTCGGGCGGAGAGAACGGCGGAGCTTCGAACAGCACCGCCGAGCAGATCAGCAGCGTCATCCAGACCGTGATGGCCGCGCAATTAGTCCAGACTTCCCTGCGGAACGACCCGCCGGTACCGACCCCGGCACCGACCGTGGTGACACCGGCTCCGGCCGCGCCGACGGTTTCGACCGCCGCTGATCCACTGCCGCGACAGAGCCAGGTTCGCCCGCCGCAAATCAAGCAGTAAGGATCCCTTTGGCCTGCGATGGTGACTTCCATCGTGGGCCAAAATAGGCGCGTGCTCCTCCTTACGCTGATGATGCTTGGCTCGGCTTCTGCGCAAATTCCTCCGGTCGCCCACTGGGACATGACCAATGCGAGATACCAAGACGGCAAGCTTCACTCTTCCGTCGGACCCGATCTCTACGTCTCCGGCTTTCCCAAAGACGCACAGGTCGATCGGACAGACGGCCTCAGGCTGGACGGGCAAGGCGACGAGCTCACCCTGTTTTGGAACGAGCGGGCGGCTTGGGCGAGCATGCCCAAACGCGACTTCACCGTGTCGGTGAAGTTTTCCCTGAATTCGACGAAAGGCGTGCAGGGCGTCATCGGCTGCATTTTTCAGCCTGAAAGTGGCCTCACCGGTTGGCGGATCGTTACTCGAGACGGCAAGCCAGAGTTCACCCTTGCCAGCCGGGGCGAGAAAGCCGCCAACGCCGAGGCGACGATTCGTTCTGCGGCCGCGTTGGCCCCGAACACGTTGCACCATGCGGTGGCCAATTACGACGGTCGAAACATCCATTTTTACATCGACGGCAAGGAGGCCGGCCAGCAGCCAGCCGCGTTTGGCGATATCGTCTACAACGGCCGGGCCGGAGTCTGCCTTGGCGGCTGGTGGGAAGCGCCGCGCTCGTACCGCTTCGAAGGGTTTGTAAGTCAGGCGTCGCTTTTTGACCGGGCGGCAACTCCCGACGAAGTCGTAACTTCTGCGGCGGCGCTGGTGCCAAAGCCGATGCCCAATGCAGATAGCGGTCCCCAGCGATTCACAGTTGCCCCTTACTTCGTGTATCCAACCGCTGAGTCGGTGACGGTGATGTGGGAGACCACGCGAAGTTCTCCATCCAAAGTTTCGTTTGGGCCCAGCACGCAACGTACGGCGGAAATCACCGGTAACGCCGGACGACTGCATGAAGTCGAGCTGAAGAACTTGGCCCCGGCGACAACGTATTTCGTTCGCGTCGATTCGTCGCTGGGTGGCGAGAAAGCCGTAAGCGAGTGGAGTAGCTTCCGGACCGCCTCGTTGCCGGGTGCGCCGGTGAAGTTTGCCGTGGTCGGCGACACGCAGGACCAGCCGGCCATCAATCGCCAGATCGGCGATGGCATGTTTGCCGCGCGGCCGGACTTCGCCTTGATCGTCGGCGACTTGGTGGGCACCGGCTGGCTTAAGTCGGACTGGACGGATGCCTTCTTTGGAAGCATGCGGCCGATGCTTTCGCACGTTCCCCTACTGCCGGTTCTTGGCAACCACGAGCGAAATGCCCGGTTGTATTACGACCACTTCGCCTTGCCAGAACCCGAATACTATTACACTTACCAGACTGGGGACGTCCAAATTTGGGTGGTTGACACGGAGCACGATGTATCGCCGGGGTCTGTTCAGTACAAGTGGCTCGAGAAGGAGCTGGCCGCGAGCAAGGCGATTTGGAAAATCGTGGCGCACCACTACCCGCCCTATTCCTCAGATTTGGACGACTACGGCAACGCCGCCCGTGGCCCGATTCTAGGCGGCGATCTATCGGTGCGGCCGCTCACCAAACTGTACGACAAGTACGGCGTGGACCTTTGCTTCTCAGGCCATATCCACTCTTACGAGCGGACTCAGCCCCTGCGCGATGGAAAATTTGATCCCTCGGGGACGGTTTACCTGGTGGTTGGCGGAGGGGGAGGGGGCCTGGAGCAGTTTGCGCCAACCCATCACACCTTCAGCCACACGGTTCGGACCGGGCACCACTACGGCATGGTTTGGGCCGACCGGACCCGGCTCGAGTTCCGGGCTTACGACATCGATCGCCGGCTTTTCGACTCGTTTGAGCTTCGAAAAATGTAGGGGCTAAACCCGCCAGCGGGCCGGGATGCGAAGCGCCGTAAACGCCGCGATCGCAAACCGGTCCGTCATCCCGGCCACGTAGTCCAGCGCCTCTTGCGGGCCGTTTTCTCGGTGGTAGGCATAGAGCTCGGCGACGATTCCCTTCGCCTTGCGAATATCCGGGAAGGCCTGCGGATACCCCAGGTACACGTTTTCGAACAGCCACTCCTTGAGGTGGTTCGAGGCTTCCCGGTGCTCGGCCGACAGCCGGATCGCCGGTTGGCCGAGGCTTTGCTGAATGACATCTTCGACCATCGTGCCGATGCGGTCGCCGTGGGTGGCACCAAACGGCAGGACGAAATCGGGGATCCCGGGGATGAGCCCGCTGCGGACAGCGTCGTCCAGGTCATGGTTCAGGTAGGCGATGCGGTCGCTGATGCGCACGACGGCGGCTTCGAGCGTGCTGACCGGCATCCCGTCGTCGTCGGCCAGGTCCTTCCGGCCCTTGCTGTGGCCGCCAATTCCCAGGCGGGTTTCCTCGGTGAGGTTGAGCGGCTCCAGAATGTCGACGATGCGAATGGATTGTAGGTCGTGGCGGAACTCGCCGTCTCCGAAGTGCTGCCGGGCGTCATGCAGAGCGGCCTCTCCCGCGTGGCCAAACGGCGGATGGCCGAGATCGTGGGCGAGCGCGATCGCCTCGATCAGGTCTTCGTTGAGGCGGAGGGCGCGGCCGATCGTGCGGGCGATTTGGGCGACCTCGAGGGTGTGGGTGAGGCGGGTCCGGTAGTGGTCGCCGTCGGGGTCGATGAAGACCTGGGTTTTGTGCTTCAGGCGGCGGAAGCTTTTCGAGTGGAGGACGCGGTCGCGGTCGCGCTGGTAGCAGGTGCGCACCGGATCTTGCGGCTCTGGGTTGGCACGGCCGACCGAGGCCACCGCAACGGCGGCATAGGGCGAAAGCTGGTCCTGCTCCCGCCGCTCGGTTTCTTCTCGGACGTGGTGAGGCACAAGGAACAGACGCACCGGCTCCCCGCTCCGCCGCGAGTTACTTGAATCCGCGCCCCATTGCGCGGCACCCGTCAGGCCGACCACGACGCGTGTTAGGGAGACGCCGGTCGGTTTTCACCGGCGATGGCAAGCAGAGCTTGCCTTATGGAAACGGGACCTTAGGTTCTGCGACGCCTCCAGCGTCGGGGAACTTACGTGCCTATTCCCCGGGTCTTCGACCCGGGGCTACCGTCTGCGATCCCTCCAGGATCGATCGTGGACGGATTTGCCCAGCCAGAGAGGCTGGGGCTACACGCTTCGCGTTGGGTTCGACCTAGCCCGAAGGGCTGTAGCCGGCGGCTCCGTGCCGTCGCGCAATTATGCCCAGCCACAGAGGCTGGGGCTCTACGCTTCGCGTTGGGTTCAACCTAACCCTTCGGGCGCCAGTTGCGGTAGCGGAACAGCGTCCAGAACGCTTCGGGGGCGTCGGTCCAGCGGATCTTCTTCCCCGCTTCCTTACTCCGCGCGACATACCGAATCGGCACCTCTAGGATCGTCTCGCCCAGCCGGATCGCCTTCGCCGTCACCTCCGGGCAGAACTCAAACCGCTCGCACTGAAGGTCCATTTTCACTAAAAGGTCGGTTCGAAACGCCTTGTAGCAGGTCGCCTCGTCGGTCATCGGGCGCTGATAGACCACCCGAACGCACAACGCCAGAAGCCGGTTCACGATCTTGTTTGGCAGGGCCATCGTCTTCGGCAAGCCTTGGTGGAATCGGCTTCCATAGACCGCGTTTGCCTCGCCCTTTAAAATCGGGCCGACCACGGTGCCAATTTCCTCCGGGAAGTACTCTAGGTCGGCGTCCTGAATGATCGTCGCGCGGCCGGTCGCATGGGGCACCGCCTTGCGGATCGCGTTGCCTTTGCCGCCGCGCGTGGGGTTGTGCAGCACCAGAATCCGGTCGCCGTAGCCGGCCAAAATCTCGGGCGTACGGTCGGTCGAGCCGTCGTTCACGACGATCATCTGAACCCGAAAAGGAATCGCGAGGACGCGCTCGATGACCTCGGCAATGGTGGCCTCTTCGTTGAGGGCCGGAACAATCACGGTGACTTCATACGCAGGCGTCACCGTAGTTTCAACCGGATTTCCCGATTCCGGTTCCATGCATTTAGCGTACCGCCTGGGGAAACGGCGGGCCGCAGGGGAATTTTGGTCTTTCCGCGCACCGTCAACTCGTTGTTCTCGGCCGTTACAGACTCAATTGCCATGGCATCGAGCAGGCCCAAGTCTTTATCCAGATCGACCACCGGATTTAGCGTTTCCAGCAGAACTTGTCGCGAGGCATCGTCGGCCGGGCGGCCATCGAAAGTCATCGTGGCGTCGGTCAGGCTGAGCTGGGTCGGCGAGGTGGGCGTCAGCCGCGCCTCCACGCGAAACTTCGTCTGCAACAGCAACAACTCGCCGTCGCCCTCCACGATCGCCTTGCCGCCCGCAAACTGAACCGTGCACGTTTTGACCTCAGAATATTTTTTCAGAATGAACGCCGCAAGGTCCTCGGCCCGCAGCCGAACCTCGCCGGTCCCAAGTCCGCTCTTGCTCAGCCGGAACTGCTTTTTCGAAACGGCAAGCGAGAAGTCGAACCGGCAATTCGGGATCTCGGCCGTCAACGACTCCACCCGAAGTTCACCCAGCCGAAAGTCGGAAAGGTCCAGAAACAGGCGACCGAGGCGGCCTTTTTGGCTCCGCTCCGGTTCGGTGAACAGCGGCAAACCGGGCGTAGAAAATTGTCTCGCCGCAATGCGCACGCTGCCGACGTTGCCAAACGCCGACCCAAGTGACGTCTTCGCCGTCACCTTCACTTTGATCTCGCGGCCAGATTCGGCCACGAGCTTCGATCGCACATCGCGCGCGGCGGCCCGCTCGAAATCGCGCACTAGCTCGCCGCCAAAAAGCAGTCCGCCGGCCAGGCCAAGTAGCCAAGGGTTCACCGGAAGCCCCGCAAAGTTAAGAAAGGTCGCAATGGGACGGACGGGTCATTCATAATTGAATCCAATGGGTTAGGTGTGCGACCCACAGTTGTATTGTCGCGCACAAACTCTCCGGTTCGAAACTCTGTATGTCCGACCTTCTTCAATTTACGACCGAGGCGGTGATTGCCGACTACGACCGACTTCGCGAAGACTGCGGCCTGGTCGACCTCCCGCATCTTGGCTTGCTCGCGTTCGAAGGCGACGACCGGAAGGGCTGGCTTCAGGGGCAGGTCACCAATAACCTGCGCAACTTCGACACCGGTGCCTCGACCGCTTTCTGTTTCTGCGAGCCGACCGGCCACACCATCTCGGTGCTCGACGTGTGGTCTTTGCCGATGCGGATGGTCGCAACCCTCGCCGCCAGCACGATTCCGGCAGTGATTTTGCGAACCCAGCAAATGGTGATCATGGAAGACGTGACGGCGGTCGATCTCTCCAAGACCTACCGCTTGCTCAGCGTCCAAGGTCCGCGCGCGACGTCGCAGCTCGGCGCGCTGTTGACTTTGCCGAAGCTCGACGCCGCGACCGCCGAGTTTGAAGGAGCTGAAGTTTACGTTCTGCGATCGAACCGAACCGGGATGGGCGGCTGGGATGTTTGGGTTCCCGGCGCGAAGCGCAAGGCCCTTTCCGCGCTAAAGGAATCGTTTACGGCAGTGTCGGCAGCGGCCTACGATGTGGCGCGGCTGGAGGCCGGCGTGCCGATATATGGCCAAGACATGACGCAAAAGAACTGGCCACCCGAGATGGGAAATGCGTTCTCCAGCCGCCACATCAGCCACAACAAAGGCTGCTATACCGGCCAAGAAGTGCTGATGCGGATGCACAGCCGCGGCCAAAGCGCGCGCCAATGGGTGGGCCTGGTGGCGAAGTCGCCGCTCACAATCGGCGATACCGTCATCCATTCTCGAAAGGGCGACGTTGGCACCGTGACGAGTGCGGGATTCTCGCCCGACTACGGCCACATCGCCGCCGCCATCGTGAAAACCGACGCCGCGTTTGAGCGTGAAATCGTGAACGTTCGAACGCAATCCGGGACGGTGGAGGCGGAAGTTCGGCTGATGCCGATTCTCCGGCTGGAATAATCGACCGCAAGCAACTCTTTCCGTTGCTGGTGCTGATCAACGTTTTTTGGGCACCGGTCAACCTATTGGTGCAAATCGCTACCGCCGATGGCACGTCGCCGGTTGCGTTGGCGCTTACCCGCTGGTCCATCACGGCGGTTTTGCTTGGGCTCTTGTTGGCGATTCCGAGGTTTCGAACCTTCACCGGGGCAAAATGGCCGAGTCGGCGCGACGTTTGGATGTGCCTCGGCATGGGCGTGGTCTTCTTCGGGCCGTCGCACGCGCTCTATTACTTTGCTCTTGGCAAGACCAGCACGTACGAAGGCGTAACCCTCAACACCACGGCTCCGATCTGGTCTGGCTTGATGGCCTTTTTGCTGCTGGGCGAGAAGATTGGCGCGTGGCGGTGGGTTGCGTTTGTGCTGGGCACGATCGGTGCCTACATCGTTAGCGTCGGGTTCCAACTTCCCCGCCTCGATGGCGGCCACACGTGGGGCAATCTGCTTTATTTGACGGCGGTGATCATGGAGTGCATCGGCGGTGTGTTCGTCATCCAGTCGGCGCGGCGCTCGTCCGGCATCACGTCGCTGTTCCTTCAGCTCATGGGCGGGGCGATCGGCCTCACGCTACTCACGAGCCTTTCGCCGCAGACGTTTCCGTTCCGGTTCGATACGGTGGGCTTGCCGACCCTGCTTTGCCTCGGCTACCTGATCCTTTTTTCGGGGATCTTCAACTTTTCAGTTTGGTATGTCGTGGCCGAGAAGGTTCCGCTCTCGTTCTTGGTCTTAACCTTGCTGTTGCAGAACCCGCTCGCCGCCGCGCTGGGAGTTGCCTTCCGGAACGAGACCATCACGCCGTCCGTCGGCATCGGTGCGCTGCTCGTGATGGTCGCGCTGGTGGTGGGAGTGTTTCAGAAAGACTCACACCGTCTTGCGGTCGAGGAAGTGGCCAACGCCGAGGGCAAGTAGTGCGGCGATGGATAGTGCGGTCATGACGCCGGCCGGCCAGATGATCTGCTCGGAAAACGCCTTCTTGGCGAACTGACCCAGTGCCGCGAGCGGGGCCAACGCGACGATGATGTAGCCCACGGTTGGCTTCGTTTCCGCCAGTTTCAGTCCGCCGAACACGACGCCCGCCAAAACCACGCCCGCGATCATGCTGATCGGGCTTGTCTTTCCGCCCGGGTTCGCTAGGCCGATCATCGGGCCGACGTAGCCCAACGTGCCAATCACGGCGGTGAGGACGGCGTAGCCGATGAGGGTTGCCTTAAGCCAATTCATAAATTGAAGGTACCGCAGGCAGGCGGCAGGTTCGGGTTGTAAAAAAACAGGCTGCCAGGATGCTTCGTCCCGACAGCCATGCCACTTCCTACTTGCGTAGGCGATTTTGCGGCCAGTTGATGCATATGCTCATCTGCGCCTTGCGGTCAATAAACCTTTATATAGTGTAGACGGCTCTACGCTTCGAATGCGTTCACACGTTTCCGAATATTCCGAAAGATCCTTTCGTGTAGGCCAAAAGTGCCGCAACGAATAGACGATTCGTACCGAAGAACAATTCGTTGGAACACATTGGCTGGGTCCTTGCCCTCACCGGCTCCGTCGGAATGTCCGTCATCTGCTGGTTCGTGCAACTCGTTGCTTACCCAGGACTTCTAGACGTAACGCCAGAAGCGTTTCGTTCGTTCCACCGGCGGCATTGTTGGGGCATTGGGATCATCGTCGTGCCGCTCATGCTCGTCGAGCTAGCCGGGTCGGCTTTTTTGGTTTGGGTTTTGCCGTCTGGGTTGTCGTTGTTCGGTCTGGTCCTTTGCCTATTCGCCTTCGGCTGGACCTTCGCGGTTTCGGCTCCGCTCCACGGCCGCCTCGCCTCCGGTCACGATCTTAGCCTCATCACCCGCCTGATCCGCACGAACCTCCCGCGCACCCTCACCTGGACCGCCCACGCCGTGGTGTGTCTGCTGGCGCTGATTTCGCCCGGGTAGAACGGCAGGCGCGGAAACAACGTTGAATCTAATCGTGTCTGCTATCCCCACCAATCTTGTTGCCGCGCTCCGAAGCCTTCGGGAGCAGTGGCAGCGCGCCGTGCTGAGCGCCACCGGCATCATGGTGGGCGCCAGCGCGATCGTGTTGCTGGTGAGCATCGCCACCGGAGTCCAGGCCGACGTGAAGGGCCAGGTCGAGAGCATCGGCGTGAACGTGCTGGTGGTCATTCCTGGCAATGTGGCGAGCGGCACGTTCAACCCGAACATCGGGGGCATGAGCTACCTAAAGGAATCCGACGCCACCAACCTGGCGAAGGTGCCGGGCGTGGTGGCGACGGCCCCGTTCACCTTCGTCGGCGGAGGCATTCGGAACGGCAAAAAGACCGCGAGCAGCCTTCTGGTGGCCACCCAGCCGGCCTGGTTCAAAATGCGAAACGCGGTGTTTGCCGAAGGTCGGCCGCTTGAACCTGGTGACGCCCAGCATTGCGTTATTGGCTCACTTGCCCGGAAGGAGCTGTTCGGCACCGGGACTGCTCTCGGCCAAACAGTGCAGATCAACAAGCGGCCCTATACCGTGGTCGGCGTAACGAAGGACAAAAAGTCTGAGACGAGTCTGTTCTCGATGGGTGGATTCGAGAACTTGGTGTACATCCCATATTCGCGGCTGAAGCAGCTGGAGCCGGACATGCAAACCGACCGAATCATGATTCAGATAGAGCCAAGCGCCGAACCGAAGGCGCTGATTAAGGCACTGGACGCGGTTCTGGCAGAGCGGCTGGACCGCATGCAGTTCCAAGTTCTTACTCAAGAGGACCTTCTCGGACTGGTCTATAAGCTCCTAAGCATCCTGACGTGGCTGCTCACCGGGCTGACGTCGATTGCGCTGTTCGTCGGCGGAGTCGGAATCATGACCGTCATGCTGATGTCGGTGAACGAGCGGTCGATCGAGATTGGCATCCGCAAGACGACCGGCGCGCGTCGAGCCGACATCTTCCAGCAGTTCATTATTGAGGCGATTGTTCTCTCCATCTCGGGGGGCATCGTCGGGCTGCTATTCAGCACGGCGGTTTGCAGCGCGCTGGCGGCGTTTACACCGGTGAAGCCGATGATCACCGGCCCGATTGTTGGGTTAGCGTTCGGAGTTTGTTTGGGGGTCGGGGTGATCTTTGGTCTGCTTCCGGCGATGCACGCCGCGCGGAAGGACCCGGTCGCGGCCTTGCGTAACGAGTAAGGATTTGGAGTGCGTGTGGTTCTGCCGCCGCTTTTTTGGGGCAAGCTCTGCTTGCCCTGCGGCGAGCGAACAAGGTATTCGCGTTAACAACTCATTAAGGAGCAAACCGGCAACCTTGTTGACCAATAAATTGCGATATTTACGGCAACAAACCAAACAGACCAAGAAAATCCGACCCAGCGCGCAAACTCTGGCTTACGATAAAACCCAGCCAATTGGCTGGGCCGAAAGGCCCACTAGTCATTATGCAGAGAAAAGCATTTACCCTTATCGAACTTCTGGTGGTTATCGCCATCATCGCCATTCTCGCCGCCATCCTGTTCCCGGTTTTCGCTCAGGCGAAAGCAGCGGCAAAGAAGACAACGTCGCTCAGCAACGCAAAGCAAATCGGCCTTGGTGCTCTGATCTACAGCGGCGACGCCGACGACCAAATCCCAATCGCCTTTGGCGGCGAGTATGCCAACCGAAACGCGATCGACGGAACCCGAACCCAGTTTTGGCCGGAGCTGATCTTCCCCTACGTCAAGAGCTGGGGCATCTACGCCGACCCGATCCGAGGCGATTCCCGCGGCTACTTCAACACCGGTAGCTCACTTGGAACTCCCGCGCAGGTCGGAGACATCCGAAACAAGGGCCGCTTCCCAATGTATGGCGTGAACTACCTGTTCCTTTCGCCGTTCCCAGATTGCGTGAAGTCGGAATCCAAATCTTACACCCAGGCCGAGGACAGCGCCGGTACGGTCTACCTGACCGTGTCGCAGCAGTTCACCGTGGACAAGACACGTGGTTTCTACAACGTGAATGCCCCGGGCATGTGGCCGATCGTCTCCCCGCATCCGGTGTACTGCATCTTCTTTGACGGTACTGTTGGATCGGGTAACTGGTCGGGCAACAACCCGACTTCTCCGAAGAAGATCTCGGCATCGACCTACCTCGATGGTGGCGCAGGTTCGAACGTGACCTTTCTAGACGGGCACAGCAAGTACCTGAACGACGGAGCCCTGACCGCCGGCACAGACTACGGCAGCGCAACTTCTGCCAACTCCGCAGAGGGTGCCACGATCACGGACAGATCGAAGTATCTTTGGAACCTGGACTCCGAGTACTACGATGGTTACCTCGGCGGCGCATGAAGGCAAAGCTAATCCTTCTCCCGTTGGGTCTGCTCGCTCTCTTCCTGGCCGGGTGCCAGGAACAGATCGGGAGCGCAGACACCGGCCCGGCAGTAAATGAAAAGTCGAAGGCAGCAAACGCTGCCGAAGGCGGCAAGAAGGGCGCTGCCGACTTCGACGAAGCCAAGTAAAGAATCCGGGTCCCGCGAAGGTCCTATTGACCGGAACGGGACCCCGGGCTTGCGCGTTGAAAACAGTGACGCGAAACCTCCTTCCCCCTAAGGATGGTCAGTGAGACAAGGCTCCGGCCCGAAACTCTTGGACCTAACGTCCCGCTCCCGATTCCCTCTCCGGGGGCGGCCCCTTCTTACTTCTCGGTCTCGTTCCGGTAGGCCTGCATCGCCGCCGACGCCGACTTCATGGCCTCGCCGACGTCGATCCGCGCGTCCGTAAGATTCTCCTCTCCACCACTCGCGATATGGCCGTTAAGGCTCTCCACCACCTGGGCCATCAGATTCTCGGCCAGCAGGTAGAGGTTCCAAGACTTGTCGTGCGTTGCCACCGCCGGGTACTTCGTGGCGAACCCAAGCCGGGCGCGGTTTTTACGCGAGATATCGGCCAGCGTTTCGGCGGCGACGGAGCTCTTGCGGTTCACCGTGAACGCCGCGATGTTCTCGCGTAGCTTCAACAGCTCCTGCGATAGCGAGGCATTCAGCACGTTAAACGTCAGTTCGAACCGAGTCGCCGGTAGGTCCGGGGCTTCCTTTACAGCTGCTTCCAGATCCGCAATGGAACCTTCTTCGCCGCCCAGAACTGCCCGCGTCACCGCTCGAAGGTAGCTGCCCTCGGCGGACGGGGCTTCTTTGAGGGAGATCGTGAGGCTTTCCAGCGCCTTCCCGGGTTGTAGGGCCCGCAGGGCCAGCTCGGCCATCAGGTTTCGAACCGGCACGGAATTCGGTTGCCGCGTCGCCGCCTCGTTCAGCAGTTCCTTTGCCGCATCGATGTTCCCGGTCGCCAGAAAGCAACGCGCCGAAACCAGCCGAAGCTCGGCGGCGGCTTTGTCTTCCACGGGGAAAAGCTCCGAAGCGCGGGCGGCTTCGCTTGCGGCGAGGTCGAACTTCCCGGCTCGCTGTAGGACCTCCAAAAAGAGCATCCTGCGGTCGATATCGAGCGGCACAATGTCCACCGCTTCCTTCGCCTGTAGGACGGCTTCGCTCATGCGGCCGGCCGTCGCGAGTTCACGCACCGATCGTTGAAGGCCGACGAATGCTTCGGCGTCGCTGACGGGATTCGGCTTCGGGGTGACCGGTTGGGGAGTTACTACCGTGGGAGGAATGGCGCCAGCTTCTGGAACCGGCTTGCCCGCGTTCGATGCGGCTTCCTCGTTTCTGAAGGGCCCGAAGGCGAGTTTTTGCGCCCAGGTGTTGGCCATGCTGCGGACCAGGCTATCATCCGCGTTTCCGCCGTCTAGCTTAATGCCCAAGGCGATGGCGTCTTTCCAGACCTGCCGCCCGCCCCGAAACAGCGCGATCTCGCCACTCAGGCGCGAGCCAAGCGGAGTGACTTTGATGAAGGCCGCATACTCGCAGCCCAAGATGCGGGCGATGGACTGTACTTGCGCATCGGTCGGCGAATCCGGAACGTCCTTCACGCGCCCGGAGACGACGGCGTCGCGGAAGACTGGGTCGCTGAGGCCCCAAACCACGCTCTGCACTTTTCGGGTTTCGTCGCACGCCGCAGCGAGGAAGTTGGGCAGCCCGGCGTACGGGTCCTCGGCGGCGGCGGTTTTCGTGCGGTAGTAGATAAGGAGTTTCGGCGATTCGGCCGGAACCGCCGCGAGGAGAAGCGCGAAAACTGCCGCCGTCACGAGCCAGCCTTGAGGGCGTTGATTGCTTGCCGCGACGTGTTGATCACGGCTTGGATCGAACTTGCGTTCGCCGGGCTCGCCTTCAGGGCGGCTTCTCCGGCGACGATCGCGGCTTCATAGGCGGCGATGGCTTCGCGGGGCTTATTTGCGTTTTGCAGGGCCTGGGCCTTTCGTTGCAGCATCTTTACCGAGTTGCCGCCGTTGGAGGCCCGCTCGAAAGATTTCGCCGCGCCTTCGAAGTTGCGCGTCTGGAACTGCTCGTTACCGACCCGGTTGAAGGTTCCCGATTCCGATGGGTTCGTCACCGGAATTTGGGTGCTACCGCCGACCTTATTTGGGGTTTCCGTCGCCTTCGCGGGCGTTTTCACAATGATGGAAATCTCGCCCGGATCTACGACCGGAGTCTCCGGGTCCTGAGGCATCTCCGGCTCCGGATCGCCGCCCTTCTTAGCTCCCGAATTGGAATTTGTACCGCCGCCGTTCGGCGGCCCCCCGGGGTTGATGGGAACTACGTCGATGTCACCAATCGGACCGCCTGTTGCACCGGGGAGGGTGCCGCCGTTAAACCGAGGCAGCCCGGTGCTGGCCCGAGGTCGGGGAGCGGGATCGGCGCTCGCGCCATTGTCTTGCGGGCTGGCTTCAGCCGTATTTGGTTGGGCGGAGTTTGTCTGAGCCGGGTTGGTTTGGACAACGCTTCCTTGGCCAGGGTTCGTCAACGCCTGGTCGACTTGGCCGGCCGGCGGATAGTTACCGGCAACGATCTCGGAACCGGGTTCCTTCGACGTGATCGAGGCGGTCCGGGCGTCGGCCGTCATCTTTGCGGCAAACGCCCCGAGGCAAACGACCAAAACGACGGCCGAAATCGCGGCCAGAATTGCGGTCCGGCGGTCGGCTCCCTCCGGAACCCGGAGGGAATCCTGCAGTCGGACGCGCAACTGGTTGCGCTTGATCTTGTCTAGCTCGGAGTCTGGGCTTAGCTCCACGATCTTCTCCGCCGCCGAAAGCGCGTCGGCAAGTTGGCCCTTCCGGGCCAGCGAGTCGCTAAGGAGCGACAGCGCCGGAATCATGGTCGGATTGGACCGAAGCGCGGTCTCGGCGATCTCGAGGGCTTCGTCTACACGGGCTTCGTTGAGCGAAACGACCCCTTCGGCGACGAGTTTGTCCAGCTTGACCTGCGCTTCGTGAAGCGCAACGATCTCAAGAGAGACGCCGCATTTTCTGCAGAACATGCTGTCCAGGGTGTTTAACGTGCTGCATTGCTTACAGGGGAGCATTTTGCGAATTTCCTCCGAGACACTATAGGATATACCTTTTAGCGTGATCCGAACGGCCTACCGCGGCGCGTCTCCCATTGGTAGACGTCCGAGAGTCCGGTATAGGGATAGACGTGGCAGGCGCGCTTTATTTTCTTGAGCGCTTGCAGAAAAATTTTCTGCGCCCCCTGCTTGGTGCTTCCCCGCCGTCGACCGATCATTTCGAAGGTGTCGCCGGCCAGCCGTTGGGTCATTACGTCGTTCTGACGCGGGGTGAGATTGGCTCTTTCGATCATCGCCTGGCACTCGTTATGCATCAGCGGGTCTTCCGGTCGCCGCACGGTGAACTGCATCCACAGCGGCTCGCGCGTTTTTGCTTCCTTGAGTTTGCGCTCTAGGGTTGCATCATCGAAAAAAGGGCGGTTCGCATCGCTCTCGCAAATTGCGAGAAGCGCCTCCGCGATAAAATTAATATCTTGCGTCAACATCCGGTACTCCAACGGTCTACTAGTAGATAACCGTCTACTATATTACTGACCCGATGTCAGTTTCCGTCAACCCGGCGAACGTGCGGGGATTGAACTTTTTCGAATCGCACCCGGGAACCTAAACGTGCCGGAAAACCGGTACTCTTTTGCGATGGCCGACGCACTGAAAGTCACCGCGCTTCACGGGTCGCACGTTGGGCTCGGTGCCCGCATGGTTCCGTTTGCCGGCTACGACATGCCGGTGCAGTACCAGAGCGTCATCGCCGAGGCGAAATCGGTTCGCGAGGCGGTCGGAATGTTCGACGTAAGCCACATGGCGCGATTGCAATTTCGTGGGCCGAACCTCGTCGAGTTTCTGGAAAAGGTTTCGGTGAACGACGTCGCGAAGCTAGAGGACGGTCGCGGTCACTATTCGTTTTTGCCGAATCCGACCGGCGGCGTGGTCGACGACATCATCATCTACCGGGTGACGGCGGATGAGTTCCACATGGTGGTGAACGCTTCGAACCACGAGAAGGACGTTGCTTGGTTGCTTGCTTCGCTTCCCGCCGACATCACTCTGACGGACACCACCGCCGAAACGTCGATGATCGCCGTGCAGGGGCCAAAGGCCGCTGAGACGCTGGCCGCGCTGGGTGCTCCCGCCGAGTTTTTCCGCGATGCACCGCTCTTTGGCTACGCGGTGGCGTCGGTCGCGGGAATCGAGACCCTCGCCGCCCGCAGCGGATACACCGGCGAAGACGGATTCGAACTTGTGGTGGCGAACGAGCATGCCGTCGCCCTTTGGGATGCGCTGGTTGCCGCCGGAGTAAAGCCTTGTGGCCTCGCGAGTCGAGACACCCTGCGGGTGGAGGCCGGGCTTCCGCTCTACGGTCACGAGCTGACGGACGACCTGAACCCGATTGCCGCCGGCCTCGGTTGGGTAATCCGCAAAGAGAGACCGTTCATTGGGTGGGATGCCATCCAGTCGGCGCGAGAAAGCGGAACGCCGACCAAGTTGCAGGGCATTCGGCTCGGCACGAAGCGGCTCCTGACGCCCGGCATGGCCGTGCAGTTGGACGGCGAAACCATCGGCGAGATTTGCAGCGGCGTCTACTCGCCGGTGCTCGATTGCGGCATCGGATTTGCCTACCTTCGAAGCGACGTGAAGCTGAAGACCGAAGTGACGGTGGACATTCGCGGCAAGGCCGAGCCCGCGACGGTCGTCAGCAAGAGGTTCCTCAAAAACAAATGACCCGACACATTCTTTGCGCGCTGGATACCGGAAGCCTAGACGAAGCGGTGAGCATCACCAAGAAGCTCTCCCCGCACATCGGCGGCTTCAAGGTTGGGCATGGACTCACGCTGAACCGCGGTTTGGACGTCATTTCGCGCCTGCAGGACGCCGGGGCGCAACGGATTTTTGTCGACCTGAAGTTCCACGACATTCCGAACGTGGTGGCGCTCGCGGTTCGCGAGGCCGGTCGCCGCGGCGCGTGGATGGTCACGATGCACGTAACGGGTGGGCGGGCCATGATGACCGCCGCCGCCGAGGAAGCGGCCATGTTTCCTGCCGAGTCGCGCCCCATCCTCATGGGCGTCGCGGTGCTGACCTCGCTCGACCAAACGATGCTGAACGAAGTCGGGATTCCGCGGCCACTCGACGAGCAGGTTCTGGAACTTGGAAAGCTGGCCATGCAAAGCGAACTCGACGGCATGATCTGCAGTCCGCACGAAGTCGCAAGTTTGCGTACGACGCTCGGGCACGGGGCGGTCCTGGTCACGCCGGGAATCAAGATGCCAAACCTCGCCAACAATCCGGACCAGCAGCGCAGCGGCGACGCCAAGACGGCCCTCGCAGACGGAGCCGACTATGTGGTGGTTGGCCGCGCCCTCACCTCTGCGCCGGACCCCATCGCGGCCCTCGACGCCTTGCTGGCATAAAACATTGAGAATTCTTGTAACGAACGACGACGGCATTTTTGCGCCCGGCCTACTCACCTTGGCGACGGTCGCCGCCGAGTTTGGCGAAGTCGTGGTCGTCGCGCCGGATCGGGAGCGAAGCTGTTGCGGGCATGCCATGACCATGCGCGAGCCCCTGCGCGTGACCGAAGTCGACTACTCGGTGGGCCGAGCCTTTGCCGTAAACGGTCTACCGGTCGATTGCGTGAACGTGGGCCTGACCGTGCCGTACCCCGACGGCTGCGACTTGGTTCTCAGCGGCGTGAACAACGGGCCGAACCTAGGCTACGACACAACCTACAGCGGAACCGTCGCCGGAGCGATGGAAGGGGCGATCAACGGCATCCGTAGCATCGCCTTCAGCATGGCGGGCCTTCGGCACGGGGAGCCGATTAGGTACGAGATCAGCGGGAACTGGCTGCGCGAGCACTGGTCTTGGCTGACGACCCTGCCGATTACGAACGAAACGTTCATCAACGTGAACGTGCCAAACGAAGCCACCGGTCCGGTCGGATTTCGGTTGGTGCCGATGGGGCAGCGGGTTTACGAAGAGCGGGTGGAAGTGCGCGAGGACCCGTGGGGTCGCCCGTATTACTGGCAAGGCGGCGTGTATGTTTTGGACCGCAAACAACCCGGCACCGACTTTGAAGCCATCGGGGACGGCTTCGTTAGCATCACGCCGATGACGCTGGATTGGACCGACCATCGCGTTTTGGCGAAACTGGCCGAGCGAGTAAACTCGCTGACGTGAGCGATCGCTTAGAGCAGGTAGACGAGCTGTCGGCTCTGATGGAAGAGTTCGGCCTTTCCGAGGCGTCCTTGACGTCGGATGGCTTCACGATTCGCTTCTCGCGCCGCGCGCGGAGTGCTCAAATGGGGCCGGTGGCTGGCGAATCGTTCGTTGAGGACAGCTTCGAGCCGCTTGCGGCCGTCCCGATTGCCCCGGCGGCTCCGACCGGTACGCCGGTGACCTCCCCGATGAACGGAATCTTCTACCGATCGGCAAATCCGGCCACCCCCGCGTACGTGAAGGAAGGCGACGTGATCGAGGCCGGCGACGTCATCGGCCTAGTCGAGGCGATGAAGGTTTTTAACGAAGTGCCGAGCCCGATCGCAGGCACCGTGCTGCGGATTATTCCGCAAACCGGGGAGATCGTTCACCCTGGCGACGTCATTCTGTACGTTGCTTAGCGAACGCTGAACTCAAGCGAGACGATGGCGGTGATCGCCTTCTCGCGCGACGTGCGGTCGTTTTCGCCGTCGTAGCTCACCGTGTTGCTGTACTTTGGCGTGATCTGCAGCGGGCTCATTCGGGCGGAGCGGACTTCGCCGAGGGTGGCACCGGCACTCTTTGCGATGGTTTCAGCGCGCTGTCGGGCGTCCTTTGCGGCATCGCCCAAGATGGCAACCTTTTCCTCGCTGATCTTCGTGTAGATGAACTGCGGCGGGTTCGAAACGAAGTTAACGCCGGACGCGATGAGGTCGGTGACTTCGCGGGAAACTTTGTCTAGGAGGTCCACATTGGACGACTGCACCTCAAGCGTCTGGGACAGCTCATAGGCAACGATTTTCTGAACTTCGTTGGTCTGACCGTTCCCGATCGAAGTCTTCACCGTAGCGTAAACCGGTGCAGTCGTGATGGCCTGCGTCGCCACTTCTTCCGGCTTGATGCCCTTCTTCGTGAGGTATTCCTGAACCTGCTTCGTGCTCTTCTTCACCGCCTCATACGCGGCACCAACGGTCTCTGCCCGAACGGCAACCTGGCCGTTCCAGATGATGAAGTCCGAGTTGATGTCCTTTCGGGCCGAGCCGGTAACGCGAATAACCTCTTGGCCGCCCCTGGCGCGAACAATCGCTCCAGACAGGCTGGACATGGCAAGGACGACGGCGAGACCGATGACGACGGCCGAGCCTAGACCAAAGAGGTTGGGTTTTTCCACGCTAGTTGGACGTTACCTAGCCCGGACCGGTACGTGCATGTTTAGAGAGCGGCTACGATGTAATGCTTCGCCACCGAACCCAAGACGCGGCCCTGGAACCGCACGACGATGCTCCGTTGCTCATTCCGGAATTCAAACGGCGAGGCCGCAACCACCGTGCCGGGGCGCTTGAGCAATCGACCCAGGTCGGGGATCAGGCAGTAACCCAGTTCTTCGGAGTCGCGCCAGATGGAGAGGCGATGGCCACCGGCATCGGTTTGAATCAGAAGGCGAAGGGAATCAGATAGTAAGAACTGATTGACACGTGGGCCATCTTGAGGACGTAGCGACGAATCTAATTTCCAGGCATTGGGATCTAACACGTAGTAAGCATGCTGGGTAAAGGCGAAATGGCAAAGTCACCGGTGCGTGGGTCACGCGGAGCCGTTGCCGGAAACCCGGTCGCCCTATCGCGTTACAGGCTGCGCTTACGGGTTCTTGCGAAACACGGTTTCGCCTAAGCTCGGCTCTTGTTTGGGTGCCGGCAAGGTGAGGACTTTGCTCGAACGGACCTCGAGGGTTCGCGAAGGTTTCCCGTTCGACGGCACCAGCAAAAGCGTGCCGCCTACTCGAAGCCACTTGCCTTCTTCGCGGATGGCCGGCTGAACCACAAGCCGCGGGATTTTCAGAAGGTAGGTGCCTTGCTTGCGAAGCGATAACGACAATTTTGCGGATTTGATCTCCGCGAAAACTTTGTTGACGGCCTGCTGTCCCGCTGGCGATGCCGCCTGCGGGACCGACCGAACCTCGAAGCGCCCCGTCCACTCCCCAGCGATCCCGGCCGATTTTGGCCCCCAGGAGATCAATAGGCAGGCGAGAACCGGGCTCACGGACTAGGTTCCTTCCTGCCAGCTGTTTAGGTAAAGCTCTTGCTCCGAGGTAAGGGTATCGATCTGCACTCCCATCGAAGCCAGCTTAAGGCGGGCAACTTCGCGGTCGATCTCCACCGGAACGCTATAGACTTCGTTGCTTAGTTCGGCGGCGTGCTTTACAATGTGCTCGACGCTTAGCGACTGGTTCGCAAAGCTCATGTCCATCACGCTGGCGGGATGTCCCTCGGCGGCCGCCAGGTTAATGAGTCGGCCCTCTCCCAGTAGGTAGACCAACCGGCCGTCTTCCAGGGTGAACTCCTCGACACACGGTCGAACCGTTCGGCGGCCAACGCTCATCTTCTCGAGTGCCGGGATGTCGATCTCGGCGTTGAAGTGTCCGCTGTTGCAGACAATCGCGCCGCCTTTGATCTTCTCGAAAGTAGATCGACCGAGCACGTTCTTGTTTCCGGTCGTGGTGATGAAGAGGTCGCCAATCGCGGCGGCGACGTCGATCGGCATCACGCTGAAGCCGTCCATGACGGCTTCCAGCGCCTTCGTCGGATCGACTTCGGTCACGATGACGTGCGAGCCCATTCCCTTCGCGCGGGAAGCAACGCCTCGTCCGCACCAGCCGTAGCCGGATACCACGACGGTTCGGCCCGCCAGAAGCATGTTCGTCGCGCGGAGAATGCCGTCGAGCGTGCTCTGTCCCGTGCCGTAGCGGTTATCAAAAAGGTGCTTCGTATCGGCGTCGTTGATGGCGATGACCGGGTAGGTCAGGACGCCGTCGGCGGCCATCGCGCGGAGTCGGATGACGCCGGTCGTGGTCTCTTCGGTTCCGCCGATGATCGCCGGAATCAAGTCGCGGCGGTCGTTGGTGATCACTCCAACGGTGTCAGCACCGTCGTCCATCGTAATCGTCGGCTTGATGTCGAGCGCCTGGTGAATGTGGCGGTAGTAGGTCTCGTTGTTCTCGCCCTTAATACAGAAGGTTTGGACGCCGTAGTGGACGACCAGCGCGGCGGCAACGTCGTCTTGCGTGCTGAGCGGGTTGCTGGCGCAAATCGCGACTTCGGCACCACCGGCTACCAGAGTGCGCATGAGGTTCGCGGTTTCGGTCGTGACGTGAAGGCAGGCGGTGATTCGCTGGCCAAGCAGCGGCTTCTCGACTTCGAATCTCTCGCGGATGGAGCGAAGGACCGGCATGTCGCGCTCGGCCCATTCAATTCGGTCTTTGCCGAGCGAGGCCAAACCCAGGTCGGCAACATCATTTGCGAGAACGGTCATAGGCGCATTTTACCGGTACGCTCTGGGGCGATGACCGTCCGCGAGGTGATGCACGCCCACATACCCACCCTGTTTGCCGACAGCACGGTTCGGGACGCGGTCGATAAGATGGACATCTATCAGTTTCCGGCGTTGGTCATCCTGGACGACGATGCCCGCCCGTTGGCGGTCGTCACCGAAGGCGACCTTTGCCGGGCGGCAGTGCGGAACGACGGCGTGGTCGCCATCGCGCGCGATCCGGCAATCGCGCATGCAACGGCCGAGCCGGTGACGGTCTCGGGAGAAACCGAAATCGGCGACGCCTACCATCGGATGTTGAGCAGCGGGCTGACGATTCTTCCCGTGATGGAGGATGACCGGATGGCCGGTATCGTCCTGCGCATCGACCTGATGCAGGCGATGATTTTGGACGCCGCCACCGATTCGCGCTAACCAAGCCCGCCGACCGACGCTAGAATGAAACGTGCTTACGGTTGGACAAGCTTTTCCTGATTTTTCTCTGCTGAACCAAGACGGCGAAACGGTGAGTTCCGACTCCCTGCGCGGCAAGCGGGCGGTTATCTATTTCTATCCGAAGGACGACACGCCGGGCTGCACCACCCAGGCATGCGGCCTACAGGAGAAGCTGTCCGACATTCCCGGCGCGAACGTGTTCGGCGTAAGCCCTGATTCGCCGAAGAGCCACCGCAAGTTTGCGGATAAGTTCGGCCTGACTTTCACGCTTTTGGCCGATACGGAGCAGGCACTTTCGAACGCCGCCGGCGTCTGGGTCGAGAAGTCGATGTACGGCAAGAAGTACATGGGCGTCGAGCGCACGACCTTCCTGCTGGACGAAAACGGCGTCATCACCCACGTGTTTCCGAAGGTGAAGCCCGCCGGTCACGCTGCGGAAGTCATCGCGGCGCTTAGCTGAACGCCGGTTCTCAGTACAATCTGTAGCCAATGGGCGATCGCATTACCGTGCCGCGGCTTCGGCAGATGAAGGCGAAGGGAGACAAGATCGTTTGCCTTACCGCTTACGATGCGGGTTTTGGGGCGTTGGCCGACGCGGCTGGGATCGATCTGATTCTGGTTGGCGACTCGCTTGGCAACGTTTTGCTGGGGTACTCGACCACGATCCCGGTGACGATGGAGCAGATGCTCCACCACACCGCCGCGACCCGCGCCGGAGTTTCGCGCGCCCTTTTGGTGGCCGATCTTCCGTTCGGCAGCTATCAGGTTTCGGTCCCGCAGGGTGTGGAATCCGCCGTTGCGCTGATGAAAGCCGGGGCGGACGCCGTTAAGTTGGAAGGGGACTACCCGGACACGGTTCGTGCGATTACCGCCGCCGGGATTCCGGTTATGGGGCACCTTGGCTTCACGCCCCAGTCGGTGCACGCATTTGGCGGACATCGGGTGCAAGGCAAGGGCGATCAGGCGGCGGTCATTCTTGAACAAGCGCGGCGACTTCAGGCAGCCGGAGCTTTTGGCATGGTGCTGGAGCTCATGCCGAGCGACCTCGCTAAACAGATCACTTCGGAGCTAGAAATCGTCACTATCGGCATCGGCGGCGGCGTGGATTGCGACGGCCAAGTGCAAGTTTTGCACGACGTTTTGGGGCTGGGTTCGGCGCGATTCAAGCATGCGAAGCGATACGACGAGATCGGCGAGCGCGTGAAAGAAGCCCTCGGCGCTTACGCGAAGGAAGTTCGGGGCGGCGAATTCCCTGGTCCGGAGAACAGTTTTTGAAGATTATTCAAACCGTGGCGGATTTACCCAGGAACCTGACCGGCAGTGTTGGTTTTGTGCCCACGATGGGAGCGTTTCACGAGGGACATCTGGCGCTCATGCGCCGCGCCAAGGCCGAAAATAACCACTGCGTGGTATCGCTGTTCGTGAACCCAAAGCAGTTTGGAGCGGGCGAGGACTTTGGCCGGTACCCGCGCGACCTCGATGCGGATGCGGCGATGGCGGAGGGCGCCGGGGCGGACTTCCTTTTTGCGCCGACGCGAGACGACGTTTATCCCACCGACTTTGTCGACGTGGTGGTGCGCGGCGTGACAGACCGCTGGGAAGGGGCGCATCGCCCAGGGCATTTTGCCGGCGTGGCAACCGTTGTCCTCAAGCTGTTTAACCTGGTGCGGCCCGACGTTGCCTACTTCGGCCAGAAGGACTTGCAGCAGTGCCAGGTGATTCGGCAGATGGTCGATGGCCTTAACGTGCCCGTGCGACTTGTGATCCACCCGACCGTGCGCGAGGCAGACGGGCTGGCGATGTCCAGCCGGAACCGCTATCTATCGGAGGAGCATCGTGCCAAGGCACCGCTCCTTTACGCCTGCCTAATCGAAACCGCCAACGCGATACGGTCGGGAGGTAACGTGGCTTCTGCCGAGGAATCCGGGCGTTCAAGGCTGGAGCAAGCCGGTTTCCTTGTGGAATACTTCGCCGCAGTTTCTCTCCCTGGAATGGATCCGTTGACCGATTTATCCGGGCCAGAAGGCACCTCCGCCGTCATTGTTGCGGCGAAGATTGGAACAACTCGCCTGATTGATAACGTCTCTCTATAAAATTCTGCCTAAAGTGGTGGTGATAACGGGAATACGTTACACTCTGACGCCTAGAAGATTAGGTATCTTGGCTTGTCACAGAAGGGATACTGGCCCGCAAACGAAGATGAAAACCGTACAGAACGTTAAGAACAGCCTGAAGTTTAAGGCGACCGAGAAAGAGGCCACCCTATCCATTAAGGTCGGCACCAAGAAATATTCTGTCCCTTTCAAGTTGCGCATGGTCGCGGGGGAAGGCTATCTTTTCCTCTCTTACTCGGCTAGCACGGAGCTATTCCAGACTAACGGCGACGAGCTCGTATTGTTGGATAAGGAAGCGGACGCTACCGAGGCTTTCGAGCGATTGAGCCAGATTCGACGCCCGCGCGCGAAGCGAGAGCCGGAAGAAAAGATGCCGGACGAGCTTGCGAGCGCCCTACGAAACATCCCGCCTGGGTTCAAGCTTGGCTACGGTTCGGACGGTTCGGCCCGCTTGGTGAAGACCCGCGTCCGCCGCAGCAAGTAGTTTCGCCGACCGCCAATCAACTATAATCGGGGCGGATCGAGTTGCCGGATTAGCTCATCGGTAGAGCACCCGCCTTGTAAGCGGACGGTAAGGGGTTCGATTCCCCTATCCGGCTCCAGACCTACTCGCTTTTTGCATGCCCTGGAAGAGGCGTGATCGACTGGAAGCGCGACAGTTCGACGGCCGCCAGCGCAACTTCTAAGTAGGTATTCACCATGTTCGGCGTGAGCGGTCCTGGGCGCGACACGATCACTAAGTCGTCAAATACCTGCGCATCGACCCCATCCAGCTTTAAGTCCGGCGTCGGATCAGTTAGGAACCGGAACGCGCGAATCTCGGCACTCGGGTGAAGGCTATGGACCGGGATCGCCATGCAAACGGTGTAGGTTCGCGTTCGCTGGCCGCTGATCGGCGTGCCTTGCTCGACCTCGCCGATGTAGACGCGGACATCCGGAAGCTGGATTTGAAGCGCGACCGACGCCGCCCGGGCGTGGGTCGTCGCTTTCTTTTGGCAAAACCGCGTCATCACTTCGGCCGGCAAGTAGCGCAAAAGCTGCCAACCTTCGCTCGCCGCCATCTTCCGCAGTTCCTGCCGACGCTTCGGCAGGAAGACGGGCCTCCACCACCGGCCAGGATCGAGCCGGAAGACGGCTTTGGCAAGGAGCACCAGGATTACACCGCCGAGATACTCCCACACAGACCCTTATCTTGCCGCAAGTTGCGCCGGGCCGCAATCAGCTGAATTGCGCTGGTCCGCGGTGAACCGGGCCGAGAGGCGCGGAGCGAGAGAGTTCGATCGCCGCAAACGCAACCTCAACGTAGGTGCTGACCATTCTTGGCAAAAGGCTCCCGGGCTGGGAAATCAGCACCATATCGTCAAAAACTTCGATGTCGATTCCTTCCAAAAGTGGTGATACAGTGGATTCTGGCAAGGCGCGCCATGCACGAATGGGGTCGCACGGGTGGAGCGACGAGGCATGGACCGCAACGCAGATCACGGATTGCGTGGCCCCGCCTCTGCGGTTGGGCGACAATTCCTTGACCTCGCCAATGAATAGGCGCACGTCTGGTAGCGAGACCTCGATGCAAGCGGACGTCGATGTTACGGTCCCTGCCCCACGCTTAACGAAGACGATTTTAAGTAGATCCGGCGGCATCTCAGCGTGGGTCCGCCAGCCTTCGGAATCAGCCACCTTCCCCAGGTCTAGGTCCCACCGATGACGGCGGCTCAACCATAGACTTGACAGCACGTCCCGGTGCAGGAATAGGCTCACGAGTCCGGTACCGCGCAATTGCTGGTTGCGTTGTCGCAGACCCGAAAGCTCGTGTCGCTGCCAGATCAGCCTTCCGAGTTCCGCCAAGATGAGGAGGCCAACGACATAGAGCACCTTTCTGAAGATGATGAATCTTCCAGGAGGATAATTTTCGTCATGTCAGTCATTCAGCGCACTATTTGTCGAAATAATCCGTTTAATTCGATTGAGAAACGTTTCGCGAAACGTTTTCCTGATTTCGGCTGAACGGTTAACCAATGGCGGCAACCATCAAAGATATTGCGCGGACGCTAAAGATTTCCACTAGCACCGTGAGCTATGCGCTCAACGGGGGCCCGCGAACTGTGCCTGCCGAAGTTCGAGATCGCGTGCTTGAAACGGCGAAATCGCTGGGTTACCGGCCGAACCGAATCGCGCGGTCCATGATCACGGGCCGGACCAATACCTACGGCGTGGTTCCAACGGAAGTCTCGATTAACCTTGCCCGAAGCCCCTATTCGCAGCTGATTTTGAACGGCATTTTGAATGCCGCCGAGGTGCTTCGCCGCGACGTTCTCATCTTCACTGGCTTCGACCAGCGCGAAGGCGACCACTTCGCTAACACGCTGCTCGACGGCCGGGTCGACGGCGTTATCTTCCTTGCTCCGCCGAACGAGAACCCCATCTTCGCGCACTTGGAGGAGGCTCAGCTTCCGTACGTGGTCACAAGTACAGAGCGCTACCCCGGCGTCCCGACTTACACCTGCGACAACGTCGGAGGTGTGCGATCCGCGCTGGATCATCTTTATCAGCTAGGCCATCGTCGTATCGCGACTCTGTACGGAAAGCTTTGGCTTGACGAGGGTGAGTTGCGGTTGCAGACTTTCCGTAAATTCATGCAAGACCACGGCTTGGAAGTTCCGCCGGAGTGGATGGTGGACGGAGACTTTACGCAGAACACCGGGTACGAAGCCGCGGAGAAACTGCTATCCTGCTCCCAGTTGCCAACCGCTGTGTTTTGCGCAAACGACGAAATGGCCTTGGGTTTCCTGCGGGCGGCAACCGACCGTGGCGTCTCGATTCCGAAGCAAATCAGCTTGGTCGGATTCGACGACTCCCCGTTCTCGTTTGGCGTCACCCCTTCGCTAACGACGGTTCGGCAACCCCTGGAAGAGATGGGTGCCGCCGCCATTCAAGCGCTGGAGGCCCTTCGCGAGGGACGACCCGCGACCAACCGAACATTTTCTACCCGGCTCATGGTACGAGCCACGACATCCAGTCCACCGGAGGACAAATAAAAAAATCATGAAACAAGCGTAGCGCGCATTCACGCTCATTGAGCTCCTCGTCGTCATCGCGATCATCGCGATCCTCGCCGCGATCCTCTTCCCGGTTTTTGCTCAGGCAAAGGCTGCGGCTAAGAAGACGCAAGAAATCTCCAACGCAAAGCAGCTCGCCCTGGGTCAGATGATGTACGTCGGAGACTCGGACGACCAGTTCCCGCTTGGCGGCACCATCAACGGTGCTTGGGCAACCGGATATTGCGACGGAACGATTGGCTGCCCCAGCTGGGACAAGCTTACGTACCCGTACGTTAAGAACTGGCAGCTGATGGACTCGCCGCTCGACAAGTCGCAGGCAGTTCCGTTCCCGAACGGCAACATCAAGCGATCGTTCAAGGGCGCCCAGAACGTTTACAGCGGTCTCACCGGTAAGTGGTGGGCTCCGGCAGAGATTAGCAAGCCGTCGATCAACGCATCTGCTGCCGCCAACTCGGCCGGCACGATCATGTTGACCAACGAGCGAAACGAAGGTCTCTACAGCGGAACCTGGTGGGTTTGGAGCACCTGGTTCGAGAACTGGGTATGGACCACCACGGCCGGTTCGACCCGAGCCAACAACCCGACCCTGTTGACGCCGAACGCCGGCGACACGACTCCGGCCGAGCTTGGTGGTTCGAACAACTACTGGCGCGGCGTGGACGTATCCCAGGCTGGCAACTCGACATTCGTCTTCCTTGACGGACACACGAAGAGCCACTCGAAGGGCTACATCTTCCCTGGCTACCAGCAGCGCGCTGGTCTCGACTTCCCGGTCAACACCGCATTCCCCGGCGTCTGCCTCTCGGCCGACCAGTGGGGCTCGGACACGAGCCGAGACTGTAAGCTTCCGGACTAAGGAAGCCGACTCCACGGATGGCACTCTTTATCGGGTGCCATCCGTTATCATTTAAGCTTATGAAGAAAGAAATTCCCGTCCCGGCGATCATCGGAGTCATCGTCGCAATCATCGCCGTTATTGGCATCATTTACTTCGCCTCGGGTGGCGGTGGCGATACCGTGAAGGCGGAAATCAAGAAGTCGCCCAACTATATCGAGGGCATTCCGGACTACGTGAAGCAGGGTCGAGCCCCGAACGCCGAAGAGCAAAAGGCCATGGCCGGAGCCGGAGGCACCGAAGCACCGAAGCACCGAAAGGCGCCGGCGCTCCGAAGTAGGTTTTCATTTCGTTCCCCTGAACCCCAGGGGAACCTGAACCGTCAGCGCGAAGTCACAATCGCGGCACGGATGAACGCCGCTTGGTCAATCAGTTGGCGCTTGGTGCCGGTCGGGGCGGAGTCCCAGCGGGAACCAAACCAGCCATCCGCGTCGGCGAAACGACCCAAAACCGCAGAAAGAACTCGCCTTGCCGCCTGTGTCTGCCCTGCCGGCCGGCGAATATGGCTCGCCCGATAAGCCCAGGCGTCCAGCAGCAAGTGGCCGAACTTCCCGTCGCACCGGAACGCGCCGTCCTCCACAACCCAGTGCCGCACGGAGGCTTTTTCAAAAGCCAGTGCCTGGTCGCGATAGGATGACTTTTTCGTAAATCGATAGAGGTCGGTGGCCGCGCGGATCATCAGCGCAGTGTTGTAGCTCCACTTCATCTTCCCAAGACTGCCATCGGCACCGATGTTGTCCCACATCAGGCCGTCGGCCGGGTCGCGAAGGGTCTTGTACGTCCATGCGTACAGCTCCTGCGACGACCGAAGCCGCGCCGGCGAGCGGTCCACTTCGTAAAGCGCAAGCAACGCGGCGGCGGACGGAGCGTTCGAGCAAGTATTTTTGCTGGCGCCACGGTCGCTCTCTCGCCAATAGATGCCGCCGCCGAGCTTCATGTCCGCCCCACTCATCACATAGGCCATCGCCTCCGACGCCCAGTTCAAGTACTTCCGGTCTTTGGTCAGTCGATAAACGTCCACGAGGGCCATGACCATCCAGGCGTTATCGTCATAGTAGCGATCCACCGGCTTCGGCATCGGCAGAACGTCATAGCCTGGCACCGGTCCCGCCGGATTCCAATAAACCCGCGTGGCGTCGGCATAGCGCACCAACGCCAGTTTTCGGGCCGGTTCGACCTCCGCCGCCGAGACCATCGCCGACAGCATCACGCCCACCGACCAGTTGTAGGCAACCTGCGCCGAAGTCCCCGCGCCAATATCTTCGCGAAACAGATCTGAGCCTTCGATTGCGTACGAGGCGGTCACCCGATCCAGCAAATCAAGGGCTTGCACCTTAACGTCGGGAACGGTCGCGAGAAGAGCAGCAAGCAGCATCGGGTGTCTTCGTTGTACCCACGCGGGGGAAATATCCCGTCACGTGTACACTCAATACTCCATGAGCGAGACCTCCCTCCGAGATATTCGACTCCAGAAGCTGGCGCGTATGCGCGAGCTAGGCCATGACCCGTACTCCATCGAAAAATGGGAGATCACGGACACCGCAGCGGGGCTTAAGGAGAAATTCGAGTTAGATCGCGAGGTTTCGTTCGCCGGTCGCATCCGCGCGCCGCGCGTGATGGGCAAGGCCGGATTCGCTGACCTGACGGACAGCGACGAAAAGATCCAAATCTACATCCGCAAGGACACGGCGGGCGACCTCGCCTGGGAACTCTACAACCTGGTGGACATCGGCGACCACGTCGGCGTGCGCGGAAAGCTCTTCGTGACCAAAACCGGCGAAAAGTCGATTGCCGTCGAGGAGTTTGTGCCGCTCAGCAAGTCGCTTGAGCCGATTCCGTACGGCCACGAAAAGGACGGCCAGATCTTCTCCGGTTTAACCGACCAGGAAGTCCGGTATCGCCACCGGCACCTGGACCTGCTGTGCGTTCCGGACAGCCGAAAGCGGTTGATTCAGCGCGCGCAAGTCGTGAGCGCGGTTCGCCGGTTCTTTGATGACATCGGTTACCTCGAAGTCGAGACACCGCTCCTTCAGTTGAACGCGGGCGGCGCGGCCGCAAGAACGTTTTCGACGCACTACAACGCCTACGAGCAGGACGTGAAGCTGCGGATTTCGCTGGAGCTCTATCTGAAGCGGCTGATCGTCGGCGACCTGCCGAAGGTTTACGAGATCGGACGGGTGTTCCGAAACGAGGGCGTAAGCAATCGGCACAACCCCGAGTTCACGCTTTTGGAGTTTTACGAGGCGTACGTGAATCTGGAAACGATGATGACGCGCGTGGAAGACTGCTTACGTTTCGTCGCGCAACGCGTTTTTGGCACGACCGAGCTGGCGGGAATCGACTTTGGCAAGCCGTGGCACCGGCTGGACCTGCTCGGCGCGATCGAGCAGCACACCGGCCTCACCGCTGAGGACCTTTCGGATAAGGACCGGGCGATCGCCCGCGCCAGGGAACTCGACGTGCCGGCCAAGGCCATTGCCGCTGGCGGTTTCATCGACCTCAACGCGGATCGTAACCTTGGCGGCCTGATCGAAAAGCTCCTAGAAGTCTTCATCGAGCCGACGCTTCAGGAGCCGACGTTCGTTGTCGGCTACCCGATCGAAACGTCGCCGCTGGCAAAGAAGGACCCGGCGAACCCGCGCATGACGCGCCGGTTCGAGGGGTACGTCATGGGCCGCGAGGTCTGCAACGCGTTCAGCGAGATCAACGACCCCATCGACCAGCGCGAGCGATTCGAGCAGCAGGTCTCCGAGCGCGAGCGGGGCGACGACGAGGCCCACCCGATGGACGAAGAGTTCATCTATGCGTTGGAAGGCGGCATGCCGCCGACCGGCGGTTGCGGCATCGGCCTCGACCGAATGGCCATGTTGCTGACGGGCGCGGAGCACATCCGCGAGATTCTGCTCTTCCCGTTCATGAAGCCGGAAAGCGCCGAAGCCGACGCCTAAACGACGCCGGTCGTAAAGGCCTCCAGCGTCGTGGACGCAAACTCATACCGGGGGATTTCCCCCGGTCCAAAGTTCAGTTCCATCAACGGCCGGATGATTTGCTCCGTCACGACGACGTCGGCAAGCTCGCGGCGCAGCGTCGCGAGCTGGAGCAGAAGCACTTGCAAGTGGACCTTGCCCATTGCCAGCGAGCCCACCCGGCGGCCTTCGTCGGTCGTCAGCGTTTGGCCCAGGATCGCGCGGGCGATCTCGCGGTTATGAAAGTCAATTGCCTCCATAAAGCCGGTTGAGGCTCCCTTGTCGCCGTCGAGGGTTTCGACCGTGCAATCGCTGGGGTGAACCAACACGCGGTTCTCGGGCAGGTTCCGCAGGGCGTCGTAGAGCTCTTGCTGCTCGCGTGCGGCGAGCGTTCGCTCGAAGCGGCCCAGCAGAGTCGGCGAGGCGAACTTCTCCAGGTGATGGCCCCAACTTTTTTGCAGCGAGCGTTTCGCCGAGAAATGTGGCACGACCGCGTCCAAGTCACTTTGCCCGCGCGGCGCATCATAGCCGCCGCGGTACCGGTAGACGACGAACTTTTCACGAATCAATGGCACCGGCGTATCTCCCGGAAGCGCCAGTGTGAGCCCCGTGAGGTGGCCAAACCGGTCGAGCTCGGGCGTGATCGTCGCGGGGTCCTTCGCGGTGACGCGGTCGATCCAGAGGTAGCCGCCGCCCTCGACATAGGTTGTCTCCTGAACCGACCAACCGTCCGCAAAGGCGGCCATCGCTTGGTTCAAAACCGTGTCGATGGACCCGCGCATGCGCGAAAAGGCGTCGTTCACGAAGGCAACTCGCCGTGTATCGGTTCCGCGAACGGTTCCGGTGGCGGCCAAGACGCCCAGCCGTTTCACCGTGAGGGCCGTCTGAATCATGCCGTCGGCGGCCATTTCTCGCCGAAGGTCGGCCGGAAACAGCCGTGGAGAAACCGCAAACGGAGACGAAACGGCCCACGACGGAGCCTGCGGGGCGGTGTCCTTCACCGCAATTTTCTTCTTTAACCAGTTCAACATGTTTTTTAGCCAAGGCGGATGCCGAGCCTGGACTCGGCGGGAAGGTTGTGGGCCGCGAGGGCCAAAGCCATAACCAGGTCGTCGTGCGCGGAACCGCGCGCCTCGTATCGGATCGAGCCCGAGTCGGTGCGCCGCGCGGAAAACGCGTTCAGCTCACTCTCCAGCGTCGGGTTCGGCCGGAATCGGATTGCGGCACGCTCGAAAAGCTCCGCCAAACCCTCGACGAGGGTCCAGCGCGACCGCGCGTTGAAGTCGAATCCTTGCACGGGGACGTTGGGAAGGCGCTCGCGTAATCGCTCCGTTACCGGGTTGCCGAGGCCGGTCGAATCGCAAAGCACGCGCGCGCCAGGGTAGCGCAACACGATGGCCGCCGCCCGCAAAACCAGGTCTCGCCAGCTTCCGCGCGGAACCCGCGTGCACTCGACCAGGTACGCGAGGTCGCGGCGCCCCTGCAAGACGGCCACGGCGGTGTGGTCTTGGGTTTGCGCCCAATCGATGCCGATTGACGTTTCGCCGCGCACCTCATCGGGCAGCTGCGCGATCTTCGCGCGGTCGATGTTTTCTTGGCTGATGAGCACGTTCGCCGCGTCGGCGAACGACGCCTCGTACTCAGTCGCGAAGCTCCGCGCCGAGATTTGGGCTTTCTGGGCATCCAAAAACTCCGGAGACACCCGAGGGTTTTCGCGGCTCGGCGCACGTCGGCTCCAGAAGCCTCCTTCTCCGCGTTGCCCCATCTCGAAGAATCGCCAAAAGTGATTCAGTCCGTTGGGCGTGCTGATCAGCGTGAGCCTTCCGGCCGTCGTCGCCAGCATCGGCCAGAGGCTCTCGGTGATGAGCTCTTCCGGAACGAACGCGGCCTCATCGACGATGACGTGGTCCGCCTCGTCGCCCCGAAGGCTGTCCGGGTGGTGGCCCGACCGCGCGACTACCGAGTGGCCCTCGAACTCAACCGACGGGAAAGGCGTTCGCCGAACCTCGTTTTTGCCCAACATGCATCCGATCTTGGCGAGCAGATCGGTGACACGGCGGAACAGGATCTGCGCTTGGGCCAGCGTGGGAGCAACGAGAAGCTGGCGGGACGGCGGACCGCGCTGGAGCCGGGCGACGACGTCGGCGGCGCAGGCTTCGGTTTTGCCCCAGCGCCGCCCGCAGGCGAGCACGCGGTTCGTCGCCTCGGCCAGCAGGAATTGCCGCTGGCCGGGGTGCGGCCGCCATACGGCGGCAATTTGGTTGAGAAAGGACTCCATGTCCTATTGCGGCCGTTCGAGCGCGAGTTGTCAACCTTGCGTTGCGTCCGGCACGGACCGTATGCTTTTGGAGAAAGGCCGATTTACAGCAGGAGAACCCAGGAAAACGGATGCGCGATCGACCTCATACCATTCTGACGACGGGGACGACCGCCAGGGAACGGTGGCTGCTGGCGGCGTTCCTCCCGCTGACGATGCTGCTTTGCCTGCCGCTTTGGACCAGCGACCGCGCCTACCCGACGATTCCGGTTGTTCCCGGCTTACCGGCTTTGCCAAACGGCTTGTCGATTTTTCTCTCGCTTGGGTTGGCACTTGGTGCCGTTGCGATGGCGGTTTGGCCGTCGAAGCGGCTGGCCGGGCTCGTGGTTGGTTTGGCTTCGGTCCTCGTCCTGTTCGACATCAACCGGTTGCAGCCTTGGATGTACCAGTGCATTCTTCTTTATGCGATCCTGGCGTTGCTCGATGACCCCGGCGATGCGGTTCGGTTTCTGGTCGTCGCCATGTATGTTTACAGCGGATTGCATAAGCTGAACCCGGCGTTCCATACGGTGGTTTTTCCCTGGCTGTTTGGTACTTCGCTGTCGCCGGTTTGGTTCTTCGTGCCGTTGGTTGAGGTCGCCGTTGGGGTTCTGCTTTGGGTTCCGCAGACTCGGCGGCTTGGGGTCGCGGGGGCGGTCGTCATGCACCTGGCGCTTTTGGTCATTCTCGGTCCGTTCGGGCGCAACTTCAATCCGGTGGTTTGGCCCTGGAACGTGTTCATGCCGGTGCTTGCGTATTTGATGTTTTGGGGCGAGCGCGGGCCGATCTGGCCTTCGGTGCGGAGTTCCTGGCCCGGAAAGGTTCTTGTCGTTTTGGCGGGCGTTTTGCCATTCTTTGGCGCTTTTGGATGGTGGGATACATCGCTGTCGTTCGCACTGTATTCGGGCCGGTCGAAAAGCGGCTGGATCTACCTCTCGCCAAAGGGCGTGGTGCAGCTTAGAAAGTCCTACGCCGTGCCCGACGACGCCCTCTTTAGGGAGGCCGACGGCCGCTACCGGCTGAACCTCTTCGCGTGGTCGAACGCGACCCTCAACGTGCCCGCCTACCCCGAAACCCGGGTCTTCGAATCCGTCCGCAACCGGTTCATCGAGAAAGGCATCGCCCCGGACGACATCAAGCTGATCGTCCAGTGACAAAGATCAAGCCTCCAGCCTGGGCAAAGTAATATCAGGTTAGTAATGGACACTCCTCTGGCACGACTGTTTCAGGCCTGCGACCCGATGAAACCGGCGACGGCCCAACAGTACATCGACTGCAGCGATGTTCGTGGTGGCCACGCCTTCACGGAGCGTTTCATGGGTGCCCTCCGGAACGCCGGAACCAGCGGCGGGTTCATGCGGTATCTGATCACCGGCCACGTAGGCGGCGGGAAGTCGTCGGAGCTGGTGCACCTGAAAGCGGAACTCAGCCGCGGCGGCCCGAATCCCGGAGATCGGAAGTATCTTGTGGTGCTGCTGGACGCCAGTGACTTCATCGAGGATTACGATGCGACGCCGAACGATGTTTTGGTCGCAATCATCGCCGAGTTGGCGTCGACGCTTAAGACGGAAGCCGGCATCGAACTCCAGGACAGCTATCTCAAGCGGAAACTGAACGAATTCATCGGCTTCATGCGGCGAGATGTGGACGTGGAGGAAGCGGAGATTCCCCTGTGGGAGGCCAAGGCGACCATCAAGCTGCTGAAGAAGAACAAGTCAGCCCGCGAGGAAGTGCGGGCGGCCTTGGTGGGATCAGAAACCACTTTCCTGGAAGAAATCAACCTCTTGTTCGAGGAAGCTCGCGTCCAACTTCGGAAAAGGGGCTACGCCGACATCGTGCTTATCTTGGACAACCTTGAGAAGATTCGGCGGCTGAAAGACGCAGAAGAAGGGTCGCAAAGCCACGAATCGCTATTCATTAGCAACGCCTCGAAGTTCACCGGACTAGCGTGCAGCTTCGTCCTGACGGTTCCGCTTACGCTGGTACGGACGAACCCCGGGGCACTGCGCACGGCGTACGGTCAGGTTCCGTTCTCGTTGCCGATGATCAAGACGAGAACCCGAACCGGCGCACCGTACGAGACAGGAATTGCGAAGCTCCGCGAGTTGCTTGAACTGCGTGGAGCTTCGGAGGAAGTCCTCACCCAGGAAGCCGAGGACCTCCTCATCCAATACTCCGGAGGGCACGTCCGCGATCTCTTGGGCACCGTCCGGGAAGCGATCAGCCTGGCCGGGAACGGACCGGTGGAACTTAAGCACGCTCGATCTGCGCTGGGCCAGATCGTGAACTCGCTCCAGGTTTCGACTGCCGGATGGGACCGGTTGGCAAAGTTGGAACTGGATCCGGACCGGAAGATTGATCCCGATGACCCGATATGCGCTTATCTGCTGGAGCAGGTTTTCGTGTTGGAATACATCAACGGCGGCGAGGACGATGAGTTTCTTCAGCACGATGAGACGTGGTATGCCGCCGCGCCGCTACTGCAGGGAATGCGATCTTTTAAGAGTGCGACGAAGCGGATCATTGACGGGCAAAAGAGTTCGTAAGCGAGCCTATCGTGCATGACGAGTTCGAATTAGATCTCCCATCGGAGGAGGAGCAGCTCTCGGCGATTGCGCAAAGCGTTCGCTTTGCAAAGGATTTTGCCGTGATCGTGGCCGTCTGCAACGACGCCGGACTTCGGGATCGGCTGATTCAGCGGCTGGCGGCCTCACTCCCCGGCCTTCCAGGCCGCACGGCCCGCATTGCGAAGGGAGACGATAGCTTAGTTCCTTACCTTCAGGAGGCCGGTTCCGCCACCTACCTTAACGTGATTGGCATGGGTGACATCGTGCCGGCCGGAACCGAAGGGGACGAACATCCGTTGGTGGCAAGCCTAAACGCCAATCGGAATGCATTGCCTTCTTTGTTCGGCGGCGTGGTTATTCTGTGGCTACCCGCGTTTCTCGCGGCCGCGATTCATCGCGGTGCCCCGGACTTTTTCTCGATTCGATCTGGGTTATATCGTTTCGCGGTTTCAAGAGAGGACTTGCAAGCACAGGCATCAGAACTTGTCGGCCTTCCGCTTGCCGAGGCGCGCAAATTGGAACCGGAGGTGCGGGAAGGAAGAATCTCACGCCTGCTCGGCCTTATCGGTGAAATTGGCAATGCAGCCTCCGCCGAAGAAGTGATAATGATCGCAAGACTGCAATCACAACTAGGATACACCTATGCCACGGGCTCTTTTGACCATCGCGCGTCAAAGTTCGCCTTGGAGGCCTGGCAACTCGCCGAGGTTCTGTATCAGGAAGTCGGGGACCAAACTGAGCAGGCCAACATGCTACTAAGCCAGGGAGACCTCCACTACCAAGAAGGTAGAAACCTAGACGCAATAGACGCTTGGAACAAGGCAGATGGGCTGTACGCTGACGTAGGGAGCGAGCTTGGACTCGCCAACATTCTTGTGAGACGTGGCGATCATTACTACAGAGAGGGCGGAATTGCGCAAGCCATCCAGGCCTGGAAAGTGGCGGAAAACCTCTACCAAAAAAGCGGCGATGTGCTTGGCAAAGCCAACTTACTTCACAGCCTAGGCAAACTCTACTACCGAGAAGGAAGAAACCACGAAGCACTTCAGGCATGGCGCCAGGCCGAGCAACTGTATCTCGAAGCTAAGGAACCAATTGGACAAGCCCACGTGTTACAGAGCCGGGGAGACCTTCATTCCTCAGAAGGAAGAAGCCAAGAAGCTATGGAGGCTTGGAATCAGGCTGAAGCCCTGTACCACGGAGCAGGGGTCCGAACTGGCCTGGCCAACGTGCTGCAGCGCAGGGGAGACCATCTGTACTTTGAAGGCAGAAACCAGGATGCCATGACGGCCTGGAATCAGGCTGAAAAGCTCTACAGTCAATCAGGAGATTTGCTCGGACAGGCCAACGTGATCTCCAGCCGGGGAGACCTTGAATTTTTGGAGGGCCGAAACCAGGAAGCCAGCCGCGCCTGGGATCAAGCCGAAGTACTCTACCAACAAGTAGGCTCACCATTGGGAATGGCAAACCTGCTGCAAAGCCGGGGGCGGAAGGCGCTTTCGATTGACCAAGTAGATCAAGCTAGAGGATTTTTTGGCAAAGCGAAAGCATTTTACGAACAGTTGAACATGGCTCTCTACGTCGGCGAGATTCACGCATATCTATGGCAGACCTATCCGCTGGACTCCCCAGAAGCCAAGCATCACCGAGCCGAGGCCGAGCGCATCTGGCGCGAACTCGGCCGAGAAGACCTCATCCCCGACTATTTCCCGACCGAGTAGACCAACTTCGCCCATAATTGCCAGTAATGTCGGAGCGGCCAAGCTGGGATGCGTACTTCATGCAGATTGCGCATTTGGTTTCCACCCGGGCCACGTGCCCGCGCCGTTCGGTGGGCGCGGTCATTGTGCGCGACAAGCACGTGCTGGCCACCGGCTACAACGGCGCGCCGAGCGGCCTGCCCCACTGCCCCGAACAAGGTCCGACCGCCGACTGGCCCACCGGCTGCATGCGCGCCGGCCACTGCATCCGCTCGCTGCACGCTGAGCAGAACGCGCTGCTTCAGGCGGCCAAGATCGGCATCGCCTGCCAAAACGCCACCATCTACGTCACCTGCCAACCTTGCAACGCGTGCGCAAAAATGATCATCAATGGCGGCATCCGGCGCGTCATTTATGAAGGGGACTACCCAGATGAATTTAGTAAAGAACTTTTCCGCGAAGGTGGGTTAGAGGTGTTTCGGTACCGCGACACCGGCCTCGTTGAGGTCGACCTCTCTTGACGGAGCTTTTGGCGGCGGCCAACACCGGCTTTCTGCACGGCTTTCGCGCGCCGCTCGTGGCCGCGCTGGTCGCGCTGGCGGTGAGCTGGCTTTTGACGCCCAGCATCATCAAGCTGGCGTTCGCCAAGGGCGCGGTCGATGACCCCAAGCGCGACGACCGCCGCATCCACAAGGTGCCGCTGGCCCGCTGGGGCGGGCTTTCAATCTACGCCGGGGTCGTGGTGGCCCTGCTGGTGGTGCTTCCCTTCGCCTATCCGGGCGGAAAACCTTTCCCGATGTACCTCATCGGCATCCTGGTCATTGGCGGCCTGCTGGTTGTGTTTGGCTTGCTCGATGACCTGAAATCGTATTCGGCGAAGTGGCAGCTCTTGGCGCTGCTGGGCGCCGGAACGATCATCCAGTTCTGTTTTGACCCGGCCGGACGGGTGCAAATCGGCTCCTTGGCGGTTCCGCTCTCCACGCCGCCCGCCTACCTTTTGCTGGGCATCGCCGCCGTTCCCATCACCGCGTTCTACATCTTCGTCGTCAGCAAGACGATGGACACGATCGACGGCGTCGACGGCCTGTCCTCCGGCATCGCGACCATCTCGGCCGGAACGCTCACGATCATCGCGGCCTACGGCGGCCAACCGCGAGTGGCAATCTGCGCGGCGGCCATCGCGGGCGCCTGCCTTGGCTTCCTCAAGCACAACTACAACCCGGCGAAGATCATCATGGGCACCAGCGGGCCCTACTTCCTGGGGTTCATGCTGTCTTGCCTCAGCATCGTAGGGGCGTTCAAAACGGCGGCGGCGGTGTCGCTGCTCATTCCCGTGTTCGTCTTCGGCGTGCCGATCTTTGATGCCTTCTTCGTGATCATCAAGCGCCTGCGAAGCGGAGTTCCGATCACGACGGCCGACAAACGCCACGTGCACCACACACTTTTGGGCAAGGGCCTAAGCCAACGGCAAACGGTTTGGGTGTTGTATACGGCGGCGGCTACCCTTGGCGCGGTGATTCTCGCCATAATTCATTGGTATGCCTAAGCCTCTCGTGGTTTGTGTTGTCGGCACGCGGCCGGAAGCCATCAAAGTCGCGCCCGTTGTGCAGGAATTCCGCCAGCACGATGCGGTGCAAACGCTATTGGTCTCGACCGGTCAGCACCGTGAAATCCTCCTCAGCGCGCTGGCGGCATTTGGCCTGGCGCCCGACGAAGACCTTGCCATCATGCAGCAGGGCCAGACCCTAGCACAGGTGACGAGCCGCGCGATGGAAGGTCTGGACGGACTTTTCGACCGCTTGAAGCCAGCGATGGTCCTCGCTCAGGGCGACACCACGACCACTTTTGTGGCGGGGCTGGGTGCGTTCTACCGCCGCATTCCGTTCGGCCACATCGAAGCCGGTCTCCGAACCGAGTCCATCGATAACCCATTTCCCGAGGAGTTCAATCGCCGCGCGGTCGGCCTCATTTCTGGCCTGCACTTCCCTCCCACGACGTGGTCGCGCGATAACCTTCTCGCCGAGAAGAAGAATCCGGACGACATTTTTGTCGTCGGCAACACGGTTATCGACGCCGCGCAATACACGGCCAACCACGCCAGCGACTCCTGGTATCCCGAGTTCGAGGGTCGCGTCATCCTGCTTACGACCCACCGCCGCGAGAACTGGGGCGAGCCGCAAAAGGCGATTGCGGAAGCCGCGGTGGAACTCGTCAACCGATTCCCCGACACGCTGCTCGTGGTCGCGATGCACCCGAACCCGGTCGTGCGCGACACACTGGTTCCGATCCTTGGCAACCACGACCGCATCAAGCTCATCGAGCCGCCGGATTACGGTCCGTTCGTGAAGCTCATGCAGCGCGCGACGCTCATTCTCAGCGATAGCGGCGGCGTCCAGGAAGAAGCCCCGGCGTTTGGCATTCCAGTACTGGTCTTGCGAGACACGACGGAGCGACCGGAAGGCGTTCATGCCGGAACGGCCAAGCTGGTCGGAACGAACAAGCAGCGCATCATCGACGAAGGCGCAACCCTGCTGTCGGATCCGGCGGCGTACAAGGCGATGGCCCAGTCCGTGAGCCCGTACGGCGACGGAAAGGCTTCGGCTCGAATCCGCGCGGTGGTGTTCAACCGCCTCGGAATCGAAACCGAGCCGGTTGAGATGTGGGCCTAAACCGATGACCATCGTCGAAGCCATTCTGTACGGCATCGTTCAGGGCCTAACGGAATGGCTGCCGGTGTCAAGCACGGCGCACCTGCGCATCTTGCCTTCGCTGCTAGGCAAGCCCGACCCGGGGGCCGGTTTCACCGCCGTCATCCAGCTTGGAACCACGCTCGCGGTCCTGATCTTCTTTCGAAAGGAGCTGGGCGCGGCGATTGGCGGCTGGCTGAAAAGTTTTAAGAAGGGATCGAAGTCCGGCGTGGACGCCAAAGTCGGCTGGGGCGTTTTCTGGGGAACCTTCCCCATCATCATCATCGGCTTCCTCGCGCAAGATTTCATTAAAAGTGACGCGGTGCGATCGCTTTACGTCATTGCCGCGACGCTGATGCTGGGTGGCCTCTTGATGCTCGGCGCCGAGCAATATGCCAAGGGCCGCAAGGGTCGCGGCGAGGCGAAAATCGAAGTGAAGGATGGTTTGGTGGTGGGTGCCTTCCAGGCGCTTGCACTCATTCCGGGCATGAGCCGGTCGGGCAGCACGATCAGCGGCGCGCTGTTCTCCGGGTTAGATCGCAATACGGCGGCGCGGTACTCGTTCCTGCTCAGCGTTCCCAGCGTCGCCGCGGCTGGGTTGTATGAGCTTTACAAAGGCAAGGCAGAACTGTTGGATGCAGGGATTACCAACGTGTTGGTGGCCACCGCCGTCTCGTTTGTCGTCGGCTACGCCAGCATCGCGCTCCTTCTAAAATTCATCCAGAAGCAAGGCATCGGCGTTTTTGTTCTCTACCGATTTGTGGTTGCCGGTGTGCTGTTGCTGATGCTCCAGCGCGGACTGATTCAATAGCCCGACGATGTTCCGCAAGAAACCGGTTGAGCCAAGCACCCCGCCCGTATGGATGCTCGTCGGCCTGGGCAATCCCGGGCCCGAGTACAAAGGCACGCGGCACAACGTCGGCTTCGAGTTCATCGACTTGCTCGCCGAGCAAGAAGGCATTAAACTCAGCACGGCAAAGCACCAAGCACGATATGGCATCGGCACCGTCGCCGACGTTTCGATCCTACTGGTAAAGCCCCTCACCTTCATGAACCTTAGCGGACGTTCGGTGGCTCCGCTTGCACGGGAATATGGCCTCGCGCCGGAGAAAATTTGCGTGGTGGCCGATGACCTCGACCTCGAAGTTGGGCGGGTTCGACTCAAGCCAAAGGGTTCGGCGGGCGGCCACAACGGCCACAAGAGCCTGATTGCTTCGCTGCAGTCCTCCGAATATCCGCGCCTCAAGATCGGGATCGGCAGCGTGGATCGATCGCAAACCGTGGATTACGTCCTGGGGCGATTCAACCCGGACGAGCGTTCCCGGATTGAGTCCGCGTTTGGACGATGCCGATTGGCCGTCGAAGCGTTGGTGACGCGCGGGCTGGAAGCCGCCCTGAACGTGGCGAACGAACCCGGAACCTAGCGGAGCAACAAACCGACCGGACGTTCGGTGTAGCTGTGTTGCAGGTTCATCAAGTGAATCGGGTTCGAAGTGTGCTCCCAGACTGCTTCCGACCGGTTCATGTAGGTGTGGAAAACCAGCGAGCCGTCTTTCGATCTTGCCCAGCGGGACTCCCCTTCGCCCGTGGCGAGGAGAACAAACATCCCGGCGGGAATCAAGGCGTCGTCCGAAAAAATGAAGGCGCCGGCGGAGAACGATCCGGTCGCAACGGCAAGTTCGCTAACCAGAACGTGGCCGCGTAACTGAATGCGGAGTGAACCCTGGTTTTGAAGGATGACGAACTCCTCTGATGGGTGGTTGCTTCGTTGAATGCCTACGATCCGAATCATGTTTGTCCCCGGTTAAAGATATGACGGTCCGAATCACTCAATTGTGGCTTCGTTTGTCATTTGGGCGAGGGTTTTGTTGCAGGCTTTCAGCACCTGTATCGCGGTTTGGAGGTCCTCCGTGCTGATGCCTTCTTTCATCAGAACTTCGGCGTTCGCCAGTTCAGTCAGCACTTTTCGCAGGGCCGCATGACCACGAAGCGTGAGCGTAAGGTGCTTCGACCGGCTGTCGTCTGGACTGACCGTTTGGTTAACGAACCCTCGAACGACGAGGACCTTGACGGTTTCGGAAAGCGTGGGCGGACGGACCCCCATTCGCCGCGCGATGGCGGCTTGGCTGGCACCCTTTTCGCTCGCGCGAATCGCAGAAAGGACTTCAAACGTGGACATCGTGAGTCCGGCGGACTCCAGCCGGGGCAGCAGTAGATGCGAGACGAGTTCATTCATCAAGCCGGCTTGCGCAGTTAACGACTCCGAGACGTCCATGGCCAAAGTATGACAGGCATTAGTTCGCCAAACGAACGGTAGGAATTGAAGACACGAAAAAGGCCCACCCAATTCTGGGCGAGCCTTAAGATCTTATCGAGGGTTCAGAACCGGCCGCGTCCGCCGCCGCCGCCACCGCGACCGCCGCTTCCGCCACCACGCGGCTTACCGCCGCCAAATCCGCCGCCGCCACCGCCGCCGCCAGGACGTCCGCCGCCGCCGCCGTA